>Ga0315555_1000001_pt1 | contig 373456 bp, 316 predicted proteins | sample SalMarSW160380MG_FD_202113 | JGI IMG/M metagenome (GOLD analysis project Ga0315555, IMG submission 202113) | Salt marsh sediment microbial communities from the Plum Island Ecosystem LTER, Massachusetts, United States - Salt Marsh Sediment SW1603-80 ... | reverse complement strand
CATGCCGAACCGCACGCAAACAGTACCATCAGTATAACAACAAGCACCTTTGTAATCGCTTTCAAGACAACCTCCTTATATTCATAAAAACAAACTTCTCCACCAACGGCCAGAATCTAATTGTGGCCGTTAAACTTGTCAACTACCATTCACACTACCTGAGCTGGAAGCGCACCTTATACTTCAAAACCACAGTTTCCCCTGCGCCGACAGGTATCTCAAACAGGAGTGTGTTGGCATCTTTCTTGGTGTAAGCAAAGTTTGCCTCGATCACTTCCCAGAACCCATACAACTTTTTCTCAACTTTTACAGTAACTGTTTGCTCTTTCCGATTGCGAAGCTCTATTTCATAGTCCCGTTCTTCGACCTGCTTGGAGATGCGCTCTTGATTCATCAACCGTTCTTCGGCGGCAATATCGAAGGCATAGCCGACCTTGAGATTCAACTCCTCGTCTTTCGGCGTATGTTCGATCCGATCTTCGCCGAGCAGAATCAATGATCCATCATCGTCAGCTTTAAACAGCCTCACCCGCCCTGCTGGCAGCGGCAGTCCCAATCCCGTTTCAGTCGAGTTCTGTAACTTGATAGCCACTTCGACATTCTTTGGATTACGTTCCGGTTTGTAGACAAAGACCTTTTCGATAGCCGTCTCTGCCGGTTCGAAGAGAGAAATCTGTTTTATTTCCTTATCGGCCAAGGTTGCTTTTCGTGGCAGGGTATAGAGATGGTATTCAAAAAAGGCCTTCTCTTCAAATCCCTTGCCTGCTGCTTCCTCAGCCACAGCGAAGGTTTTCATGAGTGCCCGGGGCGGCTTCGCCTCAGCGCGGTGAATCTCCCCGGCAACCAGCTTCAGAGTGGCATCAGTGTAGGTCTTCCCCGAGGTGTTGTTTATTGCGGACCATCCCGAGAGGCCAAGCTTCTTTTCGTCACTACTTAGCACCCCTACGTACTCCGCTGACCAACTCATCCCAGAGGTTTGATAACCAACCCGGCAGTCAAGCTGTCCGTCAAAGTCGGATGTATAGAGCCAGAAAAGAGTCGGACGGGTAATAAGCCCTTCCGGAAGACTGGGGAAACTGACCTCAGTAACATTGGCCAACTGAATGATCTTGATGCGCCCTGATTTCTCCAGGAGCGTCACCGCCCCACCGCTATAGGCCAGAAGTGTACCGGAGTACAAGTTGCCTTCTTTGTCGACAAGCTCGATCTCGTTATCGATATATTTGGCATACATTTGCTCCGGGCTAACCAGGTCGAAAGCGTAGTTTTGCTCAAGAATGGCCACGTTCCGTCCCGAACCCTCGATGTCGAACCTGACCGAATTGGCATCTATCTGAGAGGGAACATCACGGAAAGCCAGCCGGTGAATGCCCTTTTCGAACTGGAGAGTACGGGTTTCGCTGACAACGCCGAGATTGCTGTTATAGACGGTCACTGCGATGTCGTCGGCAAACAGCGAGGCTGGCACAGCCAGTGCCAAAAAAACAGTTTTTAGAAAACTCATCGTTTTTTCCTCCATGTTTTATACATAAACTTCACTTTGCAGCCTTCATATTCCTACAAGATTGCCGAAGCGGATCAACCATAATATCAACCTGAATACTGGCGAACCTGGTATTTCTTCCCCGGAATGTACTGTCATACCGATTGAAAACCGGCAATAGTAGCATCAATCCGGTTTTGAATCTCACCCGGCCCAGGATTCAAATCAGCCGCAGTGAAAGCGCCCTTTTCGGGGTCAACCAGCTCAAATACTTGAAGATACAAATTGTAAACGATCTCCAGACTTAACTGGTATCGGGGCTTTAGACAGGGCTGAATCCGATCGATTTTCCTTCTGGCTTTTTTGCGATAATATTCGGTAAGCTGGTGGTACTGGGCCATCAGGTTCCGAAATGATCGGCTGACTTCCCCTGTTTCTGCAATTTCTCTTAACTGAAGCACGCTTAGGCCATGGCGCTCGACGAGATCGTGGGTAAGATAGTTCAGGCCGGTTTTTTCGTCTTCTTCAAAATCCCGAATGATATGTACCAAGTAGGAGAAAACCGCCAGCGGCCGCGCTGCTTTGCGGATGTCGAAGCTCGGCCTGCGGTATCCCCCTTCTTCTTTGGCAACACCGCACAAGTGCATAAAAACCGAAGCTGGGGACACGGCGGCGCCTTCGGTGTATCGCAGGAAGCTGCTGAAGGTCGGGAACTCATCGTATGAGAGGTCATAAGCCATTGCTGAAGTCAGCCTCTCCCAGGGCCAGATAGGTATCTTAAATCTCTCAATCGTATCGAGCAATGTCTCCTGGAAGGTATCGGAAGGCCGCCGGTGGCTGATTGAATCAACCCAGTCAGCTATCGTCCGGCGATACTGCTCCCGCTCCGAGTCTGTCATCGCGTTTCCGGTCGCCCGCCTGTCGTCAACGAGATCATCGATAATGCGCATTGAGCGATAGCAGATCTTGAACGCCTCGTAGCGCTCAGTTTCCCAGAATCGAGCGGCAATATCAAGGATGGGATTCGTCAGAATCTCACTGAAATCCAGATTCAGGGCAAAATCCAGCTCTGGATGACTTTGGTTAACCATCGTACCAAGATGAAAATACACACTGACGCCCCGGTAGCAATAGAATTATCTTTCACCGCCCCGATGATTTCTTTACCATACGCAGGATGGGAGACAAGATACGTCTGCTGGTACTGACTCACAACTATCCCCGCTACCCGGGAGATTTCGCCGGGGTTTTTATCTCTCTGCTGACCAGGCGACTGGCAGGTCTCGATGTGAAACCGGTCGTTCTCGCACCGCACGATCGCGATGCTGCTGAGTACGAAGAAAACGAGGGCGTGACAACCTACCGCTTCCGTTATGCTGAAGATCCCGGAGATGAAAACCTCGCTTACCGGGGGAATATGCAGCAACTGGTGTTGGGCTCGTTGAGTGGGCCGGTCAGGTTCCGCCGGTTTCTCAACCGCTTTTGCACTGCGACCCTCAACGTAATTGAAAAGGAAAGAATTCAGGTCGTCGCCGGGCACTGGCTGATGCCATCAGGTATGGTTATGAAGAAAATCGCACACAAGAGGCCTCTTCCTATGATCCTCTCATCGCATGGCACCGACATCAGGCTGATGAACAAGTTCGGGCAGCTCCCTTACCGCTATTTGAAACAGTTCTGCCGTAGCCTGAAGAAATGGACAGTTGTTTCGAGCTTCCTCAAAGACCGGATCATCCGCATGGACGGCAACTTGGCGGATATTGTCGAGGTTCTCCCCATGCCTCACGATGAAACCATCTTCCACAGGGACGAAAGCATACAGCGTGACAGCGACCTCATTGTCTCAGTTACGCGGTTTACCGAGCAGAAACGGGTGGACTATCTGATCAAGGCTTTCGCAACGGTGGTGGCCAAACGCTCGCAGACACGGCTGGAGATATACGGCTCCGGGCCCTTGCAGGCCGGTATCGAGCAACTAATAAGGGACCTTGGATTGCAACAGCAAGTAAGGCTTCTTGCTCCTGTCCCGCAGGAAAAGCTGCGAGCGGTGTACAATCGAGCTGCCGTAGTTGTACTTAATTCTTATCAAGAAGGTTTCGGGTTGGCTCTCTCCGAGGCGATGATGTGCGGGGCGGCGGTGATCGGGACCAACTCAGGGGGGATACCGGATATCATTAAGCATAGGGAGAGGGGGCTTCTGGTTCCACTTGATGACACCGCCAGCCTTGCCAAAGCAATATTGGAACTGTTGGGCGATAATTCGCTGCGACAGACGCTGGCAGAAAATGGTTATCGCTTTGCCCACGAGAACTACGCCTCCGGGCCGCTGGCTTCACGATATGCCCAGACAGTGCGAGAGGCTCTGCTATGGGGCAAGTCTCACCGAGACCTGCCGAAAAGAGGCTGACGGTTCCTACATACATGGATGTTCCAGACAATAGTCTGAAGCTGTCGGACCGGGTTGTGCGTACCATTACATAGCATTACATAGGGTCGCATGACAGCACGAAAAATCCCCAATAGGATTCAGAACCTTATATTAGCACACCGGCGCGGGGCCGCCTTTAAAGAGATAAGCGACTAAATAGGTCAGGTCAGCAACGTCTACTGGCCCACCAGGCCCGACTATGCCGTCAACGTTCGCTGCTGCTATAACCGGCGGGGCCGGGCCGCCTTTGAACAGGTAGGCGACAAGGTACGTCAGATCGGCGACATCTGTTGGCCCACCAGGTCCTGTGATCCCGTCAATGTCGCCGCAGAGGAACGTGACTCTTACGTGAAGACTGAGACTCAAAGATCCTGTTGAGGAAGTGATGGTAATGGGTCCAGAATAGTCTCCTAATTCGGCTTCGGCAGGGACCTCAACGGTGCCAGGAATAATCAGCGTTTGCCCAGGGTCAAGCTCAGTGGCACTCACAGTAAAACTAATAGAAGTGTCTGGGATTATGTGTGCCAAGCTGTCCTGAAGATGGTGTGACTGAACGTTTATATCTGTCACAGAGTTTTGACCGCCCACTTCCTTGACTCGGAGCAGAAAGAATATGCTGTCTGCAGACACACCTTCGACATAAATCTCAGGCTCTACCACCCCCAGCATCGCTGGGTGCTCTCTCACAATAAATGATGAAATGTTTATGTATTCCGAATCAATAAGAACAATTCCTCGGGCGCTTATTGTTAGAGTTTGCCCGCCAGCACCCGGAACATATATACCTTCGGACCTCGATGAATCATCAAAAAACTCTGCACCGGGGATTTCCAGATCGATCTCGCTTGTTAGGTAGTTCATACCGACGTGACGTCCAAGGTCGTCATAAACATGTAAATCGACATCACTTCCGAGATAATTCAGAACAAAAGTCACATTGTTCACATCGGTACCCAAGGTTACTTCGTCACCAACGTACTGACCCGTGTGAATCCACCCACCGTAAACAACCTGAGTTTCATCATTCTCCCCTACCCCACACGACTGATATCCATGCACATAAAACCAATCAGTTTTTGGTGATGTCTCAAAGGATGGGTATATGGAAAGTGTGGCGCTATAAGGTGCAGCAGTGTTGCTTAAGAATTCTGATGGGGCGACAGGTATTTCTATTTGAAGCTGAGTTTCCGCTCCAGGCGCAATTGAAGAAACCCCACGTTCGACGAAGATAAGTGGTGTCGATGTATACGCGAAAGGCGACGCACTTATATTTATCCTCAAATAGACTTGACCTTCTTGAACAGGGTCATTGTTCCTTATGCTTACATTTGCGACTGCAATACCGTGTACGCTAGGTGTCGTAATGCAGACGTCATCTATATAAAAGTCAACTATTTCTAGGTCATTCGAACAACTATAAGCCCCCGGGTTCAAAACGAGCTCTTGCACATCGTCAAGGACTTTCTCGTACAGGTTATAAGCCAAAGCAGCGTCATCCCCCCAGCCGGATAAACCGTGTAAAGCAAATTGGATTACCTTTCCGTAGTATTCCATCACAAACTCGTGAGTATAAAGGTCTGCACCAAAACATGGTATTGCAATCACTGGATGAACTTTCCAGACAATTCTGTATGTTAAGTCAAGAATATCCTCAAGTGGATCCCCAATTAATGGCATATTTCCCCAGATGGCGCTCAGCTTTTTGTCATCGGGTATGTCATAATCGCAGAACCCTTCTATTTTTTCTCGAATCTCATCATGCGTATCATAATTGAGTTTGATCGTCTGCCATGTCTTGAGTGTTGTTGAAAAAGCTCCGGCTTCGTAGATATGAAAGCCACTAAAGTCACACTGATTGGGTAGTTGCCAGTTAGCATCCAATACTAAGCCGCTCTTGGTTTGCATATTAACAGTAGCCGATTCAAAAAGAGTTACCAATCGACTCAGTTTGTAAATAAGTACGTCGAAGGGAACTGATTCTTGAATGGGTTGCCCATGGACCTGGTCCAGAAAGTCAATGAGATTGGCATCCATTTCTGTGGCTAATGCATTGTATTCAAGCTGCCACACTTCGTTTACACGAATCTTGAGGTCACCGAATTCTGTGTCAAAGTAGCTAATTATTTCACTCTCAGACATCCCGTCAAACTGACCCGCGTTCAGGTCTTCTATCAGGCTATTTTGGGCATCCGCATCGACATATTTCTGAATCTCCCACACAAAGAACTTCGCCAAACCGAGTACAATCTGTCCAGGGTTTTCAGTGAGTAAGTTCACAACTATATTGGCGACTTGCTCCGGGCCTTCATTCATACCTGCGTTGAAGATTTCTTCTAGCAACCCTAGTTTTTGGTTATTTTTCAAAATGTAGAAACATTCTCCTGTCATCTGCGCTGCGAGTGTTTTCTCTGTCAATAGGTAGTTCTTAATCGCGCTATTCAGGTCAGCCATTTTCAGCCCCAAAGCCAGTCCTTTGTTTTCAAATAAGAGGAAGTTACGTATGGTCATCTCGCCTCGATTTACATGTACGTCATAAGCTCTGGAAGTTCCATAGCTTGGATGAGTGGTAACTACGTAATCATAAACTCCAGCGTTTAGATCGGAAAGTACGTACCACCCATTTGCACCAGTCGTATTTTGTTTGATAGCTATATCGTCCTGCCATGCCTGGACCAGAGCATCACTGATGGGGGTAACACCGTCCATCTCTGTCACGATCCCTTTTATTGAGCCAGTCGCGGGCAGCGTCACTGCCACATCATCAAACGAAATGTCACAATTCCCCTCAAGTCCTGTCCAGCAGGCGACGCCGATGCCTCCGGTGTAGTAGGGGTTATCGTTGTCGGTGTATTCCAGGACAAGGGCGTCATCCACATACACTTTGAAGCTGTTATCCGCGCAGGCGACTTGGAGGTGATACCAGATCCCGTTTTCTGAGGGATAACCGGCGGTGACTATGTCGGCGTTGTAGACACCGTTTACCATCTTGTCAAACGTGATCTCATCAAAACCACCCCAATCCGAGCGAAGATTGACCGCATAATAGTTGTTTGCATCCTGCACTCTGAACACCAGCACCTTATCCACGCCGGAGTTGCCCCTGACTTTTGCTTCAAACACGTAGTTGTTCCAGCTTTGATCTCCGATCGTTTGAAGACACCACTGCTCCTGACCGGTATTGGAAGTAGATAGAATGCCATTGGACTCTATCCATGTGCATGACCCTGTCAAAACCTGCCACTCGGTGATCACGCCATCCTCAAAATCGTCGCAGAAAAGGCCATCGAAGTTGTCGCAGAACGCAGGTCCGTAGAAAGCATATGTCTCTTCGTTGACGCGGGTGTAAATGAGGCTGACCCAGTCACTAAAACCCCTAATCTTGTTCCCATCAGAATAGGTAAACTTGGCCGAGAAGGCCCTACCAGACCCTGGCACCCAAGAGACCGCCCCAGCACCGACGTACAGGAAGCGGCCCTCATCTTCAAAGACAGTGTCAGTTCCAGTAAACTGAGAGAATGAGCCTGCTTGATAATCAGCTTCTTCGAAGACCAAAACGCCGGGATCGTAAACAAAGCAGATTTCGGCGTTGTACACATGGGGCGGATCGCCCACAGGGACCATGTCAAGGTGGACCAGTAGGGTGTCGTCGGAAAGAGTGTCGTACGCAACATTGAAAGTTACCGTGATTCCAGTCGTCTCCGATACCCAACTGAGAGAAACATCACCGTAAACGATGGCCTGGTAGTCCTGATCCGTATGGTTCGCTGACAGAGCCTCATAGAAGATCGAATCTGGCGCCTCACAGAAGCCAGTATCCAGATCATAGTCTCCTGGAACAAATCTCCACTCTGCCCCAACTGGAAAGGTACTACCTGGGTCAAGCAAGTGTTGCATGATTAGGTTTGCATCGAAGCTACTAACGCCGCAATTTCCTGACACATCAGCTGCAGTCATATGGCAGCCGTCTAAGGAAAACATGTTTACCAGATACCGCAATATCAGATTTGCATCAAAGCCCGAGACACTCCACCGAGTATCGTCCGCCTTGTGCGGTCGCACCACATAATTTGCACCTCCGGACAGGCCCGTTAAGCTGTACACACCAAAACTGTCAGTCACCGCACACGTAGTATCTCCGGCACTGCTTGCTGCAATGACCACAGCGTTTTCAACCGGGACACCGGAACCGCAGTACGTAACCGTGCCAGAAATGGAGTATGTGCTTGCCCTGAGAAAGCTATCCCCGGTCACACCCCCACCATGACCGACAGCAGCCAAGACCAAGCTTACGCTGAACAAGACTACTGATCGTCTTTTCATTATTTTCTCCCTACTGATTGCCCTTCTGCTGCAAGCAGTATACTCACTGATCCGCCCTTTGTCAACGGGAGTTCTCTGTGGGATGTGTACTCTCTGTCAGGTAGGCGGCTGCTAACCTGTTGTCGGGTTTCTCATTTGCCCGTCTAAGGCGTCCGCCGAAGGCGGAGGAACCCGAGCTACCTTTCTTAGGATTCGTTTCAAATACCCCCATCAAGTTTCTTTTGTGGGACGGCTTGAGTTTTCTACAAGGTCGTATTATCTTAACGACTGCGAATAGATACTGGTAATACGTTTTTATTGACGAGGTTGCGCCATGACCAATATGAATACGATGAACAAGCCGGGTATTGGGTTCTCCCAACTTTCTGATGATGTCATTCTTGAGTACAGTAACGCTTTTGGGGCGAATCACTACAGCCGCCAGAAGTTAGTGGTGCGCAAGGCGGAAGGAATATGGCTCTACAGCCTCGATAACAAGAAGTACCTGGACTGCCTGGCGGCATACTCCGCCGCCAATCAAGGGCATTGCCACCCCAGGATTGTCAAAGCTCTTGTTGAGGCTATGCAGAACGGGTACGCATCGGTTGTTTCTAATGTGGTTTATACTGACAGCTACGTACTGTTTTTGAAAAAGCTGGCCAATCTGGTGCCCCAGCTCGGGCCACGCTTCGGCAACAACGGCAACAAAGTTCTCTGCAAAAACGGCGGCGTTGAATCAGTTGAAACCGCTATCAAGGCAGCCCGGTATTACGGATACAAGGCGAAAGGCATCCCCGACGGCAAGCAGGAGATCATCGTCTTCCACAACAACTTCCACGGCCGTATGATCTCTATCGTTTCCTTCTCCACATCGGAAAGCTACCGAAAGGGGTTTGGCCCCCTGACGCCCGGATTTGTCTCAGTCGAGTTCGGTGATCTTAACGATGTGGAAAAGGCGGTCAATCCTAATACGTGTGGGATACTTGTCGAACCGATGCAGGGCGAGGGCGGCATGAACGTCCCCCCGAACGGTTTCCTGAAAGGCCTGCGCGAGATTGCCGATAAGCATGACTTGCTGCTGCTCTTTGATGAAATCCAGGTGGCGCTTGGCCGGACCGGCAAGATGTTCTGCTTCGAGCATGAAAACGTGGTCCCGGACGGCATCATCTTAGGGAAGGCTATCTCCGGCGGACTGGTGCCGCTGTCGGCGTTCGTTACCAATACCAAGATAATGGATATGGTCTTTCAGCCGGGACGGGACGGTTCGACCTATGGGGGCTATCCCCTGGCAATGGCCGCCGGTAATACAGCTATCGACGTCATTATCGATGAAAAGCTACCGGAAAACTCAATTCATGTCGGCGCCTATCTCAAAGATAAAATCGAGGATATTGCCAGGCGTTCGCCTCATGTCAAGGAGGTCCGAGGGCGCGGCCTCTTTATCGGTATCGAGGTCAAGAGCGGCGATGCCATGTCATTCTGCCGCAAGATGCTTGATCTTGGTCTGTTGGCCAACGACAGCCACGGCCACACGATTCGTATCTCCCCGCCGTTGATTATCACCGAGAGCAACGCTGACTACATCACCGAGAGACTTGAGAAGGTGCTGGTAGGATAAAGAATACTTGCTCTGATTTATTCAAAATGGTGACCCACTTCAACGGAGCCGCCATTCTTTTTTGCAGACATGTGTCGGGTTCCAGGAGGAACCCGACCTACTCCAGGGTTATCGTAGGTCAAAAGCCCTGTGCTTTTGATATCTTCGGAAACGATTGTCGAAACTACATGGGTTTCGACTTACATTGCTGACCTTACTTATTTGGTTGCGTTCTTGCTTCAGAATAGCCCGGAGTGCCTCGTTGGGTGTGTCGACCTCTATTGATTCCGCGCTTATTTCCCCGATATGCCTTGCACCTACGGCCTTTCCAGAGGGGCAATTTTGTAGTTGTCATTTTCATCGAATCAGTTATTATATCGTTTGCTTTATTAGCAGGTAACGGGCAAAGCCGGTGCGCAGGCGTAGCGGCGCGGAAAGCAAAGAGAGAGGTGAGCAAACACTGTGGCAGACAGGCCATTTCTGGAGTTTGAGCGGTCGATTGTTGAACTCGAGAAGAAAATCTCCGATATGAAGGGTTTCTCTGTCGGGGAGAATTTGGAGTTCAGCGGGGAAATTGCATCCCTCGAGAAGAAGCTGGAGCGGTTGCGTCAACAGGTTTACTCGAATCTGACCCCCTGGCAGAGAGTACAGATTTCGCGCCATTCCAAGCGCCCGTATACTCTTGACTATATCAGGCACATGTGCACTGACTTTGTGGAGCTTCACGGAGATCGTTTTTTCGCCGATGATAAAGCCATTGTGGTCGGGTTTGCTCGTCTGGACGGCGAGCCGGTGATGATTGTAGGTCAACAGAAAGGCCGCGACACCAAGGAAAAACTCCGGCGCAATTTCGGCATGGCGCACCCCGAGGGATACCGCAAAGCGCTGCGGCTTTTTCGCCTGGCGGAGAAATTTGAAGTTCCAATCGTGGTGCTGATTGATACCCCCGGGGCTTTTCCCGGAATCGGAGCCGAGGAACGAGGACAGGCGGAGGCCATAGCCCACAATATCCGAGAAATGAGCCGCATCAGAGTTCCCATTGTCATTGTCATTATCGGCGAGGGTGCTTCCGGGGGAGCGCTGGGCATCGGGGTAGGGGATCGGGTGATGATTCTGGAACATTCCTGGTACTCGGTTATATCGCCCGAGGGCTGTGCCGCCATTCTGTGGCGTGACGCCGCTAAGGCTCCTGAAGCCGCAGAGGCGCTGAAATTGACATCAGATGACCTTGTCCATCTGAACGTAGTCGATAAGGTTATCGAAGAACCTCTGCACGGAGCTCACAACGACCACCAGGCTGCCGCTAAACGTGTCAAGGAAGAAATCCTTGTGGCGCTGCGGGAACTGAAAGAGAAGTCTGTAAAGGACCTTCTGGCGGAGAGAATTAAAAAGTATCGCTGCATGGGCGAGTTTGAGGAACATTGATGGAGAAGGTTAATGGCTCTATCTGAAAAACTACTGGCAAAGCTCGTTTGTCCGAATTGTAAAGGTAATCTTGAGTACAGAGAGAAGGAAAATCGTCTCGTTTGCAACACGTGCCGTCTGGCATACAAGATTGTTGATAATATCCCGGTGCTTTTGCCGGACGAGGCGGAGAAGCTTTAGAGAAGGTGGAAGCAATGAAACTCTCCAAGTTCTGCGACGAAACGCTGGTCGAGTTTAATCTTAAGGCAACAACCAAAGATGAGGTAATTGATGAGCTTGTCGAACTTGTGTCCACATCCAACATGGTAAAGGACCACAACGAGCTTCTGACGGATATCAAAGAGCGTGAAAACCTGGTTACCACCGGGGTCGGGTATGGAGTTGCTTTTCCTCATGCCAAGACAAAGGCGGTAAAGGGCATTGTCATTGGATTCGGACGAAGTTCGAATGGCGTCGACTTTGATGCGATGGATCACCACTCGGTCTATTTGTTCTTTTTGATCGCCGCCCCGGAAGATGCTATTGGAGCACATCTCAACGTAATGGCTCGCCTTTCCTACTTGATGAAGTCGGAGCCAAACCGAGAAAAACTAATGACGGCAACATCCCCTGGGGATGTATTGGCCTTAATGGATAATGTAAACTGAGGCGGTTTTTCGGCAGGGATGCCGTCGACGTATGAATTGGATAACCGGTCTCCTTTCCAAGCACTCGCGCAACATCCATCTTATTCTCGTTGTTGCGTTATCTCTTGTGCTGGTCCTGGTGCAGGGACCTAAGAGTATAAGCTCTCGTGTCAGCCAGGCTATTCAAGGCAGCCTGTACTACCCATTTCTCAAGATTAAGAGCAGCTTCAGGAATGCCAGCGTGCGCGCTGCGGATTTGGACCGACTGAGAGAAATGCTGGCAGAATCCCGGGAAAAGCTTTTCATGTGTCTGGAGATACAGCGCGAGAACGAGAGGCTCCAGGGCGCCCTCGGGTTCAAACCTCCGGCCGGATACCGACTGACGCCGGCCAATGTCGTTTACATTACCGGACTTGGAGCTCAGCTTCCCATATCGGCAGTAATCAACAGAGGGGTGGATGATTCGATTCTCATTGATATGCCGGTAATGAATCAAGATGGACTGATTGGCCGGGTAGCTTTCGTAATGGGCAACTCTGCTACTATCCAGCTTCTGACTGACCCATCCAACCAGGTTGCGGCGCGTCTTGTGAGCAGCCGTCAAATGGGAATTGTGAAGTATCTTGCTCACGGTGGGATGGTGCTGGATAATTTCCCCAGCCAGGCAGATGTCAAGGTGGGAGATACGGTCATATCTTCCGGGCTTGGCGATGTCTACCCGGCCGGGCTGCCAGTTGGAACAGTAACTAAGGTATCCTATCCTGAAAACGAACCTTTTTGCCGAATAGAGCTAAAGCCGGCGGCCGACATTCGCTCTCTGGAAGAGATTTTTATCTTGAAGCCTGAACAGTAATGACTAAGTTTATTCCATTCATCCTGTATCTTTTACTTATCGCTATGCACAATGTCATATTCAGAGATGCTACTGCAATCTATACTGCGTCAATCGATCTTCCCGGACTTCTGGTACTGATAGTGGCGATTTACAAGCGGGAGATAGTTGCTACATGGTTTGGGTTTGCGGCGGGCCTTGTGATGGCCGCCGAGAGACCTGATCTCTTCGGATGGCATGCTCTGGTGCTGGCCGCCCTGGGTTTGGCGGCCTACCACGTTCGTGAGCGAGTGAACCTGGAATCATGCTATGCGAAGCTGCTATTGATTTTTGGCGGTGTGCTCATTCACAATGCTCTTTGGTTGGCTATCTATGGTGGTCAGGGATTTATGTACCTTTTCGTGGTTAGCGCCATGACCGGCGCTGCATACACTACTGTGGTGGGATGGGTGTTTTTCCTTTTCAAGGACAATAAGATAACCTGGCAGAAGATCAAAGCGCTCTTTTGATAAAGGTATGAAACATCTCAGCATATCAATTGAGGCAAGAGAACGAACTGGTCTGATTGCAGTTTTCGTTGTTTTCTTGGTGTTAGCCGGTGGACTTGCCAGACTGCAGATTCTCAAGCACCAAGAGCTGGCGAAGCAGTCGAGGGACAACCGCATTTGGAAAGTGCCAATCGTTCCGCAGCGCGGCTTGATGATTGACTGTGAAGGGCGCACTATAGTTGATAATCGTCCTTCCTATACAGTCGCCGTTGTTCCTGCAGAAGTGTTACCCCACATTACACTACAGCATCTCTCTAATCTTCTGGATATTGACACCCTTGAGATACAAAGACGGATCGAAAAGAATATAGTGAATCGTTATCAACCGGTACCGGTAAAACGAGATGTTTCTGATAGGACGGTTGCAATACTCGTAGAACAGAGCAGGAGATTCCCGGGGGTTGACATTGAGATTGAACAGGTTCGGGAGTATAGGGAAGGCCTGGGAGCTGAAGCTTTTACCGGTTATGTGGGAGAGGTCTCGTGGGAGGAACGGGAGAAGAAGGGTAGGGACTACTATCGTCTCGGAAGTATGATCGGCAAGGAGGGGCTTGAAAAAAAATATGATACCAGACTTAGAGGCAAGGAGGGGACCGTCTACAAGGAAGTATCAGCCGCAGGTCAGTATCAGGCTGACTATGAAGACAAAGAAGCAGATCCCGGCAGGCCGGGTGAAAAGCTGGTGTTGACTATTGACATGGACCTGCAGCAGGTATGCGCCCAGGCTCTCGATACGTTCTGTTGCGGGGCGGTGGTGGCTCTTGATCCTCGCAACGGTGAAGTTCTGGCCATGGTCTCATATCCTGGGTACGACCCCAATATATTCTCCTCCGTTGTACCAGACAGCCTGTGGCAAGCTATCTCCCGCGACTCGACCCATCGGCTTCTCAACCGCCCGCTCAACGGTAAGTATCCCCCCGGTTCTACGGTCAAATTTGTAACGGTCGGAGCTGCTCTCGAAGAGGGTATCATAGATGAGCACACAACTCTGAAACCGTGCACAGGCGGCTTCAGGTACGGTAACAGGGTGTTTCACTGCTGGAACCGCGGGGGCCACGGCAAGCTGGCAGCGGCTCACGCTTTGGAGCAATCGTGCGACGTGTACATGTATCAGCTTGGAGTGGAACTGGGTGTCGACAAGCTCAGCGAGTATTTTAACAAGTGTGGCTTTGGACGTCTGACTGGCATCGACCTACCCAGTGAATCCCCGGGGTTGAATCCGAACAGTTCGTACTATGATAAGCGCTACGGAGAGAACCAATGGACCCGCGCTTTGGCTTTGAACATTTCCATTGGCCAGGGTGAACTTCTGGTTACGCCCTTACAGCTTGCTCAGTTTTTCTGCGGTCTCGCCAACAACGGTGTGGTCTACCGGCCACATATCGTAAAGAAGATTTTATCCTCAGCCGACAGAGATGAAGTGGTTGCACCTGAGGTGTCTTTTACCCTCCCCTTTTCACCGACGACATTGAGAATCCTGAAGGAGGGGATACGTCTTGTGGTTGAAGGAGAGCATGGCACAGCCCGCTCTCTTAGGAATAAGCGCTATTCAATAGGCGGTAAGACCGGCACCGCTGAAAACCCTCATGGGGAAGACCATTCTTGGTTCGTTGGAGTCGCCCCTCTTGAAGAGCCACAAATTGTTGTGTGCGCTATCGTCGAGAATGCCGGGCACGGCTCGGAGGTAGCCTCACCGGTAGTCGGGAAAATCATCGCGCGGTACATGGAGAAGAAATCCGGCCAGCCTGCGGACACCAAGATACCGGAAGAGGGGAATCCATGACACTCAACTACCGTGAGTTAGATTGGGAACTGATTGGCGCTATGTTGCTGCTCTCGCTGATAGGGATACTGCTTATTATGTCGGCCCAACACAATTCCCAGTCGGCTTTCGAACGGACCTATTACCAGCGCCAGCTCATTTGGCTGGCCATAGTCCTCGCTGTTTTCATCTTGGTGATACATTTGCCATTGCGTCTGTTTGATTTTTCTGCCTACCTGCTCTACGCAGTCTCTGTTGGCCTGCTGATTCTGGTTTTATTTTTAGGTACGCCACGCATGGGAGCCTTGCGATGGTTTTCCTTCGGCCCGATCAACTTCACTCCGTCCGATATAACCAAGCTGACCCTGGTGTTGGCTCTGTCACGGTTTTTCGCTTACACGAAATTGCCGCCAGTTTCCAAAAGACGCCTTGCCTTTTCCGCAGTTGTGGCATTGATACCGATAGCGCTTATTTTGAAACAGCCTGACCTGGGCACCTCGCTGGTCTTTTTCGTTGTCCTGTTTGCGCTTTGGCTCTGGTGCGGCTTGTCGCCATTCTATCTGTTGCTTATCCTTTCGCCTTTGGTGTCCCTGGTAGCTGCCTTCCACTGGCTTTCCTGGTCAATATACTTTGCCGTATTGCTCGTGTTTCTGTTTCTTCTCAAGCCCGGTTTCCTGTTTGGGTTCGTTACTGTTGTCGCCAACCTTGGTTTCGGTATGATCACGCCGTTCATCTGGAACCGGTTTGCCGATTACCAGAAAGATCGTATCTTAACATTTCTTGATCCCGGATGTGACCCGCGCGGTGTCGGCTACCAGATAATCCAGTCAAAGATTGCCATCGGTTCGGGTGGCATTGGGGGCAAGGGACTCCTGCATGGTTCACAGGCGCGGTTGGACTTCCTCCCCGAAGCACATACCGATTTTATTTTTTCAGTTTTGGGAGAGGAATTAGGACTGTGGGGCGGTATGCTGGTTCTGCTGTTGTTTACGTTTATTTTCTACCGAGCTGTTCGAATCGCCACCCGTTGCCGTTCGCACTTCGCCTCCAACGTGGTCATAGGGGCGGTAGCTATTCTCCTCTTTCAATTTTTTGTAAACATCGGCATGACCTTGGGCTTTATGCCAGTGACCGGTCTGGCACTGCCGTTTGTCAGCTACGGCGGCACATCACTTGTCCTCTGCTCGGCTCTGATTGGCTTGATTGTTTCGGCCAGTTACCACTGGCAAGAGTACTGACAGGCTGTAGAAAGAGCCTGATTCCTGCGGACCAAATACAAATGCATTCAGGATCAGACAGTGTTACGGTCCATTTCACCAAGTCGTTGCTTTCTGACAACATTGTGATGATCATTACTCTTTGATGGATCGTTCAAGCAGCAATGTCCGGGTACCCCCTCTGGTGATACTTTCCGCCGGCGCTGTTTGTATTAGCTTTGCCGGTGTTTTTGTCAAGCTGCTGGGGATGGATAAAATGGGGCCTACTGCTATCGCTTTCTGGAGGACTCTATTCGGATCGGCTATTCTGTTTGGCTGGTCGGCTTTGAGAAAAGATCGCCTGACGCTGTCTGTCTCGCTAACGTGCTGGTCGGTACTAGCGGGGTTCATTTTCTTTCTCGATCTTTTTTTCTGGCACCGCTCGATACTCTATGCCGGGGTCGGTATGGCTACAATTCTGGCCAACACCCAGGTATTCGGGACCGCAGTGTTGAGCTTTTTCATCTTTAAGGAACGGCTCACTTTCAAGTTCTTTGTGTCGGCTGTCTGTGCTATGGCGGGCGTAACGCTCTTGATCGGGTTAGGAAGCTCTGTCGAATTCTCTGCCCGTTACGTGGAGGGTGTTGTCTATGGCCTCCTGACCGGACTTGTCTACGCCAATTACATTATTGTTGTTAAGATCGGCGGGCACTCGGAGTGGAAGCGAAGCTTCCTTACGTTGATGGCCTGGATTTCATTCTTTTCCGCGCTGTTTCTGGGCACTGCCGGGATACTTGAGGACGATCCCTTTATGCCTCCCGATCTGACCTCGTTGATTCTCCTGTTGGGGCTGGCGTTGGTGGCCCAGGCCTTGGGATGGTGGGCAATTTCCAGCTCTCTGTCGAAGATAAAAGCCTCTCGCAGCGGATTGGCGCTGTTGCTTCAGCCTGTTTTGGCGACTTTCTGGGGAGTTCTATTTTTCCATGAATACCTTACACTGGTTCAGCTCCTGGGAGGGCTGGTAACGCTGGTGGCCATCTATGTCGGTTCTGTGAGGACAGACTGAAGGCACTCTGATCTCAATGGCTCTTGATATGCCCTACAAAAAGACACTGTAGAGCAGAAGTCCCCGACTCCTACCGACAATTGGCAGGTGTCATCCGCCAAAGGCGGACTGCCCTACAAGACTGGAGGATATTCCCATTCTCCTCTCTCGAAGTCTGAATGTAGCGTTGTCGGATCGCGGCAAAGTATTCTCGTCTCGAATCTCCACCAATGTTCGTGTCTCCTTTCGGTAACACCAAATATGAGGCAACGTATCTTTTCCCTCCTTGATTCTATCATTCTTCGGTAACATTTAATCTGAGGCAATTCGTGAGCAGGTAGGCGCTTTTTATTTGTGCCGAAATTGGTTATTATATGTTAACAGCGCGGCACCGTATGTCGGGTTTCTCGTCCTCTTAAGGCGGACTCGGAACCCGGCCTACAAGGATGCTTTTCAATCATGGGAAGCCGGGTATTCACATGTTGGTAAGGCACAGAGATAGCAACGAGATTACGATAGACGCGCCAGCCAAGGTTAACCTCTTTCTGGAAGTGCTAAACAAACGGCCCGATGGCTATCACAACATCAACTCACTGTTTCAAGCTGTGTCGCTCTTTGACAGGTTGCATTTCACGCTGGTACCGGAGCCAGGCATTTCTATCAATCTCGTGACCGACGTCGAGTTGACGGTCGGGGAAAATAACCTGGTCGCAAGAGCCTACCGTCTGATGAATGAACGATTTGAGCTCAACAGCGGCCTGACTGTGACACTGGAAAAGCGAATACCGATTTCCGCCGGGTTGGGCGGTGGGTCCTCCGATGGCGCTGCTACCATTCTGGCCTGTAATCTTCTGTTCAATCTTGAACTGAACAATTCTCAAATGGCCGCGCTGGCTCTGGAACTTGGATCCGATGTGCCGTTTTTCTTTTCATCAGGACAGGCGCTGGTGTCAGGGCGCGGTGAAGTTCTCAAAGACACAGATTTTCCGACCGATTACCGGATTGTTTTGGTTACGCCCAATATCCCCATTTCCACTGCCGCCGGCTACGCCGCTTTGAAAAGAGGCTTGACAAAGTCAAAGACCCCGTTTAAGTTAAGAAATTGCCTGACGGTTGAGGCTCTCGTTGGATCGTTGTGTCTTTCGGGTAACGATTTTGAGGAAGCATGTTTTCGATCCTTCCCGGAATTGGGTAGGATCAAAGACGGGCTTTTGAAACATGGAGCGTTGTTGGCTCGGATGACCGGGTCCGGGCCGACAATATTTGGAATCTTTAAGCAGACCCCGAGAACTGAGGTCGGTAAGTTGCTCGGCCGGGGGGGTTGGCACGTGAACACTGTAGTGCCAATATCCCTGGCGAGGGAGGATTGATTTTGAAGAGGGAGGCACCGTGGAAATCACCGAGGTCCGGGTAACGTTGCGAGATGAGGAAAGGCTCAAGGGTTTTGCGAACGTGACATTTGACAACGCCTTTGTTATCCGTGGGATGAAGATCATCCAGGGTAACGCCGGCTATTTCGTTGCTATGCCCAGCCGCAAGCGTCCAAATGGCTCTTATCAGGATGTTGCCCATCCGGTCAACAGAGATATGAGGCGGTTGATAGAGAAAACGGTTCTTGAAGCCTATGAGGCGGAGCTAAAGGAGCATACCAGTCTAGTGTAGTGGTAGAGAATTACCTGGGGCGTCGTCAAGTGGTAAGACACCAGCCTTTGGAGCTGGCATTCCCAGGTTCGAATCCTGGCGCCCCAGCCACTGTGTGGTAAAGGAACCTGTGGACAACCAATTCAAGAGGAAGTTGAAAGACGCTTTAGGTGATGCTGATAACAGGGGTATCTGGAAATGATCGTTCGTGAAGAGCTCAGGATTGTGACAGGCAATTCTAACCGGCCTCTGGCCGAAAAGATCGCTGCTTATTTAGGGGAGAAGCTAACAGATTGCATAGTGACTTGCTTCTCCGATGGAGAGGTATTTGTCCAGATCAATGACAACATTCGAGGGGCGGACGTCTTCATTATTCAACCTACGAACCCCCCCGCTGAGAACCTCATAGAGATGCTGATGCTGATTGAAGCTTCGCGGCGGGCCTCGGCGATGCGCATCACGGCGGTCATCCCCTATTATGGTTATGCCAGGCAGGATCGCAAAGACCGACCACGTGTAGCTATTACCGCTAAGCTTGTGGCGAATCTGATAACTACTGTCGGGGCCGACAGAGTTATTACTATGGACCTGCATGCCAGTCAGATTCAAGGCTTTTTTGATCTTCCTCACGACCATCTGTATTCGTCCACGTTTTTCAATGGCTACTTCCGCGAGATGCAGCTTGAGAACCTTTGTGTTGTTTCCCCTGACGTCGGTTCGATTAAGCTGGCTCGCGCTACCGCCAATGCTCTTGAGGCCGACCTGGCAATTGTTGACAAACGGCGGCCTCGGCCCAATGAGTCGGAGGTGATGAATCTCATCGGTGATGTGCGGGGCAAGAACGTGCTGATCCGGGATGACATGGTTGACACTGCGGGGACACTTTGTTCTGCGGCATACTTTGTTAAGGAGAGCGGCGCTCTCGATGTGTATGCTGGATGTACGCATGGTGTTCTTTCGGGGAAGGCGGTTGAGAGAATTAAAGAGGCGCCCATCAAAAGGATGATCATCACCGATTCCATTGACCAAACGGCGCGCGGTCTGCCGGAGAAGTTCGAAATCCTGAGCTGTTCGGAATTGATTGGTGAAGCCATAAAGCGAATTTTTGACGAGAAGTCGGTTTCTTCACTGTTTGAGACCATTCCTTAATGATGTAGTATTTGTGTCGAAAAAAAAGGTACTTATTGGAGGATATACGTAGTCTATGAAAGAAATATCACTTGTTGCCAGTACCAGGCCCTCGGTGGGCAAAGGTGCCGCCCGTCGAACCCGAAGGGAGGGAAGCATCCCGGCGGTTATCTATGGTCCGGAAATTGAACCGCTTCCCGTTGAAGTGGGCGAACGTGACTTTCGCGCCGCCTCAAAGTCTGTTGCCTCCAGGGGGGCCATTATCAATTTGGAAGTGGACGGCAAGTCTAATAGGGTTATTATTCGAGAGATCCAGCGTGATCCCGTAACCAGCAAGATCATTCATCTCGACTTTCACGCCGTTTCGATGAAGAAGCCCCTCCATCTTTCGATTCCGATTCGCCTTATCGGTATGGCCAGAGGCGTTAAGACAGACGGTGGTATTATGCAGACCACTCTGCGTGAACTGGAGATATCGTGCCTTCCTTCAGATATCCCGGAGCACATTGAAATTGATGTGACGGAGTTGGGGATTGGTGATTCCGTCCACGTGCGTGACCTGTCAATCCCCAAAGCGCAGATTCTTTCGGAAGAGCGGCGCACCGTGGTTGTTATCAGCGCACCGACGGTGATAAAGGCTGAGGCTGCCGTCGTCAAAGAGGAAGAAGTTGCGGCTGAGGAAGCAGCTGAAGGTGCCGAAACTGAAGCCGCTGCGGAAGGGGAAGAGCCCGAGGCCGAAGAAAAGAAAGAGGGAAAGAAAGAAGGAAAGAAAGAAGGAAAGAAGTAAGTATATCACAAGTCATACATTCTAATGAAGACCGCCATCGTCAGGCGGTCTTTTTTTTCCTTTTCGCGGGTTTACTTCGGGTTAGATGTTTAGGTTTTCTATATTCGGTTAGGGCTTGACAAGGATTGAGTGAGAGCTATATTGGTGTCTTGACTCGCGGGGTGGAGCAGTCTGGTAGCTCGTCGGGCTCATAACCCGAAGGTCGGAGGTTCAAATCCTCCCCCCGCCACCAAAAAGTATAATCATTTATACGGAGAGAAGCCAAAAAGACGATTATCACAAGGTGGAGTCCGCCACAGGCGGAGTAGCTCGTCGGGCTCATAACTTCGCCGAGGCGAACGGTTCAAATCCTCCCCCTGCCACCAAAGCTGAAAACCGGCGAACGACCGGTTTTTGTTTATAATTCACAGAGTTTATTTCACTTGCAAAGCCCATTGAAGCTCAGTCATCAGCGACCTCTAAAGGACGTTCCCGTTAGAGTCAGTACGCACCACCCATACGTCTGACCCTCCCGCACCTGAAGAAGTCGTCGAACCCACAAAGACAAATCCACCGTCCTCAAGGGTCAGCACTGCGTGTCCCTGATCAATGCCGGTTTCTCCGAAACGCCGTCTCCAAATCTGGTTGCCCTGTGTATCGGTCTTGATCAGAATAGCATCAATATCAGTCCAGTCTAGTGATCGAGTTGAGCCAATAAGAACGTACCCACCATCGTTAGTCGCTGCTACTCCCTCTGCCCATTCAGTCGATGATGGCTGAATTAGGGTCTTCGTCCACTGTTCCACTCTTTGAATGTTGAATTTTCCTATCCACACGTCGTTACCATCACCACCGACTACAAGAAAGCCATCCTGTACGGAGAGTATGTCATGTCCCGTCTCAGCGTCCTCCTCTACTATACGGTGATGCCAAAGAGTATCCGGCGACTGGGAAAACTGAGAGAATATGACGTCAGATACATCACATGGCTCCCCGGGATCACAGATATACGTACCCGGAACGGTGCTGCCTGCGAGCATGTAATTACCATTTGGTAACGAAATGATAGACTTGGCATATCCAAACGTTGCTCCTCCCGAGTATGTCAATTCATTGATTCTATTACCAGTTCCATTGGTCCGAATAATCAGTACATCCCCATATGGTTGTATTGGGTGTTGGCTGCAATACGTTCCCCCGACAAGCAGAAAGCCGCCATCACTTGTGGAGATAAGGTCATCTGCCCAATACGATGTGAATTCGCTAGGCGAATCGAATGTTATCAGAAACGACACACCCAAAGCCGAATCGAACTTGATCAGTACGGCAGCGTCGCCGCTGGTACCGGCCACCAGAAAACTTCCGTCCGCGATCGACAATACAGCATTACCTACCAACGCACTTTCAGCAGTGAAATGTGTATCAATTACGGCCTGACCGTCATCATCGATTACGATAATGTAGATGTAACCATCCGAATTTCCAATCGATTCGGTCGATCCGACAACGATGATATGGCCATCCGGAGTTTGGCAAATGTCAAAACCAAAATCATCGCCTGCCTCTCCGTACGTATGGTTCCAAGTGACTGGTAAATCACTGCTGCTGTTCGTACTGTTGTCCTCACATCCACTGAAAAGTAAGACAAACCCCACCAAAAAAATACCGAACCCGAGAAGTTTAATCATTGTTCCTCCTTTTACCTATGATAGGATTTCAGAAAACCCCCGCTAGCGATTTTTATCAGATCTCTTGTAATATCCTTAAAAAAACTAACTTTGCAAGGGTTAATTGTCTACTTGACGGGGAAGCTTTGCAGATAATTAAGCGAAAAGATATTACATATTGGGTTGGATAGTCTATAAACACGCTCTTCTCTTTCTAACATTTTTCTAACAGAATTAGCCAAAACAGTAGCAAATAAGGTAAAAACACCAGATGCCGTGTTTCACGTAAGTAATTGCTATTACTATAGGTTAGTGTCTGGTGCTTTCTGTTGTTTGGACTATTGAACAGGCTCATAACCCGAAGGTCGTACGCTCAGCTTGTTCCACTTTCAAATCCACTCCCGAAGAAATCCACCTTAAAAGGTGGGCCACCCAGCCCAATCACTTGACGGTTCTGATGTTCACTGTATATGTGATTGAATCTTTGCAGAACGAGATAATAAAGCGGACAGAGCAGTGTAAAGTCTGATGCGAAGACATAATTCGCTAAAAGATTGGATGCTATCCGATAACTGGCTCAAAGTCACCACAATTGACACTTACACCGAAGGTGAGCCCCTGCGAATAATAGTCGGAGGCTATCCCGACCTGCCTGGTTAATAGCCAACTACCGAAATAGTCTAACATGCACACTTCAAGCGTGCCATCATAGGTAATTCAAGTAATAGCTTATACTACCACAGTTGCCAACCACATCGTTGCGGTCCATATTTAATGTACATAGACTCACCCCTGTCTGTGGAGGCTGTAAATGGCGGTTTAGTGAGCCTCTCAGGATCATTGTTTATCTACCTGGTATCGTGTTTGACAAATACCCATGCAGAGTTTTAATTATCAAATGATCTATTTCTGGGTGATCATCGCGTACCTGGTTATCCTTGTCGGGGTCGGGATGTACCGGAGCAAGCATGTCAGGACACAGGATGACTTTATGGTTGCGGGGCGGAAACTCTCCACTAAGGTTCTCGTCGGTACGCTCCTGGCGACCTGGATTGGTTCGGGTTCGATTATCGCCGGGGCAGGACTGGCTTATGATAGGGGATTTCCCGCATTGTGGTTTAATGCCGGAGTATGGGCCGCGCTGGTTATCCTTTATCTCATTGCGGGAAGGGCTCGGAAGTTTGGCCAGTACACAGTGCCGGATATTCTTGAAGCCCGTTACAATAAATGTGCCAGGCTACTTGGTACGTTGGTAACGATTATCGCCTACACCGCCATCGTAAGTTACCAGTTCAAGGCCGGCGGGATGGTACTTAACCTCATCACCGGTATATCAGTTGATCAGGGGATAATTATCACAGCGGTTTTTGTAATAGGTTACACCGTGTTGGCGGGATTGATCTCGGTTGCCTATACCGACGTAGTTAATGGCATCATAATGACAATCGGCTTGATCATTGCACTGCCTTTCCTCTTGAGTAATGCGGGAGGTTGGAGCAGCGTCTTTAATAGACTTCCCGAGACACACTTTCAGCTTTTAGGGGACATGTCGCTGGTTCAGGCGTTGGGCTATGCGCTTCCTACGATGCTTCTTCTGCTTGGTGAATCGGGCATGTACCAGCGTTTCTTTGCCGCTAGAGATGAAACGACGGCTCGACGCGCGGTAGTAGGCTGGATAATCGGGACGGTAATTGTTGAAACTTTGATTGTCGTCCTGGCGGTAATTGGCAGCGCCCTTTACGCTGGTATTGATTCAGAAATGGTAATCTTGCACTCGGTGCGGCACGGCCTACCGGTGCTGGCAGGGTGCCTGTGCCTGGCGGCCATTGTAGCGGTGATCGTCTCTACCGCTGATTCGTTCTTGCTGGTACCCTCGACCAATATAATGAGAGATATATATCAGCGTTTCATAAACCCGAATCTTTCTCAAAAGAAAATGGTGCTTTATTCCAGAATCGTGGTAGTCATTCTCGGGATTGTTGCTTTTGTACAGGTGCGCTTCTTTGAGAGAGTCCTTGAGATGGCGCTTTATGCCTACACCATGTACGGGGTTGGTATAACCCCGGCGGTTCTGGCTGCCTTTTTCTGGAAACGAGCTACCGCTGCGGGCGGCGTCTGCTCAATTGCCGCCGGAATGGCAATCACCATCGGTTGGGAAGTGTTGCGTCAGCCATGGGATATACCTACTATATATCCAGCTTTAGGATTGTCGCTTTTCTGTCTGATTTTTATTAGTATTCTTACACCGAAGGTAGACAAGCACAAGTGGGAGCCCTTTTTTGGCTGAAAGAGGGTTCCGGAATAGCCTGATGAAAACCTATGGCACCATAGTCACGTGCAGAGCAATCAAAGGAATGTTTCACAATATAAAGGAGGTCTCATGCGTCTATTCCTACTAATCTTAACCATCGGACTGATTATCGGTGGTGTCTCCTGCGACCGGTTATCCAACGAGGACCGGAAGTTTGAAGCTATAGCCAATCAATTTATTGAAAACTTTTTGAAGCTACATCCGCAATGGGCAACCGGATTGGGGGAGCACCGCTATGACTATCTCTTGGATGACTACAGTGTGGAAGGTATCCAAAAGAAGAAAGCCTTTTATCAAGCCTACCTTGACACATTGAATGCAATCGACTCTTCTCGTCTGAGCACCCCGAATCGGATTGATTACAGCATCCTCCATAACCAGGTCAAATCATCGATATTCAGGCTCGATACCCTGCGAAGTTATGAATGGAATCCGCGAGTTTACAACGTGGGTGGCGCTATCTGGTCTTTACTGACCAGGGATTTTGCTCCACTCAAGGACCGTATACAGAATGTGAAAGAACGGTTAAAAGCAATTGATTCACGCATCGAACAGGCAAAAGCCAATCTAAAGAACCCACCCAGGATACATACTGAGACGGCTATTCTGCAGAACAAGGGGACTATCAGCCTGGTTCGAGACGAATTGACTGCTTTTCTGGACGAGGTTCCGGAGCTGAAGGAGGAATTCAAACCCATCCAGGACAGCGCTGTTGCGGCACTGGAAGGATATGGTAGCTGGTTGGAAAAAGATCTTCTTCCCAGGTCTAATGGGGATTTTCGCCTGGGAGATCAAAAGTATTGTATTAAGCTCAGATACACCCTGGAGTCGGAATTGTCCAAAGAGGAAATCTTGAAAAAAGCGGAGGCGGCCCTTGTAACCACGCAGAATGAGATGTACGAAACCGCTCTTCCACTGTTCAAAAAACTCTTTCCAGAGAAAACGGACCCGGGAATCCTTACAGATAAGAAAAAGGTCACGAAAATGGTCCTGGATCGACTGGCTGATGACCACCCCACCGTGGAAACCAGCGTGGACGTTGCCAAAGCTTGTTTGAAAGAGTGTGAAAATTTTGCGCGGCAACACGATTTCGTGACAATACCGGAGGAGCCGATTAAGATCATCGTCATGCCTGAGTTTCAGCGTGGAGTCGCGGTTGCCTACTGCGATTCGCCCGGGCCGTTGGAGGAAAAGGGACAGACTTTCTACGCCGTTTCCCCTCCCCCAAAGGATTGGGATGTGGCGCGAGTTGAGTCCTATTTCCGGGAATACAACGACTACATGATGAGAGATCTAACGGTTCATGAGGCAATGCCGGGACACTACTTACAATTGGCCCACGCCAATCAGCTTAAAGCTGCCACGCTGATAAGAGCTATCTTTGGCAGCGGTACCTTTATTGAGGGGTGGGCAACCTATACTGAGCAGTTGATGGTGGAGCATGGTTTCGGCGGCCCCGAGGTAAAAATGCAACAGCTCAAGATGCGCCTGCGCATGATAATCAACGCCATTATTGATCAAAAGATCCACACGGCTGGCATGACGGAACAGGAAGCCATGGACCTAATGATTAACGAAGGCTTCCAGGAAGTGGGTGAGGCGACCGGAAAGTGGCGTCGAGCTTGTTTGACTTCCACCCAGCTTTCCACTTATCTTGTTGGAAATATCGAGGTCAACCAAATCCGGAAAGCATATGAAGCCAAATATGGCGGTAAGGCAAATTTGAAGGAACTCCACAACAAGATGCTCTCATTCGGCTCCCCAGCCTCCAAATATGTGAAAGAGCTAATGGGATTATGATTACCACTACAACGATTTCCTTAATGAGGAGAGGATCACATGTATCATCGAACTGATAGACCACGGCGTGGTCTCTGGATGCCGCTGCTACTGTCCGTTCTCTATCGGGCAGTGTGGGTCGCAATGCTGTTCGTAGTTGGATGCGGCATTGGTTATAGTCAGAGTACTGAGAAAGGATTCGTCTATCCGGCAGCATATCTGAGTGATGTCGTAGATGATTATCATGGTACCGAAGTGGCCGATCCATACCGCTGGCTGGAAGACCCCAACTCAGAAGAGACGATGGCCTGGGTGACTGCCCAAAACGAATTGGCCACAGCTTTTCTCAACACCTCGGCGCGAGGAAGGATCAAGGAACAATTAACCACTCGATGGAATTATCCGAGGTACTCTCTGCTGTACAAAAAGGGGGAGCGGTACTTCTTCTGCAAAAACGATGGGCTCCAGAATCAATCTGTATGGTATATGCAGAAGGCGCTGGATTCGGAGGCGGTTGTTATTCTCGATCCCAATGCGTTCAGCGAAGACGGGACAATTGCTATAAGCTCCATGGCATTCAGTGAAGATGGTACTCTGCTGGCCTATGCTGTTTCGGAAAGTGGTAGTGACTGGCAGACATTCCGGGTGCGCAGGGTCGATACCGGCGAGGAGTTTGGCGAAACGCTCAACTGGTGTAAGTTCACCGGCGTCGCCTGGAAACATGACAATTCCGGATTTTACTACAGTCGTTATCCCGATTCCACCACGGTTGCTCCCGAGGACCGCAACAATTATAATCGCGTCTACTGGCACGCCTTAGGTACCCCACAAGCAGAAGACAAACTGGTGTTTGAACAGTCCGACAACAAGGAGCTGGGGTTTAGTCCTTCAATTACTGATGACGGCAAGTACCTGCTTCTTCATGTTTGGCACGGTACCGACCGCAGAAATCGCGTCTATTATCGAGAGGTGTCAAGCAACGATAATTTCATTCGCCTTCTGGATCAGGCCGACGCTGGATACCATTTTATTGATAACGGTGGATCATTATTCTATTTCAAGACCGATCTTCAGGCGCCAAGGGGTCGTATTATCGCCATAGATATCACAAAACCTGATCGGAATGAATGGCAGGAGATCATACCTCGGCAGGACGATGTATTATCGTTCGCCAGAGTAGTCAATAACCAGTTGGTGGTGGCTTATATGCATGATGCTCATCATGTGCTCAAGTTGTATGATCTCGACGGTAGTTTCGTACGGGAGATTGAACTTCCAACTCTCGGCTCTTTGGCTGGTCTGTCCGGTAAGCGGGATGACACCGAGATGTTTGTTGGTTTTACATCGTTTCTTTATCCCACCAGTCACTTCCGATATAACTTTGCGACCGGAGAATTGGCACTGTTTCGCAGTTCTGAAATCAGCTTTGATCCATCCGGCTACGAAACCAAACAGGTTTTTTACAGCTCGAAGGACGGGACGCGCGTCCCGATGTTTATTACCTGTAAGAAAGGCATTGTTCTGGACAGTAACAACCCAACCATACTGTACGGATATGGCGGGTTTCAGGGCAGTATGACGCCGTTCTTTTCGATCCATTATACAGTCTGGATGGAAAATGGAGGGGTTTTGGCCGTCGCCTGTCTTCGCGGCGGTAATGAATACGGTGAAGTCTGGCACAAGGCCGGTATGCTGGGAAACAAGCAGAATGTCTTTGACGATTTTTGTGCGGCGGCTGAATGGCTCGTCAAAAACAAGTACACCAGCCCATCACGACTGGCCATCAAGGGGGCCAGTAACGGGGGGTTGCTGGTAGCCGCCTGCATGGTTCAACGCCCGGAACTCTTCGGGGCGGTTCTTTGCGCGGTTCCGGTTATTGACATGTTACGATATCATAAATTCACGGTCGGCCATTACTGGGCAGGGGAATACGGCAACGCTGAAACTAACCCTGAGCACTTCAAGTACCTGTATGCATATTCGCCGCTTCATAACATAAAGAAAGGAGTCACCTACCCGCCCACTCTGGTGACTACCGCCGACTGCGACAACCGGGTCTTTCCGGCCCACGCCAAGAAATTCGTCGCTACGCTGCAGGCAGCCGACAGCGGCAGGAACCCAATCCTTCTCAAGGTCCAGACGAAAGCGGGGCATGGAAGGGGTAAACCAACCATTAAAGTAATCGACGAACTGGCTGATTCTTATGCACTCCTGTTTAAGTTATTCGATATGAAACCTGTAGAATTACATTGACCATCTTCCAGAGAACTAGCAGGCTGTTGAAAAACACAGCAAGCGTCATAGCGAGGAGTCCACCTTTGGCGGACGACATGGCTATCTCGTTAGCATTCAATATCCGAGATTGCCACGTCCGCCTATGGCGGACTCGCAATGACGAGAAGAGGACTTTTTCAACAAGTTGCTAGTGGAAGCCAGGCATCAGTGGGTCGTATAGTAGAGTTAATTTTTATTCAGTTTATTGTGAATGGGAGGAATAAGTGAGCGGGATAGTGTTTTGGGGAACTCGAATGCTCACGGAGTTAAAGCGTTTCTACTTGAATCAGGTGGGCTGCCAAGTGTGGCTGGAGCAGGCAGACTGTGTCATTTTCAGGAATGGGAACCTCCTGTTTGGCTTTTGCGAGCGAAATGAAGTCGACATGCAAGGCCTTATTACCTTTTTTTATGATACAAAGCAAGAGGTTGACCGGATTTACGAAACCTTCAAGACGATTGACGTTTCCCCACCAGCTACGAACGATAAATACCATATCTACTATTTCTTTGCTCATGATCCCGAAGGAAGGAAACTTGAGTTTCAATATTTTAATCATTCTATCGATAAGTACCTGTCTGGGGATGAATTGCTATTGTCAAGACGAAGCATAAGAGATTTCAAACAAACGGACATTTCAGAGAGTATTCTTAATCAAGTATTAGATAATTCACGATTTGCGCCAACGGCAAGGAATTCCCAGTCTTACTACTTCAAGATTATCAGGAATAGGGAACTGCTCAATCGGCTCTCGGGTCTGCGCGGAAAAAGCAGTTCACCAATTGGCAGGGCGCCGCTGGCGGTCGCGATTTGTTCTGACCCTGAACTTTCGACACGACACATTCAGGATGGTTGTATTGCTGCGTATCATTTTATGCTGGCGGCGTACTTTTTTGGTTTAGGTACCTGCTGGATCGCGGCTATGGATAGGGAAGATGTAAAGTCAATGTTGGGAGTCCCTGAACACCATTACGTTACGACCATCACGCCCCTTGGATATCCCATGCATCTTCCCGTTAGCGCCCCGTCGAGAAAGGAACTTGGCTGGTTTGTCAAGGAATAGTGACTGTTGCCCACATAGACGTCCGAAAGGAGTTTTCCGTGAGACCAACCGTACGGTTCCTGAGTGACGAACTGTTAGAAAAGATCGTTTCTGAAGGCCGGGATCTGATATGCCGGCTCGGTGTCGAAATACATAACGCAGGCGTCTTGTCGGTGCTTGCCGATCACGGGGCAAAGGTTGACATCAGCAAAAACAGAGCCTACTTCACACACGATATTATTGATAAATCCCTGGATGCTGCCCCCGATTCGTTCAAGCTTTATGATTCACTTGGAAAGGAGGCTCTCGATCTATCAGAGTATAACGTCAATTTCACGCCAGGTTCTGCTGCGATAAATATTCTCGACCACGTGACGGGCAAAATCCGCAAACCAACGACAGCGGACTACGTAAGCTACACAAAACTGGTGCGCAGGATGGATCACATCGCTTCGCAGGCGACAGCCATCGTTCCCTCCGATGTACATGAGAAGATATCCGACAGCTACCGGCTTTATCTCAGTTTGATATTTTGCGAAAAGCCGATTGTGACCGGTGCCTTTAGTATCGAGGCATTTGAGCTCATGAAAGAGCTTCAAGTCGCCGTGCGAGGGTCGACTGCGGAACTGGCAGCCAAGCCGTTGACAGTTTTCTCCTGCTGTCCGACCTCACCAATTAAGTGGAGCGAGGTTACATCGCAAAACGTTGTCGACTGCGCCAAGCATTCGATACCGGTCGAGTTCGTATCGATGCCCCTTTTGGGATTCATAGCGCCAGTGACCTTAGTCGGTTCGCTTATTCAGCACACCGCGGAGACACTGAGCGGACTGGTGATAAGCCAGTTGACCAAGGCGGGAACGCCGGTACTTTATGGTGGGTCGCCCGCTATATTCGATGTCAGATATGAGACAACGCCGATGGGTGCGATCGGGACGATGATGATGGACTGTGCTTACAGTGAAATCGGGAAGTACCTCGGCCTGCCGACACAGGCTTACATCGGGCTCAGCGATGCAAAGCAGCTCGATGCCCAGGCAGGGCTGGAGACATCCATGGGCGCCACCCTCGCTGCGCTGTCCGGCATAAACAACATCTCGGGGCCGGGTATGCTTGACTTCGAGAGTTGTTTCAGCCTTGAAAAGCTGGTTCTCGACAACGAGATCTGTGGCATGGCACTCAGGATGATTCAGGGTATTGAGCCGAAAGAAGATTTCCCTTCTCTACCGCGATTCGAGGAGCTTCTTCAAGAGGGACACCTTCTAATATCCGACCATACCCGGCGCTATCTGAAAGAAGAGGTCTACTTTCCGGGCCCGGTGATTGACCGCGCCAACCGATCAAGATGGCAGGAGGAAGGAGGTCTGACCCTCGGAGAAAGGGCACATAAAGAAGTTGAGAGAATTGTCGCAGAACATGAACCGGTCGCCCTTTCTGACGAAGTCAAGAAGGAACTGACCAAGCTGATGGAGACAGAGGCCCGTCGTTGGGGCATGGTTCGCCTGCCGGAGATATATTGATGCGAAAGGACGTAGTGATTGCCATAGATGACGTTACGCCTTCCATAAGCGCTGTCCTGAATGCTCAAGGCGTTCCGGAAGGGGTAGCTCGTGATGAGAGAATAACTCGGTTAACGCAGCAAGCTATTTCCATTTATCAGAATCTTTCCGATCCGGTTGGTATCATGATGGACATCTCAATGATCGACTTTGAGGCCGTCTATCACGGTGAAGGCATGAACGAGGTCGAAACACCCCTCGGCAATATATACCCAGCTTCACGCAACCTTGCTCTTTATGCCGTCACCATCGGCGAGGATGTTTGCATGGAGATCTCTCGGCTCTTTGAGAAGAACGACTTCGCGCTTGGCTCAATGCTTGACTCGGCTGCTTCTGAAGGCACCGAAATGGCCGCACAGGTTGTCGAGTCGTATTATAGAGGCTACTTGATGGACATGGGGCGCCTTGGCCCCACGGCAGGTATTATGCAATTCAGCCCCGGCTATTGCGGGTGGCATATAACTGCACAGAAGAAGTTGTTTGAGTTCCTGCGACCGGGTGAAATTGGTATTGAACTGACTGAAAGTTTTCTCATGCGACCTCTCAAATCCATAAGCGGCGTCATCATTGTCGGCCCGAAAGTGATTTTTGAGTTTGATGATGTCTTCCCATTCTGCAGCGAGTGCGACACACATTCATGTCGTGATAGAATCAGAGCGGTATTGGAACAGTAGTGTAACTTGAATGAATTGAGGAGAATGGTTTGGATATTATTCATCAGTTGGCTGAAACCCTGCAGATGGGTGATGCCGACAACGTTTCAGAACTGACTAAAAAAGCGATTGCCAACAAACTTGAACCAAAGGTGATTCTCGATGACGGGCTTATTGCGGGCATGGCAATCGTCGGCGAGAAATTCAAGGCGCATGAGATATTTCTGCCGGATGTTCTCCTTGCTGCCAAAGCGATGTATGCCGGGATGGATCTTCTGAAGCCGCTCCTGGTCAAAGAAGGGATTCCCATGATTGGCAAAGTCGTGATAGGCACGGTACATGGAGACCTGCATGACATCGGGAAGAACCTCGTCGGCATCATGCTCAAGGGAGCCGGATTCGAGGTGATTGATCTTGGTAATGATGTTGCGCCGGAGGAATTCATCGAGTCCGCTGAAAGAGAAGGCGCCCAAGTGATCGGTATGTCAGCCCTTCTGACTACCACTATGCCGGTGATGAAGACGGTGATTGATCTGGCCAGAGAGCGTGGCATTTACGGGAGGACAAAGATAGTTGTAGGTGGTGCACCGTTGTCAGCTGAATATGCAAAGGAAATAGGTGCGCACGCCTACTGTTTTGACGCCATAAAGGCTGTTGAGTGTGTCAAAGGCTACATAGGTATCAATTAATATGCGAACATTGCTTGATCGCCTTAAAGAGCGCGAGGTCCTCGTTGCCGACGGCGCGATGGGAACTATGCTGTTCAGCAAGGGACTGAAAGCTGGTGAATGTCCAGAACGTTTGAATCTTGATCGGCTAGAAGTTCTCGAAGAAATCGCCAAGCTTTATCTTAAGGCCGGTGCCGACATTATTCAGACCAACACCTTCGGAGCTTCTCCGCTCAAGCTTTCGCAGTACTCACTCGAAGACAGAATGGAAGAGATCAACACCAACGCCGTCCGTGCCGTGCGTAAGGTTGTGGGAGATAGAGCCTACATCTCAGCTTCGTGCGGACCGTGTGGTCGGTTACTCAAACCGTACGGAGATATCAGCCCGGAGGAAGTATCTCGTGGATTTGAAAGGCAACTTCAGGCTGTAGCTGCTGAAGGGGTTGACCTGATCTGCATCGAGACTATGACTGACCTTGCGGAGGCAACCCTTGCGATCAAAGCGGCAAAATTGGTCTCGCCCTCCACACCGGTCTGTGCGACCATGACATTCGACTCGACGCCGAAAGGATTCTTTACCATCATGGGTGTCAGTATTGAGCAGGCGGCAAAAGGTCTCGCCGAGGCCGGTGCGGATATTGTTGGATCAAATTGCGGCAACGGCATCCAGAATATGGTAATGATTGCTTCTGAATTTAGACAGTACACGTCGCTCCCCCTGGTCATTCAATCGAATGCCGGTCTTCCCGAGATGAAAGGAAACTTGCCCGTCTACCCGGAGACGCCACAGTTTATGGCGGAACAGTGTAGGAAGTTACTCGAGTGTGGCGTAAACATTATCGGCGGTTGTTGCGGGACGACGCCGGCTCATATCGCCGCCATCAAAAAGGTGGTAGATGAGTTTAAGAAAAATTAGCTTCAGTTAAAGATACATGAACTTATCTTGGGTTCATGTACCTGACCTCAGATTTCATGATCGTATCTGTATAACAAGTAGGGATCAATCGAAATATCCACTCGAACCTGCTTTTCTCCCATGCTTGTCATTCTCCGCTCGATTGTCGCGCAGCAGGCGTTGCGGATCATGGAGGCTGGTGACGTTGAGGGTTTCGAGGTCGGTCCGGTAGCTACGATAGCGAGGTGGATACCCCCTTTGCCCTCATTGGGCCGTGCTGATAAAACGGTCATAGATGAGCTGCGCCATCTTGGGCACGGCTGCACTGACCTCGCCGGAGAGCTCCATCTGCATTTCGTCGGGAATCAGCTTGGATTGACACACCAAAATTGAGACCTTGATGTCTTTCTTCTCCTCCTGGATGGTTCTGAGCAAATTGGCAGTGGGAGCATTGTGCATGGTGAAGTTATCGATCTTTTCCTTTGGGATGTCGGTAAGTTCTATCTCAAAAAGTTCGCCGGGCTTTCGGCCCTTATCCACGCAGTCCACGATGACGAGCGCTGAAGGACAAATATCGCTCAATGAGATATCGAAGAGCATTTCCCGGATACCGGTGCCGGCGTCCTCTATCAGGACACCGTCAGGAATCCGGTAATTATTATTGAGGTGGCCTGCGACAGCCGGACCGAATCCGTCGTCGCCAAACAGGATATTCCCACAGCCTAATACCAGCGTCTTAGCTGCGCACCACGGCGATATTCTTTTGTTGTCCATGTTTCATCATGACTTATCGGTTATGTCTTTTACCCTACTGGATTATAAATAATAATCCAATGAGATAGAATTGATGAACAATATCTGTTCTTAGCAAGTTGCTGCAGATAGAGTCCCCCAGCTATTGGTAAGCGTGTCCAACACCTTGCCATCGGAACTTACGATCTCAATCTTGACCGGGATCGAGCCGTCCAGCTCATGCGTGGCGCAGGACAGGCACGGGTCATAGGCGCGGATGGCCATCTCGACCTGATTGAGGATGCCCTGGTCGTAGTTGCCGTCCTTAATTAGCACCTTGGCAGCACTCTTGACCGACATGTTTATCGGGGCGTTGTTGTGGGTGGTGCCCACGATGATGTTAGCCTTTGTGATAAGGCCCTTGTCGTCGGTAGTGTAGTCATGGATCAAGGTCCCGCGCGGAGCCTCAACCACACCCACGCCGCAGCCGGCCTTGGGTTCGAGCTTGAGGCGGATATCCTCACTGGTGATCTCGGGATCGTCAACCAGCTCAAGAGCCCGCTCGGCTGAGTAGATAATCTCAATCAGCCGCGCCCAGTGATACAGAAAGGTCTGCTGGGCCGGTCGACCGAATTTCTCGCGGAACTCTTCCAGCTCAGCCTGGGCCTTGGGGGTCGAGATTTTGTCGACAACGTTGACCCGCGCCAGGGCGTTGGTGCGGTAGATACCCTGCGGGTTATCCAGGTCCATGCTGAACCCGCCGGCCTTCTTCTGGTACGGGAACTTGAGGTAAGACCACGGCTCCACATGCTCGGCGATGTAGTCAGTGTACTTATCGCAATCGAAGTCCTCAAACGAGCCGTCGGCCTGCATCATGCGTAACTTGCCGTCGTAAAGCTCTAAATTACCGTCCTTGACTAGCCCAAGGAATCCTGTATTGATCACGGCGGTGTTTGCTATAAAGTCAAGGTACGCGGGGAAGACGTTCTTCTTGACGAAATCGATCCCGAACAAAGCGAAGTCATAGACCTCTTGAAACATCTCTTTGACTTCCTTGCGCTCCTCCTCGGTGATCGGCTTGGCCCAGCCGCCCGGTACGGCAACGTCAGGGTGAATGGCCTTTCCGCCCAGTTTCTGGGTCGCCATCTGTGCGAGCCAGCGATTGCGCACCACCTTCTTTGCCACGTCCGGGGCTTTTTCGATTACGCCGATCACATTGCGTTTGGCATAGTCGGATGTCGGGCCCATAAGAAAGTCCGGACCGGCCATAATGTAGAAGTGTAGAATGTGGCTGTGAAGCATGTGACCCATATAGGCCAGCTCTCTTATCTTTTTGGCAGCAGGAGGGATGTCCGCACCAAAAACCGCGTCAGCAGCTTTGGCGGCCGCCAAGTGGTGAGCCCATGGGCATACACCGCATATACGCGGCACGATGCGAATGATCTCTTCGATCGGACGACCGATGGCAAAGCGCTCGAACCCACGCAACTCGACCACTTTCACCTGGGTGTCCTCGACATTGCCGCTGTCGTCTAGCATTATTTTAATCTTGCAATGTCCTTCAATTCTTGTGCCTGGTTCGACTATAATTGTTTTACCCATAGTTATTACCTCCTCTGTGGCAATGGACGGAGCCGTCCTTGCGCGCCGACGAAACGGTTGAACATTGCTCTGCGGTCCTCGATTTGCCTCGGGTTGAGACCGATCGATGAAAGGGCGGTCATCATATCGATCTGGGGATTGGCGCTTTCGCGAATCAGGCCGAAGCAGCCGCGACAAGGCATGTGGGCTTTGATGCAGCGCGGGACCTTCTCTTCACCGCCACAGCTCGAGTGGGTGACCGGCCCCAGGCAGAGGTAACCCTGCTCCATCAAGCAGCGAACCTCTTCAATGGGCTTATCTGCAGGCCAATCTGGCCTCTCCAGCGGGCGCTTGATGTTGGTAACGGCCTTCTTTTCGCGCTTCATGGGGCAGTCGTCACAAACGCTGCGCTCCGGCAGTTCGAAAGCCTCTCCCTTAAGCAGCGCTGTTATGGCTTGCACATAAAGCTCGGGCGTAGTCGGGCAACCCGGCAGGGCCACATCGACCTTGACCGCTTCGCTGACGGCAAATACGCGCTCTTCCAGCTTTGGAAGGTCATCGTCCGGCACCGGGTGTGCATCAGTGGTCTCGGTCTCGTCATAGGCCATCTTGATGATGTCTTCGACGGTGTACATGTTGGCCAACGCGGGGATACCGCCGAAGTTGGCGCAGGCACCCACAGCCACAAGCGTGTTAACCTTCTTGCGCATCTCCTCGGCAACGCGGCGGTTTTCCTCGTGCCGAATTCCGCCCGATATAAAGCCGATATCAGCTTCTGGGATCACAAGCGTCCCCGGATTTTCTCCTGCCTGTCCGGAGTATTTATGGTCCATGAGGACCGGCATATGGACGAACTCCAGTTCCGGCAAGATATCCAAGAGAGGTTCTCCCACGTCGAGAAGTGTGACTTCGCAACCACCACAGGTGGTTAACCACTCCTCTGCAACTTTAACTGGCATGTTTTTTCCCTTTATGTTAGCCTATAGTTTTTAGCCGTTTACTTTCCATTTTAACCGTTAGCCATTCGTTACCCTGCTTACATCGGGGCGCCTTCCACCACCACCTCGATCACCACCCGACGGGTATAGACCAAATGCTTGCCGTTGTCAGGCACTACCCGGACCTCAAAGTCTTTCCCACGGTACTCCTTTTCCTTTTGCCTAGCGTCATCCTCGCTGGTATACTCCTCGCCGTCCCACATGAATTTCTTTCTATCGAAGTACCGTACCATCCGTTTATCCATAACCGTGTCTCCTTTATGCGAATGGGTTGGGACCGAGCTCCTTAATATCCTTAACGAAGTTATTGACCACCTCGACGAAGCGCTGCGCCTCGGATGCCGAGACCCACTCAAGGCGGAACCGTTCCGGCTCAATACCGAAGTCCTCCAAAAGCATCTCTATGGTGGCCGCGCGCGATTCCATGCGCTCGTTGCCGTCGATGTAATGGCAGTCGCCGATGTGGCATCCGCAGACAAGCACGCCGTCGGCGCCCTTGGTGAGGGCGTCGATCACCATGTTGGGATGGATCATCCCGGTGCACATAATCCGCACGACGCGGGTATTAGTGGGATACTGCAGTCGGCAAGAGCCGGCCAGGTCCGCGCCGGTATACGAGCACCAGTTGCAGCAAAATTGGACTATCTTGGGTTCGAAATCTCCATTGTCGCTCATCTCATCCCTCCAGCAGTAGAGCTTCGACCATAGCACCGAGTTGGTCAAGTCTGAAGTGGTTAACCTTGATACCTTGCTTGGGACAGGTCGCCTGACAAACGCCACAGCCCTTGCAGACCGATGGGTCACTCTCGACAGTCTTTTTGATGTCGCCTTTATGCATGAATTCTATCAGTGTAATGGCATTATAGGGGCAGGGATCGATGCAGTAGGCGCAGCCGTCACAATTTTCGTCGATGACCTCGGAGATAGTGGCCGGCAGGGTTACGCTATCCTTGGACAGGTAGGTACTGGCTCGACCGGCTGCCCCCAAAGCCTGGATGATGCTCTCGTCCACTGCCTTGGGCGAGTGGGCCAGACCGGCCAAAAAGACGCCATCGGTAGCGAAATCCACAGGGCGTAGCTTCATGTGTGCCTCGAGGAAAAACTTGTCGCTATTTACCGGGACCTTGAGCAATTGAGCGATGTCCTCGGCATCGTCGTTGGCGATTATCGCTGCCGAGAGCACTAGGCTGTCGGCAGTGAGCTTGAGGTCAGTGTTGAGCATGGGGTCGTGGACCACGATCTCGAATCCGTCTCCGCCTTTGGTCACCTCGGGCTTTTTATCCTGGTCGTAGCGCAGGAAGATCACGCCCTTATCTCGGGCGTGGCGGTACCACAACTCACGAAACCCATAGGTGCGCACGTCGCGATAGAGGATATACACGTTGGTGTCGGGCGATTTCTCTTTTATCTGGAGCGCGTTCTTGATGGCGTGAGTGCAGCAAACCCTGCTGCAGTAGGGGCGCTCTTCGTTGCGCGAGCCTACGCACTGGATCATGACCACGTTCTTGGCAGAGAAGTCGCCGGACGCCAGCTTCTCTTCGAGCTCCAACTGGGTGAGGACATGTTCATCCCTGCCGTAGAGGTATTCGTCGGGCTTGAGCTCTTGGGCCCCGGTGGCCACGACCACGACGCCGTGCTTGAAGGTCTCTCCTTCGGAGCCGTTGTGGGGCTTGAGCCTGGTCTCGAAGTTGCCCAGCGATCCGGAGAGTGATTCGATCTGGCAGTCGAGGTAGACTTTAATCTTATCGTGGCCCTGCACCTTTTCGACAGTCTCTTTGAGCTTCTTTTGCGGATCGTCACCGTCGACCAGGTAGTGTAGCCGGCGCATATTGCCACCTAGCTCCTTCTCGCGCTCGATCAGGTGCACCGGAAATCTCTGGGAGGCCAGCTCCAGGGCCGCGGTCATGCCGCTCATGCCGCCGCCGATCACCAGTGCATCTTTATTGATCTTGAGTTCGCCGTCATAGAGCGGCTCGAGCAGGCGCGCTTTCCCGACAGACATGCGCACCAGGTCCTTGGCCTTTTCGAAGGCCTTTTGCGGCTCGCTTTGGTGGACCCATGTGTTCTGGTCGCGGATATTGGCGAACTCGAACAGGTATGGGTTGAGCCCGGCCTCGCGGATGGAGTCGCGGAAAAGAGGCTCGTGCGTCCTCGGCGTACAGGCCGCCACGATGACGCGGTTTAGGTTTTGCTCCTTGACTGTCTCGGTGATCGAGGCGATCGAGTCTTGGGAACAGGTGTAAAGCTTGTCGGTCGCATAGACCACACCATTGAGGCCTTTGGCGTACTCGGCCACCGCCTTGCAGTCGATCACCCCACCGATGTTCTTGCCGCAGCGACAGACGAACACGCCGATGTGCGGGTCCTCACCAGTGACATCGCGCTCGGGCGGGTATTCCTTTTTGGCCGTGCGGGTCCACTTCACCTCGCTGAGTAGCGACATGGCTCGGGCTGCTGCTGCGCTGGCCTGCATGACGGTCTCAGGAATGTCCTTTGGTTCGCTGAAGGGTCCGCAAGTGTAAATACCCTCACGAGTCGTGTTGACCGGAGCGATACGGCTGGTCTTACAGAAGCCCAAATCATTGAGCTCGATGCCTAACCTTTGGGCGAACTCATGCACACCTTTAGGCGGATTGAGACCGCAGGAGAGCACCGTCATGTTGAAGCGCTCCACCTGCTGCTTTCCATGGTCGTCCACGTAGCGGATGATCACATCTTTGGTCTGCTGATCCTGCAGGATTGCCGACGGACGACAGCGCACATAACGCACGCCGTTTTCTTTTGCCCGCTCGTAATACTCGTCAAAGCCCTTGCCGTAGGCCCGAAGATCGATATAGAAAATCGAGCACTCCAGGTTGGGCTGGTGTTCCTTGGCGATCACTGCCTCCTTGGTCGCATACATACAGCAAACAGACGAGCAGTAGTTGTTCTCCACCGTGCGGGAACCCACACACTGGATAAAGGCGATGTTTTTGGGGTGCTCGCCGTCGGATGGCCGTTGGATCTCGCCCATTGTTGGTCCGCTGGCAGAGAGCAACCGCTCAAACTCCAGACTGGTAATCACATTGGGGAAGCGGTCGTAGCCGAGTTCTTTGGTGTTGTCGGCATTGAACAGCTCGTAACCGGGGGCTACGATTATTGCTCCGGCTTCGAGGGTGATGATCTCTTCGCGCTTCATGTTGTGATCGATAGCCATTGCCTCACAGGCCGTGAGACACATTAAGCACTCGCAGCAGGCAGCACAGTCAAGGCAGCGTTTTGCCTCGGCGATAGCGGTCTCTTCGTCCCAGCCGAGCTCGACTTCGTTGAAGTTGCCGGCGCGCTCTTCAACTGAAATCTCAGGGATCGTGTGGCGTGGAATAATCGGCTCACCGTCAATGTCTCGCTCCGCGCGGATCCACTCGGCCTCTTCGCGGCCGGCGTGCATATCTTCCTTCTTCAGGTAACGGTCGATCGACTCGGCGGCGCGCAGACCGGCGTTGATACCCTTGATAACCGTAGCCGGGCCGGAGACCACGTCGCCGCCGGCAAAGACTCCCGGCACAGTGGTCTCGAGCGTGACCGGGTCGACCTCCAGCGTTTTCGAGCGCGTAGTCTTGGGCTGGAGCTTATCTCCGAAGAATGTCAGGTCCGGCTCCTGGCTGATAGCGGGTATCAGCACGTCTGCTTCGATAATGAACTCGGAACCTTTGATTGGAACCGGGCGCCGGCGGCCACTCTCGTCCGGCTCACCAAGCTCCATCCTGACGCATTCGTTCCCGATGAGCTTGTTGTTCTCATCAGCTATTAGCCGCACCGGGTTGTTTAGAAACTTGATCTCGATACCCTCTTCGATAGCGGCGCGGACTTCGGTCGGGTGGGCCGGCATCTCGTGCCGCGAGCGGCGGTAGACGATGGTGACGTTCTCAGTATCGAGGCGCTGTGCGGTGCGGGCCGCATCGATGGCGGCGTTGCCACCCCCGACCACGACGACCTTTTTGCCGATATTCTTGCGATCCTCAAGGTTTACTTCTCTGAGAAACTGTATGCAGTCGTACGGCCCGCTGATCGTATCCTCGCCTTCGAGCTTCATCGAGCGCCCGCGGGGAGTGCCGGTAGCGACGAACACAGCGTCATAATCATTTTTTATCTGGTCGAAACTAATGTCCTTGCCGACACGAGTGTTGGCCTTTAGCTCGACACCCAGGTCGAAGATCTCTTGGATCTCCCACTCGATCACGTCTCGCGGCAACCGGTAGGGAGGAATCCCCGATATGAGTACACCGCCTGCCTTTTGATTGGCTTCAAAGATGGTCACGTTATAGCCCTTGAGCTTAAGCTCCCTGGCGAGGGTGAGTCCTGCCGGCCCGGCCCCAATCACGGCCACCTTTTCGGATTTTTTATCTTCGATCGGCTTTAGGGGCTTGCGACCGTTTTTGCGCTCCCAGTCGCCTAAAAAACGTTTGAGCTGACGGATAGCGACCGGCTGGTCCAGATCGCCGCGGCGGCATTCGGCCTCGCAGGGGGCGGGGCAGATCCGCCCGCAGATGCTGGGGAAGGGGTTGCGACGCTTTTCGACTTCGAGCGCTTCTTCGAAACGCCCGTCAGCGATGAGCGCCACGTACCCGTGGGCGTTGACTCCCAGGGGACAGCCGAACCTGCACGGCGAGATGCCTTCCTTGTCGATGGTAAATCCGCTGGGAACGGCTTGTGGGTAGGGACGGAAGATGGCCTTGCGCTGTGCCATCCCCATGTCGAATTCGCTCTTCTTGGTAATCGGGCATTTCTCACTACAGAGACCGCAGCCATAGCACTTTTCAAGGTCGATATAACGGGTTTTCTGTTTTAAGGTGACCTTGAAATCACCGGCCCGGCCCTCGACCTTTTGGAGGTCGGCGTTGCATATAGTCTTGATGTTTAGGTGCTGCCCCACGTCGACCAAGCGCGGTGAAACAATGCACATGGAGCAGTCGTTGGTCGGGAAGGTCTTGTCCAGCTGGCTCATTACGCCGCCGATGGCCGACTCCTTGTCGACGAGATAGACTTTGATACCCGCCTCAGCCAAGTCGAGCGCCGCCTGCATTCCGCCAACACCCCCACCGAGGACTACCGCACTGCCAACTTTGGTTGTCTTTTGATCACTGGTAGCGGATTCCTGAAGTACATTCCCATGTATCATGCTATGCCCACCTCGCTTAGCAGGGGCATAGGGTCGATAAGATGTTTTTTTAGCCCGAGTGCTTTAATAGATTCACCAAATGCCAGCCCCATGAGTTGGGTAAAGTAGAAGATTGGAAGCCCATACTTTTCCTTGTAGGTCGTTTCAGCCTCCTGCTGCCGGGTGTCGAGATTTGAATGGCAGAGCGGGCAGGCAACTGCGATTGCGTTTGCGCCCACTGCTTTTGCCTCTTGGAAAATATCGCGGATCAGCTTACAGACATGATCGCTTTTGGTGAGAGATAGAGAGGCACCGCAGCAGGAAGTTTTGGCATTCCAGTCCAGCGTCTCAGCGCCCAAACCGGAGATTATGGTATCCATGCTCATTGGGTACTCGCACTCATCAAAGTTCATCACCTTTGGCGGGCGAGTGAGCAGGCACCCGTAGTAACAACAGACTTTGAGTCCTTCGAGCCTTTTCTTTACAGCATCCGCGATCCGGTTCGACATCTCCTCACCGATGAAAAGCTCGAGAGGGTGGACAACCTCGGCCTTATTTTCCAGCTTGCGATCCAGCACCTGCTCAAGTGTTTCGTGTAACCCGGAATAGTTTTTAACCTCGTACTGGGCAGTCTTCAGGCGCTGAAAGCATGACGCGCACGGAACGAGAATCTTTTGGAATTTTGCTTCTTCGGCCTGTGAGATTACCCGGCCAGAGAGTGCCAGGGCCATGAGATGCGAGGTCGAATGCGCCGGCGTAGAACCGCAGCATGCCCATTTGGGGATTTCCTCAATCGCCACGTGGAGCGTCCGGCACACGCTGCGAAACGAGATATCATACTCTGAAGCTGTTGAGTGCAGGGAGCAGCCGGGGTAGTATGCATATTTCATTTTCTCTGACCCTCCAGTTTTTCTACTCTCTTTCGCATTTTCCTGATCTCAGAGGAGGAGTTGGAAAAGAATGGAAAGAGTTTTGAGGGAAAGAGCTTCAATTTACCCCTACCGAACATTTTTATCCCCAGACCAATATCCTTAAATAGATGACCTGTACGCAGTTTGAGCATCGCGATCAATCCCAGCTCGTACACCCGGCCGTAGCCGAAGATAGAACCCATCATGGTTTTATAGAAGGCTAATATATCCGGTTCAGACGCCTTGATACCCCTGCGCTGGGCAATGATCTTGACACCATCGAGAGCCTTGGCGATGTCCAAACCCTGGGGGCAGCGGGTGGTGCAGGTCTGACAGGTGGAACACAGCCAGGTCGTCTTACTGCTCATCACCATTTCATCCAGTCCCAGACGGATGGCGTGCATCAATTGCGACGGAGTAAAGTCCATCGCAAAGGCCATTGGGCACCCAGACGCACACTTTTGGCATTGAAAACAAAGGTTCACATTCTCACCACACTCCTCCCAGACTTCTTTCGCTATCCCGGGGACTTGCGGTGCCAGTGCTTGTTCTCTCATCTGGATAAGCTCCTACTTGCGTGAACATATAGGTGCCTCGTGCGAGGCATCCACAATGAAACAGGCAAACATTCCCCACGTACCCTCAAAAAGGCTGAGTTGCACCTGGGGTATTTGGGATTGTGGGTCAAAGACTCCTCAACAGTCAGAGTTCTCGTAATATTTTCCTTCATTTTATTGTACCCCGCTCTTTACAAAAAGTCAAAACGATAATATTGGGTGCGAGCTATAGAAATCTTTTATAGCATGTCAGATGCTGTTTGTACCCTGCGATTTCTCATCCGTACAGGCCCGCCACTCATGACTGTGCTGTCGCAACTGCTCTATGAAGGCCTTTGTGGCTCGGCTCATACAGGAGTCTTTCCAGTTAACTAGCGCGATTTGCCGGCTCAGTGGCGGATCGACCTTAATACGCCACAAGCGACCCGCGGGCTTGTCCTCGCATAGAATATCCTGCTTAGTAGCCATGTCGGGTAGAAAAGCTATACCCAGGCCCGCTTCGACCATTTTTTTGACCGTCTCCACGTTGTTGGTGGTAGACACTATTTCGATGCTTACTCCCAAGCGCGCGAGGTACTTACGGATTAGGGAACCACTGGGAGTGCCTGGAGACAACGCAGCGAATTCTATCCCCTTGAGTTCACTGGTCTTAACGGTTGGTACACCGAAAAACGGATGTGAATGGCTGCAGACTAATGACAAGTGCTCCTCTATTAAGATTTCTTGCTGTAGGCGTCGATCCGGACCAGGATTGGCAAGTATTGCCAAGTCTAATTCATTTGACAGGAGTGCTTCCATAATATCATTAGAATTGCGATACAAGAGCTTAGGGCACGCGGCCGGAAACATAGAACGTACGGCCTGGAGAACGGGCGGCAGGAAATAGATTCCCACGCTATCAACAGTGCCAATGCGTACTTCTCCCGTTACCCCTTCTCCGAGCTCTTGTATGGCACGTTCAGCCTTATTGATACCACGCATGATTTTCTGGGCATGTTGGAACAAGACTCTGCCCGCCTCAGTAGGGCTAGCTCCACGAGGACGACGGTGGAAAAGCGAAACTCCCAATTCATCCTCGAGCCGTTTGACTTGGTAAGAGAGCGCGGGTTGTGTGATGTAAAGCCGTATGGCAGCTCGCTTAAAACCACCTTCCTCTATCGCGGCTTGAAAACAACGAAGCTGGTACAATTCCATAAAAATCCACTCCTACCATGAAGGTCTTGCCTAGACCTTCATTAGAAAATGTTAGTTGAGGGCAGTACGTAGTTCTTATTGGCCTCTTTTACTTTTGGAGAACCTCCTTGTCTTCAGCAAATACGCGGGAGCTGCACACCGGTGGGAACGGCCAGGACGCGCTTGCCGCCGATTTGGGTCCGCAGAATAACTGCGGGCAACTTTTTTGAATACACCTCGCCGATGATCTGCGCCTTCTGGCCCAAGGGATGGTTCCGCATAGCGTCGAGCACAAGGTTTGCGCCCTCGGCTGGAACGAGCGCAACGAGCACCCCTTCGTTGGCCAGGTGTAGGGGGTCAAGCCCCAATAGCTCGCAGGCGCTTTCCACCGATTCGGTGATAGGTATGGCCGATTCCTCCACCTCGATTCTAACTCCCGACTGCTCTGCCAGCTCGTTGAGAGTGGCGGCGAGCCCACCCCTAGTGGGATCACGGAGGCTGTGGATGCCTTGATAGGCATGTAGCATCTGTGCCACCAGGTCGGCTAGCGGTGCTGTGTCGCTTTTGCAGGATGCGACGAAGTCGAGACCTGAGCGCTGAGCCATCACCGCGATCCCATGCTCGCCTATCGGGCTACTGATCAGCACGCGGTCGCCTACTTCTCCACGGTGGCCCGAGAGCGCCACTCCCTCGGGAATGAGCCCGACTCCGGAAGTGTTGATAAAGATCTTGTCGGCAGCTCCGTGCGCGACCACTTTGGTATCGCCGGTCACGATGTGCACCTTTGCCTTTTTGGTCGCTTCAGCCATGGAGTGCATAATACGCTTAAGGTCGGCGATGGGTAGCCCCTCCTCGAGGATGAGGCCTGCGCTGAGGAAGAGCGGTTTTGCGCCACCCATGGCCAGATCATTGACCGTGCCGTTCACCGCAAGCTTCCCGATGTCGCCACCGGGAAAGAAGATGGGATCAACCACGAATGAGTCGGTGGTGAAGGCCAGTCGGGTCCCTTCAAGCTCGATCTCGGCGTGGTCATCGAGTCGCTCCAGCACTTGGTTCTTCAGATAGGGAACCAGGATCTCCTCCACCAGCCTGCGGCTGGCGCGACCACCACTACCATGTTCCAGAAGTATAGTGTCGGTCCTCATCACTCCTCCTCAATCCGCCCGTAACGATAGGCAGCTGCACAGGTGCCCTCGGCTGAGACCATACACGCGCCCTGCGGCGTCTCCGGCGTGCACTCTTTTGCAAAGAGACCGCACTCAAAGGGGGTGCGCTGACCACTCAGAACCAGGCCGCAGATACAATCAGGGATCTCGAATGTAGGCTCGACCTCTACCTCGATAAGGAATGCATCGTATGCCTCGAGTGTGCTTGGCAAGGCCAGGCCCGATCCTTCAATTGTTCCGATTCCCCGCCATTGTGTATCACATTCAATGAATACTTCTTTGAGAACACGTTTGGCCTTGGGGTTACCCTCAGGCCTGACTGCGCGTCGGTAGGCGATCTCCACCACGGCGCGGTGCTCAGAAACCTGTTCGAGCAGTTTGAGAATGCCATAGAGAATATCAAGCGGCTCGAACCCTGCGATGACACATGGGATTCCGTACTCCTTTACCAGTGGCTCGTAGGGTCGACTTCCGATGATTGTACTTACGTGGCCCGGACAAAGAAAGCCGCTCAGCTGCAGCGGACCGTCCTTAAGTAGTGCCTGCATGGCTGGAGGAATGACCTTTGCTGCGCTGAGAATTAAGAAATTTCCCACTTCATTCCTCTTCGCCTCGAGGAGTGTAGCAGCCAGAGCCGGGGCCGTAGTCTCAAAACCCACTCCGAGAAAAACGATGCGCCGAAGCTGCTCCTGAGCGGCGATGTAAAGTGCATCGATCGGGGAGTAAACAACACGGATGTCGCAGCCACGGGCCTGCTCCCGCTCCAACGACGAGGTGGAGCCGGGCACGCGCATCATGTCTCCGAAGGTGGCAATGGTCACACCGGGTAGACGGGCCAACGCGATCGCACGGTCGAGAAAAGCATTTGGGGTCACGCAAACCGGACATCCTGGTCCGGAGAGGATGCGTATATTGGATGGAAGCAGGTGGCGAATGCCGTTGCGATAAATTGACATGGTATGCGTACCGCATACTTCCATGAAGCTTATCTCACCCAGGGAATCGGCGACCTTTCGGATCCGGCGCACGAGCACTTCGGCCGCCTGCGGGTCTCTGAACTCGCGCAGGAACCTCATCCTGTCTCTCCAATATCTGCCTGGAGATCGGCAAAGAGTTGAAGCGTTTCCTGGGCCTCCTTCTCGTCGAGTATTTGTATCGCATAGCCCGCGTGGACGATGACGTACTCGCCTACGTGCACCTCGGGCAGTAGAGAGAGCCGGACCTTGCGCTCCACGTCGCCTATGACGCAGGTGGCGCGGTCGTCATCGATAGAGATCACCTTCATCGGTACAGCTAAACACATGGCCGAATCATAATCCTTACTCCGCATTCTTTCCAGATGCGGTCAAGCTGCGATGCGCAGCCACGACGGCCTGCCCCAGCGACAGCCCTCCGTCGTTAGCCGGCACCTGTTCGTGTAGAATAACGTCGAAGCCTGCGACCTCGAGCTCATCTACGATACTTTCCGTAAGAAGTCGGTTCTGAAAGACACCGCCCGACAGCGCTACTTGATTGAGGCCAGTCTGTCTGCGAAGGAGCACACAGGCCAAAGAAAATGTGCGCGCCAGTGATGCGTGGAAGCGGCGCGAGATGGCACGAGCTGACAAACCATGCTCGATGTCTCCCACAACGCCGCGGACGAAATCCGCCGGGTCAATCAAGAACCCATCATTGCCAGTGCGGGGTTGTATCTCGTAGCTGCCATCCGCTGCGTTCCTATCGTGCTCCCCGGCGACCATTTCGAGATGCATGGCTGCCTGACCCTCAAAGGCTACTTTGTGATTGAGACCCAAGAGCGCGGCAACACCGTCGAAAAGCCGGCCACAACTTGAGGTCCAGGGGGAGTTGACGCCTCTTTCCATCATTTGGATCACAGCCTGCCTTTTTTTTGCGGGAATTTGGCGCATGTTCTCCGGTAAATGCTCCTCCCAGTCATTGCTAAAGGTGTGAAAAAGGTAGCTGAGCGCCATGCGCCAGGGTTCGGCCACAGCGCGATCTCCGCCGGGCAGCTGAACATAGACCAGGTGACCCGCCCGCTTAAAATTGGCTAGGTCACAAACTAGTATCTCGCCTCCCCATATCCTATCATCTGTGCCGAATCCCGTGCCGTCCAGGGCCACCCCAATGACCGGCCCCTCGATTTGGTGCTCCGCCATGCAGCTGACAATATGTGCGTGGTGATGCTGGACCTTCACCACTTGAAGCTCTTGCTGCTCTGCCCAACGCGTGGCCGCATAGTCCGGGTGGAGATCGGCGGCGATCAACCGGGGCTTCACGTCAAGGATGCGGCTTAGGCGATTTACTGTCTCGGTGAAATACTCGATAGTGCTGGGGCTTTCCATATCGCCAATATGCTGGCTGAGGAAAGCCATCCGGCCCCGTGTGATGCAGATGGTGTTCTTGATCTCACCCCCGACCGCAAGAATTGGAGGCGTATCATGCTCTATGACTACCGGTAACGGCACATATCCACGCGATCTGCGTATGAAGCTCGGACGACCTGATATGATGCGCAGGACCGAGTCGTCGTTAGGAACCAGGATGTCCCGGTCGTGAAGCAAGAAGGCATCGGCAATTCCCGAAAGCCTAGTTAACGCTTCCTTGTTGTCAATTGCAATCGGCTCCTCTGCCAGGTTTCCGCTCGTCATGACCAACGCTGGCGGCGCACTGGCGAGAAGGAGCACATGTAGCGGCGTGTATGGCAGCATGAGGCCCACATTGTGGTTGACCGGAGCGATACAGGAAGCGAGCGAGCTCGGGTAACGCTTGGGTATGATGACGATGGGTCGATGCACCGAGCAGAGCAGCGAGCGAGCCTGCTCGTCGATATAGGCTAGCTGCTTGGCCTCGGTGAGATTGCGGCACATGACGGCCAGTGGCTTTTCCTCGTGGTGCTTAAGCTTGCGCAACCTTGATACTTCATCATCCCTGGTGGCATCCACGGCAAGGTGGAACCCTCCAAGGCCCTTTACAGCCAGGATTTGCCCGGATTCGAGCCGGCGGCCCGCCTCGCGCAACGGATTGTCGCAAGGGATTTCGGTCCCGTCAGCCGCAGAGAGCCACACCTTGGGACCGCATACCGGGCAGGCATTGGGCTGGGCATGAAAGCGACGGTTATGCGGGTCGTCGTATTCTGCCTGGCACTTAGGGCACATGATGAAATTGTCCATGGAGGTTTTAGGACGGTCGTAGGGAATATCGTCGATGATGGTGTAGCGAGGTCCGCAATTAGTACAGTTGATGAAAGGATAGCCGTAGCGACGATCATCACGATCCTCAAGCTCACGCAAGCAATCCTCGCAGACTGTGATATCAGGCGGGATGAGCGCAGTTCGCATTGCAAGGGATCGGCTGGGACGGATATCCATGGAGGTTGCACTTCGCGCGGGCACGTTTGAAACCTTCAAGTCAGATAGGAATGATAGGGGTGGCTTGCGTGCGGGAAGCTCCGCAAGGAATGCGTCCACTGCTTTCGATGAGCCCTCGACCTCGATCTCGACACCATCTGAGTTGTTGGCAACATACCCCAAAAGCCCATACTCGACAGCGAGATTGTAAATGTAAGGGCGAAAGCCAACTCCCTGGACCACCCCTCGGATGTCGACCCTTATACTTCTGTGTTTCTCAGCCGCCTCCACGTTTCTCACCAACATGCTTTTTAAGCCAGGCAGACCAGGCCTCGAGACCCTCACTGGTTTTACAGGAGATGGGGAAGATTTCGATCGCAGTGTTTAGAGCCCGAGATTGCTCTTTGATTACATCTACTGAGCAGTCTACGTACGGAAGGAGATCCACTTTATTGACAAGCAGCACAGAGGATTGTTGAAACATGAGCGGGTATTTTTGAGGCTTGTCATCTCCCTCGGTGACGCTCAGAAGCATTACCTTGGCATCCTCGCCGAGCTCAAACTCCGCCGGGCAGACCAAGTTGCCGACATTTTCCACAATGAGCAGGTCGAGCTCCTTGAGGTTAAAATCGTCAAGAGCCGGGCGGATCATATTTCCATCGAGATGGCACGCTCCGCCGGTATTTATCTGGACCGTCTTGATGCCCAGACGCGAGATACGCTCCGCATCGATACTGCTCTGGATGTCGCCCTCGATAACCCCGATTCGCAAATGCTCACTGAGCGCCTTAATTGTCCATTCGAGAAGGGATGTCTTGCCCGCACCTGGAGAGCCCATGAGATTTATCACATACAGGCTGACCTCGTTAAAAATCTCTGCGTTTTGCCTGGCTATCCGCGCATTGGATTCCAGGATATCGGCTATCACCTTTATTCTAGTCATTCGACTTCCATCTCCGTTATCATGAGTTCTTTGCCAGAAATGGTCTCACCGCCTGCGCTGTTGCATTCCGGACATAGTGCGAGACGATCATGTACTCGATACTCTTTATGGCAGGAACTGCATCGAATGCGCCAAGGAACCCGGGTGATATCCAGCTTTGCATCCTGCGCGCAGGTGTCCTTGGAGATAACCTCGAAGGAAAAAGTCAATGCCTCAGGCATGGCAGTCGACAGCTCACCGACTTGGAGGCGTATGACGAGCACCTTATGTGCCTTATAGGCCTCCACTTGCTGCTGGGCCTCATCAAGAATCGCTTGTGCCATGGCGAGTTCGTGCATATCAAGAAATATTATAACAATAGTACGATTAGTAGTCAATTCTTTTTTGTCTCCGTGCTTTATACAATGGTTTGGGTAAAACCGCCCACTTAGTTACTTTTGAGCTTTTCCCCATTTAGCAAACCAACTTTTTTTCGTCTTTTTGATACCTATCAGAATTCGATTGTGTATGATATCCATGTGATCGCTTTGTACTAAACAGAGGATTGTCCAAATGGTAAATTACTACAAGCTCACTTGTTTCTGGCTGCTCCTGTTATGTGCTACTGTCAGAGCAGACGCTCAGAACGTGGAGGTTCTCGAAGAGGCACGGGCTATTGGTTTCGTTAAGCTGGTTCAAACCGGGAGTGCCGATTCTCTTCTGGCTTACATGCAAGAGAACTGGATTCCTGAAGAACCGGAACACGATAGAGGCACCCGGTGGCCGCAACTGGTTCAAACATTGATTGAAAGACATTCCGAATTGGAGATCGTTGGTGTAACGGCAGAGCGTCCTCACCATTTGACAATCATGACCGAAGATCCGAGTGGAATATTTCTAAGGTTTGATTTTGAGTTCGAACCGGATCCACCTCACTTAATCCTTAGCATGGAGCTGAAGGCTGATCGAGGTGCTCCTCGGTTTGATCTACCAGAAATAGACCTTTCAGCAGGAACGAGCATTGACCAGATAGCTATATCCTTGGAAGCCTGGTTCAAAGCATTATCTGAGAGCGACAAGTTTTCGGGTACTGCTTTAGTCGCCTGGCATGGGGAGCCAATCTTCAGTACTGCATGTGGCTTGGCCAACATAAGATGGAATGTGCCCAACAATCTTGACACCAGGTTTGACCTTGGTTCAATCAATAAGTCCTTTACTAAGATTGCAATTGGACAGCTTCTTTCTCAAGGGAAACTCACTTTGGATGATGTCATTGCGAAGTATTTACCCGACTACCCTAATGAACAGGTCGGTTGCCAGGTAACTATTCGTCATCTACTCAATCACACGTCTGGACTGGGCGACATTTTTACCGAAGAGTTTTTCAATTCATCCAAGTCTCTCTACCGCAAATCTCAAGATTTCTTTCCGCTCTTCGTTGATCAGCCGCTTCAGTTTGAGCCGGGAGAGGGACAATCCTATTCAAATGCCGGGTTTATGGTTCTGGGCGCTATTATAGAGAAAGTTTCAGGGGAACCGTATGACGAATACGTATTACACCACATCTTTGAACCGTCTGGGATGGCTAGCTCCGGTTTTTTCTCCAGAGATGACCCGGTTGCGAATGTGGCCACGGGATACACATTGACTGGTGAAGGAGAAGATAATATTCAGCGCCGAAGCAACGTATTCATACTTCCGATCAAGGGTAATTCAGCAGGTAGCGCGCAGTCGACGGTCGGAGATCTCCTTAGATTCGATACCGCCTTGCGTGAACACCACCTCCTTGATCCCGAATACACGGCATGGTACTTAGGTGGCAACGAGCCGCTGCCTGACTCTGTACAGGACGTCTCCCATGAGCGAGCAACTGCCGCAGTTGGGATAGCCGGAGGAGCTCCCGGGGTGAATTCGGCACTTGAAAGCGACGGTGATTTGGCTGTGATTGTGCTCTCCAACTACGATCCTCCGATTGCTGAATCAGTAGCAAGTCAGCTATTCCGTACTCTCAAAAAAGTGCTACAAGAAACCAACTGAGGGCGTGGATGGCGCGTCTCCATTGCGGCGGGATGGCCAAGATTGATTGTGCCTAAATCGTACCCCATACGGTATTGAGTTATGCTGATAGGTGTAGGGGAATCGAATCTCCACCCCATAAGTTAACACAAATAATGGATAAATGCAGTCTATTATACCCGGTGAGCATACGCGATTTTCGTCCAGGAGACAGCCCTGACGGAGAATCTTTTTCGCGTAAGTAATTGATTGTAAGGCGGTATATTGCGCCGTTAGAAAATCAATGGCGGAGAGGCAGGGATTCGACGACGATCATTCTGGGTAACTTTAAGTCTTGTTGTAAAATAGCCTTAACTGCTTGACATTACCAGTGTTCCGTTCCGTCCTGTTCCGTACCGTTGCGTGTTGTTCCGTGCATTTCGCTGTTAGAAATTTGTTAGAAAATAGAGCCTCCCAAGACTAAATTTTTGGGGATATGGTTTATAGACTTCGTTGCGGATGATCAGCCCCCGTTTTTAGATTCGAGTAAACAACTCGAGATATGTGAAGAGCCTTCAGTCTGGCTAACCCAATTTAATATCGGCCCGGAAAAACAGGCTGCGTCGGGTCGTGCTGCAAAAGGCGTAGTCAGGGAAGCCAAGATCAGCGCGGCTTGCCCATGGTTTTCGCACTTACGGGCACAAAGCCGGTCCTCGAAGACCTACAGGAAAGCAGGGCAGACCCGCAATGGAGTTGGCGCTATTCGCTGCCGCGGATGTTGTGCTCTACCAACAGCGCTTCATACTGTTCGATCAGGTTCTCGATCGAGGTCTTGAGGTTCTGTATCTCCTCGCTGGTCTCCGGATGTGCCGCCAGGTACGCTCTGATCTGCTTGTCGTGCGTTCTGGCTAATTTGAGGTAATCCTCAAAGGTGGTGTTGTAGGCGCCGTATAGAGAATCCTCGACCACCTGCCGCAGGATCACCTGACGGACACCGATGGTGAACTGTCGTTCGATTAGTCTAAAGCCAGCCAGTTCGAGTCTTGTCCTCCCCTGCTCTACCGGGCGAGTCGGAGGATAACCAAAAAGTACTTTGTTTCATAACGTCAACCCAGCCATTAACTCAACCATTACAGTACAATAAGTTAACAGAGGGGGGTCATCCGCGTTGAGCCAATCCGCTCATGTTGCTCCGGCGCGATAATTCTGACACTGTCACAGATCACCGATTCTCGCGTATGAGAACGTGTGAGTTACTCAGTCCGTCTTCGGCTAAAGACATTCTAATGTTACCTTTACTGTGATGCGTTTGCCAATTGCATTGCCGCCGACGGCACCAATCGTACCACCGATCATACCGCCGAAAAAAGCAACTCCAATTAAGTCGTAATCCCAGGACTTGAAATCAAAAGAACCAGCGCTTTTATCCGCTAGAGCCACTGACGTCACTACTCCTGCAACAGAGCCTACCCCGAATCCTAACAAAGTTATGATCCCCCGGGCACTGCTTGGCTTGCGATAAGTGATTCGGTTAATCTTCTCAAAAGGAATTGTAACACTACTTACGATGCCGGAGTCAGTCAGCCTTCTCATATACAAAATCGAGGAAGTCAAATTGACGATCGGCCTGTTGCCGCCGACAAAGGTGCTGTCATCAGTATACACAGCCACCGAATAGGCAATACGGGCCTCTTGCGCAAGGCGGGTGAAGCAGTCTGGAGTCGCGTGGGCGTGTGTTCCCGCAAAGATACCCGTTGTTTGGCTTATCCAGAACGCTACTATTAGCAATGTACGCATCGGTACCTCTTTCCTTATACGTATTTACAAAAAGCATAACGGACAGACAACCCCAAAAACAGGAATTCTGCTGATTGGCTAATAATCGAATACTCTCATTCATCTACATTCAACTGTCCCTCAACGAATCTCGCCAACTGTGGCATAGTGCAGTTCGACCTTGAGCTCAAACCTCACAAAAGCTTTTTGAGAGTGATGTTGGGGCCGCCATGATAATGTTGCGCCGTGGTTACCTCCGTTGTTTCCTAGCCATTCGAACAGAAACGCGTAGGGGTCCATATTCCGGACCCCTACAGACCTCTGTCTCAGTTCACCTAATGCTCACGATAGCGGCACGTTTAGCGGATTCCTCCGTTTGCATCACATCAGCATCCGCGATGATCCCTTCATCCTCCTTCGGCTCAGGTGTACAACGGACTATTGCCTGGTATCCATCACGTCCGGGAGTATTTACGCGCAGCCGGACAAAGAGCCAACCAGCTCCAGGCGCCTCGGACGGTTTTAGTTTCTGAAACACCATACTTGCTGCCGAGGAGGTCCGATCAGTCATTGTGCTGGCGTGACGTTGCAGTACCCGCGCTGTAAGCGTCTCACCGATTGGCTCTCCGGTTAGGGGATTGACTGGAGTAACTGTTAATTCACCTTGGGCATGGAAGTTCATGGTGAAAACGCCTCTTCTCGTGAGGTGTACCGTTTGACTCAGGTGTACTGGCCCCTGGACATAAACGTAATCATCAGGTCCGGATGAGCAGAATAGCTTGGGAATCACTTGACCATAGTATAATACGAAATCCTTCTGCCTGATGCCAGGTTGACGGTTAACCTTGCTGACCAAGTTTAAGATCATAGCATGTCCATCGGTGTTGATAGGAACATCCTCACCAACATCATCCAGCGGTCCTTCGATGTACTGTCTGATCTCTACCGGCAAGCCATTGTATATCACTGCCGGTATTGTCCGAAAAGGCGATGGATTTATTTGTTCAGTTGGAATCATCGGGACATCCGGATCCAGCAGTCCGCTGCGAATAAAATCCGCTACAACGAACTCTTCGGCCCGCTCCCAACTAAGCACCTGATGATCGGCAGTGCCGGGGATTAATACTTCAAAATGGACGTTGGCAACGGTCCAAGCACCGATTCTAAACAACCTCATGTGAAAGCGGGGTTCTTCGTATTCGCCGCAAGACAGTTGAACACAGCTACCCGTCCAGCCGTCGGGTTCGCCATATCCAGCCTGCACGTCTCCGATGGCATCGCCCCAGGTGGCATTGAAGGGAGCCACTGGAGGGAATCCGAAGGCACTGCGGTCGCCATCAAGCGAAAACAGAGCTGCTCTGATATCTCTTGGATCAACCTTACCGAAGAAAACCAAATTGATCGGGTCCTGTCCTTCTCCTGAAAAGCTGGTTCCGGTGAATGGCCAAAAGGTTAGCGAGTTGTCGCCGCTATTGACTGTGACCAGAGGGGACGGAGCCGGCTGTGAGCAGGCGGGCCAGGCGCACTGTTCCAGCACTTTCAGTTCGTCATTAAACGAGTTGCTGGCGCCTTCCATAGGCTCGATAGCTTTCTCACAGCCTCCACAGAGCAGTATGAAAAAAGCCAACATAAAAACTACAAATCCTGTCTTTCTCATGATAACTCTCTCCTTTTTTGTGGTTTGATTATGCGGTCGTTTAAGAGCACCTACTTTCTCAGCATGGTTGTACCTCCTTTCGCAGGTGAATACTATAATCGACACCGAGACACAACTCGCCGTTGGAATGCATCCCAGCTTCCGTTATCTCTTCGCACAGTGCCGTGACACGCGGTATGCAACCACCATGCCAGACCTGTAATGGAATCAACGTTTGCAGAACTCTGTGACTTACAAAGGGATAGCAGTGCGGACAGATTCTTGCACAGAAAGCACCTGACGGATAGTAACTATCCGGTGACAAACGGAGTGTGTTCTGCCAACCTCCATTTTTCAGCGATAAGTGCTTGTACCATAATCACTACAGGTTAGAGCACCAAGTGGGCAGTTGTGTGTGGAGGCCTTCAGCACTTGACTCCATGAAGAGAGAAGCGTATTTTAAAGTCAGAATCTATGCTCCCCTGTTGGAGTTATGTAGCATGCCGGATAAGCCTGACATAAAGAACCTGGAGGATGCCCTCAACGAGTTGTCCACTATTAATAAGGTAATGGAGCGAGTATGCCAGGCCCGCGAGACCAATCATATCATGTCAATCATTATTGACGAGCTGGTGAACTTCACCGGCGCCAGTCAGGGTGTGGTGAATCTGGTTAGCAGCCGTGGCGAAAGCAGCCTTGAGACGGTTGTTCGTAAGGTGCGGCCTGACTCCGATGACATCCCCTACAAGGTTGATACTCTCTTATCGGGTTGGGTCCTCAAGTATAAACGGACATTGAAAGTTGATGATCTCGACACAGATAATAGATTTCCGGGGCTCCCCTCGGAGGGCGGATGCTTTAAATCTATACTCTGTTGCCCTATGGTAGTTCGCGGGGAAATAATCGGTTTAACAAGTCTTGTACGTGACAAAACGGCCGGGCCATTTGATGAGAGTCAATGTCGCGTTGCGGGGATTGTAGCCTCTCAATCTGCGCAGATCCTCAAGAATGCCCTGCTTCTGAAAGAACTGGCCGGGAAGAATGAGCTTCTGGAGCTTTCGCAAAAGAAGCTGCGTGATGAAAACCTCCGTTTGCAATCGGAACTGGACACCTCGTTCGCCTTCGAGAACGTTGTTGGCAAATCCGTCGCCATGAGACAGGTCTTGACGCTTGCCTCAAAGGTCAGCGGTAACGATTCGCCGGTACTGATTACTGGGCCGACTGGCAGTGGCAAAGAACTGATTGCGCGGGCCGTACACTATCACAGTAACCGCAGGCACAAACCGTTTGTGGTGAAAAACTGTGGGGTAAAAACGGAATCACTTCTCGAATCTGAACTGTTTGGTCATGTGAAGGGAGCCTTTACGGGTGCTGACCGGACAAAATCAGGGTTGTTCAGGGAAGCTGACGGCGGGACCATTTTTCTTGATGAAATCGCTGATGCGCCTCAATCGACTCAGATTGCCATTCTCCGGGTGCTCGAAACTGGAGAGATCAAACCAATCGGTGCGTCAAAAACCGAATTTGTAAACATCCGGATTATCTCAGCCACCAACCGAAATCTTCGTGAGGAAATCAGTAAGGGTTCTTTTAGAGAAGATTTATTCTACCGTCTCAACACCTTTACAATTGAGTTGCCATCATTGAGTGAACGCCGTGATGATATTCCTCTACTGGTCCATCATTTCTTGAAGAAATTAAAGATCAAACTGGGCTGCAATGATTTGTCAATCACCCCAGAAGCCTTAGAAGCGCTTTGTAAGTACTCCTGGCCGGGCAATGTTCGTCAGCTGGAACATGAGCTTGAACGTGCCGCAGTAATCAGTGAAGCCGATGGAGTGATTGGCCTGATCGATCTTTCACCGGATCTGCTGGGGGCTTCCACCAGTGAAGCCGGTGCGAGCCGCTATGGTGGCCAGCTGAAGAATGTCGTTGAGAAAGTTGAGTGTGATCTTATCAAATCCGCTCTCACCGAGAATAACGGCAATATTCAGAGAACAGCCAAAACTCTTGGGCTCACCCGTAAAGGTCTTAAGGACAAAATGGCTCGTTACGGGATCAGCTCTACCTAGTCGTAGTTGATGGCTAAGCCTCACTCTCCAGCAGACGCTTGAAACCAGGGTGATCGTGCAGAGGTAACCAGAGGGGGTCAAGTTTTAGATATGGCACCGACATGAATCCCGGAATCGACAACAGGAACTCAATTTGCTCGACCGCCGCATTGTACTCGCCAAAGATAACGAAAGTCTCAGTCAAATTGGCCACGAGGAAAGGGGCGTCAAAAGCTTCTTTCGAGGTGGGTAGGAGCTCTACGGCTTTACTGCCGTGGGCAATCGCCTTGTCCTTCTTGCGTAATCCGGCGTAGGCGAGACCTAAGTGACTGTGGAAGAGCGCTTCTTCAGGCTGTTGTTGCATTCTACCTTCGAGGATTCTTCGAGCCGAATCTGCATAAGCATATTCGATCTTGTGCTGTTCCATCAGCCGGTGTATCTGGGCGCAGTGTAGATAATAGGCGACGGTATCAGTTCCCATTGTTGTTTCATCCAGTACCTTTTGATAATCTGATTCAAGGACGCGAGCCAGCCACCAGTAATACTGCGACGCTGTCAGGCTGGCTTGGGGTGGTGTTTCCGCCAGGATAGCTTTGGCTTTGGCTATATTACCGTCGCGAAAGATGTGCAACCATGCCCTATAAATGTAAGGCAGGGCCCAATCCGGGGCCAGCTGGATAGCTCGGTTGAGGTATGTCTCTGCCTGAGTGTACTGGTGCATCATACCAAAGGTCAGCCCGACATCAAACGCGCGGCGATGGGAGCGCGGATCGAGCTCCAGAGCCCTAAGGAAGTTCTGCACGGACTGTTTGAGATTACCCTGCCTTCTCTGGACAGCGGCGATGGCATTGTAAAGGTATCTATTGTTAGGTTGACGCTCCTGCACCACTGCGAATTCTGCCAACGCCTGCTCAAAATCCTGCTTACCATAGTAGCAGTATCCCAGCGCCAGATGTCCTTCAGCCAGGTCCGGATCCAGTTGCAACGCTTTGTTGGCCGCACCTTTTGCTGCCTGCCACCGCTCTGGAGATCGATCATGGTTGTCCGAGTACATGCTGCTATGCCCCCGCGAGAGCATAGCATAGGCAGCAGCAAAGTCAGGATCCAACTCGATGGCATGTTCATACATCTGAATTGAGAACTGAATATCTTCTCGGTCCTCGCTTCTATTAAAATACTCGTTACCGCGCAGGTAAAAGTCGTATGCTTCCAGGTTGTCGGTCAGTCCTGTTTGCAATGGCCGCAACTCTGATTCACCGACGGCTACATGTAACGCCCGGGTTACGTTTTGCGCTATCTCGGACTGCAAGAAGAAGATCCGATCCAGGACTCGTTCGTAGCTATTACCCCAGAGGTAAGAATCATCAGCCACTCGAACCAGGCTGGCATCGACGCGTACTCTGTCAACCTCGGCAGACCTGTCCCAATAGATAGTTCCCGTTACCAGATACTCGGCACCGAGCTCAGTACCGATTTCCTGCAAGCTTCTCTCACTGTCTTTGTAGAGCATAGAACTTGTGCGGGAGATAACTCCGAGGTCGCCGAATTTGGCTAGTTGCATCGTGATTGCATCCGTCATACCGTCAGCGAAATACTCGTCTTCACTGCGTCCCAGGTTCTCGAAAGGAAGGACTGCCAGCATTTTCCTATCGGACAGAGAATCACTAGAACGGAACATCTGTAAGCGCCAGCCGACTACGACAACAACAGCTATGAGTATCGGTACGATCACGAATAATGCTCGAAGGGTTTTCTTGACTGATGGGTGCTCGACCTTGGACCGATCTTCCACACCACTGTTCAAAGTAGCCCTCAAAGCTGCTGCGACATCTGTGGCACTCTCAAACCGATTTTTCGGATCCTTCTCAAGAAGTTTTGACAAAATGTGTTCAAATTGTGGTGGCAGTTCAGGTCTAAGAGAGCCAACCGTTGGTGGCGTATCGTTGACTATTGCGTAGAGAACTGAGGCTTCATACTCACCTGTGAAAGGCATAGAACCAGTGAGCATTTGATACAATACCACACCAATGGAAAACAGATCCGAGGCAGGAGTGAGTTCCTCTCCCTTGACCTGCTCCGGTGAAAGATATCTGATCGTACCCATCAAGGAAGGCGTGCGTGTCAGCTCAGGTTCCCCTGCTACTCGAGCCAGGCCAAAGTCAAGAATACGCACTCGTCCCTTTTCGTCGACCAGGATGTTGGATGGTTTGATATCACGGTGTATCAGGCCGGCATTATGCGCCTCAGCCATCCCTTCACATACTTGGACAGCAACATCGACAACTTGAGCAAGAGTCAAACTCTCACTTTGGATCATTTCTTTTAGCGAGTGACCCTTGGCATGTTCCATAGTAAAGAACGGTCGACCCTGGTACTCACCGACCTCATGGACAGTAACAATGCCGGGATGGCTCAATGAAGCCACAGCCCGCGCTTCCCGAGTGAAACGCGCTCGGAACTCTGGATCGCTGGATAACACCTTGGGCAGTAGCTTGATTGCGACTGTTCGGTTCAGTTTGGTGTCTTCGGCAAGATACACTTCCCCCATCCCTCCTGCACCAATCATCTCAATAACTTTGTAGTGTGATATCAATGTACCGGTTGCTATAACCGCCAAGGAGCGTGTATTGTCATCACCCTGCCTGTCTACTGTCATTACTGTGTCTCCTTCGCGACGCTCAGCAAATCACATGCCCCATCTATTATGCGAGATAAACATATGCAATCAATGTCCGTAACGCAACCCTTCTGGATACTTGTGTCCACGGGAGGATACTAAGTATACACACTTAATAACAGCGGCAGACTAATGTCCGTTCTCTCATCTTGCTGCATTCTAACAATTTACAGCGAGCAGGCTGTGTGTGTTCTTATTGGCACAGTGCCTGCTATTCAATATACCGGAACGAAACTAAGAACCCATTGAGGTAGGTTAGGACGATGATACGTACTCTGTTCATAACAGGCGTGACGGGAAATTTAGGAGGAAAACTCGTCCTACGCATTCTTGAAGACGATCCAGACGCGCGACTCATTCTGCTCATCCGTGGAGAATCGATTTCCCATGCGGCGCACCGTCTTGAAAACGCCCTTAAAACACACGACCCGGGTGTGGATCTATTGTCGTACAGCAAGCGAGTGAAGGTGGTGTGCGGAGATATCACATCCAACGGGCTTGGGCTTTCAGAATCGGTACTGAATCGTCTGACCTCAGTGGTGACTCATATCATTCATTCTGCTGCCGCCACCAAGTTTCAACTTCCCATTGAACACTCCCGACGGGTCAATTATGAGGGCACAGCTAATGTGATGGCTCTAGCCCGGAGAGCTCGAGAAAGAGGCAACTTGCAGGGAGTGGCATACGTCAGTACAGCGTACGTTTGCGGCGACCGGAGCGGGGAGATCTATGAAGACGATCTTCCTGAACATGGGGAGTTTTCCAATACCTACGAGCAAAGCAAATGGGAATCGGAGCGGCTGATCCGATCACTCATGTCCGAATTACCGCTATCGGTATTTCGACCCAGTATCGTAGTGGGAGACTCACAGATGGGCCGTACAACAGCATTCAACGTCCTGTACACCCCGCTCAGGCTTATCTGCGAAGGTAAGATTACCGCCCTTCCCGGTTCACCCCAGACGCCTCTGGATGTAGTGCCGGTGGATTTCGTGAGTGATGCTCTCAACCATATTTTCCTGAAGACCACGGATAACATCGGCAAAACCTACCACCTTGTAGCCGGCCACACAAAGTGTATGACAGTTGGTGAGATTGTCAAGCGCACCGTTGACTATTGCAACTGTCGCAAAGCAACAAAGTCCCTGAGGCCGATTAGATTCATTCCGAACATCCTCAGCCATACCCTGTTACCGTTCATATCTCGCAAAGCGCACAGGACAGCCGATTTCATAGCCCCGTACAAACCCTACATTTGCGTGAACAGATCATTTGATGATGCCAACACCAGACATGCCCTTAGAGGTACAGCTATCTCAGCGCCGATGTTCTCCAGCTATTTTGATGCGATCCTGGCCTACTGTTTTGAAACTAATTGGGGCAGGAAGCTGCGGAGGGCAGCATAACACTGAACGCAAGAGTTAGTGATGAAAACGAAGATTATCATGAATTCACGATTATATAGATATCGTGGTAAGCGCCTTACGGCAGTGCTCCGCAGGAAATTCGCAGACACGTCTTTTGATATTGTGCCAACGGCCTACCCCGGCCACGCTACCGACATCTCCCGCCAGGCTGTCAGGCAAGGGGTAGACACTATTGTCGTTGTCGGTGGTGACGGTACCATCAACGAAGTGCTCAATGGCATCATGGCAAGTGATGTAGCGCTTGGTATCATCCCGGCCGGAACTGCGAACGATTTGGCATCATATTACGGTCTCCCTCGCAATATTGATAAAGCGTGTGATATCATCCTCAAACGACACTTGCACCTGGTCGACGTCATTTGCGTTAACGGCTGGTACTATCTCACCGCTGGAGGGATCGGTGCTCCGGTCGATGCTGCTGCAATGGCTGAAGTAATTAAGCGTCAGGTCCCTTTTGGTCGGATGATCTCATACCTTTTGGGTAGTAGAATATACGTGTTCACTCTACTACATACCTTTTTGAACCGCATGAATCGCTTCGGCAAAGTTACGATTCGAATGAACGACAAATCAATCATCAGCGATTCTTTTTCGTTGCTGGTAATGAATCAGCCGACTCTTGGTCAGCGATTTCGTGTATCACCGCAAGCAAATAATAGTGACGGCCTACTTGATATATGTCTCATTGAACAAAGCAGGAGTTGCACCTATCTGTTAAAAACCATAGCCAACACTGTGAGGGGCAGACACATAGGTATGCAGGGGGTCCGGTACCTTCAGTCGAAGAGTCTCTCCATCAGCACAGTCCACCCTGTGGCATTCTTTGGTGACGGAGAAATCCATCAACATGGCACCAGTTTTGATGTCAGGGTAATCCCCTCTGCGCTGAGGGTAATCGTTCCCAACGGAGAGGAAGGGTGCTGACATGTTGGAACGCTTGCTTATGGTAATAGTTGGATTGTTTGTGCTTGGAGCTGTACTCATGGTACTTACGCACTTCATTTACCAACGTGGCAAGGCACAGACGAGGTCCGACTGGGTCAAGTTTGCCGTCTACTTTGTCATTACCATCAGTTTGCTTCTAGCGAGTTATGCAAGTCGTTGGCTGTTAGCGATCTTCTTGGCAGCCATTGCTGTAAGTGGGACTATTGAGTTGCATCATCACCTGAATCCCCGGCGTTTCGGCTCGGCCTGTTTGTCATTAACCGTTTTCTTTGTATTAAGTATCTGCCTGGTACATTTGCTGTTTGGAAAGGCAGAGATGTGGTTCTGCAGTTTTGCTTTTGTCTTTTTGCTGGTGGCAATAAGTGATAGTTTCTCCCAGCTTTTTGGCAGGCTTTTTGGTCGTCACCCGCTGTGTCCACAGTTGAGTCCTTACAAAACGGTGGAAGGGTTTTTCGGTGGTATTGTGGCATGTCTGTGTGGAGCGTTTGTGCTATCATTTCTTCTGTCTAATGTTTCTCGTCCGGCGTTGGCTGGCCTGGCAGTTATCATTGTACTATCGGCTACTGCTGGCGACCTCACATTTTCCTTTGTGAAGCGCCGACTTGGCATCAGGAACTTTTCATCGCTGATACCGGGACACGGCGGGGTACTCGATCGCTTTGACAGCCTTATTGCTGCGGCTCCAGCATTCTATTGGTCACAGAAATTGCTTCTGAATTGAAGGGAAAACAAAATGAAGAAGTATTTATACTACTCCCCACACCTTCTGACTCTGGCTGGTCTCGCCTTCGCCTCTCTGGCGTTGATGGCGCTGTTTGAAGGTCGCCATGATACAACTGTCAGGTACAGCCTGTTGGTGTTGCTGGTCGACCGTCTCGATGGAACACTTGCCCGCAGGTTGGGAGTCCGGGAGAAGTTCCCTGGTACATCAGGCGAGATACTGGATATTATCACCGATCTGGTGGGGCTGACTTTTGTACCGATGATGCTCTTCTGGAGAGTAGGTCTGTTTCTACAAGGGACCGGGGCTGTGCTTGTCGCCGCGGCAGCTATAGTGGCATCCTGGAAATACTCTCGAAAAGAGACGTTTCTGAAGGATGGTTATTCGGTCGGCGCACCTCCCGTTTTCTTCTCTGTTTTTCTATTCTATTTCCTTGCGCTGCGTCCTGTGTTTGCGACTGCTTATACCGCCATCCTCATCTTGCTGGTTGTTTCCCCCATCAAATATCCTATCACCAGTCTGGTGACTACCCACTGGAAGCCTGGATATAAAAGCATCACCAACTACCTCACAGCGATATTTTTCCTGCCGACTTTCATACTTCTTGAATCCGCACCATCGGTGATCTTCTGGATAATGCTGACCGCGATCCTGGTGCAACTTACCGTGTATCCACTGCTCCTATGCTGCCGAGTTATCAAGCCGGTTTTTGACCGAAAGACGTAGGAGAAATGGAGGTTTATCATGCAGAAGATTTACAACAAGACAATAGAGAAGCCGTGTGGCTTCCTCTTTGCCCGCTGGTCGGCCGGAGCGAAAGCGTTTGAGCTTTCGCTGCCGCCGGAGAAAAGAGTAATCACCGATCCGTACGCACCGTACTACGCCGGTGAGATCGGCATGAAACTGGTCGGTGCTATGGGCACTATTAATCAAACGCTTCGTCAAGCCATTGTACTGCGAGCGCGATTCATGGACGACTATTCGTTACAGTGCCTGAGGGATGGCTTTGAACAAGTTGTCCTACTTGGTGCTGGGTATGACAGTCGCTACTTACGCTTGAAGGAATTCCACACGATCCGCGTCTTTGAGCTCGACTTGAATTCTACCCAGGTAATCAAGAAAGCGTTGACCCGAAGGCTCTTGGGCAGATTGCCAACGAATGTTACTTATGTACCCACCGACTTTTCCAGAGATTCAGTGACGCAAAAACTGATCAAAGCTGGCTTCCAACGGTACAAAAGAGCTCTCTTTGTCTGGGAGGGGGTTACCCTGTTTCTCAACGAGGCCATTATTGCAGAAACACTGGGGCGGCTGGCGGAATTGGGACCGAACAATCGCATAACCTTTGATTTTGTTCCACCTGAGTTGATTGATGATGAAACCGGCTGTCAAGGAAACCGCAAACTCATACAACTCTGTGCCTCGATTAATGAACCACTAACCTTTGGTTGCCGTCCTGATAGGATGAGCCGGATACTCCGGAATGTCGGATACACTAATGTTAACATCCTCAGTATGCGAGAGGCAAACCAACAATATCGTGGGGCAGACATGATTGAGGACAGCTACTTCTTTGCTACGGCAGACGTCTGTCCGGCACCTGCAGAAGACTCTCACAAGGCGGAAAAGAGAGAAGACGATGAAAAGCTATGAATTTCCACTTGGTGAATTGACGAGAATCTGTGACGGAGATCTCGTTACTGCATTAAGCAACTTTCTGGTGGTATTTCTAGTCATGTCGCTGGTCGCTTGGCTGGTGATTCTGGGCGTAACCCTGTTCGTGGAACTTTCAATGCGAAGGGACCATGTTCATGAGCCGTCGCTCTAAAGAAGGAGTATATCATGTCACGAAGTGCCGTGGTATTTTTCTGTTTCTGTGTTGTCTGCGCTCAGCCCGTCTTGGCTCAGCAACCGGATGCTGAAAAATCCAAGAAGAAATCTACAGCGCTAACTTACTCAATCGCGTGTACGTTAGCACCCGCTGCCCTTGGGGGAGGTCTTGTGTTGCACGGGGCTGATGTGGGGACGGGCACCAACGAGGGGGAGGTAGCTTTAGGGGTCGCTGTCGGGACTCTGGGGCTCATATTCGGACCGGGCGCGGGCCATGTCTATGCAAAACGGCCAAAGCCGATGAAGGGGGCCATCGTCCGGGTTATCGGCGCCGGCATAGCCGGCCTTGGGGGCATAGGCATCGGAGTCGCCAGCAGCTGGGGAAAGAGCACTCCTTCCAGAAGTATTGTCTTCATAGCAGTTGGCGGTAGCATTTTGCTGGCAAGCGTTATATATGATATCTCAACTGTCAGCAGGTCAGTTGAGCAGTACAATCACCAAAGAGACTTTTCAACAGTTACAGTATGTCCTCACTATTTTGTTCAGGACAAGGCCGTTGGTGTCATTGTGACTGTGCGATTGTAAAGAGCCAAGTGATTACTTGATACAGGTAATGTATCATTGCATAAAGAGGTAGGTATTAAAATGAAAGATAATGAATTGTTTCTAGCAGAGCTCACGAAAAGAATCGACATGCGCTTCTTTACACCATCACTCTATCAGTATTTGGCTGAATTCTTTAAGATCGAGAAGGTGAGAAGGTTCAACGATCAATTTGTCATCAATACGTTTATCCCGCCTTTTCCGAGCCCGGCCTTCGATAGATTTGTCTCGACGTATTTCGAGACAGACCGTAGAACGCCGATCCAATCGGTAGACCTGGCGGTTACCAATGCCTGCATGTATAACTGTTGGCACTGTTACAATGCAGGACGGTCAGTGGACGACCTTCCCACCGGATCGCTACAGAGAATCGTCAGGCAATTACAGGATCTCGGCGCCATTGTTATTAACTTCACCGGTGGTGAACCCTGCCTTCGACATGATTTGGTTGAGATTTGCTCATCCCTTAGAGACGATTCTTGCGGCATACTGGCCACTACGGGGTACGGTTTCACTGACAGATTAGCCAAAAGGCTTCGCGACACCCGCGTCTATTCCATTTCCATCAGCTTGGACAGTGCCAACGAAACTGAGCACGACCGCAAACGCGGTATCAAAGGGGCATTTAAAACCGCGCTCAAAGGAATCGAGACGGCCAAGAAACATGGCTTTTATATCTACACCTGTGCCGTCCCATCAAAGAAGCTTCTTGAGGAAGAGAACTTCAGAGGGTTGATCGAATTGAACAAGGACCTTGGAGTTAACGAGCTTCAAATCATCGAGCCAGCCCCCGCGGGCAAAATAGTCTCGGCGAATCTCGACTTTGGTGAAGAAGAATTCGTCAGGATCTTCCAGTATATGGCTGAATACAATCAGCATGATAACGGGATCGCCATTTCTTCGTTTGCTCACATGGAATCACCGGAATTCTTCGGATGTGGAGCTGGCCGCTCTCACATTTATGTAGATGGCACAGGTGAGGTCTGCCCGTGCAACATGCTGCCAGTCTCTTACGGGAATGTTGCTAATGAGGACTTGAGAGCAATAATTGCTCGAATGCAGTCGGTCTTTAAGCACCCTTACCGAGTGTGCTTGGCCCACTCACTCCAGGATTTCTTTTGTGAGCATTGCAAGGCGGTGAAACCGACCCCCGCAGACAAAATGCCAATAATTCCCTTACCTAATGACAACGAACTTCCCAGATTCTTTGAGATCGTGGAAAGTACGCCTAACGAAACATCAGGTACCGAGGAAATCGTCAAAGGATATGATCAGGCAAGTTTGACATACGATGATTACTGGCTGTCTGTTGCCTCCGGGCCGATTAACGAACTCTTCGATCATTTAAATATCGATCCTAGAGCCAGGGCTCTTGACTGCGGATGTGGAACCGGCTATTCAATGACCATTCTTTCCGAGCGGGTTGGCCCAGACGGTAAGGTGTTGGGAATAGACTTGTCAGCCGGGATGATCCGACAAGCCAAACGAAGGATCCAGGATCTCGGTTATTCCAACATCGAACTCAGAGTGGCCGATGTCTTGGAAGAACTGCAGACACTGCCTGCTGCATCATATGATATTGCAGTATTGACCTGGCTTATCGGTTATGTCGGTTGTGAAGAGATATTTCCACTGCTCAAAAGGGCGTTAAAATCCGATGGACGGATCGGGTTTGTCGCGCACCTTGATCGCTCCCCGCTGGTCCCTTTGCAGATATTTGAAGAGATTGTTCGCGAAGAACCTCAGTCACTAGAGAAAGCAGTCAAATTGAAATTTCCAGCAAATGCTGCAGAAGCTCGCAAACACTTAGAATCTTCGGGTTTTAGAGTTGGCTGGATGCACCAGGGCACTTTTAATTATTGCTGCTACACCGGTCAGCAGGTGTATGACCACGTAATGAAATCAGGCGCCGGAACCACGTTTTACTATGCGTTAAAGCCCTCGGTGCGTGAGTGGTTCACCAAAGAATTTATACGTCGAACAGACAAGATGTATGCGGACGCTCCCCAGATCACGATAGTCCACGAATATGTGGCGGGGATTGGTACTTGCTGAAACAACGGTAATCTTACAGTAGTACGGGTTGGAATCAGTGGCAGATTGGCAAACAACGATGAAGAGGATCATAAATTTCGGTATCACTTTTTCTTCCCTGTTACTTGCTTATCAGCATGGCGTTGCGACGCACGGAGCTGACACTTCTGAACAGCATATGACCGAACGGAAGAGATCCATCAGTATTTTTCCTATTTTCACGTATGACTCAGATATTGGCTTCGGTTTTGGTAGCAAGGGCATGGTTAAGAATCAATTCAAGGGGAATGAATCAATCGGCCTTGTTCTCTTCACAAGCACCAAAGGGGAACAATGGTATGAGCTTGCCATCTCTGTTCCCGATTTTGAGATCCGCCATGGCACTGCTTATCCCTGGGCATTCGACCTTAAACTGGAGTACGACAAGTATCTAAAGAGCAATTTCTTCGGCTTTGGCAACAATTCCAATGATAATGATTGGCACTTTCCCAGGGAGATGTCTAAGCTGGAACTGACTGTAGGACGAGCGATCACGACAAGGATCATTGGTGAGATCGGGTTGCTGTGCAACCATACCAGCGTGTACAACTACGAAAGAATCAACCCCCTACTGACCAGCGATGTACCCGGGATTGGAGAACATCTAACTTGCTACCTCACTACGAAGTTCCGGTACGACACAAGGGACAGCCCCATTCACCCGTGCCGAGGTTGGGAAGTGAGTTTCAATTCCGATGTCACCTGCAGATCGTTTTTCAGCGATTTCAGTTTCCGGCGTTTCAGACTGAAGTTGAGCAAATATCAAAAACTGGTTAGTTCTTCTCACGTTCTGGCTGTGCGTCTCTGGGTTCAAGATGTAGAGGGCATAGCACCATATTACGAGCAGAGCATCATTGGTGGTGGCCGGACCGCCAGAGGCTTCAAGGCTGATCGGTTTATTGACGAGGCAATGACACTCATATCGACGGAGTATCGATTTCTGTTATACAGGAGAATCGGAGGAGTTCTGTTCATCGATGCCGGTCGAGTTTATCGTGGTATCCAAAAGGTAAGTTTCCAGAGCTGGAAGGCGAACTGGGGTTGGGGTTTGAGATACTACCTAGCCGCATTTGTGGTTCGATTTGATACAGGTATCAGCAGTGAAGGCACGAGAATCTTCATCAACTTTGGCCATGCGTTTTAGATCTAACGACATTATGGCCATGGAAATGAAAAGAAACGATACTGTTTATATTAACTGCGTGTCACTTGCACGGATCATAGCTCGGCTCTTGAGACTGGGATGTGCCCTGTCCCTAACAAGAGAGAACGATGATGATCTGGGTTGCGGAAGTATTCCAGCCTGGAAAGGTCCTATGGTGTCCAGTCTGAAGAAGAAATCTTTGAGAGAAGTTCGCTGCATGGGTAAGATGAAAGGAAACACAAGGCCCGAACTTGTGGTGGTGCCGCCGCCGAAGTCCCCTCTCCACAACCGGTCCGACCCCAACTGCTCGATCGTCTGGGGATTCGATCTGGACCAGCGGTATTACGAGACTGAATTCTAAAACGCTCCGTCATGTTCTGCTGGAGGCTGAGATCAACGTCATCCGGAAATCACTGGAGTTAAGCCGGATGTGCTGTCACCTCCTCTATCGCAGCAATGTTCAGAAAGTACGAGTGGTGGTGACTCGGAAGCTGGCTGTTATCATATACACGATGCTCAACTGTAATGAACCGTTTCGAGTAGGGGGTAGCGTAAAGATGCAGGCCAGAAGTCGGAATCGCATGTGAGCAGTCAACCTGGAAATTTGGGGTGGATCAAAAAGAATCGACGCTTTGTGAGTAGACAATTGCTCCTACGGAACAAGATTGTGAGCCTATATAAGTGCAGACCGTAGCACACCAACCTTATAGTTCACAGTCTGAGGCAGCGGCAACCTCTTGTTCTTGTGGTTACCGACTTTTTCGCCGTCAGCAGCTACCTTAAGCTCAATTGACTCAAGCCATTGTTTCTGGTAGGACTCTATGATTTCCGGCTTGACTTGATGCAGGTACTTTAGATTAGGGTGAAACAGCTTGAGAAAGGCAATGAAGGCATTCAAGGCAGCTTTATACCATTTTACTGTATTGGGAGCTGTTCTCAGTTTGACATGGTCGGCATATTCCTGGAGAAAATCGTCAATCCGCTTATGCCGGCCGGTGAGACCCAGTTTTTCCATTCGCTTTGAGTTTTCTAAGGACTCGATTTCTTTCTTGAGTATCTTGGCATCCTTGAGTGTTCTCGCCTTGATCCATTTGTGGCCACCCCGGTGACATATTACCACATAGTAGGTTTTTTTGGCCATATTACCCATTTTAGATTGTATACTTGCCACACCAACCTCTTAGAATTTTGTTAGAAAAGATAGAAAGCGAAGAATGAAATTTTAATAACGTATTGATATAAAAGAGGAGTACTTGTTGAAAAAATATGGCGGAGAGGCAGGGATTCGACGGCAGCGATTCTGGATAACTTCAAGTCTCCCCATGACATAGCTCTAACTACTTGCCACTAACTGTGTTTCGTTCTGTCCCGTTCCGTCCTGTTCCATGCTGTTCCGTACTATTGCGTGCCGTTCCGTGCATTTTGCTGTTAGAAAATCTACTCCGTTGATTCTACCAGTTTCTGCAAAAACTGCCTGAAACCAAATTCGGTTAGCAAGAGAGCGAGTGGGCTCGTGACAGAAATACGAAGCCTCAGTTCGTGAGCCAACTACCAGCCGTGGCCCTACCATTTGAAATGCAAGGCGAAGTCCCTTCGAGTTTACTATCCAGGTTCGAATAGAATCATGTTCTCAGAGAAGGAAGGTCTCGTACCATGAATTCTCCGGGTCCGCTCTGGCGGTCAGAGACACCTACGGTAGGACGTCAGTTAACCCTAATAGTGGCAATAGTTCAAACCGCTAGCTCCAGCGAGTTGGCGATGGTGAAGAGTGGCGAATTCGCAGGTTGATGGCCACACATTGGTCACAGCACATTGTGGATCAGATAAGTCCCAAAAGAAACCCGGCGATGGGAGTGACCGCCGGGCCTCTGCCTAGGAGAAGTTATGGAAAATCATCTCAAGCGACTCTACCATCTGGTCGATGGTTTCAAAGTGGGTTCCAACTGGAAGACAGACGTCGATGCGTTTGTCTTCGGCCGTAAGATCAGGAACCTTGCACCTCGCACTCTCAACGTTTATGCCGAAGGACTCGGCTATCTTGCGCGATGGCTCGAAGAAAAGGGTATCGACATCGAAGACGTAACCAGGCAGGACATACAGGATTACCTGCTTACGCTCATCGGTACGGTTTCTGATGAAACTGTCAACGGTCGTATCCGCGTTTATCGTCGGTTCTTCAATTATCTAGAAGAAGAGGGCTTGTGGGAAAAGCCAAACCCGACGCACAAGCTCAAAATGATTAAGGCCAAGAAGCGAATCAAACCCGTCCTGTCGCCGGAGCAGATTGGATAAGCTCTTCAGACCTTAAACAAGGGCACCTACGAAGGGTATCGTAACCTGACGGTGGTCATGCTCTTCTGGGATGCCACGGTGCGTAAGGAAGAGTTGATAACGCTTAAAGTCGATGATGTAGACCTCCGGGCAGGACTAATCAAGGTTTACGGAAAGGGTCGAGAAGAACGCCATGTCCCCATGGGTGCCAAGACGATCAAAACCCTCCACTTCTACCTTAACCGTTGGCGAAACGGTACAAACGGCAACCTTGTGTTTTGTCAGCGCAACGGTAAGCCAATCACATCACGCCATTGTCACAAGATCATTCAGGAAATCGGTAAGAAGGCTGGGGTGACACTTTACCCCCATCTAATTCGCCACAGTGCCGCGACCTACTTCATCCGGCAAGGCGGTTCTCCTGTAATCTTCCAGAAAATCCTGGATCACACCTCCTTAACAGTTACACAGAATTACCTGCATATGAGTAACCAGGACATGCTGGATACTTATAGCAGCTATAGCCCCAGCAATGCGATACGTGTGTAATGGACCGCCTAAGAATGTTCACACGCAAACCGCTAGCATCATTTCTGCTGATTACTGGATGAGAGTTCAGCCAGTTCACAACCTGTGCGTACAGTGGAGTGCCCCTTTGGGTGTCCTCTAACTTCCGGATGCGTTTTCTTGCAGGCTGGGCTATTTCGCCAACATATTTTCATAAAACGCTAACAACCTGTAGATTACTGCAACGAATAAACAGAGCCCGACCCGCGAGTTTTCCAGAGTTTCAATAACGGACGCGATCCCTATCAAAAGGAAGACCGGGATGTAACGACCCAATGGAGGTTTTGTGATCGAGCCGAAGATCCTGCCCACGAGGTCACCGAAGAGAACTGATCTCCAGGTTGAATCCCAGATGACAGGATCAGCCCACGGCTTGTCGGAGGACCAAGATGCCGCCCAAGAATAGAGACCCGCGACGACTAAAACTGCAATTCCAAACAGAGGTGCATCCATCGCTGCTATATTGAGAGCTTTGAGCACCTTGGAGCGAATTGACTGCCAGTTCATTCTTTCCCTCCTTTCCTACCAACGCCGCACATGAGCAGCCTGGATGGCGCGCCGCACGAAACCCAAGTTGCTCTCCATTCGCTTACTAAGCCAGTTCCTTCTCTGCCATGTCTCCATTTACTCATTCGGTGACTTGGAATGACTCAAATACTGGAGAAAGAATCTGGGAGTTAACATGAGACCAATTAGTAGAATCAGAGGTCGCGCCCATGAAGAATGCTCTGCGGTCCTTTATTATACAGCCGTGCTTCTGCATCAGGACAGTGCCTTGAATTGGAGGCATCATCCATTCAACGACCATGGACCTTACGCCACCGATGGTTTTGAATTGCTCCGAGGTTTTTGTCCAGTTGTCAGGTACAATGCCGATGAACTCAGCATACTGTTCCTCAGTACTCCTTCCGGATCTGTTGGGAGTTTTTTTGCGGTGCTGGGCAGGGCAGGTGAAGCAATGATGAAGAGGTTGCTCCCCGATGGTGCATGTATCGCGAAGCACGGTCTTGCCCCGGCCATTCCGGTCGCGAGAGACTTGATCTCTGTGTCGTTAAGGACACGTCAATTCTCCGGGTGTTTCAAACTGAACTTGTTCGCCTCGTCACGATAAGTGGTGAACGAAATCGGGGTGCTCAGAATCTTAGCGATTTCTGGATGTCCCTGCTGTTTCGCAAAGTACCCCGGCGTTATTCCGTCCTTGTTTTTCGCCTGAGAACTTGCACCTTTGGATAGAAGAAGCTCAACGATTTCTTTATTGCCGTACGCGGCTGCGACATGCAAGAGGGTGTCGCTGTCTTTGTTCCCGGCATTTGCATCCGTACCCATGAACAGGAGCAGCGATGCCACTTCAGATAGGTTCCTGCCAGCAGCGCGGTAGAGTGGAGTCTCACCGTCCTTGTTCTTCGCATCTATTTGGGCTCCTGCCGCAATTAGCACTTCCGCTATCCCTTTTCATTTCGATCCACAGCAATAAACAGCGGCGTTGTCCCTTCTCTCCATCGTTCATCTACACTAGTACCTTTGGAAAGCAGCAACTCTACTATATCCTTATGCCGAAACGCCACGGCGAGATACATTGGGGTATCACCATAGCGATTTCTCAGGCCCAGCTTTGCGCCCTTGGCAAGGAGCATTTCGGCGATTTCCTTCTGTCCCTTTACAGCCGCCCAATGCAATGCTGTCGCACCATGTTCGTCGAGGTCTTTGTTGATGTCTATTTCTGTGGAAAGTAGCTCCCGAACCTTCTGGATATCGCCGCGCTTGGTGGCGTCATGTATTGACCCAGCCACTGCGCTTGGCTTGAGAGCGACAAGCAGCAAGAGGATAGCAAACGCAGTTCCACCGAGCTTCGTAACGTTCATACCGATACTATTTCTCTTTTGGCCTAACCGTCAGGGTGAGGCATGCGGCTAGCCCGCGCCGCCTCGACCCTTTTGTTCGGCAATTCTATTGTGACTCGGACATGTAATAACGGTGGATCTCCTCGGGGCGAGTGATGACAGCTACCTCTTTGCCGTCTATGACTTCAAAACTGATCGAGGTTCCACCTTTCCACTCAAATAGTCCTCTTACTTCGCTCCTTAGTTTCACCTCACCTATTTTCACCACGAGATTGTTACCATCTCTGGTGATTTCTACTTTTGGTTTGCCAGTGATTGCTGGAGCTGGAATGAATGCACCTTTGGCTATAACCACCTCGCTCATGAAAGAAAACGTCTTCCGGTCCTCTGAAATCGTCAGCCTTGCCGCTGAGATTGTCTGCGTAGATGAGTCTGGGGCCGTCTAATCAATGGCCCGGTCTTTCACATCCATCCTGGCAGATTGCTTACCTTCATCACCATCACTAAGTACCGCGTCTTGCTCTCAGTGTGGATGAGGCACTTGGAAAGATAGTATGTGTCAATGTGGCCCAGCTCACCAGCCTTTGTCTTGATGATCTGTCGCTTATTCTCTTTCATCACAGGGCTTAACCGGTTGACACTATGCCGCTTAATAATATTATACACCCCCGACGGCGACGGCGTATACGCTTTTAGTTGCGGCTTTAACATATGCACGACCTCATAGCGATTCAACCCCTTTTGGCGAAAGGAAAGAACCTTATGCTCGATAAAGGGAATCGGCCGCCGACTCTTCCACTTCGGACTCCGTTTATCGTGTCGTCATGACTGTTTAGTCGCATGGAACAAAACTACCTCCTGTTTCTTCCCATGATAAGATAATTCTGTCCACGAAATATCTAACACTTACAGCAATGACTTTTTCAACAAACCCCAACAAGTGGTACAACAACTTAGAGGCGAGTTAAAATAGTTAAAAGAATAGTGAAAAGAACAAGAGAAAGTGTTAATATATAAGCAAAGGAATAGTCGAGACGTTAATGAAAAATATATGAAAAGGCAAAGAAGGAAGCCCTCATAGAAGAGGGATTAGAAGAGCACTTAAAGGAATCGACCAGGAGAGAAGGACTGCGTACAGAAAAAGGATACAAGCAAGAGGATTCAAAACATGAAAATCTCATTGAGAACGAAATTAGCCATAAGTTTCTTAATAGTCGTGGTCATCACTGGTCTTGTGATCACACTGGCAGGGATGCATCTAATCAGCGACAGAATAATAAAACAGGCTCAGGATAAGGTACGAATTGACCTGAATTCGGCCCGGCATATCTATCAAGGCGAAATTGACGATGTTGAAACAGTGATACGTCTCACGGCTGTAAGATTTTTCCTCAAAGATAGTTTCTTAAAAGGTGATCTCGACAAGTTAAAACTCGAGCTGGGAAAGGTAAAAGAAAGAGACTCTTTAGATATACTGATCCTGACTGATAAAGAAGGATGTGTGATTATCAGGCCGCATAATCCAAAAATCTCAGGTGATAGTCAGGTAGAAAATGAGATAGTAAGGAGGGTATTGTTTGAAAGGAAGCCATACGCCTCGACTGAAATAGTCTCAAAAGAGGAATTGAGCAAGGAAGGTGAAGATTTAGTTGAACGAGCTTATATGAAGTTTATTCCTACCCCCAAGGCTAAGGCTACATCTGAGACGGAAAACACCTCCGGGATGATGCTCTTGGCCGCTGCCCCTGTCCTAGATTATGAGGGCAACCTAATGGGTGTATTATATGGCGGGAGACTGATTAACCGTAATTATAAGATTGTTGATGAGGTAAAAGAAACTGTCTATCAAGATATGACCTATAAAGGGAAGGATATTGGAACTACTACTATATTTCAAAGAGATTTACGCATTTCAACCAATGTCGAAGCTCCTGATGGAAATAGAGCAATTGGTACTCGTGTTTCTGAAGAGGTATATGACCAGGTACTGGCGAGAGGCAAACCCTGGATTGCACGGGCCTTTGTAGTCAACGATTGGTATATCACAGCTTATGAACCAATTAGAAATATTAGCGGAAAGATTATCGGCATCCTGTATGTCGGGATTCTCGAAAAGGAATTTGTCGACCTGAAAAAGAGAACCGTATGGATATTCCTAAGTATCACCTTGGTTGGAGTGATTATCGCCATGGTAGTTTCGTACATTTTAGCCAGTAGTGTGACTAAACCTGTCCGACTACTGGCTGCAGCAGTGCAGCAACTAGCTGAGGGCGACTTTGCACAAAAGGTTGATGTTAAATCACGAGATGAAATTGGAGAATTAGGAAAAACATTCAATTTTATGGCTTTTTCTATAAAAGAAAGGGACGAACAGTTAAAACAGCACACCCAGCATATAGTGATGAAATCCGAAAGATTAGCAATGATTGGACAGTTGGCGGCTGGGGTTGCACATGAAATAAATAATCCCCTTGGAGGCATACTTGTTTATAGTCATCTTGTATTAGAAGATCCATCAATACAAGGTCTTGCAAAAGAGAACGTAGAAAAAATAGTGAATGAATCAACACGCTGTAAAAAAATTGTGAAGGGCCTTCTAGATTTTGCTCGTCAGACAAAACCTGAAAAGAAACTTACCAATGTAAATGAAGTCTTAAGATCCACTTTATCTCTTGTTGAAAAGCAGGCATTATTTCAAAATATTGAACTATCCTATGCTTTCGAATCTAATCTGCCAATGATAGAAATCGATACACCCCAAATCCAACAGGTTTTCATGAATATGATTATCAATGCGGCTGAAGCCATGGATGGAAAGGGCAAATTGATTACGCGGACTAAATTCTCTAAGGATAATCGGTATGTTGATATTGAGTTTGCAGATACCGGTTGTGGTATAAGTCAAGAGAATATGAAGAAATTGTTTGAACCATTCTTTACGACCAAGGAGGTGGGTTACGGAACTGGACTTGGTCTAGCTATTAGTTATGGAATTATCGGTCGACATGATGGAAACATAGATGTTCAAAGTGAAGAGGGGAAGGGGACGACATTTGTCATTAGGTTACCAATAGAATTGAATAAGCAAGCTTCGATATAATCAGAATTAGATAGAGGAGAATATATGTCTGCTTCTGCCAACGTCCTAGTTATCGATGATGAAGCAGTTATGCGCGATTCTTGCCGCCAGATACTTTCTCCATATGACTGTAATGTGAAGACTGCAGAAAATGGTATTTCCGGACTCAAGGCGATACAAGAAGAACCTTTTGATATCGTTATTCTGGATCTGAAAATGCCTGGAATGGACGGTATGAAAGTACTCAAAAAAATAAAGGAGGATAATCCTCAGGCTATTGTAATCGTTATTACTGGACACGCAACCGTTGAGTCAGCAGTTGAAGCTATGAAATTAGGTGCTTACGATTTTATACCCAAACCATTTACACCAGATGAATTTCGGGCAATCGTTAAGCGATCCTTAGAAAAAAAGGAATCAATGACCGAAATTGAATGTCTGCGTGAGGAACTTGAAGCCAGAATTGGAATGGAACTTATTATTGGACAGAGTAAGGCAATGCGGAAAGTGTACAATCTGATAACTAAAGTCGGACCAACCGATAGCACGGTTTTAATCACTGGTGAAAGTGGTACAGGGAAAGAACTTGTCGCACGGGCTATTCACAAGCACAGTTTAAGGGAGCACAAGCCATTTGTTGTAGCGGATTGTGGTGCCTTGGTTGAGAATCTCTTTGAAAGTGAATTATTTGGACATGTTAAAGGTGCCTTCACTGGCGCGACTGTTACCAAACATGGTAGATTTGAATTAGCCAATGGCGGGACAATATTTTTTGATGAAATCGGTAATATCAGTCTTAATGTCCAAAGTAGACTTTTACGGGCAATTCAAGAACGCGAGGTCACTAAAGTTGGGGGTACACAAGCTACGAAGATTGACGTGCGAATTATAGCAGCCACTAATAAAGACCTACAAAAACTGGTGCAAGAAGAAATATTTCGTGATGACCTATTCTACCGATTGAGTGTAGTTCCCATTAATTTACCCCCACTTCGGGAAAGAAAGGAAGATATTCCTCTATTAGCGAATCATTTCCTGAGGGAATATAATAAAAAGCGAAAGAAAAATATTAGTGCTATTTCACAACGAGCCGTGGAAATATTGGTCAATTATGACTGGCCGGGTAATGTGAGGGAGATGGAAAACACGATTGAAAGAGCAGTGGTCTTAACCGAGAATGACATTATCGAATCTAATAACCTATTATACCAGGGCTTGACAGCGAAAGCAGTGACAAAACCGGATTCCAAGAAATATGGAGATCTTGCTAAGGTCGAGAAGGAACATATCATAAAGGCACTTGAAAAGTTTAACGGTAATAGGACCAAGGCATCTCAGTACTTAGGGATAGATCGGAAAACCCTCCTTAGAAAGATGAAGGGATACGGTATAGTCGAAAATAGATAGCCCAGTATGGAAACTGGGACAAAATACCTCACCTTGAGGCAAATCGCCTCGCTTACCACAGTACATATCTTCTAAAATGCCAACCCAAAGAGATTTTTTCCTAATATAACCCCTTAAGCATTAACCGGTTAGAAATAATTCTTAATATCTTCTTAATTGGCCGTGAGATGGCATAAGAATTGGTAGAGATGTGGTGTGGTTGAGGAAATTTATAGATGGAGGTGAGATATGAGTAAGAAGAAGATATTGATTATTGATGACAATCTGGATTTTGCGGAGGCAATTAAAACGATATTAGAAAATGGTCCTTATATAGCAGAAGTGGCTACGAGCACAAAGGAAGCCGTAGGGAAATTAGAAAAGGAAATCCCTGATTTAATAATCCTTGACATAATTATGCAAAAAGGCGCTGAAGGGATTATCCTGTCCAAAAAATTTAAAAAAGATCCAAGACTAAGTAAAGTGCCCATCATAATGCTCACCTCGGTTACCAAGCAAACTGGTTTCAGATTTATCAAAGATGATCCCAGACATCCTCAATTTCTGCCCGTAGAAGAGTTCATCGAAAAGCCTGTTCCTCCTAATGAGCTACTGACCAAGGTTGAGAAACTGCTATCAGAGAAGGAAACCTCTTAACCAGAGATAATGATTCAAATGCGAACCCAAACTAAGCGAATTTTAATTATTGATCCTGATACAGAGGTAGCCGAAGAGTTATTTTCTCTGTTCTCCATAAAAGATTATGACGTCGAGAGGTGCCAAGGTATTACCGAGGCCACTCAAAGAATTAAGAATGTAAAATTCGATTGCATTATTATGGATGTTCGACTACCGGAGATTAAGGGATACGAAGCAGTACCTATTCTAAAGACTATTGATCCGACATTAGAAATAATCATAACCACAGCTGAAAATAACAAAGAGTTGGAAAGCAGGGTCCGTGAGCAAGACATCTTCTATTATTACATTAAGTCATTTGATCGGAAAGAGTTAGAGTTGGCCGTTCATAACGTCTTTCAAAAAGCAAGTAAGACCAGAAAGGTAAAAAATGAAAAATCTGGCGAAGATTTTAGTAATTGATGATGACCCTGATTTCTTAGACGCTATAAAAGTTATTTTGAAATCTTATGAGCTAGTCACGGTTGCTAATCCCAAGGAGGGGATAGATATGATTGTATCCGAGAGGCCAGACCTTATTCTTCTTGACATTATGATGGACAACATGTTTGACGGATTTTCAATATGTCACACCCTTAAGACTTCGAAGGAATACCAGAAGCTTCGGGATATCCCTATTATCTTTGTATCTTCTATGAAAGATGAGTTAGGTTCGCGCTTTACCTTCAAAGGAAATAAGCAGGATATAGCTGGACCAGACGATTACATCGATAAGCCAGTACAACCTACCGACCTACTTGCCCGTATCGAAAGACTTCTGAGGAGATAAAAGAGTCGATTATTGAAAGACAGATATATGGTAGATAAAACTACTATTTTAGTCATTGACGACGAGGAATCCATGCGTGATTCATGCCGTCAGGTACTGATCAAAGAGGGATACCGTGTAGAAGTAGCTGAAGACGGAACGCTCGGCTTAGAGAGATTAAAAACTTCAAAACCTGATTTGGCTTTGGTAGATCTTAAGATGCCTGGTATAAGCGGTATGAATCTCCTGGAGAAAGTCAAAGACATCGACCCAACCATCATTGCCATAGTTATTACCGGTTATGCAACCTTAGAATCAGCGATAGAGTCGATGAAACGAGGAGCCTACGATTTTCTACCAAAGCCTTTTACCCCAGACGAACTACGAATTATTATCAAACGAGGCCTTGAGAGGAGAAAATTGGTTCTTGAGTCCATTGCTTTGCAACAAGAAAAGGAGAAAATGAGGAAGTTTTTTATTACGATGGTTTCCCACCAGCTGCGCAGCCCACTAGCCACTATTCAGCAGAACCTTGAAGTTGTTCTTGGTCATATGGTAGGCAATGTGCCTGAGGAACAAGAGAAGATATTGACACGAATGCGGAACCGAATTAAGGATCTCTTAACGCTGATCATTGACTGGCTGGATCTTTCTAAGATTGAGGATGGTAAGCTGGTGGAAACCTTTAAACTCATACCATTAGATTCCATCCTTTCAGAAACAATCAAATCTCTTCAACCGTTGGCAGAGGAGAAAAAAGTCAGTCTGCACATTGATCAGCATGACCTCCCTCTTATTAAAGGTGATTGGCAGAGTTTGAAACAACTGTTTAGTAATTTAATAGGCAATGCAATAAAGTTCAATCGAGATGAAGGCAGGGTCAATGTTACGGTTCAGGAAAAGCATTCATATATAGAAATTAAGATTTCAGATACAGGTATAGGTATTGCCAAGGAAGTTTTACCCTTTGTTTTCGATGAATTTTACCAGGTGAAGAACAGTGAAACCCGAACAGCGTCGGGCACAGGACTGGGATTATCAATTGCCAAGAAAATTGTGGAGATCCACTCTGGATCTATAACGGTGGAAAGCTCAATAGGGAAGGGTAGCAGCTTCATTGTCTCTTTACCAAAATCCACTGAAAGGAATAACTAACCATAACACAAAACGATTCTTGAATAGATTTTTTGTTAATAGCGATTAAAAAGGAGTATTCATGGTACTCAACACTCACATTGAACCTGGAGTACTTGGGAAAACAGAAAGTGAACTCAGAACTACTTTTCTCCATCAGGTATTAAACATCCCAGGTGGAGAGAAAATAAAGAGATGCATTCAATGTGGAACATGCAGCGGCTCGTGTCCGGTAAGCTATTCAATGGATATTCAACCGCGCGAGATTGTGGCCCTATTTCGAGCAGGCGATATCGAATCTATCCTCAAAAGTCGTACCATTTGGATTTGTTCATCCTGCTATGCGTGCACCGTTCGCTGTCCCTCTGGAATAAAAGTTACCGACCTTTTATATGCCCTGAAGCGGATGGCCATTGATAGTAAAAAGTACTCTAAGAAATTTCCTGTTTACGCTCTTTCAAATTCGTTCGCGAGCATAGTAAATCGTTACGGTATAAACCATGAACCAGAACTGATCTTACAGTATTTCCTGAAAACCAACCCTTTGAAGATGTTAAGTATGCTTCCTAATGCCTTTAAATTGTGGACTAAGGGACGCATAAAATTGTTACCACGACGGATTAAAGAGAGAAAGAATTTTTCAAAAATCATCGCTGAGGCTGAAATAATGGAGATGATAGTACCCCTTGAATAGAAAATACAAAATTGGAGTGAGATTGTGATGAGATATTTATACTACCCCGGATGTAGTCTGGAATCTTCCTCGATAGCCTACGATGAGTCTTTGCGCTGGGTGTTCAAAGCCTTGGGAATAGATTTGATAGAATTGGAGGATTGGAATTGCTGCGGGGCGACCGTATACATGTCAGTAAAAGAAGTCGTTTCTGTCGTTATCTCAGCACGTAATCTTGCCCTGGCCGAAAAAATGAATGGGGATATAATAGCGCCTTGTAATGCCTGTTATACGACCTTATGTAAAGCGAATCGGCTCTTAAAGTCGAACAAGATACTTAAGGCTAAGGTAGATCAAGCTCTAAAGATAGACAATTTACAATACAACTTAGGTGTTAATGTTCGCCACCCACTCGATGTCTTTGTAAATGACATTGGTCTTGATGTCATTGCCTCCAGGCAGAAACGTCAACTATCTGGTCTCAAAATCGCTCCATACTATGGTTGTCAAATCGTTCGTCCTGAGCCGGGTTTTGATGACCAAGAAAATCCCACCACCATGGATTCATTGTTTGAAAAACTTGGTGCTGAGAGCGTTTATTATCCGATGAAAGTTCGCTGCTGCGGTGGCATGCTTATGACGACATACGAGAATGCCGCACTCAAGTTAAACAAAGAAATATTAGAATGTGCTGTGGAAAACAATGCAGATTGCATTGTAACTACATGTCCCCTCTGTCAGATAAACTTGGAGGCCTACCAGAACAGAATCAATAAAAAATTCGAAACTGACATACATATTCCCGTTCTGTTTTTTACCCAACTTGTCGGTCAGGCTTTGGGAGGCAATCTAAAGGAGTTGGGACTTCATCGTCATATTGTTCCTATCGGTGAAAAGGTAGCTGAGTTGATGGAGATATAAAATGGATGCGAGGATTGGAGTGTATACATGTCATTGTGGTACTAATATCTCAACATGCCAGATGTTTATTTCAATCGTCTTTTGGAGGTAGCACCAAGGTTGAAGCCGGAGATGATTGGCAACGATAAGCTGTTGATTCAGCCAGATAAGCTGAATGCGAAAGCTAAGGAGTTCAGTGTATGAGCACAGCAAACGCCGGCGGAAACGGCAATTCTGATGAACCCCGCATTGGCATTTACATCTGCCATTGCGGTACTAACATCGCCAAGACAGTGGATGTGGTTAAGGTCGCTGAAGTCTTGGCAGAGTCGCCGGGGGTGGCGGTTTCCAGGCATTATCGCTTTATGTGCTCCGATCCCGGTCAGGAATTGATACAGGAGGATATCAGGGAACATAAGCTGAACCGGGTGGTTGTGGCGGCCTGCAGTCCTTTGATGCATGAATTAACATTTCGTAAGGCGGTAGAGGTGGGCGGACTGAATCGCTACTTTTTTGAAATGGCTAATATTCGAGAGCAGGTTAGCTGGGTTACCGTCGACCCGAAGGCAGCCACTCGAAAAGCCACCGCTTTGGTCAGGGCGGCCGCAGCTCGAGTCAGATTCCATGAACCGTTAGAGATGCGCCAGGTTCCAATCACCAAACGGGTTCTGATTGTCGGTGGAGGAATTGCCGGCATTGAAGCGGCCTTGCAGATAGCCGACGCCGGGTTTGAGGTCATTTTGGTAGAAAGAGAAGCATCAATCGGCGGTCATATGTCCCGGTTTGATAAGACGTTCCCGACCCTCGACTGTGCCGCCTGTATCCTGACCCCGAAAATGGTTTCCGTTGGCCAGCATACGAAGATACGGCTTATGACCTGGGCAGAGGTTGACGAAGTAAAAGGATATATCGGCAATTTTAAAGTTAAGGTAAGAAAGAAAGCTCGCTATGTTGACCCCACTCTTTGTAACAGTTGCGGGTCATGTTATGAGGCCTGCCTCAGTCGTCCCTATCCTAAATATAGAAGATTGATTCTGGGCAAACAGGTTATCAAAGAGGGGATGGCTTTAGAGATAGGTCAACCGGTTGCAGCCGAACAAAGCGAGTCTTTATTGACGGAGTCCGAGTCAATGGCCGAGGTGGTCTCCACACCAGGGAAAGGAGTTTCCTGATGAGCACAACTGCTGCCCCAAAATACCAATCAGATCAGGCTATTGCGGAGATTGTAAACAAGTATGGAGCGAAGCCGATGGCATTGATCATGATCCTTCAGGATGTTCAGAAACATCATCGGTATCTTCCAACGGATGTCCTAAGATTGGTGGCAAAGGAAATGAACCTTCCTCTTGGTCAGATTTATGGCGTAGCTACATATTATAAATCATTCAGCTTGAAACCCAAGGGCAAACATCACATTTGTGTTTGCACCGGTACGGCCTGTCATGTACGTCAGGCAAGTGTGATTGTAGACAAGTTACAGAGGGACTTGGGCATCAATCCGGGTGAAACTACCCCTGACATGGAATTCAGCCTTGAGACGGTCAATTGCCTGGGTGCCTGCGCCCTTGGCCCCCTTGTCACAGCTAATGATGTGTATTACGGTAACATGACTGTTTCCAAGATTGATAAAATGATGAACAAGCTGCGCGGCAAGGAAATTGAAAAAGAAGCAGAAGCGGAGGAAGCGGCATGAATCCCAGAAGACTTACCTCTCCTCAAGCGTTAATCGATTTGAGAGATCAGCTTATCAACCAGCGGGAGGAGAATAAGACTATCATCACTGTTTGTGCCGGTACAGGTTGCCTGGCCTGTGGGTGTGAAGCTGTGACAGCCGCTTTCAGGGAGGCTCTTCAACAAAGTCATTTGGATAAAGAGGTTGAAATAAAAACGACGGGCTGTCATGGTTTTTGCGAGCGTGGTCCGCTGGTGGTTATTCAACCGGAGGGAATGTTTTATCAAAGAACAAAACCTGCCGATGCCAAGGTGATTGTTGAGCGCACGATTAAGAATGGAGAGCTGGTAAAAAAACTCCTTTACCGCGATCCGCAAACCAAAGAGGTTATTGTTCACGAAAAGGACATACCGTTCTATAAAAAACAGATGCGACTTGTCTTAGGGAAGAACGGTTTCATGGATCCGACATCAATCAATGACTATATTGCTCTGGGCGGTTACCAGGCTTTGGCCAAAGCTCTAACCACGATGCAGCCCGAGGGAATCATAGACGAGATCAAAAAATCGGGCTTAAGGGGTCGTGGCGGTGGTGGTTTCCTTACCGGCAGAAAATGGGCGTCATGCCGAAAGGCAAAGGGAGATCCGAAGTATGTCATCTGTAACGCTGATGAAGGTGACCCTGGAGCATTCATGGACCGTTCTCTACTTGAGGGCAACCCGCATTCTGTAATCGAGGGAATGGTTATCGGCGCTTATGCCATTGGCAGCAACGACGGTTTCGTTTATGTGCGGAACGAGTATCCGTTGGCGGTAAAGAACCTCTCCATTGCCCTGACGGCAGCTCGCGAGCACGGTATGCTGGGAGATGATATTCTCGGAACGGGCTTCAGGTTTGATATCGAAGTTTCCAGGGGGGGAGGAGCTTTCGTCTGCGGTGAATCCACAGCTTTGATGGCATCGCTGGAGGGCAGAGCCGGCGAACCCCGCGCTAAGTATGTCCACACGGTCGACGCCGGCCTCTGGAATAAACCCTCTAATCTGAATAATGTTGAGACTTGGTCCAATGTACCATTGATAATTGAAAAGGGAGCGGATTGGTATACGAAGATCGGGACTCAGGGGTCGAAAGGCACGAAGGTATTTGCTCTGACCGGTAAGGTCAACAACACCGGTTTGGTAGAGGTGCCAATGGGGATCTCCTTGCGCGAGGTTATCTGTAACATCGGTGGAGGAGTTCCCGGAAATAAGAAGCTAAAGGGGGTGCAAACCGGTGGCCCCTCAGGGGGCATATTAAGAGTCAGCACCAACGGAGAAGGCATACCGGAGAGTGGTATCCGAGAAGAAGAGAAAGTTGTGAATCTCATAGACTTACCAGTCGATTTTGACGAGTTGACAAAGGTTGGATCGATGATGGGATCCGGCGGAATGATCGTGATGGATGAAGATTCATGCGTGGTCGATGTCGCTAAGTATTTCCTCAATTTTCTACAGGAGGAAAGCTGCGGGAAATGCCTTCCATGTCGAGAAGGGCTTCGCATGATGCTGAGTATTTTGACCCGGATCAGCGAGGGCAAGGGAGAGATGGAAGATATCGCCGTTTTGGAAGAAATCTCCCGGGCGCTTTCTGATACCAGCCTGTGTGACCTTGGTGGCAGCGCTCCCAACCCTATTCTCTCAACTATTCGCTTTTTCCGTGAGGAATATGTGGCGCATATCAGGGACAAGCGCTGCCCGGCCGGGGTCTGCAAAGAGCTTGTTTCCCACGCTATAGATGAAAACTGCATCGGCTGCCATGTCTGCTTTAAGGTCTGCCCGTCCGACGCCATCGTAGGGAAGCCGAAAGAGCTCTATACGATTGTCCAGGAGAAGTGTATTCAGTGTGGCGCCTGCTACCAGATTTGCAATTATAATGCCATCAGGCGCGTAAAACGAGGTGAAGGAGAAATCGTTCAACTTCGGGCGCGGGAAATCTGGAAACCGAGAACCAAGGCAAAATCTGCCGCCATGGCATAGGAGAGCGACTTTATGGCCAAAGTCTCAATAAATGTCGACGGTCATTCCATTGAAGTTGAAGAGGGTTCATATGTGCTCGAGGCCACTCGAAGTCTGGGGATCGATATTCCCACCCTCTGCCACTATCCATTCTTGGCGCCATATGCGGTCTGCCGTATCTGCGTGGTGGAAGCGCGTGACGGAAAGGGCTGGAGCAAGGTCGTCACAGCCTGCAATTATCCGACCTGGGATGGTCTTGAGATCTTAACTGATACTCCCAGGGTAGTCAATGCCCGCAGGGTCAATCTGGAGATGTTGATGTCCCGTTGTGCTCCGGTCCCCGTGCTCCTGCAACTGGCGGAACAATTTGGCATCGAGAAGCCGCGCTGGGGAGTCGGCGAGGATACTTGCATTCTCTGCGGTCTGTGTGTCCGGGTTTGCGATGAAGTCGTGGGGGCTAATGCTTTGACATTCAGCGAGAGGGGGATTTTCCGCAAGGTTTCGACGCCCTTTGATGAGGAGAGCGGTGATTGTATCCTGTGCGGCGCCTGCGCCAAAGTGTGTCCAACGGGCCATATTGTGATGGAAGATATTGAAAAACGAGAGGTTGTCCATAAAGAGATCTCTCTGGGCCCGGATGCAGCGATTTCCCTGCCTTTTCGTCAAGCCGTACCTAATGTGCCAATAATCAATCCGGAGCATTGCATTCACTTTAACACTGGTGGATGTCAGATCTGCTCGGAGGTCTGCCCTAAAGACTGTATTAACTATGAGGACACCGATCAGTTTGAGGACCTCGAGGTTGGCGCAGTAATAATGGCGACAGGCTTCGATAATTTCGATCCCACCCCGCTTAAGCAATACGGTTATGGCAACTATCCCAATGTCATCACCGCCGAAGAGTTTGAGGTTATGAATAACGCCGCCGGGCCGACAGGAGGAAAAATCGTCCTTGAGAACGGCGAGGAGCCACGCGCCATCGCCATCTTGCATTGTATTGGCAGCCGTGACGAGAACTATCACAAATACTGCAGCCGTGTTTGTTGTATGTATGCACTCAAGTTCTCACATCTAGTCAAGGAAAAAACCAACGCTGAGGTATACCAACTCTACATCGATCTCCGCAGCTTCGGCAAAGGGTACGAGGAGTTCTACCAACGTATTCTTGAAGAGGATGTCAATGTAATTCGCGGCAAGGGTACTGAAGTGGTCCCTTCGGGCTTCCGGCGCGGCGAAGAGGGGTATCTGTTGGTTCGGTGCGAGGATACTCTCATCAGCAAATTCCGCGAAATACCGGTGGATATGGTCATCCTCTGCACAGCCCTGGAAGCTCGAGCCGACGCCAAGGAGGTAGCGCGGAAATTCAACATCTCGACAGGCGCCGACGGATGGTTTATTGAAGCACACCCGAAGCTGGGGCCGGTCTCGACCACCACCGACGGTGTGTTCCTGGCTGGGACCTGTCAGGGACCCAAAGACATTCCTGATGCCGTGGCCCAGGGCGGTGCAGCGGCATCGCATGCCATGAAACTTCTTTGTCTGGGCGAGATTCTGATGGATGCTGCCTACGCCGTAGTCCGCGAGGAATACTGTAGTGGTTGCCGTATCTGCAATGAACTCTGCGCATATAATGCCATTGAATTCCTCGAGGATAAAAAGGTTAGCTCCATTAATTCCGCCTTGTGCAAAGCATGCGGTACCTGTGTTGCTGCATGTCCCGCCGGCGCCATTGTCGGTCGCCACTTTACCGACGAACAGATTTATGCCCAAATTGAAGGGATGCTTTTATGAGTTTCGAGCCGAGAATAATAGGGTTTTTATGTAACTGGTGCAGTTATACGGGGGCTGACCTGGCCGGGACTGCTCGAATGAAATACCCAGCTAACATGACAAGTATCCGGGTGATGTGCAGCGGTCGCGTGGATCCAGGTTTTATTTTCGACGCCTTTCGCAGCGGCGCCGACGGCGTGTTGGTTTGCGGATGTCATCCCGGCGACTGCCATTACGTCGACGGGAATTATAAATGCATGCGTCGTATCCCACTCACGAAACGGATTCTCAAAGAAATGGGTATCCCTCCGGAACGCCTGCGCTTGGAATGGGTTTCCGCGTCTGAGGGCGCGTTTTTCCAGCAGATTGTGAGTGAGTTCACCGAGCAGATCAGAGCTTTAGGTCCACTTGAGCTCAAGGACTGGGAGTTCAACCCGGAAAAAGAAGAAGTGCACCATGCAGAAGCTGCGGGAGAATAAATAATGGCTAAACCGAAACTTGCTATATACTGGGCTGCTTCCTGCGGCGGATGCGATATCGCCATTCTCGATATCGAGGATAAGATTCTTGATGTCGCGGAGTTTTTCGATATCGTGTTCTGGCCCTGCGCCATGGATTTCAAATACGACGATGTGAGGAAAATGGACGACAAATCTATTACCCTCACCCTCTTCAACGGAGCCATTCGCAGCGATGAGAATTATGAAATTGCTCAACTTCTGCGGCAGAAATCCCTGCTCTTATGCGCCTTTGGCAGTTGTGCTGCCGAAGGATGTATTCCGGCTCTGGCCAATCTGTATAACAAAGAGTCAATCTTCGATTATGTTTACAAAAGGTCTCCGTCCCTTGATAATTCTTCAGGTGTTGTGCCTCAGCCGGAAGTTCAGGTACCGGAAGGTAAGCTGACGATTCCTGGACTCTGGAATACGGTTCGCACCCTAGGTCAGACAGTGGAAGTTGACTATATTATTCCCGGTTGTCCGCCTCAATCGGATCAGATTGCCGCTGTAATAGAGACTGTCATAGATATCCTTAAGAACGACAAGCCTCTGCCACCCAAAGGGACGGTTTTGGGAGCAGGCGAAAAAACCGTCTGCGATGAATGTCCCCGCGAACGTAATGTTAAAAAGATCGGGAAATTCATCCGACCGTTTGAAATTGTTACCGATCCCAACCTGTGCCTTTTGGAACAGGGGATTGTTTGCGTGGGACCGGCGACTCGCGCTGGTTGTGGCGCCAAATGTGTGGCGGCCGGTGTTCCTTGCAGAGGATGCTATGGTTTACCGACCAACATAAGGGACCAGGGAGCTAAGATGGCATCGGCGCTGGCCAGCGTCATCGATTCCACTGATCCGGAGGAGATTGATGTTATTATCGCAACCATACCTGATCCCGTGGGGACATTTTACCGTTTCAGTCTCGCCGGTTCAATGCTAAGGAGAGTGCAGCTATGAAGCAGATAGTAATCGACCCGATAACCCGTCTTGAGGGACACGGTAAGATTCATTTGTTTGTCAACGACGACAACAGCTTGGCTAATGCTTATTTTCAGGTACCAGAACTTCGCGGCTTTGAGAAGTTCTGCCAGGGACGGCCTGTAGAGGAAATGTGCCGAATCACTACCCGTATCTGCGGTGTCTGCCCTAGTGCTCATCATATGGCTTCGGCCAAAGCGGCTGACGCAGTCTACGGGGTTAAGATACCATCGGCGGCTTTTAAGCTCAGGGAACTGATGTATAATGGCTTTTATGCCAGTGATCACACCGTGCATTTCTTTGCCCTCGCCGGACCTGATTTTGTTTGCGGGCCTGATGCTCCTCCGGCTGAAAGGAATATACTCGGTGTCATCCAGAAGGTCGGAATAGACGCCGGCAAGAAGGTTATTGCTCAGCGGGCCGGTGGCCAGAGAATCATCGAAATCATAGGCGGCAAAAAGGTCCACCCGGTCACGACTCTTCCGGGAGGAATGGCAAAGAGAATTACCAAAGAAGAGCAACAGGAAATGATTGAGATCGGCGAACAGATGATTGAATTCGCCAAGTTCTCAATTCAAATTGTCAATGATATTGTCCTGGCTAACAAAGCCTACGTTGACCTGATCCTGTCGGACATGTACAGTCACAAAACCTACAACATGGGCCTGGTTGATGAAAATGGTAAGGTCAACTTCTATGACGGCAAAGTCAGGGTAACGGCACCGGATGGTAGCGAGCATGCCAAATACGAGCCAAAGGATTATTTGGATTATGTCGCTGAGCACGTCGAACCATATAGCTATCTAAAATATCCTTTTCTTAAGAAAATCGGCTGGAAGGGATTTGTTGATGGCATGGATTCGGGTGTGTTCAAGGCTACGCCATTAAGCCGGCTCAACGTTTCGGATGGTATGGCCACTCCCCTGGCTCAAGAAGAGTATGAACGTTTTTACGAAACCCTGACCGGCGACCGTTCAGGAAATACACCGGTTCATTCCACCTTAGCTACACACTGGGCGCGTGTTGTTGAGCTTGTTTTTTCCTGTGAAGCGGTTTTACAGCAGGCCAAGGATGATGAGATCACCTCGGATCATATTCTTGACCCATCCACAGGAATCGTAGGCGAAGGAATCGGTATTGTCGAGGCTCCCAGAGGCACATTAACTCACCATTATAAAACCGACGAGAACGGGTTTATTACCGAGGCCAACTTGATTGTAGGAACAACCAACAACAATGCCCCTATCAGCATGTCTATCAAGAGAGCAGCCGAAGGTCTGATCAAGAAAGGACAAGAGATCACCGACGGAACCTTGAATAAGATCGAGATGGCTTTCCGGGCCTATGACCCCTGTTTTGGGTGTGCCACGCATTCACTTGCGGGGGAAATGCCGTTAGAGGTCATTGTGCATGACGCCCAAAGTGGCGAGGTGATCCAGGTTGCCAGGAGGAACTGCTGAAGCCGATTCTGGTGATATGCCTTGGCAATGAGGTCCTCTCTGACGATTCTTTTGGACCCAAGATTGCCGAGATTCTCGATAAGCATTATAGCCTTGGGGAAAACGTTGAGGTTATATTCGCTCCACTGGCAGGTTTTAACTTGCTGGACCTACTTGGGGATCGGCAAAGCGTTTTAGTAGTGGATACTATTGTTACAGGCAAAGCAAAACCCGGAACCCCTCATTTCTTCTCCATGGGACAACTTACTCCTTCCAGCAACTTAACTTGCAGTCACCAGATAAGCTTGCCGACAGCTATCAAGTTGGGCGCGGAGCTCGGTATTAGCATGCCCGAAGACATTGCTGTGCTGGCGATTGAGGCACAGGATGTTGAAACAGTGGGAGAGAATCTGACTGCCCCGGTTAAGGCCGCTATTGATAAAGCAATTGCCCTAATCATGGACTGGATAAAGTTAAAATGCCGGGAGAGCAAGCACAATGAACACAGAAAAGGCAAACGCTCCCTGGCCTGATGGTGAACAAGGACCTGTCCGGAATGTTTGGAACGAGGCTGGGTTGCCTAATCCGACGAATACACCACTCTGTTCAAAGCGAAAGCGCCGGGTCATTCCAAACGAATCCGCTACCAGTCGGAGCGTAGCGACGCGGGCTTTTTGACTATGTGTTCTTCTGGATAGTGTTAGTCAAGTTCTTTCGTTTCCTTCTCATTGATTCTCCTTTCAAATTGATCTTGTGAGCGTGTGAACGAACCGATCAGGGATGGCATGGTCCAGTTGGGGAGTGGGATCGCCTCCGAAGTAGCATATACAGGCTGTCGTCTCTCTCACGGCATTGGCAAGGTCTTCCGCGCTTCTTGTCCCATGAGAGGGACTGGCCTGACGATAGTGCCAGTTCTGACAGAAAAGGCAATCAAAAGTACAGGCCTGGTAGAACACAGCCAGATTCTCATATCCGTGCTCGGCTCCTTTGGCGTAGGAGAACTCCGGATAGCCAGATTCAGTCCCGCCGGGGCAGACCCAGTCGGCAACACAATTGGTGGGCAGAGGATCATAGTACCAGCTAACCACTCCCTTTGCTCTAGTCCCGCCGAGATGGAAAAGCTTGCCTTCTCGATTCTCCCTCAAACCGCAGAATCCTTTTTCGCCCTTTGGGATTTGGCACTGATTAGCACACAGACTGCACTCGACCCCAATCTGATCTTTCGGCGGCTAAGCAGGCAAGTCAAAATCACGCCTGGATCTCACGTGTGCCTGCTCTATGAATGGACTGATCTTGTCAAAGCGATAGCGAATACAGTCCAAGCACACCGGCAAAGCTTGTGACATCAGCCGCGAGGTTTCACATCAAGAAAGACACTTAACTTGGTAAGACTTAGCCAAATCCGCTACCTCTGCAAAAGTGAATTACGCTCTAGCCTGAAAGCGATTTGGCAACAGGCACCGCCGACTTCATTAGCCATTCCTGTTGTTACTTGTTAATCTCACGGTTGTTCAGCAACCTATCAAAGGCGAAAACTCAACAGGTTACGGACAAGAACTTAAACAGCGATAAACGACAATTCCTTCGGTCGGCTCAGGGCTCATGTGTGCCCACTACAATTCCTGACCGTCTGTTTCCAGCGGGAACGTCAGCTAACACTTCGATCAAGCAGCAATCGGCTAAATTCCCAATGCCTGTGCCGCCTTTTCATAATCCTCCGGCTTCACCCACATGACGTAGCCAAACGCCCCGCTGATAGAACTCACGCCATTTGCTGCGTGGACATTGACGCCGGCATTAGAGAGTTTCAGGTGGTGTTCGACTAGTGCTCCCGGTTTGTCTTCTCCCTGAATCAGAAACGCTTTCTTCGGACCAATTAGCGTGATACCTTCTTCGGCCGCGGCTTCTAGCATTTGCTCGGCACTCTCGGGGAAGAAGTCCAGTTGGGTCTGGCCTTCGCCGGCGGGAAAGGCGGTAAATGCCAGCAGATTGACACCCCGCTCTTTCAGACGCTCCAGCAGCCGGTATCCTTCGCCAGGCTTATCCTCAACCGTGGCGTAGAAATAATCGACTCTTCGTATTATTTCTGCCATTGAAATACTCCTTCAAGGTATTCTCAGAATAAATGCTACATCCTTTCACGAATACCTCCACGAACTGCAGAAAGCTAAGACATGTTTTCTATAATTGTAAATCCTTTCCTGAAATTCCAGCCCTGCCCCTTTCCTGTATCACTCATCGTCTATCTTGGCTCTTTCCAATTGATATCGTCAAGGCTTCCCTGAACAGCCGGCGCACCTCGCTCTTCACCCAATCCCCACCTTCTCAATACTCCTCTTCAAGTGCTCCTGAGTTTTGAGTTTGATGAGTGTAGATCATTGTCGTTTCAATATCCTTATGCCCCAGAATTCTGCCCATAGTAGCCGGATCAACTCCGTTCATCTGCATTAGGCTATTAAAAGTATGGCGGAGGTCGTGGACTCTGGTCAGATCGTTAAATCCAGCTGCCCGAGCCACTTTGATCAACGCCTTCCTCAGATTATCGCTGTCAAGTTGGCGACCGTCGTAATCGGTGAACACGTAACCATCAGTCTGCTCAAGAGAACTGAGAAGCTTGACTGAGGGTTGGTTGAGAAAGAATTCTCGGGAGTAGCTCTTCGGCGTCCACCCCTCCTTAGGCTGAATCCTGATCAGGCTGGTTTCCATATTCACATCATTCCAAGTCAGATTGCAGAGCTCACCTGAGCGTAGGCCAGTATTCAGCAGGAACTGAAAAACCCTGCTGTACGGCCGTAAGCGTCGGTTTTCTTTTGCCATTTGGCGCGCAGTTTTCAGAAACAAGCGGCACTCATCGGGTGTAAGTAATCTTGGCTGCCTCTTGGGCTGAGCACGCAACTTCTTCACTTTCCGTGTAGGAACTGAAGGAATCAAGTCGCGCTTATGTGCCCAAATAAAAGCTGAGCCCAGCATGATAACCTCATTGTTGACTGTCTGTGGCAGGGGCAAACGCTTGTTAATATGCACACCGGGCTTATCTCCGTCAGCCGTAGCCTTCAACTCAACAGACTCCAAGCGCTGCATTTGGTAAGACTCAATTACCTCAGGAGTGATTTGGGCTAGGAATCTGATGTTGGGGTGGAACATCCGTAGAAATGTAATGAAGGTATTCACAACAGAGAGATACCGCTTCACAGTACTAGGAGCTGTCCTGAGTCTGACATGGTCAGCATATTCCTGGAAAAAGCTATCAATGCGCTTGTGTCGGCCAACTAGTCCCAGTTTTTCCATTCGCTTTGAGTTTTCCAGGGACTCGATTTCCTTCTTGAGTATCTTAGCATCCTTGGCTGTCCCGGCCTTGATCCACTTGTGGCCGCCTCGATGACATATGACCACATAGTAGGTTTTCTTGCCCATCTTACCCTTTTTAGACTGTATACTTGCCATGCCAACCTCTTAGAAATTTGTTAGAAAATATAGAAAGCGAAGAATGAAATGTCAATAATTTATTGATATAAAAGAGGAAAATTTGTTAGAAAACAATATGGCGGAGAGGCAGGGATTCGAACCCTGGATGGCTATCAACCATACACGCTTTCCAGGCGTGCGCCTTAAGCCGCTCGGCCACCTCTCCGTAACAAGACAAAATTGAAGGACCAAGCCACAAAGCCAAATTAGCCGTTAATTTATAGCAAGGTCAGGAAAAGACAAGGACTATCTGGCTTGACAACAAAGCAGGTTGGTAGCCTACACCTTGGGGTGGGATGAATCAGATTGGAAACACATTGTAAGCGGCGGAATACCCAGCCCTTGCATCCGGTATATCTCATCGCAACTGATGGAACGGCGTGAAGAACTTGCGCACTGTCAATTCCACTGCGACAATCGAAGTGATCGTTACCGCTGAGAGCAGCATATAGGCGACGACAACCTGTAAAAGGACCGCCTGAAGCGGTTCCGCCCCGGCCAGAATCATACCGGTCATAGCTCCAGGGAGGGCGACTATCCCCACCGTCTTCATGAAATTCAACATCGAGATCATCCCCGTCGTGGCGGCGTCGCGCTGGAACTTGCCCGCCGCAACTCGCCAGCTCTTTCCCAGCGAGAGCGAGGTCTCTATAGCCAGCTTGTTACTCTGAATGTCAGACGCAAGGCGGTCGATGGCAAGTGCCGAGGCGTTCATGGAGTTGCTGATTATCATGCCGGCCAGGGGGATAACATAGGGGGCCTCGAGCGGAATTATGTCAAGCAGCAGCATCACCGCCAACGTGAACAACGAACCGGCAATCATGGCGGCAAACGTAACCGGAAAAGATCCTCTGAACTGCTTAATCCGACTCGAGGCAGCGTGCGCCCCAACGGTTATCATGATCAGAATGGAGAGAGCGATCAGCCAGAGGGATTCAAGGTCGAAAATAATCTTAAGGGCATAGCCAACCGCGATCAGTTGGACAAAGGCCCTAACCGACCCCAGCGCCATATCCTTCGCAACCGGAATACGCCACCACCTGGCGACCCCAATGGATATGGCTACCAAAACCAACGCTAGCAGGACTTCGGTTATTCCGAGTTGATGAAGTTGCCCGCCCGTCATCTTATCAATCTTCTAAGAGTGTTCCACGTAGGGACTTTTCTCATGTATTCTTTGTATTCTTCTCCAAACTTTTTTATGTTGTACCAAGCTTCTTTCTCGGCTGCCATCCAGAAACAAAATGCTGACAACACTCCCAAGATCATCGAAAGAATCGACTGAAAAGCAAAAATAAGAGCGATAGACCAAATTGCCATTCCCAAAGTCATAGGCTGACGAACCACGCGATACACGCCGGTGTTAATGAAAGCAGTAGTAGCAGTGGGATCGCCCGCTTGCGGTTTACCTTTACGCTTCAGTTCAAGCATCGAGTCGAAGACTAAAATTGCTGAGGGGATATAAAGAATGAGACCGGCGACTTTTAACCACGAAGCGTCAAAGCGTATCCACATTTCAGCGCCAAGAGTCAATTCGACTGTTAACAGACTAAAAAAGGTGCCCAAACCGACGTGCATGTAAATCTCACTAACCACATGTTCTCTAACTGCATGGATTATACATATTACGTTTACAATCCATATCACTGCACAAATACCGACACAGAGTATATACCCGAGCATTTTGCTTATCCTCTTCTACATGCCTCTTTTTGACCGAACCATTTCATACAACACCTTGATTGTTCACTCCAGTTGTTTCCCCTTGTACAGGCGACCTGCTTCGGTCTGGGGATCCATTATGACCTTTTCGCACAGACCCGATTCCACAAGGCGTCCGGCCACCATCAAGAGCGTTTCCCCACCCATGCGGAGAGCTTGCTCAGGATCGTGGGTAACCATGATGACTGTAGAGGATGTTCGTGCGCAGACATCTACCACCAGCTTCTCAATTGACTCAGTGTAGGTTGGGTCAAGAGCCGAGGTTGGTTCATCCAGAAGAACAACATCCGGATCGGTTGCCAGAAGCCGTGCCAGGGCCACCCGTTGTTGCTCGCCGATTGAAAGGGTGTCAACGCTGCGTTCAACGAATTCCAAAGGAAGGTGCACCTGCTTCGCGAGTTTCGTAGTTGCTTCCGCAGGCAGTTCGCTATTGGCGTAAAGGAAATTGTCCCGCACCGTTCCGGGGAAAAGATAGGGCGTCTGGAAAAGGTATCCGATAAAGCGCCGTAACTGGCAGGGATTATACTCTCTGGTATCTTTGCCTCGGAACAGGACTTTCCCTTCTGTTGGTTCGTCGAGACGGTTCAAGAGGCGAAGCAGGGATGATTTCCCCGCCCCGGAGGGGCCGATTATCGTATAGATATGTCCTTTGTGGAACGAAAACGAAGCGCCGTCAATGATCGTCTTGGTCTGGCTGCCTTCCGGCACGGAACGGGACAACCCCAGCATTTCAAGAAGGGGGACATCGGCACTAAGAGAACTATTCCTTTTCGCCATCGCCAAAGTAGAGAAACCGCTCAAGCATTTTCACGTAATCGGACCAGCCGGCGCCGCCTTGCTTTTCTCGGATACGATTGATCGCTCCCAGCTTGCTGTCTATCTCGTCGCAGTAAAACACGATAAACGCCTCCGGTATCTGTGGTAGAATTGGCGAAGCATACTCATGTGTGCCGTGATGAGAAAGAATAAGATGCCGGAGTTTCATCAATAGCTTTTCGGGGAATGATTCGATAGTAGCTGCTCGCTGGCATACCCAGGCATCGGCTGTTGAGATATGCCCCACGAGACGCCCTTCATCAGTATAGTCAATCATAGCATTCACCGCATACTGGGTGATCTTCCCGATATCGTGGAAAAGTCCGCCAAAGATAAGGTAATCCTTGTTGAGGAAATCATAGCCCTCGGATGCACGTAACGCAAGTTCCGCAACATTGGCGGAATGCTCCGATAGTCCCCCTACGTATGCATGGTGCCAGAGTTTCCCTGCCGCCGCCTTGAGAAAGTCGTCGAAAAACTGCTCATCGGCCCAGAACGACTCAACCAGTTGCTTTATATAGCTGTTTTCAATTCTTTCAGTGAGACCGAGTATCCTGGCTTTCCGCTCTGGCTCCGGTTGAGGGGAATGAGGGAGAATATCCTCGATTTCATACTCATCATCTTTTGCAAGGCGAATGCGACTAATAGTAAGCTGCTTCTTGTTTTTATACTCGGTGACAACCCCACGCACCTTGACAACCATCCCCTCGGCCAGGTCGCTCAGGCAGAACTGGTCCGGTTCCCACATGACTGCAGGAATCCTGCCCGTGCAATCTCCTAGTTCCAGCCTAAGGTACTGACCGCGGGCGTACTCTCGGATTTCCTTGACTCGCACTGCAAAGAAGGAGGTAACGCTGTCATCAATGACGAAGTCTTTGATTTTCTTGCTTTCCATGGCAGCCTGCTGTTTTTGCTCTCCAAGCCTATACCACATCGGGCTTATCTTGTCAACTGAATATAGTCTTGGCAACAGTGTGTATAACTAATATATTCTCTTCATGTTATGAAAATACTGAGTCGCTACATTCTGAAAGAGCACGTGGGTCCTTTTCTATTTGCTTTCTTTACCATTACCTTCCTGCTCATTATTGACTTTGTCCCCAAGATTGTCAACCAGGTTCTGGACAAGGACTTGCCGGTATCGGTAGTTTTCGAACTGATTACCCTTAACCTGGCCTGGATGATTGCGCTTTCGGTGCCGATGTCGGTTTTGGTGGCTACCCTTATGGCGTTTGGCCGACTGACGTCCGATTTTGAGATTACCGCCGTGAAGACATCAGGTGTAAACCTGTTGCGGATAATGTTCCCACTGCTGGTAGCGGGAGGCGTTATCACTGTGGCCATGATCGGGTTCAATGACAGGATCCTCCCGGATCTCAACAAGAGAGCGCGCGCACTGCGCTCCGACATCTCGCGCATGCGTCCGACCCTGGTGTTTCGATCCGGCATATTTGTTTCCGACATCCCCGGCTACTTGATTCTCATCGACAAGATTGACCACCGCACATCCCGGGTTGAAGGAGTGCGCATTACCGACACCAAGGACCCTTCCAAGCCACAGATCATTGTCGCCGATTACGGGTTCTTGAAAGTCATCGACAATGGCAAGATCCTGCGCTTCACCCTGTATGACGGTGAACTACATTCGCTGGATGTTAAGGATGCGGACAACTACCACAGGGTCGATTTCAAAGAACAGGTAATCAACATCGCCGGCACCGGCTCTGAGCTGGATCGCAGCAGTTCGGACTACCGCACCGACCGGGAGATGTCGATCAAACAAATGCAGGCGAACGTCGACCGCGCCGAGGTCGCTATCAAGCCATTCCGAGAGAGAATCAGCAAGGCGCTCAGCGATAGATTTGACTACCTTTTTTCAGACAGCTTTGCTTTGGCAGCTTCGGATAATACTGCAGACTCCATGGCGCTGTCGCATGTCAGGGAAGAGGCTGAAGCCCTGAAACAGCGCATTACCAGTAGCAGGCAGCAAATCAAAGCCCAGGAGAGAGTAAAGGATAAGTATAATATCGAAATCTACAAAAAGTATTCTATCCCCGTGGCATCGCTGGCTTTTATCTTAATCGGCGCTCCACTGGGGGTGATATCGAAACGGGGCGGCATGGGGACAGCTATCGCTATCTCAATCCTGCTGTTTACTGTCTACTGGGCATTTCTCATCGGGGGCGAGGACCTGGCCGACCGTGGCCTGATGTCACCTTTCTGGGCCATGTGGAGCGCCAACATCCTGATTGGAGCCATCGGTCTTTACCTCATGTATGTTGTTGTCACCGAGAAACCGATCCTGGGCTTACTAAGAAAAGCATGCCTGAGGTAAAATGATCAAGAAAATTGACCTGTACCTGCTGAAGTCTTTTTTCCTGGCCCTGGCAGTAGTCATTGTTGCTATAGGGCTGACCATCATCGTCATCAACGCAGTGGAAGAGTTGCGAGACTTCATAGACCACAAAGTCCCCCTGTCGAGTATTGCTGTGTACTATCTCTACTTCGGGGGTTGGGTAATCAAGTCGTTCTTTCCCATGTTCGTTCTGTTAGCCACACTTTTTTCCATTTCGACTATGGCGCGGCGCAACGAGCTGCTGGCGATGAAGACCTCGGGGATCTCTCTGTACCGCATCATTCTTCCGTACCTGCTTGTAACAGTACTCCTCTCGATTGGTCATCTGTACTACAACGAGTACCTCTACCCGTCGGCTAACCGACGTCGGTTGGAAATTAAGGAATTCACCATCGAGAAACGATCAATGCGCCAGTTCAAACATGTATCGAATGTATACCGGCAGATTCGCCCGGGTTATTTCTACACCATCGGCGGCTTTAATATCGATCGTGGCGATGGTAAAGACCTTAAGGTCTACAAAACGAGCCAGAATCGCATAAATCAAATCATTACCGCTTCCATCGTGCTCTACCTTGATCATCGGTGGCTGGCAAAAAACGGGATGGTTCGCACCTTCGATGATTCCGCCGGCGAGTCCTTTTCCGAGTTTACCGAGATGGCTCTACCCGATATCCAGGACAAGCCGGAGGACTTCTCCAAACGGATCGGCAAACCCGAAGACATGAGCTACGATGAACTCAGAACGTATATTGGATTGATGAAGCGGATCGGTGGCCCATGCCTTCATGAGTCAATTGACCTTGATATCAAGCTCGCCTACCCTCTGGCCTCGGTGATCGTTGTTCTCATAAGTATCCCCTTTGCCTCAAACCCGCGCCGTGGCAGTATAGCCATCTCGGTTGCAGCCGGAGCTCTGATCTCCCTTGTCTATTTCGTGTTGTTTCGGGTGCTGCAATCAGCAGGGTACAACGAACGGGTTCCCAAAGAGCTGGCCGTCTGGGGAGTCAATGCTCTCTTTTTTGTCATTGGCATGGCAGCTGTAGTGAAAGCGAGGAAATAATGTCTGATCCCGATCATGAGAAGAATCGAATGGCCTGGAACGAGATGACAGATATTCATTTCAAGCACACTGATTACAAAGTGAAAGAATTCTTTAAAGGCCACTCAACTTTGAAATCTATCGAGCTGGCCGAGATCGGGGATGCCTATGGCAAAACGCTGTTGCATCTGATGTGCCAGTTTGGATTGGATACGCTTTCATGGGCGCGACGGGGAGCGATTGTAACCGGCGTGGATATCTCCGACAGGTCTATCGAACGGGCGAATGAGTTGAAAGAAAGAGCAGGCTTGCCTGCCAGGTTCATGCGCAGTGATGTCCTTGACCTGGATGGTAAAATTGACGCCAAGTATGACATTGTCTTCCAATCGTACGGCACGCACTGCTGGATCTCCGACATTGACAGATGGGCGCAGGTGGTGGCGCATTATCTTAACCCGGGCGGCATCTTTTACATCATTGACGATCATCCAATTATACAGATCTACGAAGTAGAAAACGGCTCCTACTTTGATACATTGCCGGAATATGCCTCTGGCCGACAGGACTATTGCGACCGCTCCTACATACTAAAGAATGAACTGGTCGAGTGGCAGCACACTCTGTCAAGCATCGTAAATGCTCTAATAAAAGCAGGGTTGACGATTGAGTTCGTAAATGAGTTTGACAAAGGCTACTACCCCGTCCACGAGGATTGGTACGAAAAAGACGGCTACTGGTACCCTCCCGGAGGGTCGCCACCGTACCCATTGATGTTTTCCATTAGAGCGAGGAAAGGGGCTTGAAACCCCGGTTGTCAACCGGCAGAGGGGCTGCACAAGACGAGCAAAATTCCTGCTATGAACAGAGAAGACAAACCAACTGAGTACCCCATAGACGGCACCCTTGACCTGCACATGTTTTCGCCAAAAGACACCAAGGAGGCGGTCGAAGAGTACATACGGGTCTGCCTCAAAAAGAACATCCTCTCTATCCGCATTGTGCACGGCAAAGGGATCGGCGTCAAAAGGGAGATCGTACACAGCTTGCTCAGGGAGCATTCCAACGTCATAGCTTTTCGCCACGAGGGTGGCTCTGGCGGTGGCTGGGGCGCCACCGTAGTCGACCTCAAGCCTTATACTAATTCGTCATCATAAATTGAATACAGCCAACGCACGCAAGGCAAAACCCTTTAGCAAGGTGTTGAAAAAAAACTGGAGTTCCTGTCTTTGCGAGCGAAGCGTGACGGTCTTCTGCCTATATGAAACGACGAGTCTCGTGTGGCAGTCCGCCTTCGGCGGATGACTCCTGCCTATTTTCGGCAGGTCTCGGAGAGACAGCCCCAAAGATGCCTGTTATGTCGGTTCTTGTTCGCCTTTGGCGAATGTGAACCGACAACTTTCAGCCAGAACATTGGCCGGCCATAATAGCCAACAGGCCGTTAAGTCGAGTGATTCTGTAATGCGAGCGCTCACATTCGGTTACGGGCCATCTCCCTGATGCTGGGTATCTGTTGGGATTGTCGCCCCGGCGTTATCTATCTCATCTGCGTGAGAAGGTTGCCCATTACCGGATCGCAAGGCATTAACCGTTTGGTTGAGCTTCGTCAGTTCCTCTCTTGCCCGCTGCGCAAAATCGTTGTTACGGGAAGCGTACAGCACTGATCGCGAAACATTAATGACGGCTGTCTTGCGGAAGTTGTCCGTCCCGAAAAGCGCTGCCTTCTCAAGAGACCCCCCCTGAGCGCCAACGCCGGGAATCAGCAGCGGCATATCACCTAGTTGCCGTATTTCCTTCAACTGCCAGGGGACGGTGGCTCCTACTACCAAACCGCAATTGCGATCCTTGTTCCAGTAGGAAACTTTTTCGGCCACGATCCGGTACAGCGGCTTGCCTTCAACTCGCAGTTGCTGTATATCCTTGGAACCAGGGTTGGAGGTCAGGCAGAGGACAAAAACCCCCTTGTCCTTGTGTTCGAGAAAAGGCCGTAGCGAATCATACCCCATGTAAGGATTCAACGTCACCCAGTCGGCGTTCAATTTACCGAAAAGTGCCTCTGCATAGTGAGCAGCGGTATTGCCGATGTCTCCCCGTTTACCATCGAGGATGATAGGAATCTCACGCGGAATGCGGGTCACGATCTGTTTAAGAAGCGAAATCCCCTCCGTGCCGAGGCTTTCATAGAAAGCCAGGTTCGGCTTATAGGCGCAGACCAGATCAGCCGTCGCATCTACAATACCGCAGGTAAAGTCAAACATCCCCTTTGTCGTCTTTGCATAATCAGGTGGCATACGCTTCGGGTCAAGATCCAACCCAAGGCAGATTATGGAGTTCGTTTTTGACTGTATCTTTTGAAGTTCCTTTAATGCGCTCATCAGTACTTCCTCACTTCGCCGACAAGATCACGAACTGATGTCAGCTTTCTTTTCTTTAAGTAACCTGCGAGATCATGGACAATCTTGACTGGGATGTCCGGTTCGACAAACAGAGCGGTTCCCACCTGCACGGCCGTCGCGCCGCACAAGAGGAACTCGACCACATCCAGGTAGCTGCTTATACCGCCGATGCCGATTATGGGCAGCCGGCAGCCACTGTAGACGGCGTCGACTTTCGCCAGTGCAATCGGTTTGATGGCCGGGCCGGTAAGCCCTCCCTTGTTGTTGGTGAGCCTTGGGCGCCAGGTCTCGATGTCGATTGCTGTACCGACAACCGAATTGATAAGCGATAAGGCATCAGCGCCGCCCTGCTCCGCGGCTCGGGCGATTTGGACAATATCAGTCACGTTGGGAGAAAGCTTGGCGATAACCGGCCTCGAAAAGACTTCCTTTACCGCAGCCACCGATTTCTCGGTCATGGTGGGATCGGCTCCAAACTCCATCCCGCCCTTGTCGACATTGGGGCAACTGATGTTCAGTTCCACCATATCCACATGCTCGCAGTCGTTCAACCGGGCACAGACCTCAACGTATTCATGAAGGCTGGAGCCTGCTACGTTGACGATGACCCTTGTCTTCTGCTTCGACAGGAAGGGGATTTTGTCGCTCAGAAAGCGGTCGATGCCGACATTGGCCAGGCCGATGGCGTTGAGCATGCCGCTCGCCGTTTCAGCAGTGCGCGGAGAAGGATACCCCAGACGTGGCTTCAGGGTTATGGACTTGGTGACCAGCGCCCCCAGCTTAGAAAGGGGGAATATCTGGGCCAGCTCTTCCCCATAGCCGCAGCAGCCGGAGGCGGTCATAATGGGATTCGCGAACCGGACCCCGGCGATGGTAACTTTCAAATCCGGAGTCACAACACCACCTCCCCGATATCAAAAACTGGCCCCTCGCGGCAGACTCTGGCATGTCCTCCTTCTGCAAGTTCCACGACACATCCGAGACAGACCCCAATACCACACGGCATAGGCGCTTCAAGCGAGAGTTGACCGGGTATGCCGTACTTCAACCCAATGTCGTCAGTGGCCTTGAGCATTCCGGGTGGGCCACAGGCGTAGATTCTCACCCGACTGTCTCTGTAAGCCAATATGTACTTTTCCAGCGCTTCCGTTACTAATCCCCGTTCCCCCAGAGAGCCATCCTCGGTTACTTGCTCGAACCTTACGCCCAGCTTCCTGATACGGGAGCGCTCCACAAGGTCCCCTCCAGACTGTCCACCGTAAAAAAAGACTACCTGCTCGGATTTGTAACCCTGTCTGATCATTTCAGAGGTCAGAAACAAGAGTGGTGGAAAGCCGATGCCACCGGCGACAATGAGCGCCGTTTCGTTTTTCCTTGGCAGCGTGAACGGCGCACCCAGGGGCCCGAGAAGGTTGACGGGGGCGCCTTTGCGCAGTCCCGATAGAATGGCGGTGCCACGGCCGAGGACTTTTAGAATAATCTCTATCTCGTTATTAGGGGAGACATGGGCGATGGAGAAGGCCCGCCTGAAAAAGATGTCTGTCGCCGGCAGCTTGATGTGAAGAAACTGGCCCGGTTGACAACTGGAAGCACGGGAGAAGCTCCCGAAAGTGAGAGAGTAGTAATCGTTTTTCAGATTTCGATTCTTCAGCAAGAACGTGTCTTCACACGTCACTTTGGTCATCGCAGATGTCCCGGTAACGTCACATGAAACTTGTACACAAACCAGACTTCCTGTAACTCCGGCCTTAGAAGCTTCGAGTCAAAAACTGTTGAGGTCACAGTTTCCTCGGCACGACGGTCGATTTCCTCTACGCCGGAGGAAGTCTTGCGGATATAATCAGTAACTTCTCCAGTGAAATCAAACTGAATTTGAAAGTACAAATCCCCTTCCCAGGCGGAAGCATACGCCTCGGTTGGATAGACAAACTCGTCCCGGACCTCTATGGGCCTTATCTCGGCAGGAAGGTCATACGCTCGCTCACCACTCGGATCAGTGTAGATCGCCTTCAGCGGGTCTACATAAGATGTTGTGTCCTCCTCTGCTGTTCCTCCCTCAGATGCGAACTGGTCGCCTTCTCCTTCTTCCCCTGCTGTGGAGTCACCTGGTTCCTCTGAGGGGCGCTGCGGTTGGGGATGATAGCTTGTACGTTGTGATGCTTGGTTGGCCCAGAAGGAACCGGGAAAAGAGTCAACGTACTCCTGGTAGGCAATAATAACTGATGAGTCGCCGGGACTTTCATAGTTCTCAGTCAACCAGATGAGAGCAAAACGTGCCTGCAGGTAGTACCTGGAGTCGGGAAAGTGGTCGACGATGTAGGCATAGTATACACGGGCCGAGTCGATATTTTCTTCATCGATGAGGAAGTACTCGGCTTTCTCAATGTACGCGCCGGCGTAGCCGGTATCGGCAGCCGTACCGCACAAACCCAGCGCCTCCAGCGCATCGGGAATGAAATCGGACTCCGGATACTCTTGCAGAACCGCTCGCAGGATCGAATCGGCTTTAGCTGTGTTCCCCTCGTGTTCCTTGACCATCTGTGATAAGGCAATCATCCCTTTCGGCGTCTCATAAGCTGTTGGGAACGAATCAACCAGATATTGCATCTCTAAGATTGCCGTGTCCGGCTTGTTCAGCTTCAACCAGTACAGCTCGGCCAGTTGGTACTGAGTGTAGGCGGCGTCATCTATTGCATCCTGGGTTGTTGTGGAATCGATCTCAAAGGTGCGGGCAAAGGTCTCAAGTTTTCCGATATCAGAAGATCTCTGAAGAGCATCTTGTCCAATCTCTGATGAACGATCCAGTTCAATAACTTTATCGTAGTACTCTTTTGCTTTTGTCAAATTATCGTAGTCAAACTGGTATATCAGCCCCAGATTATAATACGCCTGGGCAGCTACCTTCTTGTTTTTCTCTTGAGTAGCCACTTCCTCATAGACCGCTTCCGCCTGATCCATGTCGTCCTCGTACTCGTAACCCTCGGCCACCTTGAGTTTCAGCACGCCCAGCGAGTCAAAGTACGTCTCATCCTTAATGAGCGTCTGGAGATAATCAAGGCCAGCGCCAATTTGCTGCCTCCAGTAGGAACATAAAGCCGCCTGATACAGAGCGTGATACCTATCATTGTTGTCTGGATCCATTCCAAGGATCTGCAGGTATGCGCCAAGGGCGTCCTTGAACCGAAACATCTGAAAGTAAGCATCGGCAATATAGTTTTGTGCCACAATCACCTGTTGGTCATTTCCGAGTGAATCGCGCACAGCTAAGAAGTACTGCACCGCCTTGTCATATCTGTTGTTTTCGAAGTAAAATGTCCCCAACCCAATAGCCGCTTCTGTTTTGAAATCCCGACCTGCATCGCTTTTAAACAGTTCCTCAAACAGCTCCATGGCCTCATCCACTTCCTTTTGTTCCAGCTTTGCCTTGGCAAGGTACAGCTTAGCATCCAGGGCGTATTTGGAATCTGGATAATTGGCCAGTATCTCTCGGCAGCGATGCTCAGACTTCCTGTATTGCTTGGTGTAGTAATAGGAAACAGCAAGAACATAGACGGCGTCATCATACCACTTCGAGTTGGGATAGTTCTCTACTACTTTGAGTGATTTCTCGATGGCTTTCTTGTACTCGGTAGTCCTGATACTCGTTCGTCCATACTTGCTCGACTTACGAGCTCTCTCCGCCTCATTGAAGGAATGTCGGGCATGAAAAAAGGTATTATAGTAAACGCAGCCTCCAGCTAAGCTAATGACAAACAGCAGGAGAAGCAGATACTTAATGGTATTTCTACAACGTCGAGCCATCTCATGTTCCTGAGCGATACATCTGTGATTCCTTATACCCCTGAGGCTAAAACGGCGTTTCAGCGGCCTACCCCGGCGCCGGGCTTTGTCTTGCCCGCTCTATCAGTGTCGGCAAGAACTCTCCCGACTTGGCCGAGACGTAGAAATCGGCTAGGCCGCTCAGTGGGGTCATTTCCGGGTTGATCTCAATGAATGTGGCGCCATGGTGCTTCGCGGTGATCGGCAGGCTTGCCGCCGGTTGGACGATGGCCGATGTCCCGATCGAGAAAAACAGTTGGGTTCGTTCCGATTCAGAAAAGGCCCTGTTGATGATCTGTGAGTCGAGCATCTCGCCGAACCAAACAACATCAGGGCGGATCTTCCCACCGCACCGTGGACAGGTGGGTATGTTATCCGGATCGATCTCAATTTCCTCTGCAAACTGGTGGTTGCAGTCAACGCACTTGTTTCGGTAAATGTTGCCGTGGAGCTCTAGGATGTTCTTCGAACCGGCGGATTGGTGGAGGCTATCGACGTTCTGGGTGATCAGAGTAAAGCGCTCGAAGCTCTCCTCCAGGTCGCAAAGGGCATAATGCCCCGGATTGGGCTTCACTTCTCCAATAACCTCTCGCCGCCATTTATACCATTCCCAGACAATCTTAGGGTTCGACATAAAGGCCGACATAGTGGCCAATTCTTCGGGTTCGAATTTTCCCCATAAGCCCTCTTTGCCGCGAAAAGTCGGCACCCCTGATTCAGCCGAAATGCCGGCTCCGGTCAAAACCACGCAGGAACGGCAGTTTCTCACAGCATCTACGATCTCATCAAGCATCTTAAAAATATACAACACTCCCGTCCAAAAGACAACTAATAGGACTGGGCGGTAGTGGGTCAGTTTGATTTTTTTGACTCTTTTTCCTCTATCAGATTCACAATGTCCTTGATATTCCAAAGCCTATCGGTGACTCTGGCTTCCATTGCAGGGGTCACTCGTAGCGTCTGGTGGATACGGCAGAAATTGTAATACATAAAATGCAAGGCAACGGCGTGCTCAAGATTCTGGACTTTCTTACTAAAAGCGTTTGTTAACCGAGTGAATCGCCTCATACTCATGCGCATAGTCAGGTTTTGCCGCTCGACATAAGACGTGGACACATGCCGCTTATCGGGCTTACCGTTAATTGTCTGCCGTTTTGTACCATTACACTTTGGCGGACTGTATCGCCCTGCGCCCGCATGTTCTTGTCCGTAAAGTTTTACAAGCTGGGCGTAGTCTATATCTGCACCAAAAGCTTCATCTACAGCTACCAAGTAAGCCTTGAGGCCGTCTGTCGTTAGCTGTACCCGATTCGCTAAACGGTCAGCGACATCTTTCATAAAGACGTTAGCCCACTCGGCACTGCGCAGGCCTACAAGCCATGAGACGGCAAGTTTAGTGTCAGAGTCCAAAGCTACCCAAGTCCAAACATCACCGAATCCAAACTGACCTTCTTTGTCTTTGGGCACGTTCTTATCCTTAGCATAGCAGAATGCCCAAATCTCGTCACACTGTATCTTCTTACAGGTCAGATTACGCAGTACACGATCTTGATACTCTGCACAGGCCATACCAGCATCAACCAGAAGCTTGACGACAGTATTCTTAGCCACGCCGGTCATACGGACAGTGGAACGGATTGAATTACCTTCCACCAAAGCGGCGGTAACCGCTACTCTCTTTTCTTTCGACAACCTATTCATAATGACCTAATATACAAGACCGCTCTTGCAATGCCAAGTCTTTTTTTCAATTTTGCTCAATTTTTTTTGTAATAGTCGCATCATTTCTTTTCACGTCTGTTAATACCTGATATATGCATATAACCATCAAATACATTGTGTCTCAATGGCTTATCCAGTCTCAGCCAACAGCAATAGCCATAAGTATACCATTACGATTATTTTTGATCTTGGATGCGAAAAAACTTGACACAGGGGGATATAAATATCTATTATTGACTAACAATCAGGGGCAGCACCGATTTGGTTGACCGCCTTCTGGGTGCTGCCCCAGAAAGGAGAATTGTTGTGAGAAGAGTAGTTGCCCTCGGTTCTTTTAAGACCGGTTGAATCGGGGGCTACCAAGGAAGGTGGGGTCGAGGGACGCCTCGGCCTCTACTCTCCTCCTGTAACTGATGAGTAGATAACTTATTATAAATAGAAAGGCAAGTTAAAAATGACTAAAAAAGAAGATTATCAAGCTGCAATTGCAGCTTTGGAAACCAAGATCAAGGCATTACATATTGCCATAGCGGAATTGAAGGCAATGTCTGGTTCACCTTCTGACGCTGAATCGGTAGAAGATATAAATAGTCCAGATTCAACTTTAGGAAAGACATCAAAGGACGAGCCTGAATTACGTCCATATATTTTCTTTGGGATGAGTAAGACTGAAGCTGCGAAAATATATCTTCAAATAATGAAGCGTCCTAAAGAAACTCGTGAAATCGCTGAGGGAATAAAGGCTGGTGGGATTCTATCCGAAACGAAACATCTTAATGCTGTAGTTCATTCCGCTTTAAGCCGAAGCAAAATCTTTATCAGGGTCGGAAAAAAGTGGGGGTTGTCAGAGTGGTATCCAAGTCGTGCTGCACAAAAAGCCTCAAAAAACGGGAAAGAAGATCAAGGTGAGAAGAAGCTGCGCACTCGGAGGAAGAGGAAAAAACGACCTTCCAAGAAAATAAGTGATGATACCCATTCTGAAGATTGAAACTGTCCCTGAAAGGATGAATACTCATGGGATTATTAAGAAAAACAAGGACTGTCAAAGTAGATGATGAATTAAAAAAACATGTTGCTGAAGCAATAGACCGTCTCGGGGAATCACATCATTTCTATAGGATGCTGTCAGCATCTAAGAATTTCTTAGCACGATACGCAGATAAATGTAAGCCTATCAGCTCAAGTGAGACCATTTTTCTTTTTCAGCCAAGACCTATACCTGGCACAATCGACATAAGCATACTCTTTATTGTCAGTCCTGATGACTTAGAGATTACACTATGTACTTTGGATATAGTTTATGAGGACGAATTAGGGGAAAACTAAGTTATATCTTTCGGCGACAACATGTGCTAATGCAAGTTGCCTCTTGGTGACTTCAGTTTCTTGATTGTCCGGCCAATAGATGCTTTCGTAGGGTATAATCTCTTTCTCTGCTACTACTCTCCATCCGATATATTGATGAGACCAATTGACGATCTGTGTGGCCGTCCAATCTCTAAACTGTTCTGCGAAGTAATCTACTAACTCAATTTCATTGCCTGTGAATAGATTGTAGTTGGCCTCACGAGCAGCTATGGGTTTCTTCTCTGTTCTGGTGAACACAGTCACTGGCCTAATAAATAAATCTTCACGTAGTCGCATTTCGTCAATTACAGGTTTCATTGGACGTGGAGCAGGGCCAAACTTCAATTTGAAATACTCAACACCAGTGATTGGAACACCCAATTGTGCGTAAGCGCTGAAGTCAGCTACAAAAAGGAGCTTGTTCAACTTAGTCACCCCAAAAAACGGGTGATCTTCACATAATTTGCTTATATGTAAGATCAATTCTTTGAATTTGTCTAAGTTGGCAACTATTGGTTGTTCGTGTTGCACATTCTCACCTCCTTACAATGGTTATTTTATCGACAAACACTACAGCAACGCAAGTTTTAATTATTATACGTTATTTAGTAAACAAATGTGCATTAACTGCATGAAAATGTGATATTTAACCTTTCTTTTTTTTGTTCTTTTTCCACCTTACCAACGCCGCTTTCCTTGCAATTTCTGATCGCTCTTTCTTGGTCGTCCCTTTCCATCTTGCCTTGCCCCCCTTGAGACCCCCCAGCCGACCTAATGCTACAGCCGCCGGATTCTTGCCGGAGTCTTCTGGCTTCTCTGGTTGTTCAGGTTGTTCTTGTCCTGTGGCTTCATCGACTACACTCTTAGCGACTACATTGTAATCACCCGGTCTCTTCTTCTTGCTTGACCGCTTTGGCATATAACCAAGATAACATAGAAACGGGATATGTCAAGGCCGGATATTTTCAAACTGACCCACTACCGACTGGGCTTGTTGTTGGTCTCTTGGCCTGCTACTTCCAATGCCGCGAAAGGGAAGCGAAACCCTGTCTGCTGCCTTCTTTCATAAAAGGGATACTGACTCACGGAGAGGGTGGCCTTTGATACAACTTCGGAATGTCCGCTGCGCTAGGAGATGCAAGGTTTCAGCCTTATTGGATCGTCAGCCGAATAGTCTGTTTCTACGGTTTCAGCCTGCGTCTGAGTCGGGCGCAGAAGGCGCCGTCCATTTTGTCCAGGTCGGGGTATGTTTTCACATAACCTCGTTCAGTTACAAGCTCACCCTCGAAGAACTCTTTTGCGGAATCAATCTCGAAGTCTTTGTGGCGCAGTAGAAATTCCTCGACAACCTGATCGTTTTCGTCTCGAATAATGGTGCAGGTGGAATAAACCAGTAGGCCGCCGGGTTTAACAAGGCTGGCGGCCTTGCGGATCATTTTACCCTGTATCTTGACCAGGTTTTTGGTATCTTCCATCGTCTTCACCCAGCGCAGATCGGAGTGCTTACCCGCCGTTCCCCACCCGGAGCAGGGTGGGTCCAGAAGCACCCGGTCGAACGGCCCACCGGAGAAATTGAGCAAGTCGCAGGCTACTGGAGAGATGATTTTGATACCCAGACGCCTGGCGTTTTCCACGAGCATTTGCAGGCGCGGGCGCGACTTGTCGATAGCCGTGACCCGCCCCCGGTTGCGCATTCGGACAGCTATGTAGGTCGTTTTGCCACCTGGCGCCGCTGTCAGGTCGGCGACATTGGCGTTCGGTCGCGGATTCAGCAGCCGCACCGGCAGTCCGGCGGACGCATCCTGCACCAGGACTTTTCCCGTTTTTACAAGTTCATCTTCGAGCGGAAGGCCGCTATCCTCAATGTAGATGAACTCAGGAAGGTATTTGCCGTGGGAAAATGCAATGTTGTTTTCTTGCAGGAGGCCGGCGACCTCTTCAGGTTTCGCTTTCAGGTAATTGACACGGTAAGTGACATGGGGCGGCTCATTGAGCTTTGCAAGAAGCTTCTCGGTCTTTTCGAGTCCGAACTCTTTTAGACAGTACTCGACAAAAAAATCCGGATAACTGTGGTAAACACCGAGGTATTTCACCGGATCGGTTTCCCTGGAGGCAAATGTTACCCGGTGCGGTTCCCGCAGGCTGGCGCGCATCACAGCATTGACAAGGTTGGCCCGCTTCCGGTCGGTCATGAAAAGAGCCAGATTGACCGATTCGCTTACCGCCGCCGCTGCTGGGATACGATCGGTAAAATGGAGCTGGTAGAACCCCAGCCGGAGGATTGTGCTTAGAATTAGCGATAGCCCCTGTGACGGTCTAGCCAGATAGAACTTGATTTCATGGTCCAAACGCCGCTGCATCTTAGTAGTGCCATTGACCAATTGGAGCAGGAAACGCCTGTCGATAGGACGAAACTTCTGCTCCTCGCTTACCTGTTGTAGGGCTTCATCGGGCTGCTCCCCTTGCTGAATCAGAATGAGAGCTTGCACCGCCGCAGCTCGCACAGGGTCGTATTCTTGATTCCGGGAGTTCTTGACCTGCATCGTCTTGCCGCTAATCAGATATCCATAGCGCCTATCTTACGTCCCTGCTCGTCCTGCCGGTACAGCTCCTTACGATGGAGCCAGTTGGACAGGAACCTGAGATCATGGCCGGTGTCCAGTAGTTGCAGCACCTCACTGGGCCGCGCATACCCTCCCTCGCCTATTCCGAGGGTCATTACTAAGTTTTCGTTCGCGACCGTTATTTCGTAAATGGCCGGGCGGACATCGATCACCTTAGTTTCTGATTTGCCGATACGCTCCACGTGAAGTCTGTCTGCCGCCATAAGGCTACCGGCCCTGTCTAGTAAATCGACCGTTTTGTCCAATGCCTCAAGGGGTAGGGTATAGACAACCCGGTTAAGCGTCGAGGAAAGAGAGCGAGCTTTTCCCAAAACGGCTTTTGCTTCAAAGACAGCCATACCTTCCGGCATAGCTTGCTTTAAATTGTCAATGAAGTATGGCGTCAGGTTGGTTTCCAGGGTGATATCGGCAAATTCCGATTCTGAGGTGATCCCCAACGGCAAAGGAGGGCCAAACGACAGTTTCATGGTCGGATTGTATCCCTGGCTATAGGCGACCGGAACACGGGCTCGTCTCAGGGCTCGCTCAATGGCGTGGATATTTTCAAGGTGCGACATATACCGACAACGAGTGTCTTTCCCCCAGCGGATACGAACCCGGTTCTTGGTAGGTGCAATCAGGTCACGCGAAGCAACTTTCTTCTTGCCCCGGCCAAACTCCATGGGCCGACTGCCGACGATCTCATCTCCATTGACACCTGAAGACCTTGGTTTGTGGGTATGCAACTGGGATGAGGTACGGTGTCGTTCCTTTTGAAGGTGCTCGACCGACGCTCCTTTCCTGATATGCGACCAGGGAAGCTCCACGCTGAATGGTATTGGCATCAGTTTTTCGCGGATGTCAATGTGATTCTTCTCAAAAGCTGCAAACCACTTGCCCGGATCAAACTCCTCACTCCAGCCGTCAAAACGGCAACCGGCATTGTAGGCCGAAAGGATAACTCCCGCCATCTCACGTCCCCCGCGTCCAAGAATCCCCTGAACCGCGACCGCTTCGCTTGAGCTGTGTTTGAAATGTATGCGGTGGCTTTTGCAGTGTGTCTTGATGAATTGCAGCTTCTGCCGGATAATTTCCGGGGCCTGCATCTCATCCCATTGAAACGGCGTGTGCGGCTCGGCGATAAAGGGTGAGAGGGTGACATTGACGGTCTTTTTTCCCGAACAGGCACGGCCGATATCATACACGGTGTCGATGATGTTGACAATACCTTGAAGATCCTCCTCGGTCTCGGTCGGCAGCCCCACCATGAAGTACAGCTTTATTGATGTCCAGCCTTTCTCAAAGGCCATGCGTGCAGTATAATAGACAGCTGCCTCGGGAAAATCCTTGCGGATAAACCGTCGCAAACGTTCGGTGCCAGCTTCAGGGGCTATGGTCAACCCTGGTTTCCGAATGCGGCTGACGATGTCCAGAAGCGCCGGGCTTATCGTTCCGGGCCGCAAGGAAGGCATCGAGATCGACACCTTCAGCGACTCCAGGCGTCGCGCTGCAGTTGTTGCCAACTGCTCGATGTTCGGATAGTCGGAGGTTGACAAAGATAACAGCGCCACTTCCCCATAACCGGTGTTCTCGATCTGGGTATCGATCTGTTCGATGATGTTGCGTTGCGGCCGCACCCGGACCGGCCGGTACATCGGCCCGGCCTGGCAGAAGCGACAACCCTGAGGGCAGCCGCGCATGATCTCCACACTCAGGTGGCTGTGCACAATGTCAATCAAGGGCAGAACCGGCTGCTTCGGGTAATGCTCCGGCTTCAGTTCCTTCATCACGCGGGCTCGTATCTTCTCAGGCGCAAACTCCTCGATTGGCTTTCTATTCTCGTCATAGAATCGGGGTACATATACAGACTCTACTCTCTGGACAATCGCCTGCAGCTTTTCGCGCCGGGGCTTACCCTTCATTTCGTAGAGGATGGACAACATCTGGGGCAACCCTTCTTCGGCGTCACCAACAAAAAACAGGTCAACGAACTCAGCCACCGGCTCCGGGTTGTAGACGGCTGGTCCGCCCGCAAAAATCAGGGGATGCTCGTCGGAGCGATCAGAGGAGCACAACGGGATACCGGCCAAATCAAGCATCGCCAGCATGTTAGTGAAAACATACTCGTAGGTCAGAGTGAAGCCGATGGCGTTAAATTCGCCTGCTGGCCGAAACGACTCAAGCGAAAACAGGGGGATGCCTTCCCTACGCATGATCTCTTCGGCGTCCCGATCGACGGCAAACACACGCTCGCACAAGAAGCGGTCGTCCTCGTTGACAATATGGTACAGCGTCTGCAGACCGATATACGATTGGCCGATTTCGTACTTGTCAGGAAAAGCGTGGAGATATTTCAGTCGGTCAGTTGGGTCTTTGACTATCCGGCCAAGCTCGCCACCGGTATACCGACCCGGTTTCATGACGAAGGGGAATAACTTTCTTTCGAGTAGCTCTCTCATTGCTCTCGACGTGCTACGGGTTCAAACAAATTACGGCAGTGCATAATAGCGGATTTTGTGAGCCTTTGCAAGAGGAGAAAAACGAGGGTCCGCCGCTCTTCGGGAGACTTCTCCCCATTTGCCGCAGTTAAGAAAGGCGCAGTGCATGAGGAGAGGCTGCCTTATTTTCGTGGGCGGCAGATGTCCTCATCTACCCCATTCAAACCCCATGCCGCCAGGCGACTCGAGGCTATCCTATAAGTCTCCCTTGTAGCTGAGAGATTGCTCCTCTGAGCCTAAACCACCGGCACGATATCTCCTTACACCACCTGCTAAATCTCCTTCAATGATTTGACCTGCCTCAGCTTGCGAAACAACTGAATATACTCTTTGACCATGATTTCCTCCGCCTGCGAAAGCCCTTCCATCATTGGAATGCCGATGCGAAGTACCGCACGCACGATATCGGAAGTTGTGCGATCGTACTTCTCAGCCAGAGCTTTCAACTGGCTTTTCAGTTCGTAGGAGACAAAGATGTTCAGGCAGTGCTCGCCACGAACCCTGCGGCTCTCTTTCTCACGTTGCATGTCCCATTCCTCCTTGTTTCTTGAAAGCGTTATTTAATAGGCTAACCGGTATACCTTTGTTTTGAGTTATCAGGTGTCACTCCTCCCTTTGCTGTGGTATTTTTCGTGTCCGATGAGTATCTGTGGGGAATTGATTTTCAACCCGTACTTTTCCAGCAGAGTCTTGATAATCGGTCTCCAGGTGGCGGTTTTGTCTCGACCACTGATCAGGCGATTTATTTCTTCGACATGTGGGGATTGACATATTGGACAATTCGTGTCGGGCTCAGTTCCGACGCCAAACCGTTCCCGGACGAAACCGGCAAGCTCACTCTTGAGTTTCTTGACCGCTCGCTTGTGGAGTGCTTCGAGCTTGTGAACCGGTCGACCGGACTGCTGCGAGATTTCCCGGTAGCTCTTTCCAATGAAATAAAATTGTGCAATGAACTCCCTTTCCTGCAGGTTGAGCCGTTTCAACGCCTGGCGAACTCGAGACCGGATTTCAGAAGCGCTTTTCCTTTCACTCATGACTTGTCGCAGTTCTTCGTCGCTTATTGCGGAAGCTGAGGGATCGTCGAGTGAGATGGATTCGAATAGAGGAGGGTTGCCCCAGTTCCGGGCCGTTCTCAACCGGGTCGGATCGAAACCTATATCCACGATCCAGTTCTGATAGACCATGCGGTTAGCTGACATACACACCTCCTTGGTGCCGGCAAGTTAGGTCTGTCAGACAAGGCAGGCTACCACATCACTGTCACATGTGTACTATCGCCGCGAAGGGGAGTGGGATCACGTGATTCACAAAATCTCACAAGCAGAACCTGGCTGTGGACGCGACTCCTCCAACTGGCGAGACCTCCCCACGAAGAAACAGCCACTGTAGGTTCTGGCCTTCCCCGCCACTTTTCGTTATCTTCGCCTGCGTGGCGCAAGCGCGGTAAACGGATTGGCCTTTTGACCGAACAAAGAGAGGAAGGCGCCAATGTCGGCCAAGTTAACCGGGAAACTCGATCAAGGAGACAACCCTGAATTTGGATGACCTAGAGCGGATACCAGTGTACACTGTCGAGCGTGAGAGTGATCATCTCTCGTCATTCAAGAAACGCTGGGGGAATCTCGACTTTCGCCGTTCCCAGATGACCTATCTGACGTTGTTTTTTCTCTCGATTTTGTACCCTGCTATGTTGGTTGGTTTTTCCGATGACCCGGCCACTGTGTTGGGGAGTCTCAATCAGGGGGCGCTGATGGTGATGCTGGTGGTCACTATTCTGGTGCAGTGGTTTGTATTCTTCTTGATCTATATAACAACCTATCGTGAACAAACGGGTTTAGTCGGCCTGGGCTTCAAGCGCATACGGGCACTGGATTTTGCATGGGCAGGGGCATTCTTGTTGGCAGCGGGTGCTATTATGGCTGGACTTAGCTGGTTTCTGGCTCAAATCGGCTTGCCGATGCCGGGAGAGGTCTCGCTTCTTATCCCGACCGACAATGCTGGCAGAATGGTCTGGGTAGTCGTGTCGGCAACTGCCGGCGTCTGCGAGGAGACAGCTTTCCGCGGTTATATAATGACCCGTTTGCGCCTGGTCGGAAAACTCAAGTCTTGGGCTATTCCCGTTGCGGTTTCGGCGATTGCTTTTGGGGCATGCCATAGCTACCAAGGCCTGCCGGGGTTTATCGTCATAACCATCTATGGGCTGATGCTTTCCCTGCTGTATATCCGCACCGGCACTATCTGGCCTGCTGTTATCGCTCATTTCTTTCAGGATTTCCTGGCTCTCTTCATCCCACAGTGACAGCCCGAAGAACCTGTCGGGAGGCATTGGATGGGTAGCTCACTCCCGGCGATAGGTGCAAACCAAACCACACGTAGTTTAACTTGACACTGGCGCAGCGACGGTACATATAACGCTGTAGAAACGCACTGCATTTGAGAACGTAACGGTCGGGAACTATGCCGCAGATACGAGCTTCCAGATTGAACCAACGGCAACACAAACGCCCCAGGGGCTGGTTTGCCCGCGCCCTGCCCTATAGCACCTGGCAGAGGAAAATCGTCCTGTGGGGTGTTGTTCCCCTGGTGATTATACTCTTCCTATACTTACTTACCGACAATGTCATCATGATGGCGATCACCCGCCACGGTACGGAGTTCCCCCTGCCCGATTTCATCGGTCAGCGATTGATTGAAACGCAGATACCTCTGGATGATCTGGACCTCGGTTACGAGGTTGCTTCCCAGGAGTATTCTCCCGGCAAAGAGAAGGGCATCATCCTCAGTCAGTTCCCGATTGCCGGGACCAGGGTAAAGCCGGGGCGTACCATCAAGTTTGTCATTTCGCTCGGACGGAAGCTGATTCCCATTCCCGATCTGAGTGGGAAGTCAGTGCGGCAGGCAATGCTCGATCTGGAGACGGCCGGTCTGGTATTGGGTGAGATTGCCTGGGCTTTTTCCGACACTCTGCCGGAACGGGTGGTGGTATTCTCATATCCAGCCGCCGATATTGAGATTCCTCTTGGCTCAGCGGTGAACTTGATGGTCAATCGCGGTCGAGCATCGAGTTTCACCTATATGCCCAAGGTACTCGGTCTGACGATTGACCAGGCCCGTAAGCGTATTGAAGACAAGTCGTTGAGGGTTGGAATCGTTACCTACCGCACCGATGAAAACTACCTGCCGGAGACGGTGCTGGAGCAGTCCGAACCGGAAGGCGCGGAGTTGGATGTCGGCACGGAGATTGACTTGGTGGTCAGCTCGACGGAGTGATGGTCAGTTACCATTATGCGATACCTGATAATTGGAATTGTTTTACAGTCGATTGCTGAAGTTTCCCTTTTGGCTACTGGCGCTGAGAAAGTAATCCCCCCAGTGAAGGAAATGTTCGAGGACGGGATGGTTACGTTTGGCTTTGCCATGAAAGGCCACATCTTTTGCGACCCCTTGTCTCGCGCACCGGACTCAACTCCAGTACCGAGCAGAGATGACAGTTTGAGAAGAATCGCAAATCCTGTAAAGGATTACTTTGCCTCATTACCACTTGACTCACTTCCCTCCTCATTGAAGGAAGACATTGGAGATACACTAACTATGATCTGGTCCAAAGGCCCTGGTCAGCTCATGGTTAAGGCCACGGGGTTCTATAGCCATGCGTGCCACGAGCAACTGGCACATAAACTTTTGCCGATCGATTCGACATTTCAGTGCCCAAGCTGGGAAGACACGTTTTTGCTCCTGAAAAAAGACGTCCGTCTGGCTGATCCTATCGTTCCGTATTCCAAGTACGAGATTGGTGACGCTTCTACTAGATCTTTCGAGGACTCTGTTCGAGAGTTCGTTGTGCAAGCGAAAATGGTGCGTTCAGCCTTTCTTCCTGATACCATCGTGATTGAATACTATGGCGTTCATGCTGATACGCTACCCGACACACTGTTTATGACTGTCCATGGCCAAAGCTACGGAACAGTATCATGTTGGCATATGGTTTATCTGATGGTACGCTCTAACGACACCTGGAAGAGGTCACCAGTCATTGACCTTCATCTTGGAGCCCGTCGGTTCAGGATAGATTCCTCATTTGACCTAAACGAAGATGGTGTAAAAGAGTTGCTGGTTATGAACTATACTTCTGGGTCAGTATACAGCATAATCGGCGGTAAGATGGTATTGATTGCAAGCAGCGGTTATCGGGGGTGTTAGGGAACAAGTGGAGAATGGGCACATTGCCAACCCATAATTCTCTTGCCTATTTTTTTCGATTCTGTAATAGTGGACTCTGCTCAACCCGGAGGGCATGATCCGGCTGGGGCTAGAGGTCAAAAATAGAGACTCCGGATCTTTCGTACTGCAAACATATCCCGGCATACCATGAATCACACCAATCATCGGGCACCGCCAGGTAACACCTTGTAACGCAACGCAATAAAAGCCATCGCCATCGGCTTTTTTGTTGCCTTGGAGTTATAAAAAAGGTACCTTTAAGTTGTTGTAAATGGACATCACAGCTTAGGATACAGAAGGGATTGGTCCCCCCTATGGCACTTGAAAGACAGAAAATCGAAACCATCTTCCTCGAGGAGGAGATGAAATCCTCCTACCTCGATTACTCTATGTCGGTCATCACAAACCGTGCGCTGCCCGATATCCGTGACGGCCTCAAACCTTCCAATCGGCGCATTCTAGTGGCGATGAATGACCTGCATCTTGCTCCCGGAAAACCTCACCGCAAGTGTGCCAAGATTGCCGGTGATACTTCCGGTAACTACCATCCGCACGGCGAGCAGGTGGTCTACCCGACGCTGGTGCGCATGGCCCAGGATTTCAATATGCGCTACCCGCTGGTGGATGGACAGGGTAATTTTGGTTCTGTCGACGGCGATGGCGCGGCGGCGATGCGGTACACCGAGGCGCGATTGACAAACATTGCCGTTGAGATACTGGCCGACCTTGACAAGGAAACTGTCGACTTCATGCCAAACTATGACGCTACCCGGCAGGAACCGAAGCTACTTCCCGGCAAGTTTCCCAACCTCCTGTGCAATGGCACCTCTGGTATTGCTGTGGGCATGGCGACCAATATCCCGCCACATAATCTCGGAGAGATCTCACAGGCAATTCTGCGTGTGATTGATGACCCGGAGTGCACCAACGAGGATTTGATCGAGCTTGTCCCAGGTCCTGATTTCCCAACCGGTGGCATAATCAACGGCCGCGCCGGAATCCACAAAGCTTATACGACAGGACGGGGGCATATCCCCGTCCGCGCCAAAGCTGTAATCGAGCATACCAAGAACGGCAAAGAAGCAATTGTCATAACCGAAATCCCCTATCAAGTCAACAAATCCAACCTGTTGGAGAAAATAGCCGACTTAGTGCGAGACAAACAGATCGAGGGGATCTCTGATCTGCGTGACGAGTCCGACCGAGACGGCATGCGCATTGTGATTGAACTCAAGCGCGACCAGCAGGCCGACATCATCCTGAACCAGCTTTACAAGCATACTACCATGCAGACTACCTTCTCGGTTATTCTGCTCGGTCTCGACCATGGTGCGCCCAAGCTGATAACACTGAAACAGCTCATTGACGCTTTTATTGACCACCGGCACGAAGTGGTAGTGCGCCGGACAAGCTATGACCTCCGCAAGGCCGAAGAACGGGCGCATATTCTCGAGGGCTACCGCATCGCACTGGACCATATCGATGAAGTTATTGCGCTGATCAAAAAGTCCAAGGACACTCCCACAGCACACGCCGGGCTGATGAAGAAGTTCAAGCTCTCGGAAAAACAAGCTACCGCCATCCTTGAGATGCGCCTGCAGCGCCTCACTGGCCTGGAGCGGAAAAAGATTCAGGAGGAATATCGCGAGCTTATCAAAAAGATCAGCGAGCTGAAAGCGATCCTCGATTCCAAGCCGTTGCGGATGCAAATCATCAAAGATGAAACGCTGGAGCTTGAAAAGAAGTATGGTGACGAGCGGCGCACCGAGATTCAAGAGGCAGCCGAAGAACTTACTGTTGAGGACCTCATTGCCGAAGAAGAGGTTGTTATCACCATTTCACACCTGGGATATGTCAAGCGCCTTTCGGTCTCGGCCTACCGGCGTCAGCAGCGCGGCGGCAAGGGGGTAATTGGCATCGAAACAAAGGAAGACGATTTCGCCGAACATCTCTTTATTGCTTCTACCCATGACTATATACTGTTTTTCTCCAGCAAGGGGCGTTGCTACTGGGTTAAGGTGCATGGAATTCCCACCGGCGGGCGGCTGGCCAAAGGGAAGCCGATCGTGAACATGTGCAAAATGGAGAGGGATGAGCAAGTCACAGCATTCTGCAAAGTGCGCAGTTTCTCGCCGGATATGTACATTGTTATGGCTACCCGTAAGGGTATGATCAAAAAGGTCCCGCTTGATGTCTTCTCGCACCCACGGGTGATCGGCGTCAATGCTATGAATATCCCCAAGGATGATGAACTTATCGAGGCGTCCCTGACCGACGGCTCCTATGAGATTGTCCTGGCCACCCGCAAGGGGATGGCGATTCGGTTCCCGGAGGAAAAGGTGCGTTCTATGGGTCGCACGGCGTACGGCGTGAAGGGGATTAATCTCGCCAGGGGAGATTATGTCATCGGCATGGTTGTGGTCAAGCGCGACGCCTCACTGCTGGTGGTCACCGAAAACGGCTATGGCAAGCGCACCTCGATTGACGACTACCGTGTCACCAATCGTGGCGGCAAGGGGGTAATAAACATCAAAACCTCTGAGCGCAACGGCGAGGTGGTAACTATCAAAGAAGCGCTTGACGACGATGAATTGATTCTGATCACCAAGAAGGGCATAGCCAACCGCCAGTCGGTCAGGGACATCAAGGTCATCGGCCGCAACACCCAGGGCGTCCGCCTGATCACACTTAAGGGCGATGACGTGGTTATTGATGTAGCAAGGGTGGTGAAGGAGGGGTAAGAGTGATGAAACGAAAACCTTGGTTAGCTGGCATCCTTAACATCATTTTGCCCGGTCTTGGGCAGCTATATTGTGGCAGGCCGCTACGGGGGTTGGCCTTGCTGATGACGACAGTCCTTGTATTAAACGTCTCAATTGCTATTATCATCTTTGTCGAAGGAAAACCTTTCAACGTGATACTTCCGATAATACTCGTACTGGCTACGTGGTTGTTTCTTTTGATTAATGGGATTCTTACGGCACGGCATATCGGCATGAACTACAGCCTTCGCACCTACAACAAATGGTACTTCTACGTTCTCCTGATTATTGCCTGGGCATTCGCGAGTAGTGAATTGTCACCGATCTTTGGCAAGTACGAGGCATTCAGGCAGCCTTCCCAAAGCATGGGAAACACAATTCATGTCGGCGATTACCTCCTCGCCGACAAGAGTGCTTTTCAATCAGCAGAGCCTCAACCCGCTGATCTCGTTGTCTTCATCTACCCTGGTGACAACAGGACGAAGTACATTAAGCGCTGCGTGGCAGGGCCAGGTGACACAGTCGAGATTCGTGATAAGATGCTTTTTATCAACAGCGTGGAAGTCATTGAACCGGATGGTGTCAAGTATATTGACAGGACGCCTGATGGGCGGCAGATAATCCAGCCTCGTAGACCGGATGGTAGGGATAGTCGGGACAACTTTGGACCGTATGTCGTTCCTACCAACAGTTACTTCATGCTCGGAGACAACCGTGACAACTCATTTGACTCCCGCTACTTTGGGCCCGTGCCAGTGGAGCTGATACTCGGTAAGCCGGTTAGAATCCACTGGAGTCCCCATTTCGACAGGGTTGGAATGTCGGTGCAGTAACGAGTGGCCGATAGCTCTGCTGTGGGAAGCCTGAACCAACAGATGATATTCCAGTTAGTCTGTCTCCTGTATCAAAACTTCACACAGTAGTAGGGTAGGTCTCTTCGAGACCTGCCGAAAATAGGCAGGAGTCATCCGCCAAAGGCGGACTGCCCTACGAGTCGAGCCTAAGGTTTGACCAGTATCTTGCCTCTGGAGCCGGTTCCGGGGACGTACCAGAGATAGATTCCCGTGGCCACGTTCTGTCCTGAGGCATTAGCGCCGTACCATGCCCAGTCGCCGGAGACTCCATGCTCCAGCAATACGGTCTCACCGGATACCGTCTGAATGAGCAGATCAACAGCGTCGTCCGGGAGGTGGAAGGTCACATGTTCTCCCTGCCTGAAGCGTACCGGGTTGGGAGAGGCATATATCCGGAAATCGACAGTGAAGCTTACTACGGCGGAATAGGCATAGTCATTGGCTCGTACCCGCCAGTAGTAAATCTGACCGGACTGGAGCTCCTGCGTTACCCGCCAGGTTGTTTGTCCAGTTTCTCCTTCAGGGACTGGAGGGGAGGAAGCAACGGGGCTGAAAAAGCCTGATTCTAAGGCGACCTCGAAGAAATAGTAGTTATGGCCGGGGGCGGCGATATTGGCGGTTGACAGGATCGGTCGGTCGGTGAGCACCACGACGCCATTTTCCGGCCCGGTTGGAGTCGCCGTGTAATCGTCATCCCCGGTTGGTACGTGGGCATAAATGAACCAGGTTGGTTCTGTTGGATCGGTTATGTTGTGGCTATCCTTGGCACGAACGCACCACCAGTATTTGTGACCATTGGCAGGCTCAAAGCTAAATGCGGCGGCTGTCAGCCCCGGTGTCTCGATAACATTGAATCTGGTCTCTATAATTTGGTTGAGTGTGGAATCATCGTATATCCAGAAGTCATAGAGGACCGAGTCGCCCTCCGGATCGAGGGAGTTTTCAATCAGCAGGACGATCGGTGTGACCATGACTGTATCTCCGTTGGCTGGTGAAACGTGAAGAGGCTGTGAAGGTGGGGCATTCGTTTCGTGGAAGAGCAGGACGGTAAACTCGGTAAGCGGCGTCCACGAAGAGAAATCTACGCTGTCAAAACAGCGAGCACGCCAGCGATAGGTAGCGCTGTCCGCAAGCGTGAGTGGTACTGTCCAGGATGTGAATACTGGTCCTTCAGCAATGTTGGCAACTGAAGCCAGCAGGGTGTCAGCATCGCTGTACAGCTCGAACTCATAGGTGAGCGGATCATCGTCCTCATCAGAACCGTTGATAACCACCAATGTCGGAAGGAGAGTATCAACCGTGGATTCGTCGGCCGGGCTCTGCACGTTCGGCGCTGTGGGCGGTGTATTGCTGTCATTGTGAACGACAAAGCTGAGGCTGGGGCCGTAATCTGAGTATCCGATGCCGTCGAAGGCACGAGCTCTCCAGTAATAGAGCATGCTTTTGCCGAGGACATTCTGGACCACCCAGCTTATCTGATCACTCTCACCGATAACCTCGCCGCTTGACGTAAGCGCTGAAAAATCGGGAGACATAGACACCTCAAAGAAGTAGGTCAGAGGAGTCCCGTCTGGATCGGTTGCTGAGTTAACGGTCAGTGTCGGCGTCAGGGTGGTCACAGTATCGCCATCACCCGGGGAAACCGGAACAGGAGCGCTCGGCAGGGTGTTGGGGGTATTGAAGCTGTATGACCCGGCCCACTCGGAGTAGCTTGTGCCGTTGCTGCTTCGAGCTCGCCACCAGTAGTATCGTCCTGTCAGTAGCGGCGTCAGCAGGGAATAACACGTTATGTTCTCACCTTCGTTAACGGCACTTGGTTGTGTGGCCAGAGTGGCGAGATTGGAGTCGGAATAAATCTCGAATGTATATATTTGCGGCTCTGTGCATCCCGGAGCGGGGTCCGAGTTGGTGACGCAGAGAGTCGGTTTGTCTGTCCCGGCGGCAGAGCTGTCGTCCGGGGAAACGAGAGTCGGTTTTGAGGGCGGAGTCTGGCACTCATCTCCGGCAGATAAGTCGACCCAGATAAACCAGGTGGGCGTTGTCTTGTCACTGAAGGCTGCGCCATCCTTTGCCCGGCACCGCCACCAGTATTTTGCACCGTTTTGCGAGGTGAAGCCGGTAAAAGTAACGCTTGTCTGACTTAGTCCCTCAGTGACATTTATTACCGAGTCGAGTGCTGTGGCAAAGAGGGAATCAACGCTGATCCAAAAGTCGTATGACAATTGATCACCGTCGGCATCGAAGGCGTTGTCGATAACCAGGACAATCGGATCGGCCGTAGTGCTATCCCCATTGGAAGGTGAGGCGTGCCCCGGCAGGCCAGGGGGATTGTTATGAATGAGGCTGAATGTTTGGACAGACGACCAGTCGCTGGAATCGCTCAGGTCACTGGCAACAGCGCGGCAGCGCCAGTGGTAGTTTACGCCGCCGACAAGCTGGTCGAATGTTGTCCACGCTATTGAGCCGGATGTTGATCCTGTTTTGAAGCGTGGATTGGGAAATGTAACTATCGAATCTAGAGCAAACTGATAGGATAGGGTGTAATAGGATGCAACCTGGTCGCAAGTCAGGGTCACCGAGCCGTTCATCGAATCGATAGCCGTTCCTGCGGGTGTCGGAACCACGATGCCTGCGGCGTAGGCTTGGGGCACGTTGGAGAGATTGGAAACATTGTTTTCCTCATCGTATGTCTCGATAGCAACATAGTAAGTATACCCTTCGCTCAGGTCCTCAATGGTAAAGCTTTCAGTGGTACCTGCGGCTGACGGTAAGGGTGGGTCGGAGACAGCCATAGCCGCCGACCAGTTCGACCCGGTGATAGGATTGGTTGAGTACTTAATGACGTAGTGGTTGGCGGTACCGGTGTAACCATCATCGCCGGGTGCGGTCCACGAAAGGTCGATTGCTCCATGATTGGTGCCGGGAATGGCGTTTAAGTTCCCAATCGTTGCGGGGGGAGTAGCATCAATATCAGGTTCCTCACCGGGGGTGTTTGTGAGGGTAAGGGCAGGAGAGGTGGAGTTAGCAGTGACCGCGAATGATAATACTGTGCTGTCGCTTTCCTTCTTGGCCTTCACTGTAAAGTCATTGTAGTCGGTGGAGTCGGACCCGGTATTTTGCTCCCAGTGGTAGGTTACGGCGCCGGTTACGATCCCATTACTGTTGGTCGTTCCGCTCAACACCGTGTGGCCATAATTATTAACGACAGTGACGACCGCTTGCCGAACCGGAAGACTGTTATTTCCCATTACTTGTAGCGACAGTGTCCTTTCCAGACGGTAATCGGAGCCGGAGGCACCAAAGACGATACCTTCTTCCGAGGCACCGCTGAGATAAACACAGTCGCGGAGGGTATCATCGCTGGCGCTGAAGAAATTTTGCCAGCCGACCACAACGGTTTTAGGATCGTAACTTGGGGAAAGCTGCACAAAAGTGTCGGCAAAGAGCATTATGCCGTCCGCTCCGTGATTCATTTCACCGAAGCAAATGATCTCACCCGGACTTTCAAATCGGTTGTACCGATAAATGTTGCCTATGTTCGGGAAACTTTCGAAAACTCCCGCCCAGGCATCGACATCTGAACTGAGCGCCACCGCCCTGAACATGTTTCTCTCGATGATAATCCCGTGGTCTGGCTCATGGCCTTCCTCGTCAGTAGCGGTCAGCCTGAAAACAGCAACCTCTCCGCCATAACTTGAGCCGTGAGTCGTGCTGCCGGTTCCGATAAGGGTGTTGTTGTGGACATGAACATACTTGTTTCCAAACCGCATCCGCAGTACCTGAACCAGACCGCGCGACTCTTCGAGATTGACCCCCTCGTGGACATCCACATGGTTGTTGTACACTTCAACGTAGTTATCCGGCGTGCCGTTACACATCTCCAGAATTATCCCTCGTGACCCGCCGTAGTTGGTGCCGCTGGTAATCACGTTATCATGTATCTCACTTCCACCGGCAATATGGCTGGCGCAAATCTGGTAGGGGTTGGCTGCGGATAGGCAAGTATTGTTTCCCGATGTGTAAAAGTCGTTCCTGGCGTCGGATTGCAGGGTACAGGCATAGACAAAGACCAGAGCATCATTACCTCCGGAGCGGCCGGAGACAATCAGTCCCTGTGAGGGGCCTGTCACTAGATTTATCCCGTGGATTTTGTAGTGGTAGTTACCGTAACCGCTGTATGTGGTACCAAACCACAGAGCTGAACCGTCATAGTTGCACCTGTTGGTGTAGCCGGTGACATCACTGTGGTAATTCCCGCCGGAGGCCTCGATGTTATAGTTCCCCGGCTCTCCGAGAGACGGTGAGTATACGCAGTGGCCATTGCTGCCCGCAATGCGCATGTCCGTCCCTTCTATCAATACGTCGTTGGTGCCTCCAAACTGGAGACAGACATTGCCGTCGCCCGCCCCACCGTGATAGATGGTACCGCCGATGATCTTTATGTGGTGTGATGAATAATCAAACTGTATTCCATAGTGGTTGTTCCCGCCATCGGTTCCAAAAGTGATGGTATCGTTGATAAGGTACACTACTATATCGTGCCCCTGAATGTTCAAGGCAGAACCGCTGGCCGGTAGGTTTGTGCCCGCGACCAGCAGGGTCTCACTGTAGTTGGTGCCGACTTGCGAGGCAGTATATGGAAATGATGATATGGTGGTTGTTGCCGGGTGGGCAGTGCCTGCAAGCAGGATCATGATTGCTGCCAGTTGGATTACCTGCTTGTGAGACAAGCAGTGTGTACGTTTGAAGCTATTCATATCCCCTCCTTAGTGCTGAGCCTCTTGCTCATAAAGATATGGTTTGAGCACAAAGTCCCGATATTCATTGGGGTTACTATCAAGTTCCTTCTCGGCTGCTTTCACCACGTTGTAGGCTTCGCGTGCCGTCATGTAATGCAGGCGGTATTTTCTCCCATCGTTGTACTTGGCTTCTACTTCTGTCAACATCCTGTCGATATTGCTCCCTAGGATGTTGTCATAAGCCCCCTCCCAACTGAGCGAGGCACCGTGTGTGAACGGCCTGACGAAAATCCAGTTCGGTTTTCCCTGAACGTGGATATTGGCCTTTAACCAGGTTTCGAAACGGTGCAGCGAGGTAGGGATTTCCCAGTACAGATTGCCGTCATCGATAGTCGGGTGGGTTATGAAACGCCAGTCAGACCAGTCGATTACCAATGGCCCCGGCATCAGCATGAGTTGATTGGATGTGGTTTTCAGTCCGACGGCGCTTTGAACTCCCTTGTCGTATGATTTAGGCATTTCGGGATCATCCGTACAGTAGTAAATCTTGTTGACCATGGAAGGTTGCGCTGTCTGTCCCAGAGAGGGAAAGGTGCAATCGCTGTAGCAGCCAAGTTGCAACAGGATTGAAATCTCATCATTGACACCACAGTAATCAACACCATTTTCGAGACGTGAGTTGTCCAGGGCCCAATTGCCGTGAACGAAAGACCAGTGGTCTTTGCCATCGGCTGAGATCAGAGCGCCGTGTGCCTGAAGAGAATCCAGTCCGTCGGCGAATTTTTTCCGAAGTGATTGTGAATTGTCGCCATGATGGTGCAAGTGAACCTCCACATCGCCATACCCCTCACGACAGAGTTTCACGATGCTGTCCACCTCGTAACCCCGGAACTGCTCCAGGGGATAGTACCAGGTGTGTTGAAGCTTCTTGCCGTCGAAATCGACATGCTTGTCAGCCAGCTTCCGGTAGCCGGTCATCCAGGCGTTGACAATCTCTATACTACCGCCTGGTTCCCAGTGATCAGTCCAAAAGAAAATGATGTCGGTCACACCCTCACTTTCAGTTCGAGCGGGACTGTGAAACATGTAGTCGACGAGCCAAATGTTGTAATGGCTTTTGTATACCTTGTAGGTAACTAAGCTTATACCCAAGAGCACTACGACAAGTGCTCCCAGAATGATATATCGAGTACGCTTCATGTTTAATATCAGTATCCTGTTTTAAGCCTGTAAACTCAACGTTTATTTCGTCCCGCCCGTAGATTTGCTTTACAAATAAGCATACTCGCCAACATACTGCAAAGCTTCCTCGCCCCCAGTACTGCAAAAGGCTTACCATTGGACAACAAAACAGACCCGGCCCAAACCTGTTGTCATTTTGGGGGTTAGCCATGTCATCAGAAGAGGCGGGAGGCGGTGGGGGATTGCAGGGTGATCGAAAATCATGCTGTTGGGGATAGTACCTGTTGTTGCTCAGGCTGTTAAGGTGTTTGTCAACATAAGGGCAGTGTTCAGGTCTTGAACACTACATGAGACGATGTTTCCGCAGCCGTAAGTTGTTGTTGATCCTGAGGATGCCTGGGATTAAGTAGTCCGTAATTGAAGTCAAGGCGGATTTCAGGCGAGAAGTATGAACAGAAAATGGAAGACAATACTTATCCTTTCCCTGGTCGGCAATCTCTGCATCGTGTATGTGGCGTACAAGGCGCTGGATTATCGCCGGCATGTAAACTACTTCCTGGATAAGTATACTAACGTCGTTTCAGAGTTCTCCGGCCGTAGCCGGTATGCGGCGGACAATAGGCGTCTGGCATCAGGCGTTCCGGTAGATAGTCGTATTGTTTTCCTGGGTTCTCAAATCACTGAAGGCTGGGACCTTGACGAATACTTTCAAGGTTATGAAACGATCAATCGGGGTATCTCCGGTCAGCGGATGGCTGGCTTTCTGCTTCGATTTCGACCGGATGTTATCGGTCTTCGTCCGCAAGCTGTTGTGATAGAATTCAGCTCATACAACTTCCGTTCTGAATATGCCGTCAAGGAGATCGAGGACTATGTTGCGAACATGGCGGAGCTAGCCCGGCTGCATGGTATTGAACCGATTTTAACGACGGTTATCCCCACTTGGGAACCGCTTGAGTACGAATCTTACTCGGTTGCAGACAGCGTTGCTGCTTACAACCGCTGGCTCTTACAGTTCTGCCGGGAAAATAGCTACCGCTGTGTTGATTTCTGCAGCCTGGTCACTGACGACAACGGATTTCTTCAGCGTGAGTTGTCAATCAGCCATATCGAGTTAAGCCCAGCCGGTTATGAGATAATCTCACGAGCGACACGGTCGGTGTTGGAATCCCTGGACACGCCTTTGCATTCGGGCGATGGCAGGTGAGTCTTCCGATAGTTCTTACCCGCTGGCACGTGGCTTGGGAGTGCTAGCGCTGATAATTTATAAACATTCTCAAGTGCGTCATTGCGAAGCATCAGCCAAGGGCTGATGCTGTGGCAATCTCATGATAGAAATATAACTGCTATACTGAGATCGCCACGTCCGCCTTCGGCGAACTCGCGATGACGTATTGACAGAATGTTGTCAGTCAAACTTAAGTTTATGAATAATGCGGGTTAAGAGGGCAGATTCGGGATGATCGGGATGCCATAAGCAGCTTCGAATTCGTCAAAAACCTCTTGCATCTCAATAGCATCGTCGCGGTATAGATATGTCGGATTGGGGCGCCAATGGTGTGGACAGATGTCTTTGGTCCACTTTTCTCCTTGCTCCAGTGCCGTATGACGTATGACATTGTTGAGCACCCTGGTGCTACCGATACATGAGATATTATTCTGGGTAACCCACTCTCGTGGAGAGAACCTGTCATAGCTGGCGATGAAATCCATCAATTGCTGGCTCAACCGCTTGCGCTTGAACAGAATCCCGGTCTGTCCGTTGATAAATGCCTTCGAACCGACAATGGCATCCTCCATGAGGCCCACCGGGACATCGGCGAACATCGACTCCACGATGGCCACACAGGCCCCTTCGTTGCCGGACATAATCAGGCTGACTTTTGCCGATCTCATAGCCGGGACCATTTCCTCGTCGGGAAGCCCCTGGCGAATCGTTATCCGACCGGCGACGCCATAGAGGTCGGCTTCCGCCATAATGGTGTCGGCAGTTCGCCCCTGCATAGGTCTGCCAAGAAGCAGAACGCTTGTAGAACCGGGCATTTTTCTGAGGGTATTGAAGAGCAGGAAATGTCGCTTGTAGACAGCGAAATTGGCCAGCATGACGATATCGAACTGCTTTTCCACCAGTTCATCAGTATTAAAGATGTCTGGATTCACCCAGCTTGAGGACAACAACGGCACCGGGACCAGGTTGTCCGCCAGTCTTTGGAAGGCCGGCATGTCGTCAAAGTTGCTCAGTAGGTGAAAGAGCTTACCCGGCCACATCTTGGCTGCCAGTAAAAAAGGCAGATCGTGGGGAGGAGACCAGGTTGGGCCCAGGACGAGGTGATAGTTCTGTGCCAGTTTGTCCAAGTCGCCATACCTCAGTAGCCTGAGCCAGTGGTCCTCGAAGGCAACCAGCAGAACACCTTTTTCCCTGTTATTTACCGGCTTTTTCAGGATGATGCCCTTGCGAATCTCACGCAGCGTACTGTAAGGGAAAATCAGGTCCCAGTCGACTAAATCAGGGTTAAGATGCGCAATGCGGTCGCGGAGCTTGGTCTCCAGCCTTCGTAGCAATCTTGAGGAGGGACAAACTCGCGCGGCTCGGGTCAGCATGTCGGCCGATAGAGCCTTGGCATCTGCAGTCCGTGCTCGCTGTAAGCGATCGCGCTCCTCAAGGAACCGGCTTGCAACGTAGCGACAGCTTTTATTGAAGCGTAAAAAGTCTTTCAGTTGTAACCGGGCACGATGAACTGCACGAAACATTGTTATCTCTCCCTCGAAGATCCTCAGTGGGAAAAGGTTTCTAGTTTAATAATAGGATTCTCGGCAGTTTTTTCAAGAGTTTTGAGGACATAAATCGATTGATTGTCGTCTGGCTCTCTGCTATAGTGTGACATAACCATTAAGCGGAAGGAGCGCTTATGGCATCGTTTATTATGGCCATGACTATTAATCCGAATGCAAAGAAGCTTCACCAAGACCTGTCACGCCAGATCGATGGGTCTCTTGGCGCGTTTACTGACAACAACGTGAAGGTGCTCAATCTTTTCGCAACCCTGGGGAGGTACGACCTCTTGGCGGTGTTTGACGCCTCCGATCAAGCCGTGGCCTTTAGGGTAGCCTCTGAGATCAATAATAAGGGCATTCTTGAAACGGAAACCTGGCCTGTAATCCCGTACGAGGAGTTTACCCAACTTATCGGGTAGTATTAGTGCAGCAAGAAGAGACTCAAGTCACCTGACCGGACGCAGTTCTGTTATTTCGATGATTGGTTGTCATAGTGTGTCAGTCTTCATTAGGTCCTTGTAGTAGTCCTGGTGGCTTTGAATGTATGCCTCGCGGCTGAACCGACGAAACGCGCTTTCTCGCGCAGACTCTCCAAGCCTTGCTGCCAGCGACCTGTCGGAGAGCAACACTCGCAGACCGTTTTCCAATCCTTTTTCATCGTCAACCGGATAAAGGAGTCCGTTTTCATTATGAGAAATCGCCTCGCCATTTCCACCGACATTGGAAGCAACAATAGGCAGCCCCGCGGCCATGTATTCAATCAGCGAGTTCGAAAAACTCTCGAATTTCGAGCACATAACGGCAATATCAAAGGCGGCTAAGCAGGGAGCGGCGTCGGGGTACCTGCCCGCCAAGTGAAACTTGTCAGTCAGGCCGGAAGTGTCGATCAGATTCTGGAGTTTCTCCCGATCATTTCCATCGCCAACTACAACATATTTGAGGGATGGGAAATCTCTGTCGAGTTGCGTGGCGGTCCGAATGAAAGAAGCGACGTTCTTAACAGATCGTAGATTAGCCACAGTGCCAATAAGTGTTTCGTTGTCAGCGATATTCCACTCCCGGCGTTGTTTCGAGCGCTTATCAGGAGAGAGAGACTGGAATCGCTGCAGGTCGAGTCCGTTGTAGATGACTGTAATTCGACTGGGGAGAACCCCTTCCACCTCGACCGTTTTGGCTGCGGCCGCTTCGGAATTGGATAGGTAGTGGCCTGTCCATCTCCGCAGGAACCGTAGGATTGATATGTGAAGACGGTTATGCCAATCACCCATATTTCGACGGCTGGAAATAACGTTTTTACAACCGGCCAGCCGGGCGCCGGTTATCCCAAAGATGTTGCCGTCGACGAAGAACATCTGGACGATATCCAGTTGTTCGCTTTGTACAAAGTGAATGAATTTCCTCAGGTGCTTAAGGAAACTGAGACTAAATATCCTTTTAAGATTGTACACGATAAGCGGAAACGGAAACTTCTGCTTGTCGAGCCATTCTGAGTTGCGCAGGCAGATGAGATAAGGGCTGAACTGAGTTCTGTCCAAGCCGTTCAGCAACATCAACAACTGCTTTTCAGTACCGGCGGCGGGTGTTTGTATCGTGTCTATGACAAATGCTATTTTGATCATGCTTCAAATTCGCTATGATAATACCTGGTGATAGACTGCTGTCAGCCTCCGGTTTTGCCTGTCGAAAGTAAGATTATTCCTTACAAATTGCAAGGCGGTTTTGGCGAACTTCTCGGCCTGGTCTCTGTGATTGCTCATGAAAAGCAATCCCTCCGCCAGTGCCGGAATGTCTTTGGGCGGAACCAGGTATCCCGTTTGTCTATCCGTGATTATCTCCGGTACCCCTCCTACTGCGGTCGCTACCACCGGGACCCCCAGCGCCATCGCTTCAAGCACAACGTTTGGCAGGCCTTCCGATAGTGATGGGTTTATCAGGGCATCAGTACCCTTAATGCAGCCCACCATGTTATTCTCGAAACCGGGACAGAGGATTTTATCCTTGTAACCAAAAGAAGTTATCATGCTGCGTATTTTGTCCAAATCCGGCCCGTCTCCGAACAGCACAAAGCGCAGCCGTGGATCCTCCTTGATCGCGGTGGCCGCTGCTTTTACCAGGTAAGTTTGCCCTTTTTCACGACTGAACCGCCCGGCGCATACATATACCAGCGTGTCGGATGTGAATCCATATTTTGTGCGCAGGTCTACCTTCTCGAATCCTTCGAGATGTTCCGGCTCAATGGCGTTGCGGACAACGGATATCTTTCCTTCGGGAATCAACAACCGGGTAAGCCTGCGCTTTTGTGCTTCCGATACCGCGACAATGTGGTCAGCCAGGCGGATGATAACCTTGTCAATGGTGTGATATAGACGCATCTTGATATTCTCGCGAGTCCAACCCCGTGAAAAGGCAACCCATTTGGTCTTTGTTCGTCTGGTGGCCAGCCATCCGATAACGTGGGTGCGGTAGTCATGGGTGCACAGTACACAAGTGTCTTTTTTTATCAAGTAGTTTCTGATGGCGCCGATCGCTTTGGGATCATAAGCGTTTTTCACACGGAAGAGACAAGTCTCGATTTTGTCCTCGGCGATCACCTTTAGAAATTGTGGTGATTGGCCTCCCTCAGTGAATGAACCAATGATAACAGAAAAATCTGAATCCTTTGCATGCCGTGCGTGAAAATGCAGTTGGCGTTCCGGCCCGCCGTAGAAGTTGGAAGCTCGCAGGTGCAGAATATTCATCGTCCCTCTACAACCGAAACTAAGTAGTTGTTGTACCGCTTACTCAAACCTTCCCAGCCATAATGTTGTTCAACCAGCTTCCGTCCCTGTTCGGCAAGCTGGGTCCGAAGCGTTTGGTCGCCAAGACAGGTGAGGACCTTCTCAGCAAACTCTTCCGGATTATCTCCAAGCAAGATGTTTTCGCCATTGGTCACTCGCAGTCCCTCGGCGCCGATAGAGGTCGAGACTACCCCCTTTTTCATCGCCATCGCTTCCAGTATCTTCAACCGCGAGCCGCCCCCAATACGCAAAGGTACAATGTACAGCGCCGCTTGTGCTATGTATGGCCGCACGTCATCAACGGTACCGGTAACAGTCACTCCCTCGATATTTTCCAGTTCCGCTATCTTTTTCGGCGGTTTGCGACCGACAAGCGTAACCGTCGCCTGTGGATTCTTCCTGTGTATAAGTGGGAATATAGCATGGACAAAATGAAGGGCGGCATCCTGGTTAGGACGCCAGTCCATCGAGCCGGTAAAAACCAGCATATTAGGATCGATTTTGGCTTCACACGGTGTGAAGTAGTTAAGATCGACGCCATTCTCGATTACTTCGACCGAATGCGGCAGTCCGAACCGTTGTATTTGCTCCGCCTCCGGTTCACTCACTGCCGTAGCGCCATTCGCCCATCGGAAACAGTTTCTTTCGAATTTCTCGACTTTTGCTTTCTGTACCAAGATGTACCATTTCTTGAACGGATTCTTCTCGTTCTCTTCGTATCGTTTCCAGATGGCCGATTCGATATTGTGAGCCACGATTACACTTTTGACTCCCCGGAGTTCTCTAAGGAAAAGCGCGTACGGGGTCCATTCGCAAACGACAAGATCGAACTTCTGCCGATCGATAAGCTGCTTCAGCCGGGATTGAAAAGCCTCGGTGTGGTGACTCGTCACGATATATGGATAAGGCGATGTGAGATTCAAAAGCAGTCTAAGATAGAATCTGATACCGGTCTGTCTTCTGTCTGGAGAGTCGACGGCATACGGGGAAATCCCGTTATCCTTCAAGAAGTCATATCCGGGGGAATCGGGTTCCCCATAGGCGAGGTATGATACGTCATGAAACAGGGTCAGGCCTTTGGTCAGATTGAAAGTGCGGATGCGTTTCCCGGTGTTGAGGGGAAATGGGAACTCTTCATCTATCACGAGGATATTCAATTAGCTACCTTACCGACCTAAGTAAATGTTTGATTTTCGTCTTCGGAGGGTCGGATTGCTTGAAAGCCGGGGACATCTTCTTTCTCTTCTTGCGGCCGGTTCACTTTTGAAATAACATATCGATACTTGCCTGATGGCGCTCGTTCTATTTCGCTGACCCGTTCAAGGCGGTAATGGATGTCGGTGCCGATTTCCCGGCGGAATATTTCCAATAGTCTGTGAACCTCAGCCTGGTGATCGCTCCCTTGAGCTTCCACGCGCAAGACTATTTCGTCCAACTTCTCTTGGATAACCTGTGCTTTGGCCGCCAGGCCGGCGTGTTCCGCCATGGTGTGAATCTCGGGACCGGCCACTCCGGTTCCATCCGGACGCCAGATAATATCCGTTTCTCGTCCCTGAATTTGCAGCAGCCGGGGCGCGGCCAATCCGCAGTCACACGGTGACTCATCAAGGCTGGCCAGGTCGGCGACGCGGTACCGTATAAGGGGCGTGCCCTTATTCAGCAAGTCGGTTACCAGTATCGCTCCCGTGGTAGCGTTGACCCCTGTCGGTACGACTTCAATGTAAACACTTTCGGTGATGATATGATACCCATTCTGCCGGGGACATTCAAAGGCCGCAGTGCCGAATTCCCTGGTTCCATAGCGGGCATAGGCACGATCTGCCAACACCGATTCGATTTTCTGGCGTTGATGTTCGTAAAATGGTTCCGCCGTGACACAAATGACTGGGACCCGAACCGGGCTAACGTGTCCAGATTCAATCCGCTCGGCAAGATCGAATGCCAGCGATGGGTAGGCGAGTATGAACGATGGCCGGGACTTCTTTGTCTGGGTTACAAACTCCTCATACGTGGTATTGGAAAGTCGTGAAGAGTCCATGGCATAGACGCGGGTGGCCCAGTATTGAACGATTTTTTGTTTCCATCCCCGGTTTTCGAAGAGGTCACGGGGAGCGCCCCACAACAGTCCCTGCCATTGCCCGTCGCGCCAGCCGTAGTAGCGGGCCAACGCCAGGTCGATCCCTCTCCGATAGTCCAGGCAATGCCGGTCGCGGTAGAAACTCAAAGCATCTCCAGTGGTGCCGCCAGTGACGCTTTTTTCCAGTTGATCAGGTGGAATGTTGTCGGAGACTAACTCATTGGAATTGTCGCGCAAATCTGTCCTGGTCAATTCAGGGAGCCGTTGCAGATCAGAGAAATCCTTAAGGTCGCCCGGTTCAAAGCCGACTGTCTCAAAGCGCTTCCGGTAGAATCGAGAATGCAGGTAGACATGCTCAATGATCGCCGATAGACGGAGGAACTGTTTCTCACGAGCCTGTTCAGCGGACCATTTCATGTGGTCGGTAACCATACGGGCGAATTTGTACTGCGACGTGTCTTTGCGCCGCACTGCCAGAGCGTATCTCCCAAGGCGGGCTAAAAACTCATCTATTCGCGCCATTTTCTTTCCTTGTCATCAGTCGCATCTTCTCATGAGCAGGAGTACCCACTGTTCGCTCAGCTAGCGCTGTTGTATTATCTATCGGTCGGTAATCCCTCCGGTAGAGACGCCTTCTCAGGTAAGCCAGCGTCGGGAGATCGAAACCGCTGTTCAACCAGTCTGGCCATTATTGCTACAAAGCTGGCGAAAAAGTACCAGTTAAACCGGTACAAGTTGTGAGCGAACAAACCCAGGAAAAACAGCAGGGCAACCGATATCATGACCGCTGTCGCTGCCTGAAAATTGAAATCTCTCTCAAAGCCGTGACTCCTCAACGTCGAGCGGATAAACCTGACGTTGGAGGCCAGCTTGTAGATGAAGTAGCCGAAGGCCAGCAATCCAATTAAGCCCAGTTCTCCTACCAGTTGCCCGAGCATGTTGTGTGGTTGCAGCCAGGAGCCATGGTGCTCATGATTATACACACTGAAACAACCTATCCCCACCCCAGTCACTGGCCGGTGCAGCAGGATCTCAAAACCAACCTTGAGTCCCTTGATACGTCCCTGGGCTGACTCGCCGGCTCCCGTCCCGTCCTCCAGTTCATTATAGTGGGCTATGGATGCAAACCGCTCAACGTATTGCTCCGGCATAATGGCTGCCACACCGATGATGATAATAATCCCTATTATGAACATTAGCACTTTGTGTTTGCTGGTCAGACCGATGAGCACCAGCATAATGACCGAGCCCAGCATACCCCCTCTCGATCCGGAGATGACCACGGTCCATAGGCAGATTACCAGCAGCAACCCCAGAAACGAGCGTAGGAACTTGTTCCGATGGTACTTCATCAACAAGAATATGAACGGCATACCAAACACCAGTGATGCGGCCATCGAGTTGGGATCGCTGATCATGCCTTCCTCACCGCCTAGTCCCACCGCCCGCTGAATGCCCATAGTGTATTCGAAGGTACCCGAATAATAATTGATAGTGGATGAAACGGCAATAAACGCCACGGAGAGAGCGTACATCCATATAATTGACTTAAACTTACCCTGTGTATCGGCTATCCGCGCGACGAACAAATAGACCAGGATAATCTTGAAAAAGACGATGAAATCGTCCTTGGCCCCGCCCACCCATACTGCCGGAATCACGGACAGGGCGGCTGCGGCCACAAAGAAAAGAACGCCTTTGTCAACATCGAACAACTCAAAATTCCGACCTTTCACAAGGTAAATGAAGATCAGACTGATGATAACAACGATAGCGACAACTTTTTCGTAGGGGTAGTGCATGACAGCGACATTTGGGAACAGTTCCTGCGGTCGGACCAGAAAGAAAAACAGGTAGATATGGAGACCGATTATCGGGTACCGAAAAGCAAGGAAGGCAAAGAAAGTGCCGCCGATAAGCCCGAACGGCAACAGACTGTACGGCCCTGGGGCCAGAAGTAGACACGCACAGATCACCATCACAACAAAAAAGGCTGTGTAGAACAGACCTTTTTTCGTCACAAAGGTCGATGATGCCAAGCCGGCGCGCGTTCTTACCATAGTGTTATTTTCACTATTCTTTATGATTGGCATACATCCTCATAAGCCTGTTCCGGCCGTATTCGGTCTTACGCCAAAAGAAGTGATCATTGACCAACTCCGCGTAGCGGCGGGCTTTACGTCCGCCGTCAAATGGTGGGAGAAAAGCTCCCACCCTACATGAAGCCAAATGGTCACATTCCAAGACAGGCTCTGTACATCTGCCCCTCACGTATTTGCTGCTATACTTCATTTGCCGTTTGTACTTGATCACCTGTTATACATCCCCGTATAAAACAATCATTGCATTTTCTCTGAAAAGGCAACGCAATTCTTCACCTGGCCTCCCTGAGCCGAGATATGGTAAAGCGGTGCTTGCCGGAAGGAGTAGGGGGAATGTAATCGGTTAATTCGATGTCTATTCTTACATTAGCTCCTGTCATCCGTCGAATTTCCGACAGAATACCTTCTACCTCGGGCTCTTTCTCTTTGGAGACTAAAAGTAGCCGGAGAGTTTGGTCGTCCTCTTGGATAAGTTGGAACTGGGTTATCTCCGGTTTGCCATGGAACAAAAGAGTGAAGAAGGCACCGTGTATGTATTTGCCGTTGACCACGATCATGTCGCTTGATCGTCCCTTGATTTGTTCAAGAAGCGGGTAACCTCTTCCGCAAGAACAGGGTGCAGCCTTCTTGACAGCCATGTCGCCAATCAAGTACCGAACGAAAGGGAAGGCGTAATTTGCCAGATCAGTTACGGCGACATTACCCACCGTCCCGTCCGGAACAGGTTGGCCATCGTCGTCAACAATTTCAACTATCCGGCCCGAGGCAAAAACATGTAGACCCTCATGAGCGGGACATTCAGCGGCGATATTATTCACTTCGCGGCTCCCGTAAAAATTATACACTTTGGTGCCGAAGGCCTGCTCGATTTCTTCACGCTGAAAGTCATACAGCATCTCCGCCGAGGAATGGACGGCTGTGGGGGTGAAACTCAATGACTTGGTTAGATTAATGTGTCGCGCTACCAAGTGAAGCGAAGAGGCATATCCATATACATACTTGGGTTTAACCTTGTTGATCCCATCTAAGAATTTTTCAATCAACGGCTCGGACATGGCGAAGGAGTTGAGCTGTTTAACCCGGTTGAGCTTTAACATAAATCTGTCATATCGTGATAAATCTTGAAACTCCCGAAGCGCCCCCCAGAAGACAGCCGTGCGGTCGCCCGGATGTATGCCCATCCAGCTTAGGAATAACAGGTTGCTGACCTGACCATGGAGGCGGTACCTGTCGTCCTGATAGAAGTTGACTGGATGACCTATGGAGCCGCCTGATGCGTTGAGAAAGTGGTTTTGCGCATTGTCGCACAGAATCCTCTCCCGGTCGTTTTGCAGGTTTTCGCGTGTCAGGAGGGGAAGGCGGGACAGATGGGTAGTATCAAAATCCCTGGTTATTTCGACATTGTGTTTTCGGAACAGGTCCCGGTAATAGGAGCTGTGATCTTGGGCCTGTTTGAGTAGCTCTCTTAGTCGGGTATTCTGCAGGTCGACGATTTTGTCGTGCGTTAGAAACTGCTCACGCTTGAGCTGCGCCAGGCGCGAATATATCCCGGTGCCGTCCTTTTGATCTTTCAACCAGAAGACGGCCTTGTACAGGTGGTTATATAGCGACATAACCCATCTTACCAATCTCACCATCGAAGTGGAACATATCCATCAGTTTTTTCTTTTCAGTTTGGCCAGCAATCTCACTCTGTCCTCAGGGTCGAGAACTTTCCACCAGAATCCGGCCAGGGCGAACGCCCCTACGATAGCTATATCGGTAAATAAGCCGGCCCATCCGGGAAGCTGGTTGGCATATTTCATTAGCGCTGAAATTGGCAGCGCAAACAGAGCGCTGGTGATAAGCATTTTTACACTGGTAAAGTAGAATGTTTTCAGGCTGGCTTTGATGATCCGGTGGAATACATAGGGATACACAAAGATATATATGACGAATTGGGGAATGGCTGTTCCCAGTGCAACTCCATATATCCCCAAGGGCCTTACTAGGATCAGGCTCAAGGCCACGTTACTGACCGCTTCTGCCGCCAAGACATAGAAAAGTGGCAAGTGCTTGCCAATCCCCAGCAAGACTGAGTTGGCGGTTACCTGTGGTAGATAAATGCAGACTGGGATGGCCAAAATGTACAGGATCGCGACAGTATCGGTGAATTCCGGCCCCATCCATAAATAAATAAACTTGCCCGCGAAGAAGTACAGACCGACGCAGATGCAGCCGCTGAGGTAGTACAGGTATTTTGACATCTTGCCGTACAGGATTGCAATTTCACTCGTGTCGCTGGTGGCGTCAAGGTGGCTGATAGCGGGCACGAGCGGTATGCTGATGCCGCTAATGATCGTGCGCAGATAGGTAATCATCTGCCCGGCAATGCTGTAAAACGTCACTGCTGTCGTGGTCAGGAATATCCCGACAACGATGTTGTCGATGTTAAAGATGACCATCCACGAGATGACAATGAGAAAGCTGACAACTCCATATCCCAGTAGCTGTCGGATGTGTTCCCGGTTGATATATTTCAGGCGCCAATGGATTTGAGGAACCAGGCGTTGTTGTACGACACGGCGTATTACTGACTTGACGATGTTTATCACGATGGTGATAACGGCCAGCGTGATCAGCCCGTGTCCCTTTTTCAAGAAATATACAACGATGAGGGCGCTGATAATTGAGGCCGTTATCTCGATAGCGTTGGAAATGTCATACCGGTGGAATGGTCCGATCGCGGTACCCGTCATAAAAAAGAAGGAGACTGCTTCATTAAACCCAATAATGATCAGGGCCGTGCGCATTACCGGCTTCAACTCTGACGTGACGTTGAAGGCGTCAAGAAAAACGTAGGTGACAACCAGTGTCCCCACAATGACCAGCGTGCCGGTTATAGTATAGATCAGGTTGCTGGAGTTCATAATCCCGTTGAGCCCCTCGTAGTCCTGGGTGGCATAGTGCTTGGAAAGGTAACGGGCGAGGCTCTGTTTCATGCCGACATCGAAGAAACTCATGTACGCGATAACGGAGAAAATCAATGCCCAGACTCCATATTGATCTTTGCCCAGGGTATGGACCAGGAAAGGACTCATGAAAAAGGCGATAATCGCCCCGATAATCATCAGAGCCCAGTTGGAGAAGATATTCTTCAGGAGGAGCTTCTTAGGATCGTGCATGGCTTGTTTATAGAACTACTTTTAATAATGGCCGGATGAGAGGTTTACTGAACTCCTGTCACTTTATATATGACCGGACGTGCGGCCTCGGCCAGTATCCGGTAGCCTTTCTCATTGACGTGGACAGGGTCGACGGAGCAATCGCGAGGCAAGAACCCCTTGTCATCCTGAATGGCTGCGGCGAAGTCAATCACGGGTAGGTTATTCTCCGCTGCAAATTGGCGTATCCAGTTGTTAAATGCCGTCAGGGTATCCGCGATGCTGAAGTTGCCGATGTGGGCCTCCGGCTTGGCAGCCGGGATTATCGTCGACATGATTGGCACAATATTATTGGCCTGGGCCAGTTGGGTCATCATGGTCATGCCGTCTTCCAGCACCGATAAGGGCAGGTTCGGTCTGATATTGATAGAGCAGAACTTGATTACGACCGCCTTTGGTTTCAAGTCGATTGCATCTCGCTTGAACCTGGAAAGCATGGCCGGAACGAGCTGCCCGCCAACACCCCGGTTGACCATGTGTACCTTTGGGAAGTCCTTCTTCAGGTCCCATCGATTTGTAATAGACGCACCCATGAAGACCACCCGCAGGGGATCAGACTTGCCCTGCGCGATTTCACCCAGTATCTGTTTGTTTTCATCCGCGTATGATAGTTTGGGGACACTCTGATTAGAAGCCCCGGTAAGCCGGCGCTTCAGTTCCCCCAGCGGCGAACCGCCGTACCTGATGTAGTGGAAAAATCCCCATATTGCCAAGAGGTTTACAAGAATCGACCCAATCAAGACGAGTTTCCAGAAGTTATGCATGCCCCTTTCTCCTTCCTCGACCGCCCGACCTGAGCAAGCGAATCATAGATTCACCTTTCTGGCCGGATTGCCCATAACGGTCGTATTGTCTGGTACATCCCTATACACGACGCTTCCCGCGCCGACAGTGCAGTTTTCTCCAATGTTGGCCATTATTACCGAGTCCTGACCAATCCAGGAGTTGTCACCGATCTTGATCAATTGGAATTCGCCGACACCTTCCTCTTTCTTGGCTCGTTCGTTGGGGTGTCCGTGTTGGTATTTACCTGACAGCAGCGAGACGCGCGCCCCGAAAAGGACATTCCCGCCGATATCGGCATGGCCGATGATGCTGTAGGCTCCGATCACAGTGCCGGATTGCACAATTGTGTCCCGACGGGACAGCATGCTGCCAAACAAAAAGGAGGCGTTTAGTGAAATCCCGGTACAGACCGCCCTGTAGTAAGCCAGCCGCATATACTCTCCGAGAATAGTGGGAAACAGCGAGAGAGTCTCCTTGCACCAACCAAATACCCTTTCCGAGCGACGGCGAACAACCAGGCCCTCTGTCCAGGTTACCAGTATCAGCGGAAAAGTCAGAATAAGACCCAGCAGGAAAAGGAGCCTTTTGATTATCAGCTTCACCATAACCAGTTATCAATCCCTCGCGCCTTCAGCCTCGTCGACAACATCGATCAATTCCTGTGGAATGTCAACATAAGCAAACCAGCCCCAATATGCTGATTCAGGTGTTGATCAAAACATCCGGGCATCCAGCCCATAGGTAGTATATCGTTCACTAGCGGCTGATGCTTCAGGTACGAATAAGTGATATGGCAGGTGTTACCGGTCAGACTACGTCACATGTTGCTATTATTACATTTCCATGATGCGTGAGGAGCTGGACTCCACCCGCGTTCAGCCCGTACTTCCAACAAAAAAGCCGCCGAAGTTCACGGCGGTCTACTTCCCAAGGGCGCTGTTATCCTCACATCTCGTTGAGGATGTATTTCATCGGATTGTAGGTCTTGCCGTTCTGGATGATCTCGTAATGCAGATGCGGGCCGGTAGACCAGCCTGTCGATCCCATGAGTGCAATCACTTCTCCTCGCTTGACGATCTGGCCCCGTTTGACCTTGATTTCAGACAGGTGGCCGTAGCGGGTACGGAAGCCATAGCCATGATCAAGCACGATTATTTTTCCAAGGCCGCCGCTTGTGCCAACCCTGGTGACTCGCCCGTCAGCAGTGGCGATAATTGGAGTTCCTCGGTGATTGGCAATATCAAGGCCGCGATGCATTCGCTTGTAGCCGGTGAAGGGATCATACTTCATTCCGTAACCGCGAGATACCCACCCTTTAGCAGGCCAGATGGAGGGGGTATGGTTGAGGCGGTCCTTGACATCGACAAGAGTGGACTCGACCTCTGCATACTTCTCAATCTCAAATTCGGACAGCTTCAGTAGCCGATCGACTTCGGCCTCAGTGACCACTGCTGTTTTCTCTGTCTCCGATATTGACGCCATCGCCGGGGGAACCGGCCCGCCGACACCCAGTTGGCGTTGCTGGGGGTCAATCTCCGGGAGGTCGAATATCGAGCGGAGATACACTTCCTTTTTGACAAGCTCGCTATAGCGGTCTTCAACTTCAGCCAGATGCCAGCGCATCTCCTCGTAGCGGTCTTTGAGCTGAAGGTTCTCTGTGCGGAGTTGTTGTAGTTCTTTGTCGGTGACTTTGTCGGTCAAAAACTGGGCCGAGAAGAAGAAGCTGGCAAAGATCAGCAGGATGGCCACGCTGACAATAAGATAGATAACACCTGCAGGGACTCTCAATTGCCTTGGAATCCCTGTAGCGCTGGGGATCAGCATTAAGGTGAGTTTATTTTTCCACATTCCTCAGTATCTCGAAAAGTACGTCCAAATCCACAAAAAGCAGCAATTATTACTACTAATAGAATTAAGCCGCGAAAGTATCAGCTCAATTCCCTGCTGTCAAGAAAAAGTTGCCGAAAATCACTTGATAAGGATGTACTCACGTCTCAGCACCTTGTCCACCACCTGTACCAGCTTTTCGGACTGTAGGTTCTGCAAACTGTAAAGGTGCCAGTAAGTTTTCCTTGGCAGTCCAATCCTGGCACGCTTCTTCCTGGTTGCGGCCATCGCGTTTTCCTCCAGGTAGTCTTTCCGCCGACCCGAAGGATATGGCGCTCAGGTCACAATGGTTCTATCGGGTAGAGCTCGGAAAGAGTTTAGCTTTTTCTCCAGAGGTTGAGATTGCACATAGTGTGCCAGCGGTTAGCCTCGTAGTGGAGAAAAGTGCGCTATCTAACTGTATGTAGGGCCGAGTGTTAGCGCACCCTAGATTCTTACCGGAGGGACTCAATCATGACCGGAGTTCAAAAACTATAGTAACAATCCCATACTTAGTTCGCCTGACTCGATACTTGGTTAGGACAGGTGGAATCAGAACGCCTCCTTAGCCGATTGACTGACCATGTCAAAAAGGTTACATTCCGACCTGAAAAGCGAGGAGGATAATATGTCTAATCTGGATAACAAGATAGCGTTGATTACCGGCGCCTCATCGGGAATTGGCGCTGCCTGTGCCCGCAAACTCGCTGAGCATGGCGCTCGACTGATTCTTGCCGCGCGGCGGCTGGAAAGACTTGAGAGGCTGGCGGCTGAATTATCCACCAAGACCCACCTACTATGTCTTGATGTTCGAGACCGGCGAGCGGTTGAGAAGACCGTCGAAAGCCTGCCGCCGGAGTGGAAGACTATCGATCTGTTGGTAAACAACGCCGGTCTGAGTAGAGGACTGGACAAGTTACACGAAGGGAAGATCGATGGCTGGGAGGAAATGATCGACACCAACATCAAAGGGCTCCTCTACGTCAGCCGGGCGGTTATTCCCGGGATGGTTGATCGGGGCCGGGGGCATATCATCAATATCGGCTCAATTGCGGGACACGAGGTCTACCCGGGCGGTAATGTCTACTGCGCCACCAAGCATGCTGTCGATGCCCTGACCCGGGGATTACGGATTGACCTGGTGGATACACCAATACGGGTCTCGACGGTCGATCCCGGCTTAGTTGAAACGGAGTTTTCCCAGGTGCGATTTTATGGCGATAAGGGAAAGGCCAAGAGTGTCTACCGGGGATATACGCCTCTAAAAGGCGACGACATTGCCGAGGCAGTTGTCTGGATAGCTGACCGTCCCGCGCACGTTCAGATAGCAGAGATTATTATCTTTCCTACTGCTCAGGCCTCAGCGATGGTGGTTCACAAGAAGGGGTAGGTGTCGTTCCGCTGGATCAGGAAATGTCGCCTCACAAGTGGCCTGTCAGCTAGTAAGGCAGGTCTCGGAGAGACCTGCCCTACAAAAGACCACGATAGACAACTATTAACATGGCGGTGGCGCTGGACCACTCTTGAAAAGGTAGGCGACCAGGTATGTAAGGTCAGCGACATCAATCGGCCCACCCACTCCAACAATGCCATCAACATTACCCTCTTCCAGACATGGCGGCGCCGGACCATTCTTGAAAAGATAAGCTACCAGGTATGTCAGATCGGCGACGTCAATTGGTCCACCTACGCCAATAATGCCGTCAGCGTTGCCGCGGATGCCATCATGGTTGCAGCAGGTTGTCCGGTAGTAGGTGATGTAATCCTCGAACTCAAGCTCAATCCCGCTTACGGTATCCACTACTCTAAAGGTGAAGAAGTATACCGAGTCATATGCCTGGTCGGAAATATCCATCTCGAGCGTGAAAAGCGTGTCGTCGGTGTACTGCTGAAACAGGATAGTGCTGTCCTGACGGTCTTTCATGATGGGATTCTTGGGTGAGATAACAAAGAGGTTTCCCAGTTGCCAGTTAAAGCCGCGGTAGGGGACGAAACCGCAAAGTGTGTCGGGCCGATCCTGCAAGGTTGTCTGCACATAGTCACCTATCTCGGGGTCCATGAAATCAACGTTGTGTGTACCGTCAGTGTCGGCCTTGTTCCTGAGGGAGTTGAAAGTCACGGCGTGTGCCATCCACCTGTTGTTGGCAACGTCCCACCGCCAAAGCGTCCCAATTACGTCCTCTTTCTTTTTCTCCAACTCCCTCTTAAGGTCCTTAAACTTGGGGGGTCTCTTGTCCATGAGCCCGCCGATTTCTCTGAATACGAACTCCCATCTGAGGCCCCGGGCCAAGAGATACTCATTGGTTGCTATAATCATTTCCCGCTTCGAATTGCGACCACGCCCTGGTATATTCATTCGCTGTGCCAGCTCTTCGATACACTGATTCTGAGTCATCGGCCTCCCATTTCTATCTCTAACAATTGGCATCATTGCATCGGAGCCGTGTTGGACATAGGTAATAGCCCAGTAGAGAAGAGAACTGTAAACGGAGGTCGGTCCGCAGTAGAATTCGTCCCATGTTGGATTAACGCCATGCTGATTTATCTTCGGCACGCCTTTCTCATAGTCATAGACCGCCTCCGTCCTCACAGCCTCCTTTTGATTGTACCTGGCTGGAGTAACCGCTACTTGAAACACAGCCGTGGTTGGCCCCAGGCCTTCCTCAAAATCAGGCGACAGAATAGTTACTTCCGGCGCGTCGGGAAAGAAGTAGACAGGAACCGTGTCTCCAAGCACAGTTGTATCGTCGACGTACATCAGCATGCGCAGCCAGCCCCAGCCTTCCGTAAAGCTGTTGGCGTTCATCGTCACCGACCAGCCGTCGCCGAGCGAGTCACACCAGGGGTAAGATAGTTCGTGTCCAGAGTAATCTGTCCCGACGCAGTAGTAGTTCATATTGTCGTACGAGTACCAGAATGAGGCTGAATCCGGCTGCCGGAAGCCGCCGTCTGGGAGGGTGTCTCCCCACGAAGGGAAATAGCCTCCCCAGATACCCGCCGAGTCGCCGCAAAAGGCGGTGCTGTCCTGGGGGAAGAGGATAGTGGCCTCAGACGGTCGCTCCTCGATATCGAGACAGACCAGCGGGATCGACAGGAATTCAGGCGTGTACAGGACCGAGTTTGAGTCCACAAAGCTCAAGGAAGTGACCGGCGGATAAAAGGTGGTATCACAGAACGCGATTCCGGTTGAATCGCTGGTGAAAAACAGTAGTGCAACCTCCCCATCACCGGGCGCGAGAACAGCTGTGTCGGACATATAGATAGCCACCAGCAATAGCGTGTCCGGGGGGTTGCCGTCGGCCAATAGGTTGATTATGCGGTGTTCCAGGATCTCCGGGGAGGCCAGCCGGCCGATCCAGACGACACTGTCCAGCACCGGGAACGTGCTGCTGTCGGTGAATTCCAGTGGAATCGTGAAGGCATACAGGGGAAACTCATTCTTCAGACCGATGGATACCCTGCCCGAGCTGTTTTCAATTACGTTGTCGTACAGGTAGACCTCACCAACGGACTCTCCCGCGCTGTCCGTCAGCTGTCCCTGGTAATTGATCATCTGGGGCACGTCGGCTGTGGACAGCAATGCCAACGCCAGAATCGCAACGGTCAATGTGACTGTGAGTAGAGTCACGTGTTTCATGGTGTTACTCCTTCTGGTGGTTTGTTAATATGATTATCCCTTAATAGCCTTACGTTGTGTTGTAAACTTCTGCGTCCATAATTTACCACATAATCCCCCATTCTGCAAGGCATTTTCAGAGAAAATGGGCGGAAGTCTGGGGATGCTATGACACTTTCTATGTTTTTCAACACGCCCTTTCGTAAGAATGACGGCCTTATTTTTCCCTTTGTCCGGAACTTCTGGGACAATCTCTAAACCGTTAACAATGTATACTTATCAAACGAAGATGGCATGGACAGATCGCTCGGAAGATCATTCTCAAAAAATGCCTTGTCCCATCTCCTAAAAACCCGTAATTTTTCGTCAATTTTGACGATAGTATGGTCGAAGCAAAGCTTAGTGATTTTTATCCGGAATAACAGCGTCAATCATTATCAGGCCTTAGATTCGGAGGAAATGTGCGTCTTCTGACTCGGAAGAGGCTGCTGCTGTTACTAACCGCGGTTAGCGTGTACGCACTGTACGGCCTTGCTTTTGCCTCTGGCAGTGGGGAAACCGGGGTCGAAGATGGCGAGGGTCCTAGCGGCCCGGTATTGTCTGTCCTGTTGGAATTAATGGTCATTTTGCTGGCTGCCAAACTTGGCGGCGACCTTTTTGAACGGTTCCGTCAGCCAGCAGTCTTGGGCGAACTTGTCCTGGGCATGGTCATTGGAAACCTGCATCTGCTTGGTTTTGAATTATTCGAGCCTTTCAAACATGACATCACCCTTGAGGTACTGGCGGAACTGGGTGTTATCATTCTTCTGTTTGAAGTGGGCCTGGAGTCGACCGTCAAGGAGATGATGAGGGTCGGTCTGGCCTCTTTCATGGTGGCTATCTTTGGTGTGGTGACGCCCTTCTTTCTCGGGTGGGGAGTTGGTTACTTGTTCCTACCGGGTGAATCAATCTACGTCCATATCTTTATCGGCGCCACCTTGACCGCCACATCGGTCGGCATTACGGCTCGTGTTCTCCGGGATATAGGCAAGATCAATACAAGAGAAGCCAAGATCATTCTTGGGGCGGCCGTGATTGATGATATACTAGGGTTGGTTATCCTGGCAGTTGTTGCGGGCATTATTACTGCAGTGGCCAGCGGGGCGGGCGACGGAATAAGCTCCGGGGCGGTGCTGTGGATCATTATGAAAGCAGTTCTCTTCATTGTGGGGGCGGTAGTAATCGGTTCGGTTGTCCTGCCGCAGTATTTCAAGCTTGGATTCAAGATGAAAGTGAAAGGGATACTGCTTTCTTTCAGTCTTCTGGTCTGTTTCCTTCTGGCCTACCTGGCTGGGAAAATCGGTCTGGCGCCGATTGTCGGCGCCTTTGCAGCCGGCCTGATTCTGGAAGAGGTTCATTTCAAGGGCTTTCGAGACAGGGGAGAGCAGCAGCTTCAGGAACTGATCAGTCCTATTGCCACATTTCTCGTGCCAATCTTTTTTGTCAGGATGGGGATGCTGGTAGACCTAACGACATTTGGCAGGGTTGAGATTCTCGGCTTCGCAGCCGTCATGACTCTGGCGGCCATCATAGGCAAGCAAGCTTGTTCCCTGGCCATCTTTGACAAGACAACCAATCGGATCGCTATCGGACTGGGCATGATTCCCCGTGGGGAGGTTGGTTTGATTTTTGCAGGCATCGGTGCCAAGTTGGTTCTGGATGGGCAACCTGTGATCTCGTCCGGCACTTATTCTGCGGTTGTCATCATGGTGATCATAACCACTCTCGTGACGCCCCCGGTGCTTATGCACTCGCTTTTGCGAGGGGATAAGAAGAAAGCCGCCAGCGCTTGATCATCTTTGCAGAACCGTAGGGAAGGTCTCGCAGAGACCTGCCTACAGAATATACGGTCGAGAGTGGCGAGTCCGTACTGGACCTGCCCTATGTGACTGATGTAAAACGATCTTCCTTGTACTTAGAAAAATAATACAGTACTGAGCGTGCAGCTATGTCAATCATGATCTCGGCCATATCCTCTACGGACCACATTTCTGGTCGGAAATAGAAGCTGCCTCGGTTGAACTTTCCACCCTCCTCATTATGAAGATATGTCTTATTCAGTCTTCCAAACATTGCCATACTGGTTACTCGATCTAATATGGAAGAGTCATGTTCGAAATCACACCCATATCCAAAACAAACGAATGGAAAAATACTTTCTCGAAGTAATGCTGTCCGTAGACCGATAACATTTTTACCAAGCCTTTCAATTGCGTTGCCCTTTGCCTGTTTAGGCAAGCCCTCCTTGACTCTTAAAACATTTGTACCTTGGTTTTTAACCTCAGCAATTAGTATTGGGTAACTCATCGGATCATCTGGCTTACTACGTATTAACAGGATTCCGCCGTCCGGTCGAATGGAACTGGTGTCAAAATGGTAGTGGAACTCAAGATCAGGATAAGTACTTCGAAGTTCCCTAACTATGTCTTTTAAATACCATTGCTTCTCATGAACCAATGATATTTTTTTGCCAAACTTAGACCTCAAGCGTACAACGACCTTTTCAAGTGCTTGGATGACCTCGGTTTCCTGCTTCTTTGATGTGACATTGATTACAGTGCCTGTTCTCTGTTTTCGCAACTGCTCTTTACGTGCCACGATATTACCCCTTTCACGACACCCGTTCAGAAAAAGAGAACGTTAGAATCGCTCCACCAGAAACAAGTGTTCGGTAACATGCATATTCCTGTTCCGAAGGTTCCTGCTGCCTCTAAAAGTATTGTATTTGAGCTCAATGACTTCCAGCGTCCCGAGCTCACTCAACAGAGATCGCATTTCGGCTGGCCGAATGAAACCTTCATTGTTAAACGAAACGAGAAGAAACTTTGTATCCAGTGCTCTTACCAGTTGCGTGAATCTGAACAAAGAGCGCGAACGAACATTATAGTCAGATCGACTCCAATCAAGCGGAATGCCTGAAACCCTACTAACGTGGTTTGGCCGTTCATACGATACTAGAAGGTTAAGCATGAAGTAGTTAGAGCCGTAAGGATGTTGATTGTAGGGGGGGTCAAGGTACGCCAGGTCTAACCCCCTCAAGTGCTGTGCAGCATGTTTTGCATCTTCTTGAAATACCTCCACTTCGCACTCGAAACGGCTCAAGATCGGAGGTGCAAGAACAATATCGCCTCGAATGCGGGTTAGCGCATCACCATTGCTCCCACCAAACTTTCCGATCTTTGTTTTTCGGTCCTTGTAGAACCCTTTGAAAACGCCCGAGGTATTTGCGTGAATCGATGCTTCACTTAGAAGCGGGCCAAGCAGAAAATCGAAATACTCATGGGGGGCAGAATCTATCAGCCGCCGATAATTGTCCAAGCGACGTGCGTTCTGTCGGGTATAGAACACCCGCTCATCTTTGCTGATTTCTTCTTCACGGCGAGGTGAGTACATCTGTTCGATGAATCCCATCGGAAAGTTTTCACAATCAACACGCGCATTAAAATCTTCGACTATCTCCTCAAGCACTCTAAAATCAGCGGTGCTCCTATTTCTTAGATAGCAACGTCCAATAGTTGCTGCATAATTTTCAATATCATTACTTGCCAAGTAGCTGGCGTGCTGCTTGAAGTATCTTGAAACTATGCCGGAGCCGGAGAAAGCATCGAGGATGCGGAGACGTTCTTTCCCGAGACGTCGTTTGACCTTAGCTACTGCTTTTCCTATAGGATCAAGCAGTGCGCGCTTATTGCCGATGTAAGTAATCAACTGTTTTGACAGGTAATCCCGATTCTCGTGAACGTTTTCACCCCAAAGTGTCATTTGCGTCTCGTAGGTACTATACGATTGTGAATGTGATGCTGTCTCTGGCTGAATTAGGTCTTTATTGTCCATTCTAAAATACTCTATCTATCGTTTCAAAACCCCATTATAGCACGGAAATGACCATGCTTTGTTTTTTGCCATTTTATCGACAAAGCTTCTTAAAATAATTGTAAACATAAAATTCTATATTGACAATCACAATATTGCATATTTACGTCTCTTACCATCCGAGTCAAGACTCGAAATTGTACGACAGTCTAGAGTAGACTTGCCAGACAGTAGACAGACCCATACCGGACCTGCCCTGCTTGCTCTGCTAAATCGGCATCAGCCCGACAGCCGGTAGCCGGTGCGACGGCGGTACTTCCCGTTGATGCGATCCATCATTTTTTCAGCCACAAATTCCCTCCGCACCGTGCAGAAATCATCATGGTGGCGGGCGATAACCTTGTTGACTTCGTCCTCGCTGTAAAGACGGTTCGGCTCGAATTGCGCCAGGATATATTCAAGCAGGAACTTGCGCTTGCTTCGCTGAGCGGGCAGTTTTTCGATGTGGTCATCCTTGACGAAGTTGGCCACCACTTTCTGTTTTACGGAGGCCTTGGCATTCTTGTTGGAGTTTCGCTCCAGCCATTCGTAGACGGACTGCTCAGGTATCCGCCAGTCCTTGCCAATTTTGTAAGCACTTATCTCACCAGCCTGAACTTTCCGGGTAATGACCTGAGCATTCATTTTGAGTTTTTCAGCCAGCTCGGAAGTAGTGAAGAACTCGGTGTTTTTGATGATCCCTTCGCAGTATTCCATTAGATATCTCCTTTCGTCATATTAGGATAATATGATGCACTCAGATACAGTCAAATATTTTTTTATACTTTGTTGTAGAGGCTAAGCACATTGCTTTTGGCTGGTGATTAATCTTAAGTCTGTCAAAAACTTATCAGCGGTGAGCTGTAATGCGTTGATAATAAACGACTTATACTTCATAATTATTTCACAATAAAAACAATATCGACATAAAAACCAGGAGTAACTGTAACGCACTAGTGGCTAGTAGATTACGCTAATGAGTCGGAGTGGTGGGTAATGTCCGGTGAGCTGGTAAGGCAATTGTTTAATTATGTATAGTGAATCTTGACTTATTAGGTTTAATGTGGTATAATAGCAGAGATAAGTTTCTTTGCGTGGTTCGAGAACCACTCCCGCCTCTGGCACTCAGCTGAGCCTGAGTCGATAATCAATATGGGTTGACGCATCGGCCCAAAGGGTTTGTGACCTCGAGCAACAACGAGCGAGAAAGCCGTGGTGGGGTGTGGTTTCAGTGGAGATGACCCCTCAGCCTTGGAAGGAGGGAGTTCTTATGAGATCAAAATACAAACATGGATTGGGCCAGGAACGGCCGAGAGCAAGGTACATCCACAGCCTCGACAAGATAGCTCAGTTGACGGATGCCGAAAAGGCCAAGCTCAAAGAAGTCACCCAGATATATGCTTTCCGGGTTACGGATTATTACCTCGACCTGATCGACTGGGACGACCCTAATGATCCGATCAGGAAGCTGGTTATACCCCAGGAGGATGAGTTACTTGCTTGGGGGGAACTGGATGCTTCAAGCGAAAGGAAGGTTACTGTCCGCAAGGGTGTTCAGCACAAGTATGCCACGACTGTGCTCTTGTTAGTAAACGAGGTTTGCGCAGGTTTTTGCCGTTACTGTTTCCGGAAACGCCTCTTTATGAATGGCAGTGACGAGGTGACGTACGACATAAGACCTGGAATTGAGTATATCCGCCAGCACCCGGAGGCAGACAATGTGCTCCTCACCGGCGGAGATCCGATGGTTCTGAGTACTGCCAAGCTGGAGCGAATCATCAGGGCCCTGCGTGAGATAGACCACGTGAGGATAATCCGCATTGGGTCCAAGATACCGGCTTACAACCCATATCGCTTAATCAACGATGATGCTCTCATGGAAGTGTTCAGCAAGTACTCTGTGCCCGACCGGCGTATTTATATGATGTGTCATTTCGACCACCCCCGGGAACTCACACCGGAGGCGCGCGAGGCCATCAACCGTCTGATTAAAGCTGGTGTTATCTGTGTTAACCAGAATCCTCTTAGTCGTGGTATTTCGGATGATCCGGAGGCGATGGCGACACTCTGGAACGAGTTGTCGTATATGGGCGTGCAGCAGTACTATGTCTTCCAGGGACGTCCCACGGCAGGCAACTACCCATATCGCGTACCGATAGTCGAGGCCTACCGCAGGGTTGAACAGGCCAAGAGGAAATGCTCGGGGTTGGCCAAGCGGATTAAGTACGTTATGTCACATAGGTCCGGTAAGATAGAGATTGTCGGCGTTGACCATCGACATATCTATCTCAAGTACCATCGCGCCAAGCATCTGAGAGACGAACAGCGTTTTCTTGTCTGCCACCGGGATGATGACGCCTACTGGCTGGATGAGCTAAGGCCAGTGTCGGGTTACGTCAACGACTACTACCGGGACACCTATCGACCCCCTGGATTGTCCTTGGATATGGATCAGCCTCTGGGTTAGCGATTGCTCAGGAGGTCAGCCGATTATTAACTGGATAATGTCCTGGTGGTCAAACGAGTGCCGGTAGATGGGTATATCTACTACTGCTGTGAATTCTTGTATTCTTGCCTTCACTGACGCAATGCACTATCCATATTGACGCGGAATCAGAACTTATGGGAAAGCTCATAGCGATAGCATTCATTTCCATTTTGTTGTTTTTCTCTTGCCCGTTCGGCCAAGGCAATGAAGAGCTTCACAAACTCCTTACCGAAGAAAGCATTTACAGATGCACTGATTACGCTCTCAACGCCACGATCCTGATACCTCGCTATTACAGAGAAGAAAAGATCGATTCAATCAAGCTTATCCTGGATTTCTGGGAAGATCGCTGCGGTGAAAACAGCAGGATTTCGCGCACCAGGCTCCTGCTTGCGATAATGGATGGACAATTCACCGAGGATATGTATGATGAAGAGATCATTGATGAATTGATTTCCTACCGTCGGGTTATGGAATCGATCAATCAGTATGGCTACCCGCAGAGATCGTTTTTTGGAGGTGGCTTCGATCCGGAGGTCCGCAGGAAGTTTGATGAATTCACAGAGAAGCTGGCTCGGGACGGATTGGCGAACTCTGACACAACGTCCGTGGCGTTTCTGCTTGGGCTGTTCTTTTGCCGCGAGTTCAATGTCTTTTTCGAAAAGCTCAAGACACCGATGTATGAAGGGACAAAACTTCAACAATATTACTTCAGAACTGTTGAATATCTGAAGAACGATCGGGGCTGGCAAACACACTACGCCGTTTCCGTTGGCTGCTGGTATCCGGTCGGTAACCTTAATGTGCTGGGGCGTCATCCGGAAGTCGGATTCTCGTTTGGGCGAAAGAAGTCAAAACTGCAATATGATCTCTCTTTCACTACTCGGTTTCAACATGCGGATACAGTATATACTGTGGAGCAGGATGGTTTTCTGGATTCGACCGACAACTTCACCTCATTCTACATAGGCCTTGACTGCGCCTATGAAGTTGCCAGATTCGGTCCGATTCACGTTAATATGCTTGCAGGTGGCGGCCTCGATTTAATACACACGGTAGATGACCGTGACGATGACGAGAGAAAAAAGGTGCTATCCTCTTACAATTTCAACGCAGGATTTGGCGGCAGGCTGTATCTGAATAAGTACAGAACTTGGTATGTCAGCCTGTGCGGTAAGTTCAATCTGGTCAATTATAACACGGGAGCAGGAACAGATTTATCGGGCAATGCATTCACAGTAGGTGTCACTATTGGACACTTGTCCTTTGGCAAGGCAAATGAAGCTCTTAGACTGCTGAATTTCTTCGAATAATGATGACGGGACGTCCAGCGCCTTAGGTGGTAGCCCCGCCGATACTGGAGTCGAGGAAGAGATAGGGTCGCCACTGCTGAGTAATGGTGTAGTTACGCTGGATGAATGTGATATAGGTCGGCCGAGTCGGCCTTCTCAGCAGTTTCATGTCCACTTCTTCAGGGGTGCGGTCGCCTTTCTTGTTGTTACACTTAGAGCAGGCACAAACCAGGTTGTCCCATGTCTCTCGACCACCCAACCGCCTCGGAATAACGTGGTCGACAGTCATAGAACCCCTGGGACTACCGCAGTATTGGCAACGATGGTTGTCGCGGGTGAGAATGTTTTTGCGCGTCAGCATGATTCGCTTGTGAGGGACTTTCCGGTACTGCCACAGTCGGACTACTGAGGGAAGCGAGTAGCTTCGTGACACGGTCCGGATCATCAGACTGTCGGCCTTTTCGATTATCTCTGCCTTGCCCTGAAACATGAGCACAATAGCCCGTCGAGCCGAACAAACTGTGAGCGGCTCGTAGTTCTGATTGAGCATCAAAACTCTCTTATTGACGACCGATCCTTGCATAACTACTACACAAACATATGCAGCGATGGCTCGGTTTCTGTTGTTGTCGCTCCCGGAGACCATCTGGCGGGAGGACCAAAGGCCGAGATATCATATCATTATATCGGAATCATCCCGTCTGTCAACAGGTTTTTGTCGTATCGGCGGCAAACGGTCGTTGAAATACCCCTGCCTGTTAAGCTTAGGAGAGGAAGCGAGAGGGTGATTTCTTGGACCAAGCCGGCACGGGCCTTTGACAAGCGGTGGATTTACAAGGTATGCCAATTCAATCGAAGACAGGGCAGATGGAGAAATCTGCCGCCCGCGAATTGATTATTCGGCGTTTTGCCTTTCTACAGTGGTGTATATGGTTATTTCAGGCTATCATACACCGGGATTTGGCGAAGGGAAACTGAAGAGATGAGGTTCAACAGGCTGTCAGAATTAGATCCCTGGAAAGTAAAAGAGTATCTATAACATTGCCTGGAGTAGCTTCAACAAACCTCACTTCCTGTAGCCGTATCCGACACACCAGTAGAAATGCCCGACTATACGGGGGCTCTTTTCTATAGTCTCAGTTGATATCTTGCTGACTTGGAGGAAATGCCTCGTTAACCATGACTTCTGCAAGAACTGCTTGTTGAAACTGACTACCAGGACATTTCTACCTAATGTCGCCTGTTTTGACACCCAGGAATCCCACATGAGGCTCTCGCTACCAAAAAGGTGTTGCCCGCCTACTTCCGGAATTAAGTCATTGTCCGGCTCGTCGTAGAAGCTCAATTCACTTGAAATCCAATACTTGTCCATGCCTATGATAAGGGGCTCTCTGCCCGTTTCTGATTCTACCCTATCCTCAATCTCATCCACTTTTTGACTAAGTTCTTCCCATGCGATAGGCAATGGTATTCCCGATTGAGCTGGAAGGCCGGGCATCCCCAGGTAAATGTAACTTAAGCCGCCAGCATACAACGCCAGCAGAGTAACGACAGTCGGCAACCACGACCACCTAACCAGTCGCGTCCACCAACCTACCAATTCGCCCCGATGCCCTGACATATTCCATGCAACTACAGGCAGGATTGCCAGCCAGATCGGTCCGGTCCAGTTTAGCTTGGGCTGACTGCGCAAGCTGTTAATCACAAACACCAATAAGGGTACCGCTGCGAAAACGAGCATGAAGCGGAGCTTTCTTGTGAAAGAGCCGGATTGGACGCAGCCAGGTGACGCGGGTTGCTTACACGAAAATAATGACCTCACGGCTTCAATGAAGCCTGTTGGGGTCAGGAGAACAAGGGCACCGCCAACGAGAAGGTGCAGGGAGAAATTCACAGTACCTGACCAGCGGCGGGGCCCCTGGAAAACGAAAGATGCCCAGTCATGCTTGAAATTCCAAAACAACACCGGACTGAAAAGCACTAACGCCAACAACACAGTGAGGTAGGGTTCGGGACGGAAAAACCAGCGGCGAGACGGTCGGTCAACAAGCAGGAACACAACAGTGGCCAGCCCTAAAAGGCCGATCGTGTACTTGGAAAGCATTCCCAGTCCCAGACAAATGCCCACTCCCCACCAGGCATGGCGGTTGTTTGCAATAAAGGCACGCTCAAGAAAATAAAGACATCCCGCCCAGGCAGCATATAGAGGGGCATCCGGCGTCATGAGGAAGCCAATTGAAAAATAAATGGGCAGCACTGCAATCAGGAGAATACTTCGGTACCCGGTAGCTTTGTCAAATAGATTCATTGTCAAACGGAACATGAAGAAAGCTACAATCAACCAGCAGAGACACGCCGGCAAACGGACTGCAAATTCGGTATTTCCCAGCACTGAGGTAGAAAGCCATATCAACCAGGCGACCATGGGCGGATGATCGAGATAACCGATGTCCAGATGCTGGGCATAGTTCCAATAATAGGCTTCTTCCGGGATGAGATCTATGAGGTAGGAGAATACAAGCCTGAGAATTACAATAAAAGCCAGGACGGCGATCGTGAGCATCGGCCAGGACCTTGCTGTTCTCGCAATAAGCCTATTCGATTTCAGCGTTTGGCCTTCCATTTTTCGCTTGCCGTTGTCTCTTTGCTGTTTAATCATCCAACTTGACGTGTGCGCCCAGCTCAGACAGTTTCGTAATAGTGCGGGTGGTTTCGGGCATGTCGTTGGGATACTCTCGTCCGTTCCATAACTTGAGGATAGAGAGCATGCCTATCCCCGCAGGGCCCTGCACATCCTCGGCATATCTGTCGCCAATGTAAACGCACTCTGCCGGGGCGTACCCGGCAAGGTTGGCAGCTTTGTAGAATATCTCTGGATGAGGTTTACGCAGGCCGAATGTGGAACTGAAAACGGCGAAGTCCAGATATGGTTCGATGCCGAACCGCTTCAATTCCTTCCGATGCGTATGCTCTGGAAAGATAGTGTTGGACACCAAGCCTACGACCGGATATTGTTGCGTCACTTTCTCAAGGGTTGCCAGCGTATCCTCGTAGGCAAAGATCTTCCGACCGATAGGCTTGTAATAAGCCTCAAAAAAGCTGTCCAGTAGGCCGTCATTTACTTTGATATTCCACTCCTCGAGCATCTCAGCGGCTGCCTGCATGACTGTCCACTCGACGAGGGTCTCAGCAGCCATTACACGATACTTGTCTTTGATTGTCTCGTAGGTCTTGTGAAACTCCTCCTTGTCGGGCAGGTCATACCCTTCTTTCAACAGGTACTTCCGAGCGCTGGTGGCACAGTAGAGATTCATTTCGCTCCACGGCATGACCTCATACTCAATCAGGGTGGAACCAAGATCAAAGATGACAGCTCTGGGGTGCAGTTTGTCCATTTCTTATCCAGATAACAATGTTGTGTTTCTCTCCGCCTTAGATGATTCGGAACCCGACCTACTTATCTATTCACTGCTGATTTAACGACACGTGAAATAAGCTCATCGAATTCGATACCCACCACCTGAGCTGCCATGGGTGCCAGCGACAGGGCGGTCAAGCCGGGCACGGTGTTGACTTCAAGGCAATAAAACTCATCGCTGTCGGCCAGGATGAAATCAATCCGCGCCAGGCCGGAAACACCGATAATGTCGCATGCCTTTACGGCTGCTTTCTGAAGGTTTTTGCTTATCTCAGGTTTGACATCAGCCGGCACGATGTAGTCTGACTTCCCTTTAGTATATTTAGCTTCGTAGTCGTAGAGGCCACTGGCAGCTTTTATCTCCACTACCGGCAGCGCTTGACCGTTGAGCACCGCCACCGTCAGTTCCCGGCCGGGGATGTACTCCTCGACGAGCACATTAAGAGATTCTTTAATTGCGGTATGAAATGCCTGATTAAGGCCAGCCTCATCTTCCACTTTCGACAGACCGATAGTCGAGCCACCATCGTTAGGCTTGACGATAATCGGAAAATAAAACCGGTTAAGAATCGTTTCCACTATTCGGTTATCTATGTCACTTGATGTTAGCCGGTAAAGTTCCCATTTCGGTGTGGGAATCTTTGCGGAAACAAAGAGTCGCTTCGCTATCGCTTTGTCCATGGCAATCGCGGAAGCAGTCATGTTCGAGCCGGTGTATGCCTTACCCGCCAGTTCCAGCAGGCACTGAATTGCGCCGTTTTCCCCTGCGCCCCCATGCAGGGCGATAAACACCACGTCAATATCTCGAAAGCCAGGGGAGTCAAGCGCGGTAGCCAGGGCAGGCACACTCATTTTTGTAACGGCGATATCCTCTTTTGAATCCGAAGCTCTCGAAGGGATAAACCTGTCATCACTGTCCAGGAGTGATTTGCCGTTTGCTGGGTCGAGGGCCTGCACTTCGTGTCCAAGGCGTTGCAGAGCCTGAAACACAGCTTCCCCGGACGTGAGTGAAACCTCACGCTCGTTGGAAGTGCCGCCGGCAAGTAGTAATACTTTCATCTACGCCTTTTTACTCAAACGCCGGAACCTATGAACAATGTATCCAGCTACCAGCACTATCAACAGCGGCCACACGATTCTGTTGTAGGTACTGAAATAATACTCTATCCTATCAAAGTTTTTAACCAGTGCCATTCCCATATACATCAGCAATCCCGCAAATATAATGTATGAAACCAATGAATAAAGGAACATTTTTGCTACGCGGTAGCGTCCGATCCCGGCCCCGAGAGCTATTGCCGAACGAAACCCGACCACAAACCGCGAGAAGATGAGAATCAGCGCCCCCCATCTCCGCAGGTAATGCTCAACCTTTAGGATGTCATTTGTTGAGAAGTAGCGAAAGTTCTTCCTGAAAAAGTAGTCGCGGCCATAACGTCTACCGAGATAGTACATGACCATCACCGATGAAACACCACCGGTAATAACGAGTATGAAACTCGGGTAAAAGTCAAGTCTCTGCACTGCAACTAACCCTCCGGCAGCCACCATAAAGCTGTCGCCGGGGAAGGGGGGGAAGAGGTTCTCGACAAAGCAGGCTGCGAGAATGATAAGATATACCCAGAAAGGACCATAGCAAAAGATTGAGTCAAGAAATTCCGTTATGTAGCGGGGACTTTCACCCATCAGCGGCAACCAGACAGACTACCGAGGCTGCTATCCCTTCTTCACGACCGACAAAGCCGAGCCCTTCCGTGGTGGTCGCTTTTATGCTGATCCGTGAAGGTTCCACTCCCACAATCTCCGCAATTCTTTCCCGCATGGCCGCTCTATAGGGACTGAACCGCGGCCGTTCGGCCATGATGGTGGCATCGATATTGATTATGTCGGCGAAACCTGATTTTCTCGCTAACCCCACAACCGTCCCCAGAAGTTCAGCGGAGTCTGCATTCCTGTATTTAACATCGGAAGGCGGGAATTGCTGTCCGATGTCCGGTAATCCGACCGCACCAAGAAGGGCGTCCATGATGGCATGGAGAAGCACGTCGCCGTCACTATGGCCGGCCAATCCTTTTTCAAAAGGGATTCTAATGCCGCCGATTACAAGGTCCTGTCCCTCTACAAGAGGGTGGACATCAAAACCGTGTCCTATTCTCAGGGTTTTCATCGAGCTCCTTTGTCAATAACGCCTCAACTAATACGAGATCATCGCGGGTGGTGACTTTGATATTCGGACTGGTCGCTTCCACGATCTTCACTTTGAAACCGTGAGCCTCAACCATAGCGGCATCATCGGTGAACCGATCCGCATAGTTGACATTGGCAGCCTCTTTGTGAGCAGCCATGATCAAATCATACTGAAACACCTGCGGAGTCTGCGCCAAGTAAAGCGAGTCGCGCTCCAGGGTACTGAGAACATACCCCTCCCTGGAACGTTTCACGGTGTCCGTGGCGCGAACTGCTACTATGGCTGCCCGTTCGGCAACCGCCACCTCGACGGCGCGGTCTATATCGGTAGGCACTACGAGTGGCCGCGCCCCATCGTGGATTGCTACATACTCTACAGAAAGGGGCAGGGACTCAAGGCCCTTCAACACCGACTCGCGACGGGTCTGGCCGCCGACAACTATCTTGGCTACCTTTGAAAAATCATACGGATCGATGACATGTTCGCTGGTATATAAAAGGTACTCCTCAGCGACAACGACGACAACCTGGTCAATTTGCCCAGCTGCCTCAAAGCGGCTAATTGCCCAGGCCAACAGAGGTCGCCCGCATACTTCCTTGAATTGCTTGGGGACACCGCTGCCAAACCTCTCCGAACTGCCCGCCGCTACGATTATCGCGTGTACTTTCATTGTTTACCAATATAAAGCGGCCTTTGATTGGGAGAAAGGGAATTATAAGATAAGCATGGCGTCGCCATAGCTGTAGAAGTGAAAGCGATTTGCTATGGCTTCTTGGTAAGCCTGCAAAATGTGCTCACGACCGGCAAAGGCACTGACAAGGATAAGCAGTGATGATTTCGGTAGATGGAAGTTGGTTACCAGGTGATCGACTATCCGGAATTTGAAGCCGGGCTTGATATACAGATCAACCATTCCTGAAAAAGGTTTGATTTCGTTGTTTACGATCTTGGTTGATTCCAATGTCCTCACGGTGGTGCTGCCAACGGCAACAACGTTTCCACCTTTTGCTCTAATTTCGTTCAGTGATAGAGCGGCATTGGCGCTGAGCTCGGCTAACTCCGGATCGACGATGTGGTTGTCGATATCGTCAACTTTAACCGGTTTGAACGTTCCCGGGCCTACATGGAGACAGGTTTCTATTACCTTAACGCCCTGATTCTGTAACTCTTTCAGAAGGGAGCGGGTGAAATGAAACCCGGCAGTGGGAGCGGCTACTGCGCCGACCTTGTTTTTATCGGCAAAGATGGTCTGGTAGCGGCGAATATCGCGCGGTTGATCGTCGCGCCTGATATAATGCGGCAGGGGAACATGTCCGTACCTACTGATTATTCTGTTGCATTGCGACTTCGAACTGAAAACCACTTCCCACTTACCGCCACCCAGGTCCTTTTGCAGAAGGACATTCAATGAATCAAACTCTATTTGCTCGCCTTCCTTGACGCGTCGCGACGGACTCACAAAAGCCTCCCAGGGGGCATAGTCCTTTTTTTTGGCTCTACCCGCAGTACTAGTGGCTGGTCGGATGAGGAAAATCTCGACTTTGGCTCCAGTTGCGCGGTGGCCAAACAGGCGGGCCTTGAACACTTTAGTTGTGTTCACTACCAAAGCATCACCCTTCTTTAGATAGTATAAAATCTGCTTGAAAGGGTAGATGCTAGTCTCGCTGGTGGTGCGGTCGAGGACCATCAGGCGGGAGGTGTCGCGTCTGCGGGCGGGAAACTGAGCGATCAACTCAGGCGGGAGATCATAATTAAAAAGGGAAACATCCATTATAAATATCAATAAAGATTAGCTTCGTTATTTGTGTGCGGCGGACGTCCTCGTCTGGAGCATCATGTCATCAGGCAGACGGTGGATAACGGTGCTATGAATTGAACACCGTTAACCTGTCAATCCAGATTTGCGCCAGCGCCTTTTGTTCGGTGGTCAGTTCATTGGGGAGGGGATTGCCGTTCAGATAGTTTTCCAGAGCATCAAGAGCGGCGCGGGTATCGCCCACAGTTATGATCTGGCCGGTTTCCTCTTTCAGCTTGTCGCGAAACTTGACTGTCTCCGAAACCAGCATCGCCACAGCGCCCCTTGGGTCGGCCTGGGTTTCCAGTACCATGGATCCAAGCGATTGCATCAGCAGTTCCAACTCATCATCAAGCATGCTATAACAGCCTCTCCTGCACTGAGCCGCTCGGCGGTTTCATCCCGATATGCCGAGCCGCCTCTGCGGAGGCTACCCTGCCTCGCTTTGTGCGCTGAACAAAACCGATCTTTAACAAGTATGGCTCTACCATGTCGACCAGTGTGTCTACTTCTTCATTAAGCGTCGCGCCCAGGGCTTCTATGCCGACCGGACCCCCTTGGTAATACTCGATAATCACTTTTAACAGTTTACGGTCAAGATTGTCAAGACCAAGCGAATCAATCCCTTCAGCATCGAGTGCCCTTTCGGCGATCTCTTTTGTAATGATACCATCCGCCTTGACATCCGCATAGTCGCGCACCCGCCTGAGCAGACGGTTGGCGATGCGCGGCGTTCCCCGCGAGCGCTGAGCGATCGTTTCGGCCGCCGCTTGTTCCAACTTCGTTTCCAACAGCTTGGCCGAGCGGCGTACGATCTCCTGCAGCTCTTCGGGGGGATAGAAGTCGATGTGGTAATACAGGCCGAACCGGTCCCTTAGAGGAGCGGAGAGGAGCCCCGCCCGCGTGGTGGCGCCGATAAGCGTGAAGTGTTTCAACGGTACGTTTATTACTTTTGCGAATGCCCCTTTGTCCACAACGAAGTCGACCTTGAAATCCTCCATGGCCGGGTAGATGAACTCCTCGATAATCGGTGACAGGCGGTGTATTTCGTCAATAAAAAGAATATCGCGTTCATTTAGGTTGGTCAGGATACCCATCATATCGCCGGTGCGCTGAAGAGCCGGTCCCGCGGTAGCGACGATCTTTGAGTTTACTTCGTCAGCAATGATATGCGCCAGAGTGGTCTTTCCGAGTCCGGGTGGGCCATAGAAGAGGACATGTTCTACTGCCTCCCCGCGTCCGATAGCGGCATTCAACGTAACCTGGAGCTTCTCGCGTAACTGCTTCTGCCCAATGTAGTCACTCAGCCGTTTCGGACGCAGAGACAGATACAGTGAATCCTCTTCAGTTCCCAACGGTATACCCGTAACTATCCTCTCGCGTGTCATAGCAGGTAAGTTACCCCTTTCATCCCGTCAAGCCCCTGAGAAAGCTGAACAAGGGTGGATATGTCGCTCATGGTTCGATTAGGTTTACCATGACAGGTGGCAGCTGACAGCAGTGTTGGCCGGCTCGTAAGCTTATGACGTATACTGCCCCGACAGATAAAATTGGCTGTCTCCTTGGACTGAATTGAAGGGTGATAACAACCTTGGTACAGTGACATTGTCTCCACCGGTGTATTCTCTACCCTATGTTCTTCGCTCATTCTTAAATATAACAGCTATCAACTGTTCCACAGAAGAAATCTTTGGTTCAGCGTCCAACGCCTTTTGGATCATCCGTTCGGCTTCCCGGCGATTGTACTGCAATTGCAGAAGGACTTCGACTGCCTCCGACACAAACGGTATAGCCGGGCGCTGTTTGACGGCCAGCGGCTCGGCGCTCCTGGAAAGAGCAAACTTGGCAGTTTTGCCATGAAGCTCGGCAACGATTTTGTCTGCCAGTCTCCCGCCGATTCCCGGAAGCTGACTTAATTTGCCGACATCTTTGGTTTCAATTGCCGTCGCAATGTCTCTGATAGGCATAACCAGCGATTTCAGCGCCTTTTTCACCCCTAATCCTGGCACCTGTGTGAAAAGCGAGAAGAACTCGCGGTCGATGGGATCGGTAAAACCAAGTAATTTTGGGTAATAATTCGATCTTTTGTCACCGGCCTCGATGAAGTAAATCGTCTCGAAGGTTATCTCCTCACCGACACTGCCGTTCTCCTTCAGTCGCTCCGCCAGCGCAGAGGGAACCATCACCTCGTAGAATAACCCCGCGTTTTCCACGAGCGCATAATGATCAGTCACAAGGCTGAGTTTACCTCTGATGCGACTAATCATATCAGCACCGCCTGGTTGTGCGCTATGGCGCGACAGTGACATAAAGCCACTGCTAAGGCATCGGCGGTATCCGGTGGCTCAGGAGCATCGGCAAGACCGAGAGTTGATTTTATCATCAATTGCATCTGTCGTTTTGAGGCCCGACCGTTACCGGTCAGCGACTTCTTGATCCGGGTAGATGCATAGGGGAAAACGGGCACTCCTGCTTCCGCAGCTTTGAGAAACACCACGCCCCGAGCGTGTCCCATTATGATAGCGGTTCTTGGGTGACCGTAATGAGAATACAGTTCCTCCACGGCGATGGCATCAGGCTGAAATTGGGATATGACCCCCTCGATTTCCTTGGCGATCTGGAGCAGCCTGTCAGCCATGGAGTTTTCCCCGTTTGTACGCACTACGCCGGCTTCGATAACTATTACCTGTTGCTGATTTCTTTCTAGGATGCCATAGCCGGTGATGTTGAGCCCGGGATCGATACCAAGTATTCGCATGACCTCTATAAATACGCCGCTTGTACTGCAATATCAACATAAAAGTGGCGCCGTCGCTTCGTCTACGGCTTGCGCAAGCAGGACTTAAGTGCTTAATTGAAATCTACAAGGGCCATTTTGCGAAAAACGAGATATGACCCAACCGACCAAGCTTCTCAACCGTCATTTCCTGTTGCTCTGGCAGGGGCAGTTTGTCAGCCAGATGGGCAGCCAGGCTTTTGCGATAGCCATGATGTTCTGGATCAAGCATGAAACCGGCTCGGCAAGCCTTATGGGCCTGATCATGATGGTCTCCAACCTACCGGAAGTCATTCTGGGACCGGTCGCCGGAACCTTCGCCGATCGCCACTCGCGCAAGCGCATTATTGTGCTGTGCGATGTACTCAACGGACTTGCGGTTCTTTCATTGGCGGGTCTGCTGTTTTTCGCCCCGGAAGCAGTTGACACCGCGCTGGTCTGGTTGTTTGGCGTCTCGGTTTTTACGTCAATCGTCATTTCGTTTTTCCGCCCGGCGATATCGGCCTCTATCCCTGACTTGGTGCCTGCTGAAAAAGTCGCTGCCGCTAATTCGATGAACAAGGTATCGCTCCAGCTTTCGACCTTTTTGGGGCAGGGAAGTGCCGGTGTTCTGTATCGTTTGCTGGGTGCGCCTGTACTTTTTCTTATTGATGGTTTATCGTACCTCTTCTCGGCGGTGAGCGAGGCGTTTATCACCATTCCGCAGAATGTCCCCCAAAAGTCCGGCGATTGGAGAGAACTAATGCGCAGCTTCAAGAGTGATATAATAGAGGGACTTCGCTATGTCTGGAAAAGGGTTGGGATGCGAAATCTGTTCCTGATGGCGGCCTTTGTAAATCTCTTTTTTTCACCCTTCGCGGTGCTGTTGCCCTTTTATGTCGAGGATTTTCTGGCAGCGACTCCTGACTGGTTCGGTTACATGCTGGCAGCGTGGGGTCTTGGTAGTCTCATTGGCTATTCTATAGCAGGCGCGGTCAAACTCTCCGGAAAGGCGCGGTGCTACTGGATGATTGCCGCCCTGATTGCGCTAGGGGGAGGCATGGGGGGGCTGAGTCTTTTGACATCAGCGACAGCGGCCGTGGCCATGATGGTTGCTGTAGGCATTATGGTAGGATTTTTCAGTATCAACTTGATGACGATATTGCAGATCACAACTCCTTCGGAGATTCGCGGGAGAGTATTCGGTTTGCTTGGTACGCTCTCCATGGGGCTGATGCCGATCGGTTTGGGGTTGGCTGGGGTTGTTGCCGATTGGACCAATCACAATATCCCTCTTATCTTCGCTTTCTGCGGCGTAGTTATTGTCCTGGCGGCGGCTGTTTTTTCGTCGCAGAGGGAATTTCGTAGCTTCTTATCTTATGAACATGAGAAAGAGGTCCCAGAATACCAAGAGCCCTGACCTACGACTTGTTGCATCACTTTACAGCCGCTTCAGCACGACCATAGTAAAATCGTCGAAAATATGTTCCGGTGAGGCGAAGCGCTTGACTGCGTCATAGACCGCATCTTGAATCTCACGGCAGCTCTTTTCCTTGTTATCCTTTATAGTGCTTATCAGCCGCTCGACACCGAACTGTCTCTCTTCGGAATCAAACACCTCTGTGACACCGTCGGTATAGAAAACTACGATTTCGTCGGGATTCAAGAAGACCGGTCGTTCCTCGTAGGAGACATCCCGGGTAATACCAAGAATCTGACCTCCCTCTTTCAGATACTCAATTTCGCCGCTTTTCCGCAGTAGGATGGGGAAGTCGTGACCGCAGTTGGTAAAAGTCAGGATATGATTCTTCGAGTCGAGCACCCCATAGACGGCGGTCACAAAACTACCCGGCTGGAGCGATTCGCACAACAAGTTGTTGACCTTGCCGCAGATAGTCCTGATGGAGTAATTGTTGCGGATTTCAGCTATTATCGACGCTCGAAACGAGGCCATGATAAGGGCTGCTGGGATGCCCTTGCCGGAGACATCGGCAATGGCGATTCCAGTATGATTTTGCACGATGCGGAAGAAATCGTAGTAGTCCCCGCCCACCTGCTCAGAGGAGATATTCCTGCCGGCAATGTCATAGCCCGGTATATTCGGGTCCGAGGTGGGAAGGAAACTACGCTGGATTTCACGGGCGATATTGAGTTGTTGTTCCAGTTTCTGGCTGGAAAGAAGTCTCTCATGCAGGCGGGCGCGTTCGATCGACACTGCTGCCTGCGAGGCGAAGGCCTCCATCAGAGCACCGTAGTGAGAATCATATGCGTTGCGTTCATCAGATTCAAGGTTGACTACCCCGATGACCTTCTCGTCAAGCACCATAGGAACCACGATTTCGCTTTTCGTCGCTGGTCTGGCGTTGACATAGCGATCATCGACAGAGACATCGGGCACTATTACCGACTCGCCGGACTTGGCGACATAGCCGATTACCCCCTGTCCGATCTTAAGATGCACATCTGATTCGCTGTCAGGATCGTAGCCGACTGTATATATAGACCCGATTTCTTCCTTGTCCGGATCAATCAGAAAGACCCCGCCGGCGCTGTAATCAACCACCTGTTTTAACGAACTGAGCATTTCGCGAAGCACTTCGTCGAGTTTGAGAGAGCTGGAGAGCTTCTTCCCGATTTCATACAGAAGAGTCCGCTCGAGAGCCTCCCGCTTGACGGCGCGATACAGGTGGGCGTTGTCTATTGCTACTGCTATCTGGTTGGCCAGACCAATCAGAATGTCAAGATCGGCTGCCGTGAACTTACCATCGATTTTATTGATAGCCTCTATTACGCCGATCATCTGACCTTTGCCGATGAGCGGCACAGTCAGGACTGACCTAATCTTGATGCTTCCGTTTTTCTTAATTTCAGGATCGACCCGCGAATCATTAGTGGCATCGTTGATGATGACCGGCTCTTTGTACCTGGCCACCCATCCAACCACTCCCTGCCCCAGTTCGCGGTAGAAGATGGTCATCTTGACATCGGTGCATCTCATGAAGCGGATTTTCATGTCAGTGCGGTTGTGGTCGACCCGAAATACCAGAGCAGCCTCGGCCTCGACCGCCGCCATGACGAGTTTCAAAACCTGCTCGATCAACTCTTCGTAATCGAGGGTAGAGTTAAACCTCCGGCCGGCTTCGAGCAGGAGTTTTTCAGTCTTCGTATGATCAGTCGGGTTGGTCATTCTGGGCAACAATGTACGGTGTTATCTGAAATTGTCAATCGGATTGGCGGGGAGATATTCAGTCACGGTTGACTGTCAGAAGAGTTAGGTGATACAGTCTGTTGAAGAAAGTACTGTTTTAGTTGGGGATGCTTCTCAATAAGCAGGTCAATATACACGGTGTCGAGTCCCCTTTTTGAGACGAGCCAATAGACTTCAGCAGCCTTTCTGTAATCTCTTCTGTTGAGGTGGAAGTTCCCCAGTGCCTGCAAGGCCTCCGGAGAGGCATCAAGTAATGATGAGAACCTCGGGAAGTACTCATAATATCCCCGCCAGTTCTCCTGTATGGAGTATAACTGAATTAGTCGGAAGAGTGGTTCGAAGTATGAAGGACCCAGCGACACCGATTGTTTCAGAGCCTTTTCAGCTCTCTTGTAATCACCGCCAAAGAAGTATGCGGAACCCAGATAATTCGAGAATACTGCGTTGTAGGGATTCAAACCATTAGCTATTTCAATGAACTCAATGGCTTCATCATGGTGCTTTAAGAGGCCGTAGCATTTACCAAGATTTAACCAGGCATCGGCATATAAAGGGTTTACTTGAAGGACTCGATGAAGATATGTAACTGCTTCCAATGTGTAGCCTTTGTTTATGAGCACGACGGCGCTATCTACCAATCGTCTTTCGGGAAAAGCCGCAGAAGCACATTGAGTTTCTAACTGTGCCATCTCTTTGTCACCAGCCTTTTCGTAAAAGCTAATAAGGATGCGCCTGGCATTTCTGTTTTTTACCTTATCCAATGTAAAGTAGCTTCTACAATGTGCTACTGAGACCTCGGGAACCACCTGACTCGTGGCTCTGGGGAACAGGGATAGAAAGCCCAGCACAATTGTCAGTATGCAAACATTAACGTTAAACTTGATAGATTTACGGTGATCCAATAACAGATAGTATCCAAAAAGAGCCAATGGCACACCGATAAAAGAAAACAAATCCCAATCACGCGGCATACTGAGTTTGGGGTCTAAGATGAACGCTGCTCCAAGTGTTGAAACCAGCAAAATGAACAGGTAACGGTACTCCCTCTGTCTGGTTATCTTTCGCACAGGCATAGAGAACAGCCCTACCACGATCAGCGGCAGACCCGGAAGCAGAAGAATCAACAAGTTGGTATAGTCCAGTAGATGCTTCACGGAAAAAAGAGTATACTCTTCTGCCGTAAACCTGTTTTCAAACAGTGGGACAAAGGCGAAACGGAAGAAGTAATCGGTTGTATAGAAATGGTAGAAAACGGCAAGCAAGATCAGTCCCACGACAAGCGCCAGCAACGATTTGTTCTTTGGGTTTACTCTGGCGATTCTATTGCCGAGCTTGGTATTGGTCAATAACAGGTAGATGGCGCTCGGTATCAGAGTCACGCCCATGGTATGAAAGAATATCGATAGCGCAACAATTGGCAGGATTACCCACCTCTTGATTTTCCCCTTGATTACCAACAATCCCAGCAGTGAATACACGCCCACCGACAAGACAAACAGCGAGTAGTTCTCGACATACCCGAAGAACAACAGCATATACCCGCTTGACGCCAACCCCAGCCAGAATAAAACTCTGTTGATCGTTCGGTCAAATAACCACCTGCTGGCCAGCCCCACAGCAATCAGAAATAACAACCCGGCTGAAATCGATACTGCCTGATAACTCAACAGCGCGCTTGTTTCCCCCTCGGCACCAATGAGTGATCTTACCCAGAGATGAACCAATGCTTCACCATGCTCCGTTGGCTTGATGAAAGGAGTATCAGATCCCAGTATCGATAGGATTTGATATCCGTCCCCAAGGAAATGCGTCCTCGCCCGTAAGAAATAAAACACCAGCCCGTACAGCACAGTCAAACCGAATACAACGATGAAATACATGCTGCTATTGCCAGCTGTCGTCTGCTCCTTGCCTACATCTGATCCACTGCGTTTGTAGAAAAACAGCATGACTCCAGGAACAATAGCGCCTATGGCAAAGAGAACAAATGGGACATAATCTGGGAAATACGCCCACCAGTTGATACCCTAGATGCGATGTTGAGGAAAAAACGACGCCAACAGAAAAAGACCCAGGACTGCATAATACGCAAGCAGAACAAAGCGCTTCTCGATTTTGGTGTTATGAGTTAGGCCGGATATCACGCTCTATAAGGTACGGTGCAAACGGGATTTGTCAATCGGATTAGTGGTAGCGTGTCAGTCGCCTTGAACACCTGACACCAAAAGAGTAGCCGACACCACGACGGCGCCGGCTTACTCAATCAGTATCTTTCGTTCCGTACTAGTCACACGGTGGTGGTGCTGGGCCACTCTTGAACAAGTAGGCAACCAGATAGGTCAGATCGGCAGTGTCTATTGGTCCTCCTGGGCCGATAATCCCGTCAGCGTTACCTTCCTCTTCACATGGAGGTGGAGGACCACCCTGGAACAAGTATTTAACCAGGTAGGTCAGGTCGGCCACGTCAACCTCCCCACCAATGCCAGTAACACCGTCGGCATTGCCGCGAATCCCGTCACCGTTGCAGCAGGTGGGGTTGTAAACGTGATGGATCCATCCCTCCTTGGTCACAACGTTAACTGGCGTTTGGGTCTCTACATTCCAGTATGTACACGTATCCACCACCACCACCCGATATTCTCCGGTAGCTGCCGGTTGTTCGGAATCATCCAAGCCATCCCATACGAAAGAAGCCGGTCCTGAGAACTGTTCTCCATCGAATAGGGTTTTAACCAATTCCGCCTGCTGATTGTATATCTTGATGCTGACATCAGACGGATCCACCAACACGTAGTTAATGTAATGCCAGTGCTCTGACTGGGATGTACTCACCTCAAAATCTAGTATGTCCGTACCTATAGCAAAATACTGACCGCCGCTGGAATCAGTCCAGGCTTCCGCCACCGACATGTTGCCAAAGCCATAATAACCGCCATTGTTGGTCATACTGATTGGCTGCAAGAATTGATTCTCACCTATTCCCGAACTGCCAAAAGTGCACAGAGGGAAAAGATCAAATCTGTATTTTGTAATCGTTCCGGCCTCTTGATCCACCGCCCAGAGATGGCCGAAGACATCCGTTTCCAAGTCAACAATGGAAGAACTCGTACTTGTCTCCGCTACCCAGTACACGGTCTCGGAGCTAGGTTCTTTATACAACATAACAATTCTGTTATTTCCCGCATCCGCAACATAAAAGTGATCCGTATTAGCATACATATCATACGGCTCCGATAAGAAATAGCTGCGTGCGGAGACGATAGCCGTCAAGCGACAGAAGTCACCCACCTGACCATCGCACCCGTAGTTCCCAAAGGTACTTCGTAACACGCCATCGGTGGTAAATCTTTTAATCTCACTTGGACCTATCCCGTTTGGAGAGTTCACGACCCAGAGGTAGTTATCGTCAACTTCGGTCCAAAAGGTACCAGCGTCGTTGAGATCAAGATCGCACGGCCGATCCAAACCGTTTCCAGTTATCGGAGTATTACAGATCATATATTGATACCCTGGACGCCAATCGTAGAGAAGCCTGACAATCCGATCGTTCTCGGTGTCAGCAACGTAGATGTAATGGTACCAACTCCAGGATACATCATTGAACGGCGCCAGCGACGCAATGCTTTTCGGTGCCCAAAGCTGACAGCCTGAGGAGCCATAGGAACTATAGGCTCTGATCCAGTTACTGTAGACTTCAGTGTATACTATCCGGCACCAATCATGGTCAAGTTTGAATGACACACCGGTATACAGTTCACCCCAGGTGTCCATGATATAGCTCTGGGCACTCGCTCGCGGGTAACCGAATAGGTCGATATCCCAGTGTTCATTCGTTACGCTCTTGGTTAATTTCCAGATCACAGGGTTGCCGAAAACCTTCCGCTTAATGAGGACGTATTCGCTTTGGGATTGTGCTTTGATGGTGGCGTGACAACAAAACGTCACCAATGCAACGACCAATAAATCATAAATTTTCCTTTTCATAGCACTATTCCCCATATACATCCTCATACATCCACACCGTGAACTTGCCGTCCTTCTCGAACACCAGCTTGTCAGGACCGGCCATCCAGCTGCTGATCGGCATGGTCACTTCTTTGACAACCCGATCTTCCTCAACGTCATACAGGACATTGTGCTTCACCGGATTTCCCCATTTGTCCTTACCCGAGTTGAATTTACCTATTTTAACACGCTCAAGACTATGGTTAACCACATGCAGGCAATGCCCCTTATCGAAAACCCAGCTTAGGGAAACCAGAGACCACTCCGGCCCAAATCTTGAGATGAGCTGAGAGGTGATATCTTCATTCGTGGCAGTTTTATACACATTAATCCCTGCTTCACCTTCCCCCACTACTATTTCTTTGTAATATTTCCCATCCGGCGAGAAATCTATCCCTTTGTAATCAACCTTCTCAGATTTGCCGATTTTGGTGTTATATCTGTATATCCCATCCAGGTAGCCGAAATCTTGAATGTAGACATTGCTGTCATGCCGGGCCCAATTGATCTCATATCCCCAACTTTCCCTCCCCCTTAATGTCTTATGAGGAAAGTCTTTTTGTATCTGAATTTTGCTTCTGTGCGTTAGGTTAAAAATCCCTGCTCCTGTATTCTTAAAGCCCACCCCTCCTTCATAGTAGGTCCCTGTAATGTAGGCGACCTTCTCACCATCCGGGCTAAATGAGAATTTCCGCACGTCCTCATCCAATGTCGCGATCTCATTGCCATCCTGATCAATGAACACCAATGAATTCTTGGGCAGGACAGAATAATCGTGCTCTCCGGGAGGAGTTATCCCTCTCTTTGTAATTAAAACGGCAATTACTGTATCTGATGTTGAAAGGGAAAAGGACACCATATACATCCCGGCCGTGTTATAAGTGACGCTCTTTGCACCAGTACGGACATTCAGCTTATGGATACCATGCTTATCAATTGAGTAGAGTTGTAATGAACTTTCATTATCCCCGCTGATACTAGCAACGAGGAATGTCAGTAGCATCACACATAAGCAGGAACCAAAAACCACTGAAGAGTTAAATTCCTTGATTCTCATAATGCTATCTCCTTTTCTTAGTTACTCGTCCCATCGGGATCAACTATCTTTACATGAAAGTGATCACTGTGACCACCTAAATGAAACGTTATGCCGGTACGTCGAATCGAAGTGTGCAGGGTGTCAATGTAGATATAGTGAACATTGGCATGTGCAATAAGAAAATCGATCAGTTTCCCGGTTTTCTCTTCGTCAAAATATATGCTATCGGTTGAAGCGATATTTAGCGCCACTTCGAACGTATCATTCCTCACATATCTCATATCCACCTCGAGGCCATTCTGATGGCATACGTGGTCTGACCAGTAACCGCCGAATGACTCGTAATATGCATCTCCCCAGCTCAAATCGCCTACACCTATTCGCGGTTTTGTTGCCCCATAATAGTCATACCAATCCCTACCCGCTCCTTCGATCATGTTGATCAAGTGCAGTACTCCCCAGTCATCATGGTCTACGTCTCTCTTTTCAGGGTTGTAATGGTAGTAGCCGGTTCCATAGTTCACCATATTCAAGGCTTTCTCGATCCAGCCACAGTCGGTCCCCACGCACTGGGTCGAACAGGGCCAACCCCGGGCTAAACTGGGGTTATAATCGTGCAAATCCGGGTTCAGGTATAGATAAGAGTTGGCGTCGTTTGTCTCCACGGCGTTGCTGATACCGTCACAATCGGTATCCCACCAGGGGCAGTTATCCGTCGGCTGCTCGGTATAATCTGAGGGATTAAGTGTGTCTTTTTTACATGAAATTTCCATTGTGGCCATAGCCGCTATAGGAAGAAGCAGCAGATTACGAGTCGGATGTGTGATGGTGTGGACAATCGTAGTTATAGCTGCAGTCGAGAGCAGCAACAGCTTGAGTTTGTATATCCATCCCTTGCTCATCTTTTCTCCCCCTGTGCCTTTTTCTTTAGTGTAGAATCCGCCTTCACCTGGTTTTCCAAAAACGCCACCAGGTTTTCAAAGCCCACGAGCTGCCACCCCCTTTTGCCGCTGGTAAGGTTTTTTCCGGGTGGCGGCGCCGGAAACCGCTGGCTGCCCTCAGGCACTGTTGCCGGTTGAACCTTAGGTGGCGATATGAAAATAAACCTCTCGCTCACCTTTCTGCCGGCTCCCTGACTTCTCACATCTCTCAGCGCTCCCCAGAGAACCAGCTCACACTCAACAATGGCTGAATCTCCTTTGATAGTTATACGAGGATCAAGGATGTCAAAATCCCAGAAATTGGAAAAGCGAAGCGGATTATCCTCACGGGCAAGAAAGGGTCTATCCAGCGACATTTTCCTGGCCGAAGAATTATCGAATAAAGCTTGAAGCCTTCTGGTCAGATTTGCTTTCTGCTCAACGTTTTTCCCCTTGACCAAAATCTCCGGAGCAAAAGCCATAAACACTTTGGCTGTATCTTCCGCCTGCACCCCCTTGCGGATCATATCCAACGCCAGTTCGATCCGCTGTTGGTCGCTCATCTTTGCAAAATGTTGAGCAGAGGAAAATTCACAAAGAAAGCTCAAAACAGCCAAAAAAGTCGCTAATAAATATGAATGCTTTCCTGTACATTCTTTGCCTCTTTTTAAGTTTAAACCATAGTTTCAAGCCACTCGATTGTTGCAATCCAGTTTAATATTCACCTGCTCTGAAGTCAAGAGAAAACTAGTGTAGTGTCTTTCCGCGTTGCCAAAATGCCTCGCATTATTTTCTTGACGTATTTGTTAATTTGGATTAAATTGAAAGACTATGTTGCTCCAACAGGGCCCTTAGCTCAGTTGGTTAGAGCAGCTGACTCATAATCAGCGGGTCGCAGGTTCGAGTCCTGCAGGGCCCATATTGATAAGGGACTTGATGACGGGCAATTAGCTCAGTTGGTTAGAGCGTTCGGTTCACATCCGAGAGGTCACTGGTTCGAATCCAGTATTGCCCATGCTATATGAAATGAATAATGAGTTACCGTAAGAACCAGTACATTCCCTGGCGTGCCGTCTTACCTAAAGGGCCAACAGGGAAAAGCGGTTTCGCAGAAGCCGACCTTGCAACGCATTCATCCGGGATTTCCGGAGAATGCGTTTTTGTTTGGAGGGCCAATGATTATTAATCCACAGCAGAAGGAGGCCTCGATGCAAAGCGATCTCGAGCAGCTTCTGAAGCTCCAGGTAATCGATTACGATCTTGGCGAGCTGGAGCGTTCCAAAGACTACCTGCCGGACATGATGGAGAACCTAAACCGGGAGATCAAAGAGGCGAAAGAAAAGCTCGAGAGCGCCCGCGCGGCGTTTGAGGAGGCCGAGCTAAAGCGGAAGAACCTTGAACTGGAGGTAGCCACCAAGGAAGCTGAGCTCGAAAAATTCCAGAAACAGATGATGACGATTAAGACCAACAAGGAATACGACGCTCTGGTTGCCGAGATCGATGCCGTGAAAACGGTGATCTCCGATAAAGAGACAGATCTTCTGCATACGATGGAGCTGGTTTCACAACTGGAGGAACAGATACCTGAATACGAAGAACAACAGGTACGGATTAACGAGAAAGACGCGAAGCAGCTCAGGATTCTCCAGGAGAAAATTGACTCTATTGGAGACAAGGTCTCCAACAAAGAGACCGAGCGCAACGCCATTACCTCGACCGTTCCGCGTTCTACGTTAGCAATTTATGAAAGGGTTCGCAGAGGCAAGGGGAGCGACGTAGTGGTGGCTGTGAGAAAACGTTCCTGCAGCGCCTGCCATAACGCGCTCACGCCCCAGAGGGTTCAGGAAATAAGGCGGGGTAATAAGATATATACCTGTGACGCCTGTGGGCGCCTGTTGTACTGGGACAACAGTCATTCAGATTGAGAGAGACAGATTGCAAGCGGTGTCCGCTTAGACGAGGATAGCATATATGGCCACAATTCTGGAAAAAATAGCCCTGACGTTCGATGACGTCCTGCTAGTTCCAGCTCACTCGCAGGTGTTGCCACGCGATGTTGATGTGTCGACTGTCATCGCTCCAAGTATCGAGCTCAACATCCCAATTGTCTCCTCGGCCATGGATACTGTAACGAAATCGCATCTGGCCATCGCCTTGGCGCGGCTCGGCGGGATTGGGGTCATCCACAAGAACATGTCCCCTCAAGCGCAGGTAAGCGAAGTGGACAAAGTCAAGAGATCAGAGTCGGGTATGATCGTTGATCCCATCACGCTACCGCCTGATAAGACAATCGGCGATGCTCTGTTGGTGATGGCCAAGTTCTCGATCTCCGGTATCCCAATTACTCAGGGGGGGAAGCTGGTCGGTATTCTGACCAACCGCGACCTGCGTTTCCACAAGGATCATGCGCGGCCCATTTCCGAAGTGATGACCACCGAAAACCTCGTGACTGTCAAGGAGGGCACTAACCTTGACACGGCTAAGGAGATACTACATAAGCATCGCATCGAAAAGCTGTTGATCGTTGATAACAACTACATGCTAAAGGGGATGATCACGGTTAAAGACATCGTGAAGAGAATCCAGTACCCCAGTGCTTGCAAGGATAGCCGGGGACGGCTGCGCGTTGCGGCTGCTGTAGGAGTGGGGGCAGACCTTGAACAACGGGGTGAAGGCTTGGTCGCGGCCGGGGTCGATCTCCTGGTTGTCGACAGTTCACATGGACACAGTGAAGGCGTCATCGGCGCAGTTATGTTCTTGAAGAAGAAGTTTAGCGATGTTCCTATCATGGCCGGGAATGTGGCAACTGCAGAAGGCACAACGGCCCTCATCGATGCGGGGGCAGATTGCGTCAAAGTCGGAGTAGGACCGGGCTCTATCTGCACGACGAGGGTTGTCACCGGCGCAGGTGTGCCACAGGTAACAGCCATTATGAATGTGGCAGAGGCGGCTGAAAGGAAGGGTATCCCGATCGTTGCTGACGGCGGCGTTCGGTTCTCAGGCGACATTGCCAAGGCCCTGGCGTGTGGGGCTCAAGCGGTTATGATTGGATCGCTGTTCGCTGGAGTCGAGGAATCCCCGGGGGAGACGATACTTTTTGAGGGACGGTCGTTCAAAGTCTACCGCGGAATGGGCTCGATCAATGCTATGAAGGAAGGCAGCAAGGACCGGTATTTCCAGGAGCACCAGGAGGAACTCTCCAAGCTTGTTCCGGAGGGTATTGAAGGACGTGTTCCCTACAAAGGACTGTTGGCAGATACCGTATATCAGCTTGTCGGCGGTCTGCGTTCCGGGATGGGGTTGTGTGGGGTTGTTAATTTGGTCGAGTTGAAAGAGAATTCTCAGCTGATGAGAATAACCTCCGCCGGGGTGGCAGAGTCCCACCCACATTCAGTGCCGATCACAAAGGAGGCGCCCAATTATCGGCGTATGTCCTGACGGTTGGGGTTTTAGGGTAAGAATATTAGTAGTTTTTGGTATTAATATCGAAGGTTTGTGAAAGTAGGAGGAACAGTCGCGCCCGCCGAAGGCGGGTGAGGAAAGTCCGAGCTCAACAGAATCGAGGCGCCCGGTAACACCGGGGCGGAGTGATCCGACGGAAAGTGCCACAGAAACGATACCGCCCGCCATTGGCGGGTAAGGGTGAAATCGTGGTGTAAGAGACCACGGCTGGCGACAGTAATGCCGTCGGCGGGTAAACCCCGCCTGGAGCAAGGCCAAATAGGGGAAGAGGAGTTGATTCGCTCCGCTATCATTCCCGGGTGGGCCGCATGGAATAGACGGGTAACCGGCTATCAAGATAAATGACTGTTACCCGCCTATGGCGGGTCACAGAACTCGGCTTATCTCCTGCTTTCCAAGCCTTCAGTTGAATGGAGGCTTCCATGAGTATAGCTCTAAGGTCAACATCTGTCAAGTGGGTGGTGGTGTCAGAGACGGACGCGAGTCAGATTGCCCGACTGACAGCCGATACTAACCTGACACCGAATATCGTTAAGGTACTGATCAACCGAGGCCTGGACACGCCGGAAAAGATCCTCAGTTTTCTAAACCCACAGCTCTCCGATCTAAAAGACCCTTTCGATATGATGGGTATGAAAGAAGGTATTGAGCGGATTTCGCGTGCCTTTTTCGATAATGAACGGATCGTGATCTATGGTGATTACGATGTCGATGGTATTACTGCAACTTCTCTGCTCTACATGGTTCTGAACAAGCTGGGGGCACAGGTCGACTTCTATTTACCGAACCGTCTGGTTGAGGGTTACGGACTGTCCAAAGATGGCATTGACGAGGCAAAATCGCTGGGAGCTACTCTCATTGTAACCGTCGACACAGGCATTACCGCCGTTGAGGAAATTGCCTATGCTGCCTCACAGGGAATTGATGTTGTTATCACCGACCACCATGAACCGGGTATTGCGGTACCCAAGGCATACGCCATCATCAACCCCAAGCAACACGGCTGTAGTTACCCCAGCGAGCTCTCAGGTGTTGGTGTTGCCTTCAAATTTGTCCAGGCTCTGTATAGATCGCTGGGCCAGGATGAACATGAACTGGAAGAGCATCTCGACCTGGTTGCTCTGGGTACGGCTGCCGACATTGTGCCGCTTGTCGGCGAAAATCGTGTTCTGACCAAATTTGGTATCAAGCAAATCGCCCGGACTACTAAACCGGGCCTGAAGTCGCTCACCTTTGTATCCGGTCTCATGGGAAAAGATATCAGTACCGGTCAGGTGGTTTTCATTTTGGCTCCGAGGATAAATGCCTTGGGGCGGCTTGGCGATGCCCGTCAGGCGATTCGTCTGTTGGCCACTCGTGACGAGCAAGTCGCTGCTCAAATCGCTCGCAAGCTTGACAATGAAAACAGGCGGCGCAAAGAAATCGATGAAACCACCCTTCGTGAAGCCCTGGAACAGATGGAGCAGATCACGGATCTGGAGAAGGACCGAGCGATTGTTCTTGCCGCGGACGGCTGGCACCCGGGGGTAATCGGCATTGTAGCCAGCCGTCTGGTAGAACGGTACAACGTGCCGACAGTGATGATTTCCATCGATAACGATGAGGGAAAAGGATCAGCGCGGTCAATCCCGGGATTCCACTTGTGCGAAGCGCTCAAGGAATGCGAGCACCTGCTGATTCGCTATGGCGGTCACAAGTATGCCGCCGGGCTTTCCATCGAAAAAAGCAACATACCTGCCTTTCGGGAGAAGTTCATTGAAGTCTCCAACAGGCTGCTGACCGAAGAAGATATAACCCCCAAGCTGCACATCGACCTCGAAATCGAGTTGACCGAGATCGATGACGCCTTCATGCAAGCTCTGGAATCCTTTTCTCCGTTTGGCCCTCAGAACATGCGTCCCGTCTTTTTGACCCGCAACTGTGAAGTTGTAGGGCAGCCGTATACAGTTGGCCACAATCACCTGAAGATGCGAGTGCGCAAAGGAGAGGCGACATTTGACGTCATCGGTTTTGGTTTCGGGGACATGGCCCGATTGATTTCTTCTAAGGGCTGCCTGGTGGACGTGGTTTATGCGGTTGAATACAACACCTACAACAACATCACCCGGAAACAGATCCGGCTTAAAGACATCCGCCTGACAGCCGGCACGGCATCGGTCGTGTAAGCGGCGCAGGATATGGAAATTCTTGAAAGGCTGAAACGTGGGGATATTCGGGCGCTGTCCAAGATCATCTCACTTGTCGAGGACCAGGAAGCCGGATATCAGGAGCTTCTGGGAAAGCTTTACAAGAAAGTCGGACGCTCCCTTCGGGTAGGTATCACCGGGCCGCCGGGGGCCGGTAAATCGACGCTTGTCAATGCTCTTACTCACGAATTTCTCGCCGGCGGCAAAAAAGTAGGTATTATAGCGGTCGATCCAACCTCTCCTTTTACCGGAGGCGCCCTCCTCGGCGATCGTGTCCGCATGAGCGAATTCCCAACTGACGGGAGGGTCTATTTCAGGTCGATGGCTACTCGGGGAGCCACCGGCGGTCTCGCCTCAGCCACCGGCAACGCCGCTGTGGTGTTTGACGCTTTCGGCTTTGACGTCACCCTGATTGAAACGGTTGGCGTGGGGCAGATGGAGCTGGATATTGTTGATACCTGCGACACGGTGATCGTGGTAGTGGTGCCGGAATCAGGCGATGCCGTACAAACAATGAAAGCCGGTTTGATGGAGATTGCCGATATTTTCTGCGTCAATAAGGCTGACCGACCGGGGGTGGAACGGGCCATATTCGATCTGGAGCAGGCCATGGATAACCGCAAGAGGAGCGATGTTCCCTGGTCGATTCCAGTGCTGGGGACTGAGGCCATTAACAGGAAAAACATTGACCAACTGTATGCGAAGATCAACGAACATGTTGACTTCGTTAAAGCAGCCGGTAAGTTCGAGCGCCATCGACGGGATCAGGTCAAGAAGGTACTCCTGAATACCCTGCGTCACCGCTTTCAACGGGAGTTTCTCGACCGCCTGACGAAAAGAGTGGAGTTCAACAGGGTTATTGATGAGATTTACGCCGGACGTTCCAACCCGTTCACAGCCGGAAATAAGCTGTACGAGAAGTTTGCCAATCATTGAAGTTGTACGACATCAGTAGACAGGTCTCTCCGATATCTGCCGAAAATGGGCAGGAGTTGGAGACTCCTGCACCACTGTACTGACAGCCAGAGCTGCTACGAATAAGACCATTGGAGTACGCGACAACTTTAGTGCCCCATCCCTGATCCATCTCCCGTTTGGATAAAGCGTAACTGCCTGTTGCCGATAATAATAAGGGACAGGAGAAAATCGTCACCTTGATAGAAACCAACACTCAAGACAACCGCATAAGGGACATCAGCCTTATCCTCAAGGACCTTCTCAAGGTCATCAAGGTTGTCGCGATGTATCCGGTAGACAACCCTCTGCCCCAGTGTATGAGGCAGTCTTTTGCCGATAAGCTGGTCAGCCTGGTCGAGGAGTATGGTCGAATCGTCGTCAGTGTGCAGAAAGATACATTGTCAATCGAAGACCAGGTTGTTTATCAGGATCGGTCGAAAGAGGAGAGCCTGGCAAGTATCTTCTTTGGGGCCGGCATCACCGATTTGACTTTTGGGGAGGAACTCTGCGTTGATGACGTATACAAGCTGTTGAAAGCAATTAAAGAGTACATGAACTCGCCGCAGCAGTCACAGGACCTTGCCGCTCGTATCTGGGAGCTGGAGATAAAGGGGTTCAGTTTTACAACTCTTGAAGACATTGCTCTCTCAGAGTATGACAGTAGTTTCAATGTTCAGGAGTACGTTGACGCGCACAGTTCGGAAAAAGCCGGCAACCCTCAGTTCAGTACGGAAGGATCGCAAGCCTACCTGTCAATTTTTACGCTTGGAGATGAAGCCAACGAAGTTAACCAGGATGACAGCCCCGGAGAGGGCATAGATAGCAATGGAAGGGCCTCAGGGGGGCAACAGGAACGCGTCGCCTTTTTTGATACAGGTGCGGGCGATTCTTTGGGCAATGTTTTCGATGGAGAGGGAGTTGATAGCGCCGCCCTACACACAGCAGAGGCGGCCAAGGCCATGGGTTTTGACGATCTTGGTTTGGAGCGGCCAGCCCTACCTGATACCACGTTGATTCTGAATGCAGAATTCAAGCTTTCAGATGAGGAAGAGGCAAGTATCGGCGAACTCATCGGCGACGACGCTACTTTTGGCACTTATGAATCGACCACCGATATCCTCAAGGAGATGCTGTTACAGGAAGCCGACATGGATGGTTTCTATGAAACGGTTACTGTTTGCGAGAAAACGATGGCGGAGTTCTTAAATCATGGAAGGCTGATTGAGGCCAGCCACCTGCTCCAGTTTCTGACGCAATTGCAGGAGATGGTCCGTAATGACAAACCCCTTTGGGCCGAGAGGCTAAAAGAGGCCTACATCACTGCCGGCAGCCGCGATCGGCTGAAGGCTCTCGCTGCAACCATCAATGATCATCCCGACATTGGTGTTGTCGAACTGAAACAGTACCTGGATAATTTTGGATGGGAAGCTCTCAGCGGCATGGCGGACCTGCTCGGTGAATTGGATCACCGTCTTCACCGCGAAACCCTCTGCGACTATTTGGTCACAAAGGGGCGACATCATCCTGACATTGTAGCCAAGGGTATTTATGACAAGCGGTGGTACGTGGCACGCAATTCCGCATCTATCCTCGCTCGTATCGGCGACGACAGGTCTCTGGAGTACCTGAGGAAGGCCATCAAACATGACGAACGCCGAGTCCGCATGGAGGTTGTAACGGCACTGAAAGAGTGTGACAACAGCAAGGCGCTGGAAATACTCAGAGAGGCGGTGATGGATACCGATCCGGAAATACGCAAGGAGGCTATCGATGCTATTCTCACCAGACGTGGCCGGCCTGCTTTTGAGACCATTACGGCAATCATCAATGACGAACAGTTTACCTCATTTGAGCATAGAGACCAGACGGCGCTGCTGAGGGCTTTCTCGGTGCTGGGTGGTGAAACGGCGGTAAGCTATCTATCCCGGCTTATTCTTCAATATGATCCCCTGCACAGCAAAACCCGATCCTTTTACCGACGAGCGGCCTTCGGTGCCCTTAGTCACAATCGCAGTGAGAAGGCCGAAAAACTCCTCATCAAACTTGCAGCGAGCTGGCGTCCGGACATACGCAGACAGGCGACGGCTGCGCTTCGCCGGCGCCGTGAAATCGTGTTCGGGGGAGAGTGATGGCTACTGTCACAGATAGATCGGAGCCCCTTGCAGTCGCCGGAGAGACGGAAGAAAAGCTTGTAAACCTATTCTTCGTGCTCTGCAAAAATGCTCGGATTATCGACAAGAACAACCCCTCCTTTAAGCGTCAGTGCGCTAACTTCCGTGAATTGCTACTGGCCCTGTTTGTCGAATCAAGCGAGGTCACGATCAAGATCATCTCCGGGAGATACTTCGTCAATCATAAGTTGACACACTTCGACGACCACCGTTTGCCAGGTGCCGCTGCAATTGTTGGAGAGTGGGAAGCTATCGGCCTGGCGGGAGTGAGCTTCCTCCCCGGTGTGTCAGAGGCTGAGGTTGAACGCCTGTTTAGCTTCCTGGCCGGTCTGAAACCCACAGCCGACAACCTGGAGAATCTGTCGGAAGCTCTCAAAACTTATCGACAGCCGTCGATACAATTCCTTTCGGCGGAGCAACTTAAGCCCGAAAAACCTCTTGTGACGGAGGAAATTAGGCGGCAGTTCCGTGCCAGGGCTCGCTCCGCGTTCTTCCAGGCCATGTCTACTGTGGAGGAAAACATAGCCAACATGGTACAGGGCAGAGATATCAATACCTCCAAGACAAAGCGGGTAATCCGTTCGCTGATCGACCACATTGCACAGGATGAGCAGTCATTGCTCGAACTGACGGCTATCAAGGACTTCGACGACTACACTTACATCCATTCGACCAATGTCTGTGTCTATGCGCTAACGGTGGGCATTAGGCTTGACTTGGATCGGGCGAGACTTTCGCAATTGGGCTTTTCCGCGTTGTTTCATGATATCGGCAAGATCAAACTGCCCGCCGACCTGATCAAAAAGCCGGAGGCCTATGATGAAAACGATTGGATCCAGATGCAGCAACATCCGCAACTGGGTGCAAAGACCATCTTAAGAAATATGAAGCTCGAAGCTCACACGGCCCGCGCTGCCCGGGCAGCCTTCGAGCACCACATAAACGCGGATTTTACCGGTTACCCGAGGCTTCACCATGCCAAGCGTCCACCAAACTTGTTCTCCAGAATTGTATCCATCGTTGATTCCTTTGACGCCTTGACATCGGGAAGGGTCTATATGAGGCACCCGATCCCACCGGATAAAGTGCTCAAGAAGATGTATTACCAGATGAATACAAAATTCGATCCGTTTCTGCTGAAAATATTCAGTAACATTATTGGCATCTATCCGGCCGGGACGTTGGTGCTTTTGACGACCGATGAAATCGCTTTGGTACTTACCAATAATGAGACCGATAAAGCTCGTCCCTATGTGAAAATCGTCGGCAACAGGCAAGGGCTGCTTCCGACCCCGGAGTGGGCAGACCTTTCGATTCCGGAGCATGCGCACCGCAAGATTGCCCGTATGATTGACCCGAGTTGTTACGGACTTGACATCAAAGATTTCATTCTTACCGATTAAAAGGATACCGAGACACAAGCCATGACCTCGCCCTGGGGATGGCGGCGGATATTGAAACTGATGAGGTCCCCCTCTGCTTTCTTCGGGAAACCGGAGAGATGGGCGTCAACATAGGCATCAAACATAGAGATGAAGCTTACAATCACTGCATACCAGGTGAACTTGTTGCGCTCGTCCTTACGGTCCTGGTAAAGATCATAGTAGTCATTGCGCGTAGGGGTAGGGATATCTGTGCTCTCTTCGTACTGCCTGCGGAAATCGGATGCCTGGCGACCGTAGTGGATAATGGCACCGATAAACCATGCGTCCAGTCCCATGAATATGGCGGCCTTGAAATACTTCCGATTCCCTATCTGTCCCAGCCCGGGTATAAGCATCGACTTGAACAAAGCCGCGGTCGGATTCTGGGACAGGTGCTTTTCAAGGTTTTCGGGGTTTGTCACCGGCTCGTATGGTATCAGCACCCGCCCCGGCAGGTAGAGAACGGTATCGATCTGAACCGATGTGTCAGCAACCGAGGCTGATGTATCTACATATGTCGAGTCGGCTTGTGCCGATTTCGCCAGCAAGAGCACTCCAAGTATCAGAAGTATCTTGTTCATGGCTATGTCAGCAATATACCTTGAGCTGCTTTTCACCTACCTGAATCTCAAGGACGCCCGAAGGCGGAGGGATAAGCTCCCCATCAAGATAAACGGTCTGCCCTTTAACAGGCTGGACAGTGATCGTTTTGCCTCGTAAGAGCCTGACATCGTGGCCGTAAGCATACTTCTTTCTGTAGATCAATCGGACAAAGGATGACAAGTCTTTGCTGTCATCTCCCATGTTGAAGATTGTTTCAGCCCGACCATCGTCAGGGATCGAAGCCGGGCTCAGAGAAAGGCCCACAGAGTACGGCAGCAGGTTGACGTTGAAGATCGTTGGGCGGGCCTCAAAACGGAAGGAGTCAACAGTGATAGTCATTTTCTTGACTTGCACGGCCGAAGTTGCCTTCGCTCCCAACTGTGACCAGCGAAAGGCAAGCCAGGGCGTCTTCCTTTCTTCAAGCAGACGAGCCATTTCGGGTATCAAGCCTAAGCCAAGCGATCCTATAAAGAGCCGTCCTGAGACAGTGGCGGTATCAATCTTGCGGTAGTCCCTCTTGAGAATCTTCCGCATGGCTTCATCGATCTCAACTGAATCGCATAGCCCCCGGGCGATGTTGTTATGCCGTCCCATTGGCAACGTACCGATCGGCAGGTCGGCCGCAAGTGCCACTCCGGCAATCAGATTGAAGGTGCCATCGCCGCCACAGGCCACCAGGGAGGTGACCCTTCCCCGGCGCTGTATGTGCGGCGGTGCCGGGCGCGCCGACCGCCTCAGGCCGCAGGCCAGGCTGGCTCTCTGGAGCAGGTTAGCTGCCGAATCCGACTCATAGATAGTATAGTGTCGCCCCTTTCTTCTAATCTGGGAGGCCAGTTTTTCAACCAGCTTGCGGTTGTAATTGGTTGCTCTGTTGTTTACAAGGAAGTAGTAGTGGGCATGCTCTTCTTTTTGGCGTCTTTTTCGTATCACACGATGATTATACGCAAAAAACCGTTGAGTGGAAAACTATTTCCCATCCTCATCCTGTAAGATTCCGAGAATGGGCTCCGATAGTCCGACTCAATAGCGGGCAATTGATGTCGATTAGGTGTTTGTAGGTTGCTTTGCTAAACAGGACACGATTATGTTAGAAGCTGTTGTGAAAGAAAAGGCAGAAACAGAGATATTCAAATTGAAGGGTAAAAACCTCCTTCGGATCGTCCCCTTTGTGGCCCTATTGCTGGTTTACCTTCCGGCGCTCTATGATTTGCTCATCGACTGGTGCACCGACCCCAACTACTCCCACGGATTTCTGGTCCCGGTTGTCTCCGGCGTCCTGCTGTGGAAGAAGCGGGACAAGCTGGCGTCTGTTCCACGTGGTCTTGACAAACGGGGCTTGACCCTGGTTTTGGTCGGATTAGGATTGTTTATCATCGCCAATGGGGCGGCGGAGTATTTCAGCCTCCGGTTCTCGTTCGTGCTGGTTCTGTTTGGGTTGACCTGGTACCTGTTTGGACGGGAAGTCATTAAACTGAGCTGGTTTGAATTCTTCTTCTTGATCTTTATGATTCCCATCCCTTATGTCATCTACTATGCGCTCACTTTTCCAATGCAGACCTTCGCTACTAAAATAACTGTTGGTCTCCTTAACCTCATCGGAACAGGGGCAATCAGACAGGGAAACATCATTCACATATCGGGGCATTCGCTCGAGGTGGCCGAGGCCTGTTCGGGAATACGGTCGCTGGTTTCTCTGCTGGCTCTGGGCGCTTTCTATGCCCGCGTTACCCAGAAACGGTTTGGAGGGCAACTTACCCTTTTCCTTTCGACTATACCAATTGCCGTAATCAGCAATATATTTAGGGTGTTTCTTACTTCGCTGCTGGTGTACACCGTTACGGACAAAGTTACCGGGGAGCCACTACATTCGATCCTGGGCCTGAGCATATTCGTGGTAGCTTTTGTCCTGCTGTTGGTTGTCGGACTCATTTTAAGGAAATTGTTCAAATGAAGTCGGCTGTGGTGCTATCTACCGTCCTGATTGTTATCAGCGGACTGTTCGGCAACTACTTGCGCTTCAACCGTCAAATGCCCGACAGGCTGCCGTCATTCAGCAGTATTCCCTATAATGCTGGAGGCTACTTTGGCGAGGAACGGAGATTCTCGGAAGCCAGCTACGATGTCCTCAAGGCGGACACGACTACTCTTCGGTTCTATCGCGCCTCCGACGGGACGCCTTTCTGGTTATTTGTCGCCTACTTTTCCTCGCAGAAATACGGCAGCCAGATTCATTCGCCCAAGCACTGCCTTCCCGGCGGGGGCTGGAAGATCGAAAGGCAGGAGCCGTTTAGTCTCCATTTTCCGGGCGGCGTCACAAAAGAAATCAATCGCGTCCTCATTACGGATCGGCAGAAGAAGCAGTTAATGTTTTACTGGTTTGAAACGAGAAGCGGGGCGATCCGTGACGAGTTCAGGCTCAAGTGGGACCTGATGAAGAACTCTCTCCTGTTACGACCGACCGACGCTGCCTTTGTTCGCCTGACTGTTCCTATCAAAGGGGGGACCGTTGAACAAGCAACTGCCAAAGCGAGTGATTTCTTAAATGCCTTTTATCCTGGCTTGGAGCGCGCTTTTTCCTTCAACAATTAGACCTTGAAGGCAACGGCTTCCTTTCTTATCATTGGTCATGCTTTTTCTCCTGGTCAAACTGGCTCGCCCCGCCCAATGGCTCAAGAACGGCATAATCCTTCTGGCGTTGATATTTGCCGGAGAGATGACACACCCAAAGAAAGTAGAGCTGACCCTTCTGGCGATAGCGATATACTGTCTGCTGTCTTCGGCAGTTTATACCTTCAACGATCTGGTTGACCGCGAGAAAGACCGTGAGCATCCGCTGAAGAAGCGTCGCCCGATCGCTTCTGGCGAGGTATCTGTCGGCACCGCTACCGTTATGATTTTGATCCTGTGTGGCGTTGGGCTTGTCGGGGCCTGGCTGATGAATATGGCATTCTTTGTAACGGCGGTTGTATTCCTGGGTCTGAATGTGCTGTACACGGTCTGGTTGAAAAACATAGTTATCGTAGACGCCATGGCAGTAGCCTTCGGTTTCGTTGTACGCGCGTACGCCGGCGCCTTTGCAATCGAGGTCCCAGCCTCAAAGTGGATGCTTATAAATACCCTCTTGCTGGCCTTGTTCCTTGCGTTTGGCAAGAGACGTCATGAGCTGGTTGTCCTTGAGGAAGGCGCTACTGCCCACCGCAAGATTCTGGGGAGGTACTCTCCCTATCTGCTGGATCAGTTGATTGCCGTGGTGACGCCCTCGGTGTTGGTAATGTATATGCTCTACTCTTTCTCCACCGAGGTATCAGTAAAACTGGGCACACAGAACCTCTTTGCTACGATACCTTTTGTAGTCTACGGACTCTTCCGCTACCTTTACCTAATTCACAAGGAGGAAAAGGGCGGCTCGCCTACGCGCATCCTGATTACCGATGTGCCCATAATGACTACGGTGATATTATGGCTTATAACCTCAAGTCTGGTGTTGTACATGCTATGAAGAGAGCGTTCACAATTGTGGCGGGCATTATCTGCCTCAGCCTGGTTTGCCTTTCGTGCAGTAAGCAACAAAAAGAGGCGTCGGCTCCGAAGGGAGAGACCGATTCGTCGACCGAAGCGATCCCCGTTTATGTTGAGAACCTGCTTTCAGGCGAACCGGAGGCGGCTGGGATCAAACGACTTGGTACCGTAAAGAAAATCATGCGAGCCGATGTAGATTCGGTCCTCGGCCCAGAGGCGCAGGCATATCTGGCTTACAACCTGGTTGCTATGGCCTCGGCGGAGTATGAAGTAAACGGAGTGACAGTCTCTACCGAGGTTGCCCAGTTTGCGTCGCTGGAAGATGGTTACGGCTTCTATGCCAGCCTGCGACCGGTGGGAGCCGGCGCCGGCGGATTTGGAACCGAATCCTTTTCATGGGGGAAGGTGAGGTACTTTACTTGTGGAGAGTTCGTAGTCAGGTTGGCAGTGGAGAAGGAAGACAGCTCTCATTTTACTGCACAGACACTTGTTGGGCAGGAGATAGACAGCCGGATACCAGTGCCGCCTACCCCTCCACCGTTCTTCATGCTCTTCCCAACTGCCCAGAAGATTCGCCTATCCAACCGGTACTACTCCTATGATTTCCTTGATCTTCCCGGGCTCGATGAAGTTTACAGCACGGATTATCTCACTGGCGGTGACACGGTGATCTTCTTTTTGACGATGGATGAAAGCGGTTGGAAGTTCCTGAAGCTGAGGGAATACGGCGAGTCGATCGGCGATCTATCCTCTTCGCCAAAGTCGTTTCCCTATGAGGGGTATTCGCTGGCATTTACTGATCCACATCGCGGCAGAATTGTTGCCGGTTTAGTACGAGGCAAACTGGTGGGTATCATTGGTTATGATGCTGCCAAGAACGACCGCCTTGCCTCTCGCTGGGTGCGGGGGTTGAAGTAACGTCGTTAGTTCGCCCTCTTGAACGCCTCCATGAACGCCGCCAGTTTCTCAACCCCTTCGAGAGGCATGGCATTGTACAGAGACACCCGTATCCCACCGACACTGCGGTGTCCCTTCAGACCGATAAACCCGGCTGCTTTGGCCTCGGAGACAAACTTCTTCTCCAGGTCTTCCGAAGGAAGGCGCATAGTAACATTCATCCAGCTTCGGCTGTCGGGTTCGACCGTTCCTCGGAAGAAGTCCGGGTTGCCATCTATTATCTGATAGATGCGATCCTTCTTGGCGATATTGGTCTTTTCAATTGCTTGAAGGCCGCCTTGTTTCTTTATCCACTCCAGCACTAGCTTGACCATGTAGACGGGAAAGGCCGGAGGTGTATTGTACAGCGAATTCTTCTCGGCGTGGGTCTTGTAACAGAACATGGTGGGTAGGTTGTCCGGGCACTTAGCCAGCAGGTCGTCGCGGATGATTACCATCGTGACGCCAGCAGGACCGAGATTCTTCTGTGCACCGGCGTAGATGAGGGAAAACTTGCTGAAATCAAGACGGCGGGAGGCGATATCGGAGGACATGTCGCATATCAGGGGGATGTCTCCCGTGTCGGGAAACTGATGTAATTGGGTGCCTTTGATCGTGTTGTTGGAGGTAACATGGAGATAGGCGGCATCCGCGGGAAGGTCTATTTCAGTAGGTTTGGGAACGCGTTTGTAGTCCTGATCTTTGGATGAAAAGGCAAGATGCATTCTCCCAATGATCTGAGCTTCCTTGATCGCTTTGGTCGACCAGGAGCCGGTGTCGACATAGGCTGCTGTCTTGCCCGATGGCAGGAAGTTCAAGGGAATCAGGGCGAACTGGGTCGACGCCCCACCGCCGATGAACAGAACTTTGTAGTTATCCCCAAGCCCCAAGATTTCATGTACCATCGCCATAGCTTTGTTGTTGATGTCGTCAAATTCCGGCGAACGGTGGGATATTTCCATCACTGACATCCCGGTATCGGCATAATCAAGCAGCTCCTGTTGCGCCTGCTGCAGAACTTCCAGTGGGAGCGTAGCCGGGCCGGGATTAAAGTTATAAACTCTGTTAGCCATTGTTCTACCTCAGTTATTTCACAAGTGTAAGGATATCGTTTCGTTTATGCTCAATCCCCTGTTACTTGCTTGATACATATTCTCCAATGAGGCGGTCTATTATCATTCCTATTCTAAGCATGTTCTCTGTTGTGGAGGCGCCAACATGTGGGGTGAAAATACAGTTCGGCGCGTTGAAAAGGGGCGAGTCGGCTGGCGGATCGGAGTACCAGACATCGGTGGCGAAACCGGCCAGTTTGCCACTTTTAAGCGCCTCGACAATATCTTCTTCGACACAAAGTTTCCCCCGGCCAGTGTTGACGAGATAAGCGCCATCCTTGAACTCGGTCAGAGTCTGCTTGTTTATGATTCCCCGAGTGTCTTCCAAGAGAGGCATGTGCAGGGAGACAAAATCCGACTTATTGAGAACTTCTTTCATTGTTGGCCTAATATCGGCGAAGTCTGTGAAATTTACATCCGGATGCCAGCCGAGCACTCTCATCTGGAAAGCGTGCGCCCGCGCCGCCAGCGATAGCCCTATGCGCCCGAGGCCGAGAATGCCAAGTGTCTTACCACCAAGCTCCACACGTTTCAGTTCTTTTTTGATCCATTTCCCCTCGTGCATTGACTGGTCGGCCCGGGGTATCTCATTGGCTAGGGCAATCATTAACGCGAAAGCCAGCTCTGCCACCGCTTTCGTGGAGGCTTCGGCTGTGTTGTTAACGATAATACCCTTTTCCTTAGCGTAGCCCTGGTCGATGTTGTCGAGCCCCACGCCGCCCCGCAAGACCATTTTCAGCTTGGGAGCGCTGTCAATGTAGTCCCGGGTAACTTTGGTCTTGCTACGTACCAGAACTATCTCAGCTTCAGAGAGACGGCTTTTGTCGTCGGTCACTTCCCCGTATTTGGAGAGGATCCCGGGTAGGCTGGGATCAAAAGCGTCAGAGATCAGTATGAGCATAGTGATAACCTTTCTTCTGTCGTTTTAATGTAAGTTCACATCTATCTTACTTCACAGACTATGCTTGTCAGGACCGTAATGGTCCTGACCTATCTGGCCCTATTCATCAAGTAAGTTGACAACTATTCCACTTCGCAGTTTGGGCTCAAACCAGGTTGACTTGGGAGGCATCACTTGGCCGGCGTCAGCGACTTCCAACAATTGCTCCACCGAGGCGGGATACAGCGAGAAGGCAACGGCGTACTGATCGGAATCGACCAGCCGCACCAGTTCCTCTACACCGCGAATACCGCCGACGAAATCAATCCGCTGATCAGTGCGAATGTTTTCGATACCAAGGATCGGCTTGAGGAAATTGCTGGAAAGCACCGCCGAGTCAATCGACTCTGACGGATGCTGAGCGTTGAAGCTTCCTTCTTTGGTCTCGAGTACAAACCATTGCTTATGGCAATACAGGCCAAATTGGTAGTTCTTGTTTGGTACCACTGGGCCGGCGTGTGGCGCTACAGTAAAATTCGCACTTGCCTTTTCCAGTAACTGGGTTACAGCCATGCCTTTCAAATCCTTGACCACCCGGTTGTAGGGCAGGATATGAAGCTCATCGTCGGGGAATAGCACGTTCAGGAAGAAGTTGTAATGCTCCTGCCCGGTATGATTTGAATTCTCTTTTTTTAGGCGGCGCGCTACCTCAGCGGCGGCAGCCGAGCGGTGGTGGCCATCGGCGATATACAGTCCATGCAAGTCGGCAAAAGCGCTGACCAGGTTGTCAATCTGCTCAGCATCCCCAACTACCCACATCTGATGACGCACGCCATCTTCGCTTACAAAATCATATTTGGGCGGCTCCTGAGTGGTCTTTTCAAAGATTGCCCTGATCTCTTTCCGGTTGCGAAAAATGGAAAAAACCGGCCCCACCTGTGCCCGAGTGTACATAATGTGATTCGCGCGGTCATCGACTTTTTCCGGGCGGGTGTACTCATGTTTTTTTATCTGGCCGTTGTTGTATTCCTCAACCGAGGTCAGGGTTACCAGCCCGGTCTGGCTATGCTCGTTCATTGTCAGCCGGTAGAGATAGAAACAGGGTTTGCTGTCGCGGCACATGAGCCCGTCATTTATTAGCCTTTCAAGATTCTCCTTACCGCGACGATAGACCTGCTCGCTGTGGATTGGAGTGCCGGTATCGAAGTCGACTTCAGGTTTGTTGACTCTCAAAAACGAATCCGGGTTCCCTTTGACGAGCTCGCGGGCTTCGTCACTGCTCAACACATCATAGGGCGGTGAGGCGACCTGCGCGATATGCCGGGGTATGGGCCTCAAACCTCTGAAAGGACAAATAACAGACATATCAAAACTCACTCTCAAACACTGAAATAGGGCGGTGTTGCTCTGCGTGATTTGGTTTTTGCTTTGCACGCAGATGGCGGGTGGGGCCGGGCAATACTACCAATAACCATAAGCGATTCCATAGTCATATAATTTAACAGAAAATCCCAATAATCCAACTGTATTATACGTGCAGAAGACAGCGCCTGCCGAACACAGCCGGCTATATCCCACCGGCAATCCTTCTTGTGCCCCGTTTCATATCTTGCGGAACTAAGACATCGCGCGATGTCCTGTTTCTTGGAAATTCATGAATCTGAGAGGGTACTTCTCTGTGATCTGGTGTGGTTCGTGAACAAGGATTTCGCCGGCAAGATGCCCTGCCCTTTTATATCGTTTTTTGGTTGTACTAATACAAGTCTTCTTATTTGTGTCACCCCTTAATCCCATTTAAGCTATCTGCGGGGACTGGCTCCGCCAATACGCAAAGTAGATATGGAACTATTCAACTAATAAGGACTCATGTCATCTGGAGTCATCAGAACATAAAAAACAGGCCGGTGAACAACCGGCCTGTTGACATAGAATAACCTGTGTCGGTCGCTATTTCATGTGTTTTGACACCAGCTTGGTCATTTCAAACATCGATACCTTTGCCTTGCCGCCGAAGAGCTTTTTCATCTTCTCGTCAGCGTTGATCATCCGGCGATTGACCGTATCCTGAAGTCTATTTTTCTTGATATACAGCCAGAGTTTCTTGGTCACTTCTGTACGAGGGATAGGCTTCATTCCGACGACAGCGCCCAGCGCATCAGACAGCATCATGGGACGCATGAAAGCAGGATTCGGTTTGCGCTTGGACTTTGTTTTTCTCTTGGCGGCTGTCTTCCTGGCGGCGGGCTTCCGAGTGGTTGCTTTACGAACAGTCTTCTTCCGAGCTGTAGTCTTCCTGGCCGTAGTCTTCCGCGTGGTAGCCTTCCTGATCGGTTTTCTTTTGGCAGAGGCTCTCTTGGCGGTGGTCTTCTTCCTTGCGGTTGTTCTTTTCGCAACTGTCTTCCTAGTTGCGGTTTTCTTCCTGGCAGTTACTTTCTTTCTCACTGTGGTTTTCTTGGCCGGCTTTCTCTTCGGCGCTACTTTCTTCTTCCTTACTACTGCCATTTGTTGCTCCTTTGGCATTAGGGTTTGTGTATTATTAATTTCCCTTACTCTCTATTAATCGGGACAACAAATACCATGTTAACGGATGGTTTCAAGCACCATCCCCTCATACAAAATATAGTCTTTTTTTTGATTCTTTTGCAAGAAAAAAATATTCAGATTCGACGAAAAAATATCCCTTCACTAGGGGCCACCACTTGCAGGCAATAGCTGTTATGGGATCATCCTTACCTCCCGCGCAGTTGTATGATCGGTGCTTCGGGGGGACAGCCAAGTCGAAAAGGGAACCAGTGTCCCACTCCGGAAGAGGTGTACAAGTGGCTCTGTCCGCGCCGATAGTGCCCCCAGATGTACTGGTGGGGCCAAAGTACATCAAGAAGGGAATGGTTGGCGAAACCGATTTGTCCTCCGTGAGTATGGCCGGCGAGAGTTAAATCTATACCTGCCTCAGAGGCGTAATCGAAGACATTAGGGCGATGGCTCATAAGTATCAGGAAGTCCTCGCCACGGAAGTCCGACAATGTTCGATCCACTGTTTGTCTGAAGAAAGTGTTATCTTCTCCCCATAGAAACCGCGGGTCATCAATACCGCCGATAAACAGAAGGCACGGCCCGATAGCTACTCTGACTCCCTGATTGACCAGCAGGGGAATGGGGGATCTGTCAAAAATCCGTCTAACACTGCTTATCCCGTGAAAATACTCATGATTGCCCAGGCTGGCGAAAATGCCCAGAGGGGGATTCAGGTTCTCTATCGTAGATAGAGCGCCGGGGAGAAGGCGCAGATCGTCTGCTATATCGCCCGTAACAAGAACCAGATCGGGTGCGAATCGGCTGGCGTCGCAAATGACTTCGGCCAGGTCGTCAAGGGTTACGTAGTGTCTCAGGTGCATATCCGAGAGGTGGAGGATTTTCAGTCCTTCCAGGTCGGGAGGAAGATCGTCAACGACGATTGTTTTGGTGTAGACATTGACACCGGCAAAAGCGCGGGTCAGACCCGAGACTCCCATGGTCACGGTAACAATTGGCAGACCTGCTGCCGCGGCTTTCAAGAAGACCCGTCGGTTCTGGTCGGGGAGTTGGGGTTTTTTTGTTTTTCGCCTTGCAGCAAACCAATCTATACCTCGGTAGACGAAATGAAAAATCCCCGACAGCGGCAGAGACAGCATCAGGCATACCTCAAGGATAAAGGTCATTGCGGTCAGGGTTGCTGACGGGTAGGCCAGCCAGTTCCGTGTGTAGTATTCGCCGAGCCCCCACAGTAGCACCATCGCCGTGCCGAACAGCGGCAGGCTCCAGGCGGCGGTTCTGATGTATTTGTTATTCCACCAAGTTCGATTCAGAAATCGCAGTAGGGCTATCTCAGTCAGGCCAAAGAGCAGAATGACCACGACAGCGAACATGAGAGGTAGAAAAATGCGCATCCGGCCAATTACCCTTTGTCAGCAGGTGACCCCATACTATAGCGGTTATAGGAGGCTGCCTCCAGCCTACTTCCGCCAGACCGCCGGGCGGAGAACAATTAACACGGTGAATATCTCGAGCCGGCCCAGAAGCATTGAGAAGATCAGAATCCATTTGCCCGGGATGGGAATCCACCCGTAGTTCTCGACAGCGCCGATCCCAGCTAGCCCCGGTCCGATATTCCCGATAGTGGCTGCCGAACAGGCAATGGCGGTAGTCAAGTCGGGTACAAAGAGCGTCATCAATCCCGCTGTGATGACAAACAGTCCGACAAAAAGAACAAAGAACGAGACCACGTTAATTATATGCGGTTCATCTATAGTCTGATCGCCTATCTTTACCGGCGCCACCAGACGCGGCTGGGTCAATTTGCGCAGTTCGTTCAAAGCTACCCGGATGACAATTTTGATGCGAATCATTTTCATGCCGCCACCGGTAGAGCCGGCACAGCCTCCGAAAAACATCAAGAGAATCAGAAGAAACCGCAAAAAATCCGGCCAGAGGTCAAAATCGGCAGTGACAAAACCGGTCGTCGTTATAATGGATACGGTCTGAAACGAAGCTACCCTGAAGGTGTCATACAAGGTGCCAAGCTTACTACTTTGCTCGACATAGTGGGTATGGAACTCGCCGGCAGTCATTTCACTGGTCCGGAAATGGGCGGAGGCCGATTCCTCGGGAGCCGGACCGTGGATATAAAGTACACAGGTGAAAATGATTACAGCAGCAACGATAACTGACGCGTAAAAAGCAAACTCCTTGTTCCTTGCAAGGGATTTGAAATCCCCTCGCAGAACACGAAAGTGCAGGAGGAAGTTTGTCCCGGCAAAGAACATAAAGATGATAATAACCCACTGTATGAAGTCGGAGTTGTAGGCGCCAATCGAGGCGTTCTTGGTGGAAAAGCCCCCTGTTGCCATGGTGGCGAAGGTATGGCAGGCGGCGTCGAAGAGACTCATGCCACCCAGTAACAGAAGCAGCGTCTCGGCGACACTCAGAAGCAGGTAAACGCCCCAGAGAACAGAGGCAGTCTGTGCTAACCTGGGACGAAGCCTGTCTTTGGTCGGGCCCGGCACCTCGCCGCGGAACATCTGATAACCGGAGACGCCCATAGCAGGGAAAATGGCAATGGCCAGCGTAATAATCCCCATCCCCCCAAGCCAGTGAGTTAGAGCCCGCAGGAACAACAGCGAGCGGGGCATCGACTCGACATTGCTCAGGATTGAAGCGCCGGTGGTGGTGAACCCGGACATTACCTCGAAATAGGCGTCTGTAAATGAGAGAACCAGCTCAGGAAAGCCACCACCGCGTTCGGCCACAAAGTAGAAAAACAGTGGAACAGAGGCCAGAAAGGCCAGGGTGAGCCAGCCGATTGTCACAATTGCATATCCCTCTCGCACACCCTGCAGGTCCCGTCCACTGCGACAGAGAAAGACCAGCGTTGAGCCGGCCACAAAAGAAAAACCGATAGCCAGGATAAAGCCGAAAATGTCGGCCTTTGAGAGCAATTCAAACAGCTTCAGGTGCCGGTTGTCATAGATAGCTATCCCTAATGGCACCAGCAGAGCGGCGCCCATCACCTGTATCAACTTGCCGATAGCGTACCCGACGGCGGTTTTGTGCATAAGCTACCTTTGCTTGAAAGCTCCGCGCGGCTTAAAAAGCTTGGAGATAGTCGGCAGGTTCCTGTGATGAGTTATCATGATGACATGGTCATCAGCTTCGATGACCGTCTCGCCGTCAGGTAGAATCATTTTGTTCTCCCTTACAATGACACCAATGATAGAGCCGCGCTTAAGCTTATGGGCAAGTTTCTTCACCTTGGATTCGGCAATGGGGCTGTTGGGATCGACGGTGAAGCGAATCGCCTCAATATCGACATCGGAGAGCTTAACCACCGCCCCGATATGTCCGCGGCTAATCATCTCCAGGATTTCACGCGCGGTAGTGAGACGGGGATTGATCACATGGTCAATCCCAATCGAGTTGAACAGCTTGTCGTGAAGGGATTCCGTTGTAGTGGCTATTATCTCATGTGCTCCCCCCGACTTTGCCAGCAGAGCAGAAAGCATGTTGTAGTCGGCTCCTTCCGACACAGCGATGAAAAACGAAGCCTTATCCACGTTGAGTTCACTGAGGAGATCGGGATCAGTACAGTCGCCGTGCAGGACCTCGATTCTGTCAAACATACCGGCTGCTGTCTTGGCATGATCGAGGTTGGGATCGACGTAGGTAACCTGGTTCTCCGTTTGGTTGAGGGCGCGCGCCAACTCCAGAGTCGAGTACGAGTCACCCGTCATGATTATTTTCCGGCTGCTCTTCCTCTCAACACCCACGAGGTCTAAAAAGCGGTCCAGGGACTCACGGGGAAAGAGTGTATAGAGAATGTCACCCGGTTCAATTTCAGTGTCGCCGCCGGGGATCACGCCCACTCCTTCGCGCACGAGAGCGGAGAACAGGACGACATTGGGAGCAATTGCCCGGCGAATCTCCTGTGGTGTCTTATGAGCTAGCGGGGTTTTTTCAGTAACCCGGTACCCTCTCATCAGGATTCTACCGCCCTCGAAGTCAGCCGACTCCATAGCGTGGGGAGTCCGGACAAACTGCAGAATATGGTCAACCAGCGCCTTCTCCGGATGGATCACGGAAGTGATACCGAGTTTCTCCAGATCGACCAGCTTGCTGGTTTCAGCGAATTCGTTGCTTCGCAGCCGGGCGATGCGCCGTGGCACATCGTACTGGGCGGCAATTGTGCACACCACAAGGTTGACTTCATCACTTGGCGTGACAGCAAGGACCATGTCGGCGCCCGCCAGTCCGGCTTCTTTCAACAAGGCCGGAGATGAACCCGAGCCGTTGAGTATTTGCAAGTCGAGCTTTTCCGAGATTGTCCGGCAGAGGTCCGGATTGGTTTCAATCAGGGACAGATGGTGCTTATCTTTTAACAGGTGCTCAGCCAGGCTATACCCAACCACTCCGCCGCCGACAATAATTATCTTCATACGGTAATGACAACCTCATCTTGGACAGGTCAGGACTCACACAGTCCAGGCCCGCTCTCCTGCAATTTATTCCACTACAATTACTATTGGCTTGAGCGGATAATCAAACAAATTATTTTGCGCCATCGCATGGCGGTAAAGAAGCTCTATCGCCCGGCATATTCTTACAAGGCGAGCGTAGAAAAGCCTGCGGTTATTTGACAGGGACCACAGGCTTTTAATCATATGACATTGTGGTAGAGCGGGTGTCTATAACTCCTGCTCTACATTTGCTTAAAAACCGTATATCTCGCCATACTTGGTGTTCATGTAGTCGATCAATGGCCGGTAATCCATGGGTTTGCCGGTCACTTTCTCGCACAGCTTGTTGGCGCGGTAGCGCTGGCCGTGCTGGTGGATATTCGTACGCAGCCACTCCCGCAGGTTGGAGAAGATGCCCTGTTCAAACTGCTTCTCCAGGTCCGGTATGTCTTCATTGGCTTTGGCAAAGAACTGGGCGGAGAAGAGGTTCCCCAGGGTGTAGGTGGGGAAATAGCCCATCAGTCCGGATGACCAGTGAACGTCCTGGAGGCAGCCATTGGAGTCCTTATCAACTTCGATACCGAAATACTTCTTGAACCGCGTATTCCATTCACCTGCTGCATCGGCAGGTTTGAGATCGCCGGTGAGCAAAGCGCGCTCCAGCTCAAAACGAAGGAGGATATGCAGGTTGTATGTAGCCTCATCAGCCTCAACGCGGATATACGATGACCGGACATCGTTGATGGCGCCGTAGAAATCGTCCAGGGTTACCCCCTCAAGGGATTTGCGGAACAACCGCTGAGCCTGTGGGAAGAAGTACTTCCAGAAGGCCTTGGAGCGACCGACTTGATTTTCCCACATCCGTGACTGTGATTCATGAATCCCTAAAGAAACCGATTCTCCCATCGGCGTGCCGAAATGCTTCTGTTTATCAAGCCCCATCTCGTACATGCCGTGGCCAGCCTCGTGCATGGTGCCGAACAGGGCGTCATTGAGGCGGTTAGGGTTGTAGCGGGTGAGAATGCGGGTGTCGCCGGGGCCGATGCCTGTGCAGAACGGGTGGGTGGTAATATCAAGACGGCCGGCGTTGAAGTCGTAGCCTATCGCAGCCGCCACCGACTCGCCGAAAATCCGCTGCTTATCGACATCATATTCACGCTCGACAATCGAAACGTCCGGCTTTTTGGGGGCATCCTTGATTTTGCCCAGTAGAGTAACCAGCTCATCTCTCAAATTCTTGAAAACCTCGACAATGTCGTCAACTGTAGCTCCCGGCTCGTAATCATCGAGAAGGGCATTGTATGGCTCCCCTTCGTAACCGTAGGCGTCAGCCTTCTGGCGGCTAAGCTTGAGGATTTTCTCCAGCCAGGGAAGAAAATGCTTGAAGTCGGAGTTCTTCCGGGCGGTTGCCCATTCCTGCTGGGCCAGGCTGGTGGTCTTGGTGATTTCCTCCACTAATTCCTTGGGAAGTTTGGTCTGCTTATCATACTGATAGCGCAGTTCGCGGATATTGGCCGCCTCCGGCGAATCCTCATCTTTGATTAGATCTGATTGTTCTACCTGAGAAATCAGGTCATTGATTTTAGGGTCGGTGAACATCTCATGGATCATGCGGGCAAGCAGACCCATCTGCTCGGCTCGGAAGGGCGTACCGGCGGGCGGCATATATGTATGCTGGTCCCAGTACAGAACCGATGCACTCGATCCCAGCAGGGAGATTTCCTTGCATCGCTTTACCAGTTCGTCATAGGCGTTTTGTGGTGTCATCTTTTCACTCCTTGGCAATTGGCGGCCTTCATCAGGGCAATGCCTGCTTAGTCGTCGACAAAGCCTTTTTCGTCAGCCGACTTTTTAGGTTGCAAGTTTTTTAATTCATTGGTAAAAATATACAAAATCTTTTGGAAACGCAACCGGCACTACAGCAACTCCGATTTATTCGCTTGAATATCTTTGGTTATTTCAAGTAATTGGTATAGCCGATAATTGGCAGGTCTCTTCGAGACTTGTTCTACAACTCAAGTAGGTCGGGTTCCTTGTAAACCCGACAATTAAAAGGAGAAAACGATGCTCGTTACAACCACCCCCAACATCGAAGGCAAGCGTATTAGCAACTACTACGGTCTGGTCAGCGGTGAGGCGATTATGGGCGCCAATATCTTAAAAGACCTTTTCGCCAGCATTACCGACATTGTCGGCGGCCGCTCTGCTGCGTACGAAAAGGAGCTGCGAGCAGCCAAAGACACCGCTATTAATGAAATGTGCCAGCAGGCGCAGGAGATGGGCGCCAACGCCGTGATCGCGGTCGATCTCGATTACGAGACGGTCAGCCCCGGCGCCAGGGGCGGCATGCTCATGGTCACCGCCAGCGGCACGGCGGTTAAGGTGGAGGGGTAAACGCATTGAATTGCAGGGCAGAAGCCAGAGCGCTTCAGCCACGATAGGCAAGACCGCTAAAGGGTTTTGCTCTACCTTTACTAGTCCCCTCTTGAGAGGGGATTAAGGGGTGTGTTTGAAACGCAAGATCATTCCATACGATCCTAAGTTGAAACAACTTGCACGAGAATTACGCAATAATAGTACCCTTTCCGAAGTACTTTTGTGGAAGCATCTCAAAGGAAGACAAATCCAGGGGTATGATTTCCATCGCCAAAAGCCTCTTGATCAATACATCGTTGATTTCTTCTGCTGCGAATTGATGCTGGCTATCGAAATTGATGGTGATAGCCACGATTACAAAGAACGGGAAGATCAGAAAAGGCAAAATCGACTGGAATCACTCGGAGTGAGGTTTTTGAGATTCTATGACCATGACGTCAAGCAGAATATGGAAGGGGTCTTAACAACTATTAAACAATGGATAAAAGAACACACCTCGCCCTCCGGGCACCCCTCTCAATAATGACACACCCCGCCCTCCGGGCACCCCTCTCAAGAGGGGAATAATTGAGCGACCGACCTTTTCAATGAATACGCAACAAGTCCCCTCTGGAGAGGGGATTCAGGGGTGTGTTTGATAGCAAATATATTCTGTCAGCTCAGATTTTGAGCTTGCCAAGAGCGTGACCCGACAGTAACCTGTTGAGGGCGTCAGGTCACATTCGCCTGAGGCGAACAAGACCTGACGCAACGGATAAAACGAAAGATACCAAGAATTAACTCCCCTCTCGAGAGGGGATTAAGGGGTGTGTTTGGTAGAATAAGTAGATCGAAAGTCTTGTGCTTTCGACACATATTCTCTGTCGAAACCGTATGAGTTTCAAACTATAAACTGTTAGGTAGAGTACCTTGTGCATCAACGAGCGGACATTATGAATCCATGATGCGTGTTTTTTCGTTGCCTGCAATGATAGCAATGTAGCGAATAGGTATTTCAATATAAGTAAACGGAAACAGTTTTTTCACTATTTTAACCTTTACCGTGCGATACACACGAGCCAATTGAAGCCGCGAAGAAGGATTCTGGCTACCGGGTCCCTTTACGCGTACGAGTAGAAACAACCGCTGTGGTCGGCTGTGCAACTCCACAGATGTTCGCACATTCCCGAATGATCTTCCCTCAAGGTGAGCCTTCAAAACTATTTCAGAGTCAAAGACATTGACTGACTCACCGTAGATGAGTTTTCCCTTCTCCGCTTTGTGAGCTAATTCTTTGTCTAGCATTACAGTTATTTTGAATCTGGATTTGGGAATTGACACTACTCGATTGGTTTTGCTGTATGCATCCACTACAAAAGCGTAGCCTTTTTTAGTCTCGAATTGAGACACGTAGCTCATTGCAACGGGATACTTAAAGAATCCCCATGTGAATCGGGTAAGTAATCGAACAATTTGAATCAATAACTCATACATTAATGCAATAATATGAGGATTTATGCTCTCGTAGCAACAATAAACGTCAAGCCAACTCAAGGAACTGTTCTTTGGACCCCTGATTTCTGACGCTCCAAGCAGAAAATACAAATTGTACTTACATGTTCAGTATTCTATATTGACTAGTATATAACGAGAAGAACATTTTGCCGCACGCACGAAACGAAAAAGTGGATACGCTCTTGGACAAAGAATTCAAGGTCTTAGACCATGGCTTTGTCCGGCTGGTGGACTATATGGGCAGTGATGCCGCTATAGTACAGGCGGCAAGGGTAAGCTATGGTGAGGGGACAAAACAAGTCTCCGAAGACCGGGCGCTGATCCGCTACCTCATGCGCCAAGGGCATACGTCGCCGTTTGAGATGGTGGAGTTCAAGTTTCACGTCAAGCTGCCCGTCTTTGTCGCCCGGCAGTGGATCCGCCACCGCACAGCCAGCGTCAACGAGTATTCAGGCCGCTACTCGGTGATGAAAGAGGAGTTTTACATTCCCGAAGCCAAGGACATCCGCTTCCAGTCCACTGTCAACAAACAGGGCCGTGCCGAAGAAGAGGTGCCGGACGAACTGAAGCGACGCTTCATCGATTTTCTGAAAAAGACGCACGCTGCCTCCTATGAAGAGTACCAGCGCTTGATCGATGAAGGTCTGGCGCGCGAGCTGGCCAGGATCGGCCTTCCCCTGTCGCTGTATACTGAGTGGTACTGGAAAATCGACCTGCACAACCTCTTCCATTTTCTGCGCCTGCGCATGGACCCCCACGCTCAGCAGGAGATTCGCCAGTACGCCAATATCATGGCGGATATGGTCAAAGTCGTCTGCCCGATAGCGTACGAGGCATTTATGGATTACTCCTTGAACGCTCTCTCATTTTCAGGACCTGAGCTGAAGGTGCTGAAGGAAAGTCTATCTGACCTGTCACTTACGAAGGAAGAATTAGTCAAACGGGGTTTGTCCAGGCGTGAGGCGGAGGAGTTTCTTGAGAAGCTGGAGAAGCTGAGTGACCTGTAAAAGGCGTTCAATGCTGTCTTTGGTCTAACATATACCAGTCTGCATTCTTGGTAGGAGGTATCATTCGAATGGGAATCATGGAATACGCCAATGAGAGGGTGAAGAAGTTCAGCATCGTTGATGTCAAGCTGGCCCAGGGTATAGGGATATTCGTGGCCCTGATTCTCGCCAAACTCATACCCCAGATTATGAATATCAGCATCTGGTGGTTTGTGGCTTTGTTGATCATATGCGCAGCCAAGCCGTGTTATGTGTTTTTTATTAAGAAATAGAGTTGTTGCAGAACCGACGGGCTTCTGATGTCTGGGAGCTCTTAATCCACGCAGTTGCACGGTAAAACGGCTGCGCTTGGTTGGCTAGCCCCAACCCTGGTTGAAATCTCGATATAGTACTGGCTGTTCATGACCCTTTCCATTTGTGAGTTGTATTCATAGATCTGGGGCACTTTATAAAGCAACTCGGATGTCGAGACTCCATTGGCGTCCATAAAGGTTGTATCGGACGCAAACGGTTTCTGATGGGGAAGTATCAGCAACCCCCACTCCGGTATGAATACCTCACACCGGTTGTCAAACCTGCCGTCCGGGAACTTTTGGTCGTCGGTATTGTACTGATCCAACCCCAGAACTTCAATGAAGCGTTCTGCTTTCCCGTTGGATATCTGGCACTCACAGGTGTGGATACTTCCTTCCAATCCTGGGAGTCCGTAGAAAACCTTGATATCAATATCATCCCAGTTGATCTCACCGGGTATGCTATAGCAATTGCGCCACATCAGGTTCCATGTCTGATATTGAGGCTGCGGTGCATCATGGTAAAGCAGTTTTAGCAGAAGTGTGTCGTCGATGTGACCAATAGTATCGGTACTACCATTCGCCCGATCAACCTCCATATATATCCCAAGGGCCTTGTGGAGAGGGCGACGCGGCTCAAAGACGACATAGTGGCGGTTCCGCCCGCATTCATTGAAGTAGGTACACGACTCCGGAGCGACTTCCTTCACTCCACCCATCGATCTGAGATCGATATTCTCAGGCAGGAACATACTGGTGTCATTCGGGTCGACCGCAAGGTAGGCCGGTAGCCCCTCTGGTTCTTGCCTGGTGTTTACCTGTTCATAGACGAGCAGTGTTACCACCGAATCTCCTGGTTGAAAATCAGCAGGATAGCCGAGGTCAAAGATCCGCTTCTCCAGGTAGGCATAGTCTCTGATATAGGTTCTATTGTATGAAGGTTCTTGCGAATACCCGGTACACTTGTCATCGGAGCAGGAAAGACCTGAGGTAAGAGACAAGATGATGACTACAAACGAGAGGACAAACAGCTTTGATGAGTGACGGTGACTCAATGATGGTCCTCTCATTAGATGTTCTGCCTAACCGGTTGTGATAGTGGCATGATGTTAATGCTGTATAGCATGTCAGACTCCAAGAGCCACTGCCTACTTTCCTTCTTTCGCAGCCAGCTTCACAAAAGCATCGACATAGTCAAGTTGTCGGTTTACGGCGTCGATCCAGAAATCCTCCTGGGTCAGGTCAACTCCAAGATGTTTCCGTGCAACCTCCTCGGTGGTCATGCTGCCGGTGTCGGCCAACAGAGCGCGGTACTTGTCAGCGAAGGCGGCGCCCTCTTTCTTGGCACGGTCATAAACGCCACCAGAAAAGAGGTAACCAAAGGTGTATGGGAAATTGTAGAAAGGAACGTCAGTGAAAAAGAAATGCAGCTTGGAGCACCAGAACAGAGGGTGGTAGCCGGATTCATCAATTAGACCCGCGAAGGCTTTCTTCTGCGCTTCGACCATGATCTCATTGAGTCGGTCTTTCTGAACGATACCGTTGGCGCGTTCCGCATAGAAAGCTTTGTCAAACAGGAACCGGCAGTAGATGTCAGTAAACATGGTGTAAGCTGCCTGCAGCTTCTGGTCCAGCAGCATCAGTTTTTCCTGTGGGTCGGTGGCCTGTTCGAGAGCGGCGTCGATAACAAGTGTCTCGGAAAATATCGAGGCGGTCTCGGCAAGGTTCATGGGGTACTCGGTAGCAAAAAAAGGTTTACCTTTTAATACCCAACTGTGATAAGCATGTCCCAGCTCGTGGGCGAGGGTGAGCAGATTCTCAAATGTACTGGCATAAGTCATGAAGATGCGGCTCTGCCGTAGTGGTCCTGTGCCGGTGCAATAACCACCGCCAGCTTTGCCGGGACGATCCTCCGCTTCGACCCACCGCTTGTCCAGAGCCATTTTCACAAAATCCCCGAAATGAGTAGAAAATGGCCTGATGTTATCCGTAATGAATTGTCCGGCCTCGTCGAAGGGGTACAGTCGGTCCATCTTGCCACATGGAGCGAACTGGTCGAACCAACTGAACTTGTCGATACCGAGCAATTTCTTCTTGGCGTCAATATAAGGTTTCAAACGGTGTGTTTCCCGCTCAATGACTTGCCACATCGTTTCTAAAGTGGCTTCCTGCGTCCGGGCCATCGTCAATGGCTCGTACAGCGGTGATTTCCAGCCGCGCCGATCGTAAAGCGTCAAGCGGAAACCGGCTTGAGCATTCAACGCCATAGCCGCCAGTTCGGCGCGTGATTCCCAGGCCTCGGTGAGCTTCCGGAAGGCCTGGCTGCGAATTTCCCTGTCCGGGTTGGACATTTTGGTTGCCAACTGCCCCAGCGAGATCGTCTTTGTCTGGTCGTCTTCCTCGAAATCAACTTTCAAATCGCCCGCCATCTTATCGTAGAGACGGTTCCAGGCCTGGTAGCCATTAACTGCCAGCTCCAGCGCCAGCGATTCAAGCTCTACGGGCATCTTTCTCCTGGCTAGTGTGCGTAGTTCATTCAGGTAGAAAGCGATCTCTTTTATCTCAGGCGCCGAAACCAGCATATCCCACTGCTTGTCCGTCACTTTCAGGGAACGGGCCTCAAGCCCTGTGCGCAGTTTCTGCCACTCAGCGATGTAGGTGTCGCCTTCACCCATGATGACGTGTGCTTTGGCGTCATCCACATTCTGGGAGATCAGGCAGTTGGAAAAGGACAGTACCAATTCAATATCTTCATACAGGGATTGAAGCTTCAAGACGAAGTCGACCCATGTCTTCAGCGACTTTTCATCAATGCCTTCGGGAAGGTTGCTCAACATGGAAGCGGCATCGTCGAGACCTCTTCTCACCTTGGCGCGAAAATCTTCAAACTCCTTCGATTCACTTCCACCAGGGAAGATTGATTCGATGTCCCATGTCGGGGCGGACGGTATCTTTGTGGCAGTCGTCATTTTGATACTCCAGATAAATGGGTCTGTAAAATCTGGCCCAAGATAGCGAAACGGTCAATGATTATCAAGTCTGGCGACACTCTTACTGGCGCGTTCCTCGCTATCATGTTAGCAGGTCAGGAATCTCAATCCAGCACAAGGTTGAAGCAATTGGCGTGTTTGATGAACTTTTTGATCTCCCTGGGGTGGGTGATGTGACCAGACAGCCGAGTCTGTAGTTCTTCGAATTCCACGGGATCGAAGTTGTACTCGTCAGGTTTCTCTTTGTTCCTGGAACTAAGACCATCGAAGAGCTGCGACCAATCCTCATCCCAACCATTTTTCTCACACGCCTCAGCGACGGCTTTGCTGGCGAAGGGGAATCGCACTGAGCAAGCAATCCAACGCATAAAGGCTGGCGGAATGGGTTTTTCGGTGTCGTTGTCGGCAAGGTAGAGATGCCGGGCGATAAGGTAAATATTCTTGAGACGCGTCAAAAGACGTGGCGAAAGCTCAAGCCCTTCTAACAGAATCTTTTCTAATGTCTCGTTTTCCTCTTTTAACAACTCCATCTCAAGTTCGGGGTCAACCTTTGGCCCGGGTAGAGGCGGTGTGCCAATATCACTCGTCTTTTCGCTGTCCTCAAGGGATCCTTCTGGCAGCTGTATTATTTTTCCATTGGGGGCTGTGCCCTTCGCTTTTCCAACTTTGTCTTCTTTTTCCAGCAATCCTTTGAATAACTCGTTTTTCATATTTACCAGGTCATCCGGCGAGGCCTGTGGAAGAGCGAACGGTATCTGCACGATCTTCTCGAGGTAGGAGCGCCCCATTTCTTCTCGTTTAGCGGGAGTTTCGGCCATGAACTTGTAGTGCTGACCAATCGCAAGGCGCACAACTTTTGCATCCATGCCCAGTACAAAGACGAAGTTCTTCGTGTCCAATAGCAGCTTGATGGACTCCAGCATCTGCATGATTTTGTCCGGGCTGCAACGGTCAATGTCGTCAATGAAAACAACCACCCGTTTGTGATGGTTCTTGATGAGCCAGTTGCGCACAATATCGATTCGACGGAAAATCTCACGCCGGATACTGATGGTCGCTTTGGGCACCAGCCAGTTCGGTTGTGAGAGAACGTTCTTCGAGACGCGCCGCAGCACTTTCCACAGTCCCATGATGACGGAAAACACGGCAGCCGTCGTACCCCAATACTCGACGTATTCTGCCGACAACATGAATGCGACCGCAACTGCCAGAATGAGGATAGCCAACGAGGACAGCGACTTGCCGTGTGCGCGCCAAAGGAAATGGAGCCTGAATCCGACCCTGCGCCACCACCCCAGTGAACCTTCCACTGCATCGAGAATTGTCGAATAGAATGCTGCCCAGAGTTGCTCGGCTTTCGTGTATTCCCAGGCGTTGAACTCAATACACTGGCAGCTTGCTTTTTCTCCCGCGTTTTTCTTGATCCGGTCCTGGATGTAGTTCAAGAGTACTGTCTTGCCGCGTCCCCAGGGAGCGCAGATGCTGATCGTCAATGGTGTCCCAGTTTTGGGATTGGTTATCAGATCACCGAAGGCGTCGGCGTAGGTTTTGTAGTTGAGAGCATCCACCGGTTTCTTCGATTCCGCAGTTGCCGGGGCGGGGCGGTTGCCGATGATAGAAGGCGAAGTGGAAACCGTGATATCCCCTGTTCCCAAGGTAACACTAGCAGGCTCGGGTGTTATGATTACAGAGTCACTTTTGATTGATGCCGGTTCCTGAATCGGTTGCTTGCTTTGTTGCCGCTTTAGAGCTGTCTCTATGAAGTCTCTGTCGCCCTCGTCGAGTTTCTTGTCCTTGAGTAGTGTCTCGAGTAGGTTGATGGCATCCACGTGCTTGCAGTCGGCGACTAGGTCGGCGAGTAGGACAACCGCGGCAGGGTGTCCTGAGCCGATGTCATCGGCAACATCGGCGACACGCTCCTGATCACTGTGCATGAAGACCGAGACAATCTGTCTGTATACGTCATCGGTCGGAAGACCCCAGCGCTCCAATTGATCAGCGACCATCCTTGCTTTGGTAGTCAGCTTTTGATACAGGCGTTCGGTCCCTTGTAGTACCTGTTCAATTGCGTTAACGAGTTGACCGGTTCTTGGGCTCTCCCCGCGCAGACGGTCGATTGTTGCTATGGAAGAAACAGGAATGGAACCGCGCCAGATGTACTCATTGGCAGCATGATAAAGCTCTCTGGGGAATACCTTGAGAGTCATGTCAAGACGAGTCTGTATCAGGTGTTCAAGCAGCGCAATTGCTAAGAAATACGCTAGGTAATAGGTTGAAGGAAGGATAATGTGCGAATCATGATAGAAATCGACCGCTAACTCTGCCTCATTACCTTTGACTGAATAAGGTGATTTCCCATCGCCAGGATCAATATGTATTGTAAAGTCTCCACGCGTCTTCTCATCCCTTGTCAAAATGATTAACGATTGTAATCTGCCTACGTGGGAATCTAGGCCATCGGCTTCGCTAGGTCCTGCGACTACCGAGTCAATTACCCGGACTACAAACTGATCCTTCGGGCCTTCCATTGACGTCTTGTCCTCTGAGATTGTGCCGGCACTCTATACTCACAGATCAATATGCAAGAACACAACATAGCGTGTCAACAGCATTCAAGAACTCTCACTTCTGCTCTTGCGGCTCTTAAACGAACTCCTATATTCTCCCACATGTCCAACTACAAGCAACTCAGCGCCGCTGAAATCGCCGCAGGGGTAAGGGAGGCTCGCCTCTCGGCGGTAGCCTTAACTCATTATATGGAACACGCTTACGCGACCGGGTAGTCCGGTGATACTTAGGTGACACCAGTAAACAGGTTGGAATCCTATTGGATATGCCCTCCAATTAGGTTTGACAGTGGAGGTTTCGGGGTTATATTTTGCGCTCTATCTATGCGGTGTGTCTTTTGAGAGGGAAGTAGAAGGAAGGTATCACTTTTGGCTGTCCATGGTGGCTTTGAGGCAGTTATTGGGCTGGAAGTTCACGCTCAACTGTCGACCGACAGCAAGATATTTTGCGGCCGCAAGTCGAGCTATGGCAAACCGCCCAACACGTTCACTTGCTCGGTGTGCCTCGGACTCCCCGGGGCACTCCCAGTCTTAAATAAGAAAGCGATAACCCGGACAACGTAGCCAAGTACAGAGGTGGCAAAGAGGCGGTGTTCAATTATTTTGTAGGGCAGGTGATGAGAGCAACCAGAGGCCGGGCCAACCTGGGTGTGGTCAACGAGCTTCTCAAGCAAAGACTGGATGGATAGATGCCCATGGAGAGACAAAAGGCGCGGATTGCGGTGTTTATTTCAGGCGGTGGGAGCAACCTCCAGGCCCTGATCGACGGTTCCAAGGATGGCATCCTCTCCGGGAAAGTTGTTTGGGTTGTTTCCAATATGGGGAAGGCGTACGGTTTGGTCAGGGCGAAGAACGAAGGTATAGAAACCTTTGTTTTCAAGAGCAAGAACTACCCTTCACCAGAGGCTGCGGCTGAGGATTTGTTGTTAAAACTGCGGGAAAGAGAGATTGACTATATTGCCCTGGCGGGTTTCCTGAAGCTGCTTCCCCTCAATGTCATATCAGCATACCGCCATCGTATTGTCAACATTCACCCGGCTCTCCTGCCTAAGTACGGCGGTAAGGGAATGTACGGGCATCACGTTCACGAAGCGGTGCTGGCTTCAGGGGATAAGGAATCCGGAGTAACGGTCCATCTGGTTGACGAGATATATGACCACGGCAAAATCCTGGACCAGGTATACGTACCCGTTTTGCCGGACGACACTCCAGATAGTTTAGCTGTGCGAGTGCTGGAACAGGAGCATAAATTCTATCCGAGAGCGCTGAACAAGCTGATCCGTGGAGAATACGAGGTGAGCGATGGTTGAGGTCCTGTTAGAAACCGGGATCACAGAGTATCCGCTCATGGTGCGCGGCAAGGTACGCGATGTATACGATCTCGGAGATTCCCTGTTGTTTGTCGCCAGCGACCGGATTTCCGCCTTTGATGTCGTGCTGCCGAATGGCATTCCCGGCAAAGGGAAGGTGCTGACGGCGATGTCGCTGTTCTGGTTTGATTTTCTCAAGGATGTCGTTGACAACCATTTTCTCACGGCCAATATCGACGAGTATCCCCGACCGCTCCAGGAGTATCGGGCCGAACTTGAAGGACGTTCCATGATCGTAACTAAGGCTGAGCGAGTTGATTGTGAGTGCATCGTTCGCGGTTATATCTCCGGCTCCATGTGGAAAGAACTTATGGCAGCGCGAAAGAACGGATCGAATGTAGTGCATGGTTTTGAGTTTCCAGCAGGTTTACAGGAATCTGAGAAGCTCCCTGAACCACTGTTTACACCCTCCACGAAAAATGAGCAGGGCCACGATGAAAACATCAGCTTCGAGCGGCTCGTGGCTCTTATCGGTGAAGAAACCGCATCGCTGTGTAGAGAGAAATCACTGGCCATCTACACAAAAGCGGCTGACTATGCGTTAACGAAAGAGGTTATCATAGCTGATACCAAGTTTGAGTTTGGGTTCAAAGATGGGAAGTTCATACTCATAGATGAGGTGCTGTCACCGGATTCCAGCCGTTTCTGGCCGGTCGATCAGTACCAGGTTGGAAGGAGCCAGCCGTCGTTTGACAAGCAACCGATCCGGGACTATCTCAACGCCCTTGACTGGGACAAGAGAGTGCCGGGACCGAAGTTGCCTGATGAGGTGGTACGGGCCTCGGCTGACAGGTACCGCGAAGCACAAAGGCTATTAACAGGCAGGTAGGACCATGACAGATCAGATCAAGATAAAAAGGGCGTTGCTCTCAGTCTCGGACAAGACAGGCATCAAGAACCTCGGTCTGCAATTGCAGGAGATGGGAGTGGAGATAATATCCACCGGTGGAACGTTAAAGAAGCTGAGAGAAGCCGGTGTTCAAGCTGTGTCGGTGTCAACCTTCACAGGAGCACCGGAGATTCTGGGCGGCAGAGTCAAGACCCTACATCCCAAGATCCATGGTGGTATCCTGTGCCGGCGGGACAATCCTGAAGACCTCGAGCAGCTCAGGGAGCTGGAGTATCGTCTCATTGAGCTTGTGGTTGTTAACCTCTACCCCTTTCAGGAGACGCTGTCCAAAGTCGACGCCGATGAAGCCGAGATTATTGAGAATATCGATATCGGTGGTCCTTCTATGATCAGGGGAGCAGCCAAGAACTTCGAGAGTGTGACGGTTATAACCGATCCGTCCGACTACGGAAAGCTCATTGATCAAATGAAGTCTAACGAGGGTACAACCAAACTGGCTTTCCGTAAGGAGTGTGCCTCCAGAGCCTTCGCGCTGACCGCGAAGTACGACAGCGCCATCGCCGGGTACTTCACAACCGGCAAGAATGAGGAAGGAGAGATGTTCCCCGATCGTCTCAGTTTGAACTTCTCGTTTCGTTCCCGGCTCCGCTACGGGGAGAACCCTCATCAGAAGGCGTCGCTTTACGCCAGAGATGATTTCAAGGCGCCGACCCTGCTGGATGCCGAGGTACTCTCCGGCAAGGAGCTGTCGTACAATAATTATGGTGATCTCGAGGCCTGCCTCGACATGCTGTTGGATTTCCAGGAGCCATTTGCCTGCGTGTTGAAACATGCCAATCCATGCGGCGCTGCAACTGGGGAAAACATCGCCGAAGCCTACCAACATGCGTACGAAAGCGATCCGCTTTCCGCCTACGGTTCAATTGTCGGGGTAAACAAGGAAGTCGATATGGCGTGTGCCAGGGTCCTGCATGATACCCCCTTCGTAGAATGCATCTTGGCGCCGAGATTTACCGACGAAGCATTAAAGCTCCTCAAGAGGAAGAAGAATCGGCGTCTTTTGGTCTTTCCGGGTATTACCAAAGGCAGGATGAAGAACCAGATGGTCTATCGCTTTATCCGGGGAGGAATGCTGGTGCAGACCGCCGATGACATGGCCACGTTGGAATCATCTCTGAAAGTGGTCACGAAGCGTGAGCCGACTCCTGAGGAGCTCAAGACGCTGATGTTTGCCTGGAAAATTGTGAAGCACACTAAGTCGAACGCAATTGTGTTGGCCAAGGGTAGTGCGACAGTCGGGATCGGCATGGGGCAAACCTCGCGTGTGGATTCCAGCTTTATGGCGGTCAAACGAGCCGGCGAACGCACCAAGGGAGCGGTGATGGCCTCCGATGCCTTTTTCCCGATGCCTGATGCGGTAGAGGTTGCTACCGACGCTGGCGTGACGGCCGTCATCCAGCCAGGTGGTTCCAAGGGGGATGAGCAGGCTATTGAAGCTGCTGACAAAGCGGGCGCTGCCATGGTCTTTACCGGTATCCGGCATTTTAAGCATTAAAACTGGTTGCTGGAGACAGAGGGAACAGTAGAACAAGTTAAGAAGCATCTTCTCGTTATCATACAGAGCCGTCTTGGTCCGATAATAAGCGACATAAGGAAAAAGACCACCCCAGCTCTGCCAAAGTGGCGCAATTCTGCCATTATTGCTTGACATTTGGATAAGATGCCTCTAGTATGCACTTCTATGACGCTTGATCCGCAGCAGATAGTCAGTTTTATTCGGTTGAAATCACACCACCCGATGAAAATCAAGGAGCTGGCCAGGGCTCTGGATATTCCACAGTCTGAATACCGGCAATTTCGCAATATCGTGAAGGGATTATTAATGTCCGGCGAGTTGGTGAGACTGAAACGGAATCGGATTGGGCTGGCCTCGCAAATGGACATTGTGGTGGGGGAGATTTCGATCACACGCGGGGGGATTGGTTTTGTGTCACACAATGGTGGCGTCGAGGACATAATGATTCCGAGCGCCAATCTCCTCACGGCGCTGGATGGTGATAAGGTCATGGTTCGACTGACTGGCTATAACAGGGGAAGAAGGACTGGCACCGTGATAAAGATTGTTGAGCGTGCCAACAGGAGCATAGTGGGTGTGTTTCACAAGAGCCGCCATTTTACTTTTGTCAGACCGGACAGTCCTCGCCTGCATCGTGACCTCTACATTCCGTCGGGAGAGACGTCGGGTGCAAGCGGAGGGGAGAAGGTGGTGGTGGTTCTAACCACCTGGGATGACCCGTATCAAAATCCGGTGGGGAAGGTAGTCGAGAGGTTGGGATTCCCCGGTGATCCCGGTGTGGATATGCGGACAGTTGTTAAGAGCTTCGGATTGCCTGAGGAGTTTCCTCGGGAAGTGTTGCATGAAGTACAGAAGGTTCGTGCCGGGATGACACCGGATGAAATGGATCGTAGATTGGACCTGACCAAAGAGTGCATCTACACCATTGACCCCGAGGATGCCAAAGATCACGACGACGCCGTTTCCGTGGAGAAGACTCCGGGAGGGTATCGCTTGGGGGTGCACATTGCCGATGTTTCGCACTTCGTAAAAGGAGACACTGCCCTTGACAGGGAAGGTTTCGAGCGCGGCAACTCGGTCTATCTTCCTGGGATGGTCATCCCGATGTTGCCTGAGGCACTTTCAAACGACATTTGCTCTCTTAAGCCCAATCGCAAGCGGCTGGCCTATTCAGTCTTTGTTGATTTTGACAAGAGAGGAAAGATGTTGTCGTGGCGGTTGGCGGATACGGTCATCAAATCGAGAGCAAAACTGACTTACGAGGAGGTGCAGGCCTTCTTTGATAGTGGTGTGGCTACACCTCGGATAGCACGCATTGCCGACAATCTGACGGTTGCCCGCAAGCTGGCCTCAATTCTCAGCAAGCGGCGATTTGCCCAGGGGTCGCTCGATTTTGACCTACCGGAAGCAAAAATCATTTTGAATAAGAAGGGAGAGGTGCTGGAACTGGGCAACCGGGTCCGCTTGGAGGCGCACCGCCTAGTCGAAGAGTTTATGCTGGCCGCCAATCGTGCTGTGGCCCTCGAGGTCTTCCGAAAAGCACAGCCATTCCTATACCGTGTCCACGATAGGCCGGACCTGGAAAAGTTGGAGGCTTTTTCGGCCATGATGGCCCGGTTGGGGTATCGCTTTCCGGTCTCACCAGACATCAAGCCGCTTCCCTTTGCCCGTTTTCTGGATCAGGTGAAAGACAGCCCCGAAGTGGATTTCATCAATGAGCTGATGCTGCGTTCGATGAAGAAAGCGATCTACCAGCGTCGCAACATCGGCCATTTCGGTCTGGCTTTTACTCATTATACGCATTTCACCTCGCCCATCCGCCGCTACCCGGATCTGCTTGTGCACCGGCTGCTGCGCAAGCTGGAAAACGGAAAATATCCCCCGGCGTTTGCCCGGCGAGTTGTCTCTGTCATTGATCATGTCGGCCAGCATTGCTCGGAGACGGAGCGGACGGCGGAGGCGGCGGAGCGACAGGCGATAAAGGTCAAGCAGGTAGCATATATGGCCCGTCACGTAGGCGATCAATTTGACGGCGTTATTTCCGGTGTCACGGGATACGGCTTCTATGTCCGGCTTGACAATATGGGGGTAGAAGGTTTGGTGCGACTCTCGACGATTGACGATGACTACTACCGGTTTGACGAAAAACGGTACCGGATCATTGGCCGCCGCAACCTGCGCAGTTTTCGGTTGGGTGACAGGGTGCGTGTCGGTGTGCTCAGGGTAGATGTGCTCAGCAACGAAATCGATCTGTTTGTCGTGCGCGAGCAGAATACGAAGGGTAGAGCAAAAAGGAGAAAGAAGAGGAAAAAGTAGGTGTCCAGTGAAAAGGATAATGGATTCCCGTTTTCGGGAGCATTGAAAAAGCACGCATGTTGTCATTGCGAGCGAAGCGTGGCAATCTCACACGTCGGTGATCCCTATGGGCAACAATGAGATCGCCACGTCGTCCGCCAAGGCGGACTCCTCGCGATGACGAACCTTGGTACCTTTTTGCCCTGAAACGGGGTTTATCAACAAGCCCTTTCGCGGGAATGACGAGGTCACTTTCTTTCCCTTATTCGGCTCTCTCAAAATAGATGTCCGCCGCGCATAGGAGAGTAAGGAAAATAGCACATCCCCGGTGGGTTTGAGGTATGGTGAATAGAACGGTAATACTGCTCAACTCGGAGCAAGCTGAAAACGACGTCATTGACTGGCAGAAGATCGGTCATGTGGTTACAGAGTTGTCGCAACTCTACCATCTCGTCAAGGAGAATCGGATCGACCTTATCCTTGTCGATGAAAGCCGCACAGACCTGAAGCGCGCCGTGGCAACAAGGATACGCCGGTATAATGGTCTCACGGAGATTTGGGTTATTGTGAGCGATGGCTTCCACCCAGAACCGGAGGATGAGTATATCGACGGTGCTATCTCCCGGGACCTTGGTGAGGAGGGCGTAGCCAAAAAAATCAAGCACATCCTAAACAGCAAAGACCTGCTGGACCATTTGCAACTGGTCGGTCGCTCGACCAAGATGAAGGTGGTCAGTGAGACAATTGAGCGCATTGCTCAAACCGACATTTCCGTATTGATCGTGGGACCATCGGGGTCAGGTAAGGAGTTGGTGGCTCGTGCTCTTCACGACAATTCCGCTCGGCGCGAACAGCCCTTTGTGGCTATAAACTGCGGGGCGCTGGCCGAGGGAGTGCTGGAGTCGGAACTTTTTGGACATGAGAAAGGCGCCTTTACCGGTTCAGTTGCCAGGAGAGAGGGATTGTTTCACAAGGCTGAAGGCGGCACGATATTTCTTGATGAGATTGGTGAGACCAAACCGGATATGCAGGTGAAGCTGCTGCGAGTTCTTGAGGATGGTACATACTATCCGGTCGGTTCGTCGGAACCAAGAAAGGCCGATGTGCGCGTTGTGTCTGCTACCAACCGCGACCTTACCGAAGCAATTGCCGATCGGCTTTTTCGTGAAGACCTCTATTTCCGAATTGGGGTTGTAAAGATCATTCTACCTCCGTTGTGGGAGAGGAAGTCCGATATCCAGTCACTGCTGCAACATTTCTGGGCCGACAAGCCAGACCTGGATTATTCCGATTCTGCCTTGGAGCTCTTGACGAAATACGACTGGCCGGGCAATGTTCGCCAGTTGAAGAACTTCGCCGATCGGATGGCGGCGCTCAAACCAACGGGATTGGTTGAGGTTGAGGATATTGAGCAGTTCATCGAAGAGCAGCATGCAGTCGCTACGCACTTGCCCGTTTCGACCGGCAGGACCGTAGAAGAAGCCGGCCAGGAGCTGATCTACCGTGCTATTCTGTCGCTGGGTAATGAGATACGTATGCTGCGCGACTTGATAACCGCCCATCTCCCCAGCGAGTCGCCGGTTCCGGAGGAGGAAGTGTCACCAATGTCCGTCGAGAAAGGGACAACCATGGAACAAATGGAACGGTTCCTCATTGAACAAGTGCTGGCCGAAAGTAAGGGTAATCGCAAGGAGGCAGCCCACAAGCTGGGTATAGGGGAACGAACACTCTACCGGAAACTGAAGAAATACAATCTGAGCTGACCGTGCGGGCGCTCGCTGCCATCATCGTACTCACCCTGTTATCTGTGTCACTTTCATTTTCACAGGAACCATCGACATCGGTATATCCCTCTGAGGATGAGCTTCTCGAGGCGCTCCGCCTGGGAGAGATTGATTATTCCCAGTATCTGGTTCTTCAGGAGATCATTGTTCACGGCCTCGATTCGACCAACGCCCATCTTCTGGACAAAGTACCCAACCTGTCGTTCTTTATGATCACTCCCAAATCGCTGACCACTTCGCTTGAGAAAGAGCAGGCGGCTGCCTTTTCCAGACCAGGGGACAAAACCGGTAGGCCGATGGGTACGTTTGGATACAAGTATTATCAGGAACTGGAGCAAGAGGGACGATCCCGCTACCGAGCTTCATATTGTATTTATCCAACTGATCATCTCGAAGTGGCTTTCAAGTTGCACCGGGAATACTCCGGTCGAGAGCGGTTTGTCAGCCGCAGCCTTCGGTATCGGAATCGACGGGGTCCACTGAGAGAGCTTACGCTTGGCAACTTTTCGCACCGGTTGGGGGCGGGAATGATCTTCGGATACCGCGGAAAGCTGCTTGAGTTTTCAGATCGGCTCGATGAAGAATCGTTTCTGTTCCCTGACTATGGAGGTTGCAACGGCCTCTACTCTAGAGTGAAGCTCGAAGCCTTGAAGGCAGAGATATTGGCGTCCATAAACAGGGATGGTAATCACACCCTTGTCTCTGCTGGAGGCATGGTTTCGCTGGTGAAGTCACCATTCCAGCCGGGTTTGATTGTCGGCGTGAGTCATCTGAAGAACAGGAATACGGGTGAACACCTTCAAGACATAAAGTACGGCTTAGCTTCGCAGTATCGCTACGGCGATAGCTACCTGAGTTTTGAGACATGTGCACAGGCCGGTGAACGACCTTCATGGGGCGGTTTTGTTGCCGAGGGCAGGCATCGTTTCAACGAAGCGGAAATAAGATATGCCGGATGGGTATATAACGATGACTATATCGACCTGACGGGTGGCAGCAAAGCCGGTAATCTACGGCAGACGGATACGCTGGACAGAGTAGATTTTCCTTATTCGAAAAAGCGTTCGGGTCAGGAAGGCGGGATGCTCAAGAGTATTATTCTGCTGACGCCGGATATCGAAATGATCAATTCTCTCCTGTATGCAGGTCGGAACAGGGATACGGTCGATGTACAGTTTCTGTCGGGGGTCGTCAGGAAGGTAAATCAAGGTTGTGAGATTCGGCTTGATTACCTCAACAAGACGAAAAAGCGGGCATGGGACAGGATGAGCCAGCGGATGCGTTTGGAAGGCCGAATTCGCACTGGGAATCTCTCGGTAAGAAGCTATATTGCCTACAGTACAGAAAGCGATCGTAAGGACTACGTCTCGGTTTTTGTCAACCTGAAATATCGGCCGAGCAAAGAGAGATCGATTGAAGTCTGGTCTAACCTGGCGCGATTTGACCCGCGGGATGCCGCTATCGATTACTGGTATGCATACATAGAAAGTGAACAGAGGATATTTTCTAACGTGACGACCGCGATGAAATTGAGCCACAGCTATGATCGCAACCCGTCCGGTGAGCACCGGACCGTGATCCTGCTTGAGGTGAGGGCCGCCGTGTGACCTGCAAGATCTGCGCTGTTCTTTGCGTGTTGGGTTTGCTGGTGGCACTGATCTGTTCTTCCCCTAAGGCAGGGGTTGTTGTTAACGAAGTCATGGCAAACGAGCCGGGAGGCTATGTTACGCTGGAATGGATTGAAGTCTACAATGATTCATTGGCGGCTGCGTCGATAGTAGGCTATCAGCTAAAAGTCGGTGACAAGTGGATAGAATTGCCTGACAATGTATGGCTCGATGCGGGCGAGTATTATATTGTCTGTCGAAAACGTGTTTCAGATATTTCGTCACCCGGATTTGAAGGTTTGTGGGGTGACAGTTCCGGTGTTTGGGGAGATACCCCTGAAGAAAGTCGCCTACAAACACCATACGTGGCTCAATTCTCCCTCACGAACTCAGGTGGTAGCGTTGAACTGTACGATCCGTTGGGGATTCTTATTTCCGAACTGACATGGATTGAATCGGGCCAGGACGGTTTTTCGTGGGAACGGACATCGCCGCAGTCCCTGGAGATTGCGCAGTCGGTTGATCTGGGCGGTTCCACACCCGGTTTCATCAATTCGCATACGCCGGTGCCGAATGATCTCGCCCTGGAGAGTGTCGACGTCGTACCGGATAACGGACAAGTTGCGATTACGTTCACGGTTGCCAATTGCGGCCTTAATGTTATCTCCGGCAGTCAATTGCTCCTTTGTCTTGACGTTGGAGAAGGATTGGGAGTGTTTGCTGATACGATAGATACAATCGACATTGCTGAGATTGAACCTCGGGCTACCTTTGTTACAATGCGGAAGTACTCATTCAACGGTATTTATGTTGATCTAAGTGCATATTTGCCCGATGATGACCGCAGCCGGAACAATCGTTTCGATTTTGTTGCCACCGGCGCTGATTTTCCACCAATTATCCTCTCTGAGTTACTGGCTAATCCCGGTACTCCCCTGGAGACGGAATGGGTGGAAATTAAGAACCGTCTGTATGAACCGTTTGACATTGCCGGGTGGAAGCTTGGAGATTCCCTGTCATTGCACTCAATTGTTGAGACCAACCTGTTGTTGGAACCAGGCGAATATGTTGTTTTAGCCAAAGATACAATAGCCTTTCTGGAATTCTACTATGGCTTCGACAAGACCTGCCTGCAGCTCGATCGCTGGCCGGCATTCAACAATGGGTACGATGTTGTTCGTTTGATTGATAATTATGGATTCGGGAGCGATCGTTTTGTCTACACCAGAGTATTCGATGATAACTTCACCTGGGGCCGGAGTGAAGAGCCCGGTCGTGATGGCGAATGGGGACGATCAGAGAACATGGGCGGTTCACCGGGAGGAGCGAACTCAGTGTTGTATGAACCGAGGGGCTCCAATCTTGTGGTCACCATTGAACCGAATGTCTTTTCTCCTGATGGTGATGGCTTTGAGGACGTTGCTGTCATTACTGTCGAGGAGGTTCCCACTGAAGCGGAACTCACGATGAGGGTTTATGACCGTCAGGGGAGAGCGGTGCGAACCATTGTCGATAGCGAGGGTCTTTTGAGAAGCAGTTACACATGGGATGGTCGTTCCGACAGCGGCCATCGTCTTCCGATCGGCATATATGTTTTGTATCTCGAGGCAACCGGCGGGGGATCAATCAAGAAACCGATCGTAATCGCGCGCTGACCATGACAGGCAAGTCAATTTTATTTGTTGTTCTTTTTCTCCTTGTTAGTGTTGAGAACCCGGCTGCCTTTGAGTTTGCCACTGGACGTGGAGCAGGGTTGGGTCAGACCGTGATTCTTTCGCAGTCGTCGGCCTCCACACTGGTGTTGGTTCCCACTGGAGGCATTGCTCCCGGCGAAGTGAAGTTGGAACTGAGTGCGAATCGCAGGTTTGCAATGAAAGACCTGGATCAGGTTTTTGTTGCTTTTGCCTACCGGTATCGTTGTTTCACAACTTCGATCGGGCTGGCTCAGTTCGGTCACAGTGATCTCTATGCGGAGCGTACAGCCAGGCTGGGGGTGGCATGGCATCTCAACTCGCTGACGGTGGGAGCTGCTTTGTCAGCCTTGCTAATCTCATTCGGAGATCGCTACGACCGGCTCAGCGCTGCCACTTTCGGTGGGGACATATCTTACAGGACGTCCAGAATAGTAGGTGCGGTCAGTGTCGATAATCTCTCATCGCCGCGACTTGATAAGAATAGCCCTGCCGTCAACCCGAAGTACTCGGTGTATGTTGAGGTTCGTGAAGTAGGATCGTTTCTGGTAACCGGTCGAGTAAAGCTGGAGAAAACCGAACGGCCGCAGTTTGGCCTGGGCCAAAAGATAGATGCCTCGGAACATGGCGCCTTGTTCTGGGGGTTATCGACGGCGCCGCTGGAGTATGGGGGCGGAGCTGAAGTGGTGGTTAACAACAGCCGGATCTGCTATGCCGCCTCCTATCATCCCACTCTTGGCCTGACACATAGCGTGTCGTTGTCTTTTAGCTTTGGTGTCGCGGTAAGCAAAAAGGAGGAACGACGGTGACTTTATCATCTGCTTCGCAGCGTCTGACCAGAATAGAGATCGAGCGCAGGGAACGGGAGTTCCTGGCGCCGTATGCGGCGTTGTCGTCAGAGTCACGAGGAAGGGTTTATCCGCAGGCAGAACATTCCCTTCGCACTGCCTTCCAGCGTGACCGAGACCGAGTCATCCATTCTGCTGCTTTCAGACGGCTGGAGTACAAGACGCAGGTGTTTATCCCACATGAGCGAGACCACTACCGAACCCGATTGACCCATACTATTGAAGTAGCTCAAATAAGCCGCACGCTGGCGAGGAACCTGCGCCTGAATGAGGACCTCACCGAAGCAGTGGCGCTGGTGCATGATCTTGGCCACACGCCATTTGGTCATGCAGGTGAAGATGTGTTGAATGATCTTCTGAAGGATCACGACGGATTCAATCACAACTACCAGTCCCTGCGCGTGGTGGATATACTGGAACAGCGCTACCCGGAGCACCCGGGGTTGAACCTGTCGTTTGAAGTGCGGGAGGGAATTGTCAAACATGAAACGTCCCTGAAGATGAATTTGGCGGAATTTGATCCCTTACAACAGCCGACCCTCGAGGCGTCCCTGGTAGATATCGGTGACGAGATCGCCTATAACTCACACGACATCGACGACGGGTTATCTTCCGGTCTGATCGCCTTCGAAGACCTGAGAGAAGGGGCGTTCTGGGAATACTGTCAGTTTGATGCTGACCGTAACTTTTCGCTGCTTTCGGACGTTCAACGGCGATATGCGCTGGTGAGACGTCTGGTTGATCGGATGGTGATTGATGTCATCAATGAAACGCAAGAGCGACTCAGCCGGTTTAGAATCTCGGATCTCTCGGGGGTACGTAGCAGCGCAGGAAAGATATGCCGTTACTCGGAGACAATGCAGGAAATAGTGCAGGATATGAAGTTGTTACTGCGGACCAAGCTCTACCGTCATCCCCGGCTGGTAACCATGTCGGATCGAGCCCGCAAGATCATTGAGACTATCTTCAAACGGATATACAAAGACCCGTCACTAATGCCGCCGCGTTTCCAACAGATGCTCGAGAGAGAAAAGATGGAGGTTGTCATTGCCGATTATATCGCAGGTATGACCGACCGGTACGCGGAAAAGGTCTATAACGAATCGTTAAGAGCTTGATTCGTTAGTATACAGTAACTGCGCCGGATGATAGTCAAAGAGCGACGCTATTGTCTTCGGGTTTTGATAAAATAAAAACGACTTTCCTCAAGAGAAATTCGGGAGACTAGACTGTGAGGAATTATGGAGAAATCTGCCGGTAGAGCGAATAACCAAAATTGTGTTTGAAAATAAAGAGGAAATGCGTATTCTGATATGTTTGGACGAAGTAATCTGGCTGAGGCCCGGGTTTACGGTTGGAAATGAAATTAGACCATAATTCTGAAGTCATCGAGGTGAAGTCGCATCTTCCGGTGATCCCGCTGAGAGATGTGGTGGTATTCCCGCACATGATGTATCCCCTGCTGGTCGGGCGGGAGTTCACTGTTAACGCTCTCAAGCAGGCTATGGGCAAGGACAAACAGGCGATGCTACTCACTCAACGAGCGGCCGACATCGACCGTCCCAGCCCGAAGGACCTATTCAGGGTCGGGGTTGTGGCTCACATTCTGCAAGTAACGAGGATGCCCAACGGGACTCTAAAAGTGCTCGTGGAGGGTCTTGTTCGTGCCCAGATAGCATCCTTTACCGCGAGCGCCAAATACCTGGCCGCCGACATCAAAGTGGTACCTCCCGATACTGGGCCTATTGATCGTAAAACGGAAGCCCTGTTCCGCTCGGTGAGCGAGCATTTTACCGAGTATGTTCGTTTGAATCGGCGGGTGCCGGACGAGGTAGCGGTGTCACTGGCGTCGATTGAGAAGCATCAGCACCAGGTGGATGTCATGGCTGCTCACCTTCTGCACAAGGTGGAGAGCAAACAGAAGCTTCTGGAAGCGTTCACGCTCAAGGAGCAACTGGAGTTGTTATCGAGGATTCTCAAGGAAGAGATCGAGATACTCAAAATTGAGCAGACAATCGAAGGAAATGTTCGGGAATCGATGTCGCGCAGCCAGCGCGAGTTCTACCTCCAACAGCAACTCAAGGCAATCAAGGATGAGCTCGGCCAGTTTGATGAGCCCACAGCTGAAGTCGATGACCTGTATACAAAACTTGAAAGCATAGACTGCCCCAAGCACGTGAGAGTCAAGGCGGAGGAAGAAATCAAGAAACTCGCCAAGATGCATCCCTACTCCGCGGAGTCAGGGGTTGTTCGTTCCTACCTCGAATGGCTGCTGTGTCTCCCGTGGAATCAAACTACCCGGGACCGGGTTGATTTCAAAAAGGTCAAAGCGATTTTGGATGGCGATCATTATGGACTGGAGAAAGCGAAACGGCGTATTCTGGAGCACCTGGCGGTGATCCGCCTGGCTGGGAAAGTGAAGGGCCCGATTCTCTGTCTGGTTGGTCCGCCCGGAGTGGGGAAGACTTCGGTCGGACGGTCCGTTGCGCGCGCTCTGGGACGTGAATTCGTCAGGATGTCACTGGGGGGTATCCACGATGAAGCGGAAATCCGAGGGCATCGCCGCACGTATGTCGGCGCCTTGCCGGGTCGCATCATTCAGATGATAAAAAGGGCCGGGTCGTCTAATCCCGTATTGCTACTTGACGAGGTGGATAAGACAGGTAAGGACTTCCGTGGGGATCCCGCCTCGGCTCTCCTGGAGGTTCTCGACCCGGAACAGAATTACTCTTTCACCGACAATTATCTTGAGGTCGAATACGATCTATCGAATATCCTGTTTATTACAACGGCGAATACGATCTGGCCGGTTCCGGCAGCCCTTCGCGACCGCATGGAGATAATCCGTCTGCCCGGTTACCTGGACTTCGAAAAAGCCACAATAGCGCGCGATTATCTTATCCCCAAGCTGCTCAAAGAGATCGGGTTGGAAAAGATGAATATCACCTTCAGGGATGACGCTCTGTACGACATCATTCGTCGCTACACCAGGGAATCGGGTGTGCGGGAACTGGAGCGAAAAATCGGAAGCATGCTACGCAAGGTGGCGGTGCAGCTGGCTGAGGGGAAGAAGCTCAGGAGCGTGACATTTACAAAGAGCAAAGTACACAAGTTGCTGGGTGCGCCAAAGTTCATCGGCACCAATATCAAGACCCATCCGACTGTCGGCTATGCGGTGGGGCTAGCCTGGACTGAGGTAGGAGGAGAAGTCCTTCCGGTGGAAGTCGTGCCTATGAAGGGTAAGGGCAAGCTGACGCTTACCGGTTCACTGGGAGACGTGATGCGCGAGTCGGCCATGGCGGCCCTGTCATATATCCGCAATCATGCCAGCAGCTTTGGTTTTAGTGAGAGCTTCTTTGAAGAACTCGATTTGCATGTTCATATTCCCGAAGGCGCAGTTCCCAAGGATGGACCTTCGGCGGGTATTACACTGCTGACTGCAACGCTTTCGACACTGACGGGAATCCCCGTCCGTACAGATACCGCCATGACCGGTGAGATAACGCTGACCGGAGATATTTTACCTGTCGGAGGATTGAATGAGAAATTGCTTGCAGCCAAACGGCTCGGCATAAACAAGATCATTTTGCCGGAAAAGAACTGTACGGATATGGAAGAGCTCCAACCTGAGTTGCTCGATGGGCTGAGTTTGCATTTCGTGCATACAATCAGGGAGGCGATCAAGCTGGCCATGACCAGGTCCCCGTTCTGCAAAACGAAGGTGAGGCCTCAAAGACCGCTCGTCTCCAGAATAAGGCAATGAGCCAGCCGGCAGCGGTCACACGCGAGAAGTTCGATTACATGGGGAAGTCTATACCTTCAAGAATCGTGACGTATGAGTTTGCCGGGTCGTTTTTTACGGCAGATCAGTTGCCAGACGATATTCGTCCGCAGATTGCCTTTGCGGGCCGTTCCAACGTCGGCAAGTCCACGTTATTGAACTGTCTGGTTGGTCGAAAGAAAATAGCCAAGGTTTCAGCCACGCCCGGCAAGACGCGGTCAGTGAACTTCTTCCTTATCAACGACAGCTTCTATTTTGTGGATCTGCCAGGTTATGGATATGCCAAGGTGGCCAGGAAACTGAAGGAGAACTGGCAGCAGTTGATTGAGGATTACCTCACCGGTAGTCCCCGTTTGATCGGCTTGATTCTCCTTCAGGATTGCCGGCGCGATCTAACCGATAAGGATATGCAGCTTGTGTCCTGGCTGGCCGACCGTAGCCTGCCGGTGCTGGTTGTTGTAACCAAATCCGACAAGCTCAGCCGTGATAAAATCAATCGGAAAGTGAAGGAAGTTCAGTCCCAACTTGAGGTGGACGCAATCGCGTTTTCGGCGCTGACCGGTCTGGGGAAGAGGGAACTGCTGCGTTCTATCCATGGCCTGATTGCACAACACCTATTAACCAAAAGCGAACTGTCAAAAGGGGGCATCGGATGAAAGGTACAATCATAGCGCCGGCGCCTCTATACCCGTTCTTGTCGTACTGCAACGCCAGTCCCATGGATAAAGAGGTTTTGGACTGCGGGGCGGGCGGTCCTCAACCTCCGCTTGCTCTTTTTTTTGAGTACGGCTACCGCACACATGGGGTCGAGATTTCCGACAAACAGCTAAGGCTGGCTCAACAGTTTTGCGATGAGCATGGGATGGAGTTGGATATACTACAAGGTGATATGCGCGACCTGCCATTTGGTGACGAGTCAATGAGCTTTGTCTACTCGATCGATTCAATCTGTCATATGACGAAGAGCGATGTTGCTGTTTCTATGCAAGAGATAGAACGGGTACTAAAGAAGGGTGGGCTGTGTTTTGTTAACTTTATCTCGGTTGACGATAGGCATTTTGAACAGGGTGAGCAACAAGGCCCCGGTGAGTTCATTATAGAGGATGGGAACGAAAGAATTCTCCACAGTTTCTATGAAGACACGGAACCGGACAGATATTTTCGTAATTTTACCCTTATTCGTAGGGAAAAAAGGCGGGTAGAACACTTTAGAGAGGGGAAAAAACATGGGTGGGCAGAAATAGACTATATTGCTCAAAAACAGTAAGTGTTGTGAATCACTATCGAATTGGAGTACAGACAGCTCATAAGGCTTATAATTTGATAACACCAAAGTGGTAGAATAGAAGGCTAACGCTATGTCCATTGAATACTCAATGATAAGGGCATGATACGCATGGAAAAAAATAAAATTGTCGTGGGGTGCCAATGGGGGGATGAAGGCAAGGGAAAGATTGTTGATCTTTTAGCAGCAAAGGCCGATATCATTGCGCGCTTTCAGGGTGGCGCCAACGCGGGCCATACCATTGTGATAGACGATAGGAAATACATCCTGCATCTAATCCCTTCGGGCATCATGCATCCGGGCAAAGAATGCTACATCGGCAATGGCGTCGTCCTGGACCCGTTCGCTTTCAAAGAGGAGATCGACTTTTTGACTGATAAGGGCATCGACTATAGGGGCCGCCTGTGGATTTCACCGGCTGCCAATCTGGTGCTGCCCTATCACAAGTTGATAGACGCTGTCGAGGAAAAAGGGCGCGGCACCACGAATATTGGAACGACCAAAAGAGGGATCGGACCGGCCTATGTTGACAAAGTAGCCCGTCATGGCATTCGTGTAGTCGATCTGTTTGCACCGGAGCGGCTGAAAAAGCGGCTCGCTTACCAGAAGACGATCAAGGCGAAATATCTCGAGGGGTCAAGGGATGAACGGGCTGATATCGACCGCACGTATGACGAGCTTCTCAAGCTGGTTGAGCTGTTCTATCCGCTTGTTGTTGACGTCTCCCAGGCTTTGCACCGAGCCTTTGAGGAAGGCAAAACGATACTCTATGAAGGTGCTCAAGGGTGCATGCTTGACGTGGATTTGGGAACCTATCCGTTTGCGACGTCCTCCAACACCACCGTAGGAGGGGCGCTAACCGGGCTTGGGATAAGCCTCAAAATGATTGATGAGGTTATCGGTGTCATCAAAGCCTACACTACACGCGTCGGCTCCGGTCCATTTCCGACAGAGCTGGTTGATGATATCGGCGAACAGCTTCGGTCCCAGGGGGATGAATACGGCGCCTCGACCGGACGGCCACGGCGCTGCGGCTGGCTGGACCTGGTTCCCCTTCGCCATGCTGTGCGCATCAACGGCGTGGATTCTATAGCTGTCACCAAGCTTGATGTTCTGGACAGCATGGAGGAGATCAAAGTTTGCACCGCGTATGAACTGGACGGAGAGGTCATTGATCAGGTGCCGCTGGACCTGGCCCGGTTAAGTCATGTCAAACCGATCTACCAGACTCTTCCCGGCTGGCAAAGTGACACCACCGGCACGACGGCTTTTGATGATCTTTCTCCGAAGGCCAGAGATTACTTGAACTTTATTGCCCGTGACTTGAAAGTCGATATCTGCCTGGTTTCGACCGGAGCCAAACGCACGGAAACAATATTCATTTGAACGCCTATCAGGAGAAGAGACAGCAATGAGAAATGCAATGCTTGGTATTTGTATAATGATTCTTGCTATTGTTTTTGTTACAGGATGCGGTAAGACATACAAGGGGAAAGGGGTGGTGGAAAACGGTGCTTCTGAGCAGCAGACACAAAGCGAATCCGGCTGGATCACAACCGACATCGGCCTTAGGTATCTTGACCACGTTATCGGGCAAGGCGAGGAAGCTGTTAAAGGGATGACGGTGGAAGTGCACTATACCGGCTGGCTGTGGGAAGACGGTAAGCGTGGAGAGAAGTTTGACAGTTCACACGACCGCAACCAAACATTCAAGTTCCAGCTTGGCGCCGGACGTGTCATCAAGGGCTGGGATGAAGGAGTTGTCGGCATGAAAGTCGGCGGCAAACGAGAGCTTATTATCCCGCCGGAGCTTGGCTATGGTTCCCGGGGTGCAGGCGGCGTTATTCCCCCCAATGCGACTCTTGATTTCGAGGTGGAGTTTGTAGGGGTAGCCAACCCGTAACGGCTTCGTGGGCGGCAAATGCCCAGAGGCTGCCACATAAATAGGTCGGGTTTCTCATTCGCCTTCGACGGATTCCAAACCCGACCTACTATGCTATGCTCCGAGGAAGGCATGGACAAAACGTTCGCAGAACTTCGGGACTGTATCTGCTGTCCCCGTGAATGCCATGCCAATCGAGAATCGAACGAGCTGGGTTACTGCAAGACGGGTGTCGGTTTTTCTATCGGTTCGATTTGTGCCCACCGGGGTGAGGAGCCGGTCATTTCAGGTAGTCGCGGCATATGCAATATCTTTTTTACCCGTTGCAATATGCAGTGCATCTTCTGCCAAAACTACGATATCAGCCGCACGAGTGGTCCCATTGCGGAACACAAGATGGAACTATCACAACTTGTTGACCGGGTTGAGGCCTATCTTGACGCCGGCTGCAAATCGGTGGGGTTTGTTTCACCCTCTCATGTACTCCCTCAGATGAAGGCAATCATTGCTGCTCTCAAGGTGCGGGGAAGAAATCCCGTTTTCGTATACAACACCAATGGATATGATAAACGCGAGACCATTCAATCTCTGGGAAACGTCATTGATGTCTATTTGCCCGACCTGAAATACATGGATGCAAGACTTGCCCGCGATTATTCGGATACGCCCAATTATCCGGAAGTTGCCAAGAAAGCCATCAAAGAGATGTATTACCAGAAGGGGGCGGATATTGAACTTGACGAGGAGGGTCTCGTTACGGCAGGTCTCATTATCCGCCATCTAGTTCTTCCCGGCCAGATTGAAAACAGCAAAGCGGTGCTTCGCTTCATAGCTGAAGAGCTGTCACCTGACGTGTATATCTCCTTGATGTCGCAGTACTATCCTACGCCCGCGGTTGCCGATCATCCCACGCTCGGACGGTGCTTGAGGCGGGACGAATATGAAGAGGTTGTCAAAGAATTTGAAAAGCTTGGTTTTCATCGAGGCTTTGTCCAGGAGCTGTCCAGTCCCCATCACTATCGCCCCGATTTCATGCGGGAGCACCCATTTGAACCATAGGAGCCAACCGCCTTTTCCAAGGCGATGGACCGTTTGCGTTGTTCGGGCGAGTATGCAGGCTTGCTGACTCACGAACCATCATCGTTGACCATGGCTCCTATGGGAAAAAGCTTATGCTTGTTGGCTATTTTTTTCCAAGTTCTTTCTTGACGGCAGCGATTAGATCCCCGGTTTCGATAATGCTGCGGACGAAGTCTGGATAGGGAGGAAAGCGTATTTCTCCATCCGGATAAGTCATTTTGCCCTGCTCAAGATCGATCTCAATGTTATCCCCATCGTTTACATTACCCACGATGTCCGCGACAACCGGCAGCAAGCCATGGTTCATGGCCGTGCGAAAAAAGGCTCGGTCAAAGCTCTTCGCAACGACGCCACTGATGCCCGCCGCTCTCAGCGCCAGTACCGCCGGCACTGGCGCCGGGCCGCAGCCGAAATCAACACCGGCCACGAACACGTTGCCTTTGTCTATCTTGTCCGGGAAGCCGTCGGCGTATCCTTCCAGGAGATGTTTTGCCAACCTGGCAGGATTGGCAGTGGTGTGATACTGTTCTGGTACTATTTGAGAAGTGCTAACGTTATCGCCCAGCTTTAGGAGTTTGCCTGCAATCTCTTTCATATCTTCCTGGTGTCCCAACAGGCTAAATCATTCCACAGACAGATTTGCCCTGTTTCTGGTTTCTGTCATTTCTGTTTGAATACCACGGGCTGCCATCTCCGCCAGTTCTCTTTCGAAGGGATTACCAGCCTGCCAGCCTGTTCGGTCGGTATCACGAAACCTCTCCAGGCGGCGGATTGTCACTTCGGCGAAGATGGGATTGACGTCAAATGTAAAGCAGCGTCGTCCCGTTCTCTCACAGGCAATCAGGGTTGTTCCAGCGTGAGCAAAAAAGTCGGTAACAATATCACCCTGGTCTGAGGAAGCAAGGATAATCCGTTCTATGGACTTTAGTGGCTTCTGGCCATAGCAGCCGTTTACATTCTCTTCCACCCGGTAGAATACCTGTTGAATATCAACCCACACGTTTCCGGGTCGTATCGTCTCCGATTTGCTTCGCTGCAGGTTTTCCGTAACGGCCCCCCTTACCTGCTTGTAGTAACCACGGAGGATTTTGGGGATTGCGGTGTACTGCACGGTGAAATGCGGCGCTCCTTTTGTGTAATACAGCAGCTCCTGCCTGACCGCCATCCAGTTTTTCTGCGTGCCGTAACCACGCTGGTTGCGCATGGTGATAAGAGAACGAGACTTGAATCCCGTGCCGGTCATCATTGTCATAAACTGCGGCAGCGGTTGGAAGTGGTCGTTCTGATCGGCGCCTAACCAGACGTAAAGAGCGCTGTCGCCCGCAAGAGCGGTATAGCAGTTATCGATCCACTTGCGGCACCAGGCAATGAACTGCTGGACCGGCTGCTTTTCAAACATGACCAGGTTATAGGGCGGGTCTTGTATAGCGAGTTTTGCTTTTTCTCGGCCCATAATGCGGCGGACAAAGCCATAATCTGTAGCATCCCCACAGCCGACAACATGCCCTGCGACTTTGTCCTGCCAGACCTCACCCGGTTTCAAGCGGCAGTGCGGTAGGATGCTGCTGCGGAATTCGCCAGTGTCAATATCGAGTCTTGGGAAAGGAGCAGTTTGCATATGGGACAAATAAAAGAGAGCAGTTCTGTCTCTTCAACAAAAATAAGTGGCCTTGTCTCTGAAACGGTTGATAATCCCCCTTTCCTGTTGACCCTTTCGATGGACGGCCCTTTATTGTGTCCCACGTCAACCCTGTAAACCGGGACAAACATATGTCGGTATCTTCACCTGAGGCGGCAGAATCGGCGGGTGGCGAACACAAACCAAGCCTCCTGGCGCAACTGTCCTCACTTCCGCGTCCTTACTGGATGGTCAACATCATGGAGATGTTGGAACGTCTGGCGTACTATGGCGTTCGGGTGGTAATCCCGATTTATATCGCCCAGGCGGATGAAGTGGGAGGGCTTCATTTCACCCAGGTCGATAAGGGGATCATATTTCTCTGGTGGGCGGTAGTGCAGTCGTTGACGCCGATGTTCTCTGGCGGATTTGCCGACCGTTACGGCTTCAAGAAGACTATCGCTTTCTCGATCGCTGTCAAAGCAACAGGTTATATTCTCATGGCCACCCAGCGGGAGTTTTGGCCCTTTCTTTTCGGCTGCTGTGTACTGGCCTTTGGGACAGCGATATTCAAGCCGGGTGTGCAGGGGACGATGTGTCAGTCTCTTTCGAAGAAGAACTCGTCGGTTGGTTGGGGGACATTTTACATGCTGGTCAATGTCGGCGGCTTTCTAGGTCCGCCGCTGGCCCATTTTCTTTACGGCTGGTCATGGCCAACGGTCTTTTATGGATGCGCTGTGATCGTCTCGTTTAACTTTTTGATGCTGTTGACCTATAAGGAGGTTCCTGCGGGAGGAGAGCAGTCGGGAGGGCCACTGCACATCTTGAAAATCACCGCAAGGAATTTCATGAACCTACGGTTAGTTGTGTTCATTGCCATCATGTCGGGCTTCTGGCTGATGTTCATGCAGCTTTTCGACATGCTGCCAAATTTCATTGTCGATTGGATTGACAGCTCTAAGATAGTTGCCGACCTACATCTGCCGGATTTCATGCTCCAGCTTAACTCCACGCGTGGTCCACAGCTCTCGCAGGAGTGGATGATCAACGCCAACCCAGGGCTGATCATTGTCGCTGTCGTGTTTATCTCTTGGTTAGTGGCTCGGATACGGCGGGTTCACTCTATCTGTCTGGGGATCACTATTGCCTCGGTAGGGCTTGTGCTGGCCGGGTTCACTACTTCGGGGTATTTCTGCCTGCTGGGGATCTTGATCTTTTCCGTTGGTGAGATGTTATCTTCGCCCAAGATGAACGAATATCTCGGCGTTATCGCTCCCGACGGTCAGAAGGGTCTCTACATGGGATATGCCAATGTGCCGGTGGCGGTTGGATGGGGCTATGGCTCTTTGCTGGGAGGGCAGGTGTATGACCGGATGGGAGATAAGGCCAACCTGGCCCTGGATTACCTGGCTAACCATTTCAACATTGTCGATGTCTCGCGCACAGAGGCGATGAACAAGCTGATGGAAGTCACCGGCATGAACGCCGCTGACGCTACCAATATGCTCTGGTCGGTCTATCATCCTTACAAGCTATGGTACCAGTTTGCCGCGATCGGCTTGATTTCAGCGGTTGGGATGCTGCTGTACGCCAGATGGGTGAAGAGGTATGAGGGAATGGATGCGTAACAATGGAAGCCGAAAATCCTCCCGTTATGACTGTAATTTGCACGCGATGCGTAAGTTGTCAAAAGCACCCTTCGACAAGCTCAGGAAAGGCAGGGCTTTTGACCTACTTGATAAGTTGCTAATGAAAAAATACGCCCAGGAGGACTCGAACCCCCAACCTTCTGGTCCGTAGCCAGACGCTCTATCCAATTGAGCTATGGGCGCATTTCCAGTTCACCAATTAACCGGCGAGCTTCTCGAAGTCAAGTGGTTTCTATCGCTCCACCCATTGCATCCCAACCGTTGACAGTCCAAAAAATATTCCTATCTTTTGCTCATGGTAGAACTTTCGGATGTCATTGCAATTATCAGATCAGAATTCCCTGACGATAGACTCACCTACCAGAAGGCTGTCCCCACCTTTCATCCGGAGTCGGCTGCGGAGGCAGCTAAGCTGTTCAAGCTCGCCAACCGATACGGGCAGAAAATATTCATCACCGGTTTCGGCAATAATATCGACCCGGTGGGGGAGCCGTTTGTCAACATGCTCTCTGTCAGAACCGATCGGCTGAGTACACTCCTGGAGGTTGCTCCACAGGATTTCTTCATTACGGTCGGTTCAGGGTACCCCCTTCAGCAGATCAATCTCCAGCTTGAAGGAATAAAGCTCTGCCTGCCACATTCCTCCCTTCCCTATGTCGGCTCGGTGGGCGGGGCGATTGCAGTCGGTCTGAACGCCGAACTGGACAGCCAGGACCTGCCGTTGAAAAAATACTTCATCAAGGCGGAGATTGTCACTCCCGAAGGCGATGTGATTAGACCGGGCTCGGCCTGCTTCAAGTCGGTTTCGGGGTATGACATTGTTAAGATATTTTTCAATTCCTGGGGTTTGCTAGGGCTTATCGTATCTGCGACGTTCCGGGTCATGCCCACAGCGACCGCGGCTGGATTGAGTTCTATGAAAATGAAGGCAATCGATCGGGACAGCTTCCTGATCGGTCTGGCCGAGAATAACCCCTCTGCCGATGCTGTGTGCTCACGCAAATTGAAAGACAAGTTTGACCCTCACGGGATTCTTCCCATTGTTTAGTTCCTTTGTCGTGACTGATAAATCCACCGCAAGGGGAATGTTGAAAAACATAGAAAGCGTCATAGCGAGGAGCGAAGAGACGTGGCTATCTCGTTGTCATTCAATAGCTGAGATTGCTTCGCTGTCGCTCGCAATGACGAGGATGGGACTTTTTCAAAAGGCCCCAAGCGGTGGGCTTCCCAGGCTCAGGCTGATCGATTTCCCGGGAGCTTTTTCCAATATAGTTATCAATCGATTCGATATGTGATTGTGTTGAGGGGCATTTTGCATATGTTCACATAGAATACTAAAGAATATGCAATTCACAAATAAACAAGGAGCATAAGATGACAGACAGACTGCCCAAGGCTGAAGGTATGAGTTGGCTAACTCCATACCTCGTTGTAAGGGACATAAAGAAATCCCTTGAGTTCTACGAGAAGGTATTTGGATTTAAAATTAATCATACAATACCAGACAAAGACGGGAACCTGATTCATGGCGACCTAACATACAGGGACTGCACAATCATGCTTGGTCCAGAAGTTGTGGAAGCGGGGGAAAAGGCTCCTTCAACATTGTCAGGCAGCCCGGTATCGTTCTACCTCTATGTGGATAATGTTGATGAGTTTTTTGAGACTGGTCGAGAAGCGGGCGCGGAGGTAATAGAAGGTCTGAAAGACCAGTACTGGGGTGATTGGACCTGCCAGTTCCGATGCCCGGAAGGGTATACCTGGATATTTGCTCAGTGCGTGGCTGACCTTGATCCGTCGAAAATGCCGAACAACTAACTCGTTATGGAGAGGCGCTTGTTGCGGCCAGTTTCTTAAACTTGGCTTCTATCAGCCTCACCGTGGTATCCAGCAGGTCGTCGACGTCGATAAAGGCGGTGTTAACAACTATATCGTAGTGGCGAGTATCATCGTTGTTGGCATGGAAGAGCTTTGCAATCAATTCCTTACGCTCGGCATCAGAAGCCTCAATCAACTCTGCTGCTTCGGACTTAGTGGCGTTGGCATATTTAACGAGGTTCTCTATCCGTTGTTCTCGAGGAGCAACAAAACGCATGTGGAAACCACGGTTGGGGCCAAGGATGAAATTACCGCCGCGACCAAGTAGGACGACTCCCCCCAGTTGTGACATCGAAAGAACGGTCTTGACGAGATATCGGTAGTAATCCCGGTGATCCACGGCTTGCCTCGTGAAGAAAGATTCAACCAGCAGATCGAGTTGTCCCCGAAATTTCTGATCGAGTGATTCAACAATCCTCTTGCGGTATCCGGACGACCGGCAAATAACGTCAATTATCTCACGATGCAGGATTTGATATCCAAGCCTTTCGGCAAGCCGCTCTCCAAAATATGATCCACGGCTGCCACGCTGACGGCTGATGGTCACAATTCGTGGTAGAGCCGGTTTCTCCTGCTTTTTCTCGTCAGCCCTCTGCCTTTCAAGTTCCCATCTGAGGAGCTGACGGTTTACGATAGTATCTATTGAAGTCATATAGTTGCCTCCGCCTAAACAATATATGAACTTGCTGCTGCTGGGCAACTCGATTTTTAGAAGCTGAGTCGTACTCCGAACTGGTTAACCGGCTCCGCCTCAAAAGTTGATAAAACCCTCTGGACATTGAGACTGACCAGGGGAGTCAGCGGTTTCACAAGAGAAAGTTCAATGTAGTGGTCGTGCTTGTTCTTTCCCTGTGAATAATCGAGAGGATCGATATACGAGTAGCGCCAGTTGAAGTCACCGGTGAATTCAAAGTTGAAGCTCGTGAGGAGCTTGAACGAGTTAATTGAAACTATCTGCAGGGTTTGTCCCCGGTCTTCGCCGGTATCATCGTAATTCTTATAGAACGATACTTCGTTGCAGACAGGGGAAAAGCCGAGCTTCCCCGATGGGGCTTCCCATGACGGAATAACGCCACCGCTCAGCGATGAGGCAGATAAGAGGGACACTATCCCTCCCATGCAGACGAGCAGTACAAGCTTGCGCATGTTGAACTTCCTCAGTTTTGAGTTAACAGATTGAATTGTCACATTAGAACATACGAAATAGGGGCAGTAGGAGCAAAGGGGTTTGTTGCGGGAAGTCAGGGATTGTACATAGGCGGCGAATCTCTGTTTGACAAGTAAAAGGGAATGGGTTATAATTAAAGTATAGCACCGGAAGAGTTCTTTCGCAACGTACGAATCTGGGAGAAAACGATGATAAAATCAGCGACAGTCATAGGCATAGTGGCCCTCTTGAGCGCCGGATATTCGGCTGCCTCGGCTGCTACTACCATCCTTGTCCCGGCGGAACAGGCTACAATTCAGGCGGGGATAGATGCGGCGATCAACTATGACACCGTACTAGTTTCTGACGGCATTTACACCGGTGATGGTAACCGGGATATTGATTTCGGCGGCAAGGCAGTCGTGTTGATATCGGAAAATGGTCCGGAGGTGACCATAATCGACTCTGAGGGTGATTCGCTTAACCCACATCGGGGTTTCAACTTCCACAACAGCGAAGATTTTACAACTGTAGTCCAAGGGTTTACAATCAAAGGTGGGTTTTATTATATTGATGATATTACCATGACCTATGGTGGAGGAATGCTCTGCGAGTCTTCTTCTCCCACCGTGGCCAACTGTATCATCCGGGAGAACTTCGCAATGAGCGGCGGGGGGGGTTCCTGCCAGTTGTCCTCGCCACGTTTTATCAACTGCACTTTTGCTGCGAATCATGCCAAGTGGCGTGGCGGAGGTCTCCACTGCAGCGAATCATCACCGGTCCTAACCAACTGCACATTCTATGCTGACTCATCGGGGCATGGCGGGGGAGGTATTTATTTACTTGATTCATCATCCCCCACGATAACGGGCTGTACATTTACCGAAAACAACTGCTATTCAGGGGGCAGCGGGGGTGCAATTTACTCCTGGGGTTATTGCTCTCCAACTGTGGAGAACTGTCTCTTCAGCAAGAATGTCTCATGGAGTAGTAATGCCATGATATGTTGTAGTTCGTCGTCTCCATCCTTGACTAACTGTACTTTCTTTGATGGCGGTATACATTGCTGTTACTCATCGTCTCCGGTGCTGGAAAACTGTATCATAGCTTTCGGTTCCGGTAAGGCGGTCTCGTGCTATGTAGACGGTCATCAGCCTTGCTATCCGACGCTGTCCTGTTGCGACCTGTTCGGCAACGTCGGCGGGGACTGGGTCGGGTGCATCTCCGGTCAGGGGGGTAACAACGGCAATTTCTCTCTCGACCCTATGTTCTGCGATACGGCTGCCGGTGATTTCCACATTTCCAGCCTGTCTCCATGTGCACCGCCGCTCAACAGTTGCGGAGTGCTTATAGGGGTGTTTGATGTCGGTTGTGGTCAGCCGGCAAGAGTTTGGTACGTAGAAGCCGATGGCAGCGGCGACGCACTGACAATCCAGGAGGTAATTGATTCGTGCACAACCTTTGATACCGTTATGGTGGGGCCGGGCACGTACACCGGGGACGGTAACCGGGACATCGAGTTGCGCGGCAAACGCATTACTGTAATCTCTGAGCAAGGACCCGAACAGACAATTATTGATTGCCATGACAGCTTGGGTATTCACCGGGGTTTCTACATTCACGAGGGCGAGGATTCCTCCACCGTAATCATCGGTTTAACAATAAGAAACGGCCATTATCTAGCTGGTTCCGGTGGCGGCTTGTTCTGTGACGGAGCGGCGCCCACTGTGATCAATTGCATCTTTGTTCAAAACCGTGCCTACAATGGGGGGGCGGTTGCCTGTATCAACAACAAACACAGATTAACACTTAACGATTGTACTCTGGATAGCAACCTTGCAGACTACAACGGCGGGGCGATGTACTGCGGATCGGGGGTGGTTCTGTCAAACTGCGTGCTGACGGATAACAGCGCCTATGCTAGCGGAGGAGCAGTATATTTCCTCAGTTTGGACACAAGCATGTACAGTTCGGATACATCATACTTGTCCGGTTGTGTCTTCGCCAACAACTGGGCCAGCAGCATTGGCGGCGCCATGTATATGGCCAACGCCTCTCTGTACTCGAGGAATTGCACGTTTTACGGTCATAACAATAGCTATGGAGGTACGATCACAATAGGCTCCTACTCATCGCCGGTTTTCGACAAGTGCCTCATTGCCTTCAATGAGGGGGTGCCTGCGGTATCGTGTCTGGGTACATATACCTATCCTTACTTCTCCTGTTCTGACATATATGGCAATGCCGGTGGTGACTGGCAGGGGTGTATTGCCGATCAGGTCGGTATCTACGGCAACTTCTCGGCCGACCCGTGGTTCTGTGACACGTCTGTGGGTGACTTCCATCTGTTTGAAAGCTCCCCTTGTACTCCGGAGAATAGCATATGTGATTCGCTGGTCGGGGCTCTCGATGTGGGTTGCTGGGGCACAAAGACGATAATCGAACCTAACGTGATGACCATTTCTTATGACAAGAGGAACGACCCAGCAATGGCCACGGTACATCTGGGCAACTTTACCGACGGTTACACCGCTAGCGATATCGATCCTGCTTCTATGCGAGTTAATGAAGTCATTGTTCCCATGTTGTGGTCGGTGTTACCCTCGCATCCGGAATTTGAGGGTGAAGTCATGCAGATAGAGTTTCCCATAGACGATTTCCTTGCCGGTTATGGGCTGCTGTTTGACACTACCATCCAGATACATACGGTATCCGGGCAATTCAGCGACATGGACAGCTTTTTAGTTGACGGCACAGTCACGATTATTGGCCATGGTACCGGTGACGTCGATGACAATGGCTCCGTTAACGTTGCAGACGTGACCTACTTAGTCAACTATCTTTTCAGGGACGGCCAGGTGCCGCCAGTAATTGAGACAGCAGACCTCGATAAAGGTGGATCTGTGAACGTCGCCGATCTCACCCTGCTGGTCATTTTTCTTTTCAGAGGAGAGTAGACTCAGCCTCCAAAGACCGACTGCGGACGGCCTTTGGTTGTTCTTATAATAATCGCCTTTTCCCGTGGGTGCTGGCTGGCATCGGTACTGGCCTTTGGGCAGCGGCAGCCTGCCTTCACATGGTGCTGGCACCGCCGAAATAACGTTCCGGCCATGGGCATCTGTGGGATCCTGTTGAGAGTCCGTCTGATATCGAGGAATCTCAGATGCAGATTTTTCTTGAACGAATCAGCCAATTCACTGTCTATACTGTGACGTGAGTATATCTGCACATAGAGCTGGTCACACATCTTGGGAGATGGGCGTACTGGTTTTGTGGTATGAGAACCGCCTAATATGTTAGGGAGGTATCAAATGAAGAACAGCAGTGCAATTATCGCAATTGCAGCAGGTCTGGTCGTTGTGCTTATACTTGCCAGTACCTGTGATGACAACCTGGTCACATCGGGGGATGTAGATTTTGGAGTACATGAATGGGGCGTTATGGTCGGTTGTCAGGCGGACACATCCTACTTCCTCACCTCAAGACCGAAAATGATACACGAGGTCGATATACCTGTAATCTACATTCACTCTAAAGATAAGATCCCCTTTACGGCTCAGGTGACGTTCAACAGCGGAGGACCGACCGATACCTACCCTGAGGCGGAAGTGGATAGCACCACAGTATTGTGGGAAGATGTCAACTTCGTTACGGATATTGACACAACAACAGCCGATGCGATTGGAGACTATGAGCCTTTAGAAAACATCATAAACATACTCAATAATGTTGACGCCGATTGGCTGGAATACGATAGTCAGATAACAAGGTTTCTCTTCTACGAAGGGAATGTGCCGTTTGAAAACCAGGTCGAAGTAACATATGATTTTGACACCCAACAAGCGACGCTTAAAAACAACAATGCTTTCTCTGTTTATGATGTGATGGTGGTGGCTTACCCGGAGCCCAATTCCTTTGGCTCTCCGTACGTGGGGAAGGTCCGGCAATTGTACCCGGGAACACGGGTGACGATAGCGTTTTTGAAACAGACGGTTTTTGACTTGAAAGGCGACTTAGTTTGTCAGGGATTTACACGGAAGGAAGCGGAAGCGTTTGACATACTTTGGCGGGTGCCCTTTTTCTATCCTACCCCAACCACCGGAGCTAGAGCAAATCTGATTTACAGACTTCCCCAGAATGAATATGATAAGTTGATAACTCTTGACATTGATCCACAGCCGGACAGAGTAATACGATCACTTTACATGTTGGTGCATTTAGATCCGAGTAGTAACCTGGCGGATTTTGAGGTTCATGAATGGGGCGTCATGGTTGGATGTATGACGGACACATCCTTCTTCCTCACCTCAAGACCGGAACAGGCCTCCCTTGTCAGAGAACCGGTCATTTACATTCACTCCCAAGATAAGACGCCCTTTACAGCGGAGGTGACGTTCAACACGGGAAGGCCGACCGATACCTACCCCCAAGCACAAGTAAATGGCAATACGGTGCTGTGGGAAGATGTGGATTTCTCAGAGTGTCTCGTACCTGCAGGCCCCAGAAGGTCGGAGGATTTTGTGCCTCTGGATAGCATCATAGACATACTCAACGATGTCGATGCCGACTGCCTTGAATACAACGGTCAGACGGCAAGGTTTCTATTCTACGAGGGAGAGGTGCCGTTTGAAAACGAGATTAAGGCTACCTACGATTTTTCCACCCAACAGGTGACTTTTGTGAATGAAGGTGCTTACTCGGTATATAATGTGATGGTGATAGTCTCTGCGTACGTAGGAAGGATTGACCAATTGAGTCCGGGAGACAGCATAGTAGTAAGCTTTTTAGATCAGGTTCAGGTCGACCTGGCAACTGATCTTGTTTCTGAAGGATTTACCGTAAAGGAAGCACAAGCGTTTGCAGAACTTTGGGAGGAACCTTTCTTCCATTCTGCAAGCCCGGAACTGAACGGCCACATAATCTACAGACTTCCCCATAATGAATATGATAACTTGATAACTCTGAGCATTGACCCTCAGCCGGACAAAACAATACGGTCTCTTTACATATTGGTGCATCTGTACAAGTAGGGTACGAAGGCACTGTCACTTATAAAGGCAAAATGCTGAAGGACCACCAGGACGCATACGGTCACGAGCTCCTCGACTATTTTAACGGCATGCATGGGTCCGAAATCGTCGAGAGGGACGACGGCTATATTGATGTCACCGTTGATAACAAATTCTACTTTACCAGCTATAGAGACTGGACACCGCACGAGAAGAAAGCGATACTGTATGCCAGGGGGCGCGTCCTCGATGTTGGCTGCGGCGCCGGTAGATGCATGCTTTATCTTCAGAAAAAGGGGTTTGATGTCATGGGCATAGATATTTCCCCATTGGCCGTAAAAGTATGCAAAAAAAGAGGGATAAAAAATGCCAAGGTGCTGTCTATCACTCAGGTAAGTTCAAAAATGGGTTTCTTTGAAACCATTCTTATGTTTGGGGGAAGTTTTGGCCTCTTCGGCAACCCGGAAAGGGCTAAACGATTGCTTAAGAGATTTCACAAAATGACCTCGGAAAGGGCAAGAATAATCGCTTTAACCTGCGATCCATACCAGGCGGTCAGTCGCGAGAGCAAGCAGTACCGCAAATTCAACAGAGTAAGAGGACGAATGCCGGGGCAGTTCAGATTCAGAATCAGGTACAAGAAGTATGTTACTCCGTGGAGCAACTGGCTGGTCGTTTCAAAAGAGGAGATGGCAGGCATATTGAGAGGGACCGGCTGGGGGATCAAGAAGTTTATTGATTCCGCCAAGAGTTCGGTATATATAGCAATTATCGAGAAAGAAAAATAGCGCGTTGTGATTACTGGGTCTGTCAAAACATGGAGATAACACTATGCTTAAGGACTACCAGGACGCACACGGGCACGAGATATACGATTATCTTAACAGCAGGGGTGGGTATGAAATAGTCGAGAGAGATGACGGCTACGTTGACTCCAGCGGTGGGGCGATGGACTACTTAGCAGAATATAAAGACTGGTCGCTGCATCAGAAAAAGGCTATCCGCTACGCCAGAGGAAGAGTGCTTGACATTGGCTGCGGGGCGGGCAGGGTTTTGCTCTATCTTCAGCAGAAGGGTTGCGATGTCATGGGTATAGATATTTCCCCGCTGGCGATCAAGGTCTGCAAAGAAAGAGGGATACAAAATGTCAGGGTGATGTCTGTCACTCAGGTAAGTTCAAAACAGGGAGTCTTTGATACAATTATAATGTACGGTAACAATTTTGGCCTATTCAGCAGCAGTAAAAGAGCAAGGTGGCTTCTCAAGAGATTTCACAAGATTACTTTGGGGGAAGCCAGGATAATTGCCGAAAGCAACGATCCTTACCAAACGAACATGCCTGAACACCTGCAATACCACAAGCTTAATAGAAAACGAGGCCGTATGGGTGGGCAGGTGAGGATAAGAGTCAGATACAAGAAATATGTCACCCCTTGGTTCGACTATCTGCTTGTCTCAAAAAACGAAATGACTGACATTCTGAAAGGCACCGGCTGGCGGATCAAACGGCACTTCCCTTCCACCTGGGCGTCATACATAGTAGTGATTGGAAAGGAGTGACTTGTGCCTCGCCCGGCGGACGTCTCCGTCTGCCGAGTGTGTAAGAAAATCAGCAGGAGTCAGAGATCCCTGCAAGTCTTCTTGATCCTTTCGGGCACAAGAAACCCTCCCACAGATTTGGGGAGGGCTTTGCTTTGCTCGGATAGCGTATGCGCTTATCCGTAGATCTCGCTCTTATTTTCGTTGGTGACGGCGATGTGTACTGTGCGAAACTTCCAGACGCCGTTCTCAGTTTTGTATGCTTTCACCCACTTTACGTATTCCCGTTTTTCCTTGTCGTCCTTCTCCGAAGCTTTCTTTACTTTATCAGCGAAAGTCTTTTTCTTCCCCATACGGAAGCACCTCCTCAAGTTCTATCATGTCTTCACCATCCAACTTCTTTCGTTCCTCTTTGACCGCTAACAGCAACTCGGTTGTTTGCCTTAGAAGGTTGAATTCTCGGTTGTTCTTGAAATGCGGTACAGCCTTATCGAAATGATTGGAGGCAGCGGGGTAGTCTTTGCGTTTCAGAGCCTCAAGAGCCAGACAGTAGGCCTTTTCCGCATCGCTAAGCATCCCGCTTCTCCTCTCTACATGCCGTTTCGGCCTCCTTCAACCTTCTGACGTATGGGCCGATTTTGTAGTCACTTTGCTTGAGGTAATATATGATGAAAGCGGACAAAAGCAAGGCATCCTTGCTCTTCTGTGTTCTGGCGAGCTGGAGGGAATGCTCCAGCACCGAAAGAATGTGTTTCTTGGAATCAGAAAGGTCATGATAAAAGTTCGAAAGCTTTTCAAGAAGCTGGTCAAACAGTGCAATGGAATCCCGGGTAGTTTCTGTGGTTATTTCAGACCCTCTCCTGAGAACTGCTTTCTGGCTGGTAGCTTTTGTCCTTTTAGTCCAGCGCTCCAGCTCTGACCGTATCTTGGAAGTGGCGGGAGAAGGATCACCAAATTGGGAGAGGCCACTATTGTCGATCTCGGTGAGAATCCGGCTGATTCTGCCGATATCACTTGGCCTCAAGCCGTTTCCCTCAAGCCAGTTGCTGTGGTCTGCAAACCATTCACCGATGTTCTCGATAACACTCTGGCCTTCTCCTGAAGTTCGGGCAATATCATCCAGGCGATTAATGCCGTCTAGAATCTGAAGCCGGCTTCCCTTTGCATTGACAGCCCGCTCCAGAAATGACTCGAGTAACTTTTCGAGTGATTGCAGAGCGCTGGAGTAACTCAATCTACACTCCCCACGTAAGTTTTCGTGATGTTGCGTTCGGCAAGGCGATTGGCCGTTTTCTCGGTCAGGTAGTCCTCGAACAAGTTCGTCAGACGGTTCACCATCTGTTCCAGTTGGAGCGAGGATGCAGTTTCCTTCTTTTCCGTCTTGGTAATGATGCCCGCTAACTTGAGCTGTGCTAACTTCTTCAGTGTTTTGTCACGGTCGACCGGACTGACTTTGCAAATCTCATTCACGCTGCGGTGGCCGTCAACAAGGGCCATGATGTTCCACTCGGCGGCTTGCAGAGATACCGCGCGGGGGCGACCGCCCTGGGAAGCGGAGATTGTATAGACGGCATCGAGGTCAGGTAGAGTCTCTTTGACCAAGTTCATTTCGTCCATGCGCCGCAACCCTTCCAGAATGACGTTTTCCACGGAGAGGTTGACGGTGATCTCCTCATCGGTGGGGTATTGATTCTCATAGAACTTGAACGATCCGGCTCGCCAGCCCAGCAATGAATACAGCAGTTCCTCAATCTGTTTTTTGACTACCATTTCCAGATCAGCTCGGTCGATGAAGCGTCTTGAGACAAGAATCTCACCCAGCCGCCTGGAGTTCTCCGCTTTGGCCTGGATACCGATGGCCTCTTCCAGTTGCGAAGCAGATATGATGTTTTGCTCTTTCAACAACTGGCCGAGATGAAACGTCTGGCGAGGGCCATAGCCATAAATCACGTTGCCGTCCTTGAAATAGACCATGACGATGGAGTCATCTTGCTGGATCCCCAATGTCCCGGACTTACGGCTCGAAGCAATTAATTGAAGTACTTCTGGCAGTGTGAATCGTTCGATATTTCCCTGTAGATCAAGGTCCATACATGCTCCCTGCCGACACCCTGTTGTCAGCGATTTGTGATAATTTCGCCCACCTTGACACTCCTACTACTCTTTGCATAACAATGTAATAGCGCAGAAAAAAATTCGTTGAAATCGAATTAATAGAACGGTAACAAGTTATCACCATTCTCCTACGCACCTTAATGATAACACGATGAAATACCTAAGTCAATGTTAAAATCATCAATGAGCTAGTTTTTGTTTCTTTTTGGTGTGTGGCGTAGTTTACTAAGCCTTTAGTATTGGTTTGGTCTTCCTTTTCGGTGAGGACTGAGAACAGCGTAGCCGATTGACAGCAAAGGGTTGGCTGATGGAAGAAAATATCAGAATACTCAAACTGCGTAGGTCAGCTTCAGAAGTGACGCTGATGATTTCCACACTCGATGGGCCGGTCGTGGTCCCTGAGCTTGTGGTTCACAGGTATCGCCTCAAAGAGGGCATAGTCATAACGCCGTCCCAATTGAAGATACTGAGGAGCGAATCCGAGCTTTTCCGGTGCGATCAAACAGCAGCCCGGATGCTTGCCGCCCGGGAACATTCGGTTGGTGAGATCAGAGCCAAGCTGAGCGGGAAGCGCTTTAGCCCGAAAATGATACAGCAAATAGTCAAGAAGTATAAGGATCAGGGGATACTCGATGATGCCCACTTTGCTCATAGATATGGGCAGAATCTCTTAAGCCAACGCCCGTGTGGAAGACCATATCTGGTGGCGTCTCTGCGGCGAAAGCTGATTGACCGTTCCCTGGCTGAACAGACCGCCGAGGCATTGCTCGCTGGAGAAGATGAAAAGGAACTGGCAGCGGCTGCGCTGGCTAAGAAGTGGGGTGAATACCGGCAATTTGAACTTGAAGCGGCTAAGAGGAAGTCGTATAATTACCTTGCTCGTCGTGGATTCAGTTATGAGGCGGCTAAAAGAGCATTTGAGCAACTACAGAGACGGCAAACAGAGGTACCGAAAAATTAAGACAGCTGAAATCAGACAATCTTTCCTTGATTATTTCAAGAAAAACGACCACCGCATTGTCCCCTCATCGCCGGTCATTCCGTTTAACGATCCGACTCTTTTGTTCACCAATGCCGGTATGAACCAATTCAAGGACGTTTTTACCGGTCAGTGCAAGGTGGAGTACAAGCGTGCGGCCAGCGCCCAGAAATGCATCCGGGCGGGGGGCAAGCACAATGACCTTGATAACGTCGGCTTCACCGCTCAGCACCATACCTTCTTTGAGATGCTGGGAAACTTTTCGTTCGGGGATTATTTCAAAGAACAGGCCATTTATTACGCCTGGGAGTGGGTGACAAAAGAGCTGGCACTGCCGGTTGACAGGCTCTATGCGACCGTTTATGAGACCGATGACGAAGCCTTTGATCTATGGGAAAAGATAGCACCTCAATTAAAAGAGGGTCGCCTCTTGCGGTTTGGGAAAAAGGACAACTACTGGGCTATGGGAGACACTGGTCCCTGTGGACCTTGCTCGGAGATTCATTTTGACCGTGGCGAAAAATTCGGCGCTGGACTTGATGACATTATCAACGGTGATACCGACCGCTTTGTCGAGATCTGGAATCTGGTGTTTATGCAGTATGACCAGCAACCGGATGGCAGTATCATTGATTTGCCTAAGCCATCGGTAGACACCGGCGCCGGTCTGGAGCGGATAGCCGCCATTATGCAAGGGGTCGATTCCAATTATGAGATAGACATTTTCAAGAGCATCATTGATGCTATCTCCGACATCACCAAATCGAACTATAAAGACAACGTAGCATCACATCACATCATTGCCGACCACCTGCGGGCGTTGACCTTCGCCATCGCCGACGGTGCCGGTATCTCCAACGAAGGGCAGGGATATGTTCTGCGGCGGATTCTGCGCCGCGCTGCACGACATGGACGACTTCTCGGGATGCACGAACCATTTATATATCGTGTGGTGCCGGTCCTAGTGAGCGAGATGGGGAATGCCTACCCGGAAATTAAAGAAAAGCAAGACCACATTGAAAGGGTCATTAAGGCCGAAGAGGAGGCATTCGACCGGACGCTGGCAACCGGCCTTGAACTACTTGATAGAGTCATGGATATGATCACGGGGGTGGGAGACACCATCATTCCGGGAGAGGAAGTATTCCGACTATACGACACATACGGATTTCCGTACGATCTGACTGAAGTTATAGCGGCAGAAAAGGGATTGACCCTGGATAGATTAGGATATGAAAAGGCAATGGAAGCTCAGCAAACACGTTCGCGTTCTGTGTCAGATTTTAGTTCGGAAGCTGCTGCCGCCACGAAAAAAATGATAGACATTCTTGAGTCAATAGGTATGCCTGAATCTCCAACAGGATTCATAAGTGGTGAGACTGAGCCTGTTCTTGAAATTATGACTCAGACATTAGCAGTTTCAGAATTTGTTTCGGCGGATAATGTCTTCAGCGGGGCAGTTATATTGAGAGAAACACCTTTTTATGTTGAGTCGGGTGGTCAGATTGATGACACAGGTGTTATTGAGAGTGAAAGTACACGGCTTAGAGTTACTAGACTCTCAACATATAGGGATCTTGTCATTCACATAGGCTATTTTGAAAAGGGGTACGCGCGCGATTTTGGGAAGGGTACAAAGGTAGCCGCCCGTGTCGACGCCGAGCGCCGCTGGGATATCATGCGCAATCACACCGCCACCCATCTGACACAGGCCGCCCTGCGACAGGTATTGGGGCAACATATCAAGCAGTCCGGTTCTTATGTCGGGCCGGACCGGCTGCGCTTTGATTTTTCGCACCATCAGCCGATGACGCCGGATGAGATAGAACAGGTGGAGAAGATCGTCAACGGCGAAATCCTCAAGGGCAGCAAGGTGGACACGAAGGAAATGGATGTTGAGTCAGCCCAAAAATCTGGGGCTATGGCGTTGTTTGGTGAGAAGTACGGTGACATGGTCCGGGTGGTGTCAGTAGGAGATTTTTCCAAAGAGTTGTGCGGTGGCACTCACGTAGACAACGTCAGCCAGATCGGGCCGTTCTTTATTACGTTGGAGACCGGCGTTGCCTCCGGTGTGCGGCGCCTGGAGGCTATCACCGGCCGCGAAGCGATAAGATACATGCTCGACGCCAAGCAATTCCGGCGGGATGTGGCGTCAATGATTGGCCGAACGGAAGCAGATGCACTGGATGGCGTCAGGCAACTGCGAGAGAGTAGTCTGGCGCTGCAAAAGGAAATCAGGAAACTCAAGGCGGAGATGTTCTCAGGCGCCGGACAATCGGTAGGAGAAGAATCCACCGCTGGGGATGTATCAGTCATAACGCATGACTTCGGCAGGACTGACGCTGAAATCATGTGTGGTTGGATCGACGCCCAGAAGGCTTGCCACGAGGCGGTAGTTGCCTTCGGGCTGGGTATTGTGAACGGAAAAGTCACGTATATGGCATCAGCGAGTCACGCTGCTGTCACGCGGCAGCACATAAATGTCGGTAAGCTATCCAAACAAATGCTGCCGCAATTTGGTGGTCGCGGCGGGGGTAAATCATCATTTGCTCAGGGAACAGTTGCGCTGGGGACAGTTTCACAGGAGCTGTTTGAGGCAGCTCGGTCATTAGTTAAAAGGGAGGCAGGAGAACAGTGACAGAAGGCAAGGTTTACAGTAGGTTGTTAGCGGTGAAAGAACAGCGGGGCGGAGGGTTTCTTCTTCTGCTTGATCCCGACCGAATACAAGAAAAGGTCTACATTTCCCTGGCTGAGGCAGCGGGGGAGTGTGGCGTAGATGCTATCTTGGTCGGTTCGTCATTTATGCTCAACACCAACTTCTCTCTCGCAGTTAAACAAATAAAAGCGACTACGTCGCTGCCGGTGATTATTTTCCCCGGTTCTTTTGCGCAGGTGACGCAGGAGGCCGACGCTATCCTGTTTACTTCATTGATATCCGGGCGCAATCCCAACTATTTGATCGATGAGCAGGTACGGGGTGCGCCACTGGTGAAACGGTTTGGCCTGGAACCGATACCGACCGGATACATGCTTGTTGAGTCAGGGGTGCAGACATCGGTGCAGTATATTTCTGGCACCAAACCTATCCCGCGCACGAAGTACGACATTGCCTGTGCGCATGCCCTGGCGGCTCAGTATTTAGGGATGAAACTCATTTACCTTGAGGCGGGATCGGGCGCCGGACAGCCGGTGTTGGAAAACATGGTTCGCGCCGTGGCTTCGTATATTGATATACCGATGCTGGTAGGAGGGGGGCTGACCAGCCCGGAGGAGTGTGCCTCGAGGATCGATGCGGGAGCGTCATTTGTTGTTGTCGGGAACGTGCTGGAGAATGACCCCCAGTTTACCTACCTGACCGAGCTCTCGGCGGCAGCCCACCCCAGAGAGGCAATCACTGTATGAGAAAAGACAAGAAGCTGGCCCAGTTGCGAAAGCTGGCTGATGAAACAGCTATTCTGCGTAAGTCCATCATCGAAGAGATGGGAAAGCAGATACTGGACCTTGCTGCTGTCATCTCCGGTGTGATTGGTTCGGGGGGGAAACTCTTGATTGCGGGTAATGGTGGATCAGCCGCTGATGCCTCCCACTTCGCGGCGGAAATGATTGTGAGACTTACCGCGGAGCGAAACCGCCAGGCGCTGCCGGCTATCGCTCTTTGTACAGACTCGGCAGTCATGACGGCTGCCGGTAACGATTTTGGGTTCGAGAGCATCTTCGCTCGCCAGATTGAGGGGCTTGGCCACAAAGGAGACATGCTGTTTGTCATATCCACCTCTGGTAATTCTCCCAATCTTGTCAAGGCCGTTCGAACTGCCAGGGACCGCGGCCTCTTGACTGCTGGCCTGCTTGGACGTGAAGGTGGTAAGTTGGGTAGCCTTGTGGACCGCGCGTTGGTTATTCGCCACCCTTCTACGCAAAGAATACAGGAAGAGCACATCTTTGTGATACATCTGTTGGTGGAATTGGTCGAAAGCGACCTCTTTTGATGACCCGTCAAACCTGCAAATATATCGAGACAGCGCTTTTTTATTTCTATATGCTGTTCATTTTCAGTTCCACTTTTTCAATTGCCTTAGCCCAAATATCGTTAGGGGCATCGCTGGTTTTGTTTCTCGTCATAGTTGTCTTGACTCGTTACAATCCGTTCGTGTTGTCTCTGAAGTGGCTCTATTGCTTTATCGCTTTGTATATTTTCTGGTTGCTACTGTCAGCGGTCGTTGGTTCCACTCCCCTGCGGTCGGTGCTCATCATCAAGGAAGAATGGCTATTTTGCATAGTGCCCATTGGCATCTTCCTTTTTGGCCGTCATCAGTACCGACATAAGCTGGTGACTTCCTTTGCCGCCGGGGTCATGCTGGTTTCGATCTATGGCATTATCCAGCATTTCACCGGAATCCACTGGTTCAAGACTATTCCCCCCCTGACGGCTCCTGACTTCGGTTATCGGGTATCCGGCAACTTTTCACACCGGCTCACCTTTGGTAACTACTTCGGGACGGCTGCTCTTTTCTTGGCCGGATTCGCTTTGGCAGGATATCGGCAACTGACCAAACCGATGCGGCTTTTTTTCATTTCTGCGTCCTTGCTTGGCATGATCGCCACTGTACTGAGTTATTGTAGAGGAGCTATAGCTGCTGTGGCTGTTGGTCTAGTGTTGCTGGGATTGATCATCGGGCGAAAGTATTTAGTCTATTCTCTTGGCACGATTGCAGTGGTAGCTGCAACAATCCTAATTACCATGCCGGGGCTGTCGGCACGCTTCAGCGGCAAGACGTTGAAGGACCTCGGCGGCGTCTACGAGGGCGGCCGGGTGTTCATCTGGAGGAACTCGGTCAAGATAATACAAAAAAACCCGCTCTTCGGTGTCGGTCAAGGGAACTTCCAGGCTGCCTATTGTGCGTACTTGCGCCCGGACATCCCCGAAATCCGAAAACATGTTCACGCGCACAATGATCTGCTCAATGTTGCGGCCATTTCTGGCATTCCTGGGGTGGTTTTCTTTCTGGGCATGTGGGTGGTTGCCGTCGGTTATTTCCAGAGAGGCTGGCGAGGCTGGGAGAAGATAGGGCACGACAGGGTCTTTGTGCTTGCGGCGCTGCTGAGTTCCGTCGTGTTCTTTGTGACTTCGCTTTTTGAAGCTACCTTCGCAGATGAGGAAGTCCGCCAGATGCTGATGTTTGTGTGGGCTGCCGGACTCTGGCCTCGGTATAAGGATTCGGAGCAGAAGGAAACGACTGTGGTCAAAAGCGCTTGACAAGAACCGAGTTTTTGCGTTAATACTGGCGAGGGAAAAAATGGCAGTGAAGACCAAAAAGAAGACCTCTTCAGACCAGCAACATAGCAAATGGCCCTTTGGTACGAGGAACTACTTAGTTTTTGCTCTGGCGTTGGTGGTCATAATAATCGGATATGTTACCCTGGGGCAGGGGTCGATAACGCTGGCCCCGATTTTACTTGTGCTGGGGTACTGCGTGCTGATACCGGTTGCGTTGATTATCAGGGGCGAGCCCGAACACAAAAGATCGGGCAATGAGCACATGCAGCATACCGGTGACTAACCCAGCCGGCAGGACACAGCCATTAATCGGCAGGAGTACTGGACTCCTGCATTGAAATCTTTCCAAGACGGGGCAGATGGGGATATCTGCCGCCCACGAGATAACGAACATCTAAACAGTCCGCTGCAATGGGAGATGTGTTGTATTTGTTGAAGGATAGATATTCAGGGTAAATATCCGATGAATATACTCAGAAACATGAATTGAAGACAATCTCCAAAAGAGGAGCAGAAACATGGCAGTAAAGCGTCTGTTCAGCAAGTATGGGCTGGAAAACCACGGTATAACCAATATCCGCAAGATTCACTGGAATCACAATACTCCCATGTTGTACGAGGATATTATCCGCAACGGTGAAGGGAGCCTGGCGCACCTGGGTCCTATCGTGGTGCGTACCGGTTTGCATACCGGCCGCGCGGCCAAGGATAAGTTCATCGTTGAGGAGCCCCGGACATCCGCCAACATCTGGTGGGGACCGATAAATAAACCTTTCTCTTCTGAGAAGTTTGAACTGTTGTTCAGGAGACTGCTGGCCTATTTGCAGGGAAGGGATCTATATGTTCAGGATTGTATCGCCGGTTATGATCCCCAATATCGCCTGCCCATCAGGATCATAACCGAAACAGCCTGGCACAGCCTGTTTGCTCGCAATATGTTCATCCAGGCGGAACCGCAGCAGCTCGTGGGCCATGTGCCGGAGTTTACGGTGCTTCATGTGCCCAACTTCCAAGCGATCCCGGAAGTTGACGGCACCAACTCGGAGGCCTTCGTTATTCTGAACTTGAGCCACAAGCTCGTCTTCATAGGCGGCACCAGCTATGGCGGAGAGATAAAGAAGTCAATTTTTACCGTGTTGAATTACCTTCTGCCCCAAGAGAATGTCCTGTCAATGCACTGTAGCGCCAATGTCGGATCCGGGGGGGATGTGGCTCTCTTTTTCGGTCTTTCCGGCACTGGCAAGACAACTCTGTCGGCCGACCCGGATCGCAAGCTGATCGGCGATGACGAGCACGGGTGGAGTTCCTCCGGAATCTTTAACTTCGAAGGTGGCTGCTACGCGAAGGTGATTAACCTCTCCAAGGAATCCGAGCCTGAAATCTATGAAACGACGCGTAAATTCGGAACTATTTTAGAAAATGTCGGTATTGATGCCATCACGAGACGTCTCGATCTCAACGATGCGAGCCTTACGGAAAACACCCGCGCGGCCTATCCGCTGAGCCACATTCCCAACGCCCTGAGAGAAAGCATGGCAGGGCATCCGAAGAATGTCATAATGTTGACCGCTGATGCTTTTGGTGTCCTCCCGCCGATCTCGAAACTCACTCCCGAGCAGGCGATGTATCATTTCATCTCCGGATACACGGCCAAGGTGGCCGGGACGGAGACCGGTGTCAAAGAGCCGCAGGCAACCTTTTCGGCCTGCTTTGGGGCGCCGTTCATGGTGTTGCATCCGTCTCGTTACGCCGAGCTGCTGGCGCAAAAAATCAACAAGCATAAGGTTGACTGCTGGCTGGTAAATACCGGCTGGAGTGGTGGACCATATGGTGTGGGAGAGCGGATGAAAATCAGTTATACTCGTGCGCTTCTAAACGCAGCTCTCGACGGGAATCTTGCCAAGAGTAGTTTCGAGCAAGACCCGGTCTTCGGAGTCCAGGTGCCGATGACCTGCGAGGGTGTACCCACTGAAATCCTGACGCCTAAGAACACCTGGGCTAACAAGGAAGCGTATGATGCCAAGGCACAGGAACTGGCTCGCCTGTTTGGGGAGAACTTCAGGCAGTTTGAAGATCAAATGTCACCAGAGGTGCGGATGGCGGGACCAATAGCAATGGTAAAAGCCTGATCTGCATAATAGGCTCGATTAGAGCCCCCCTGTACCAACTTGCCATCAAAGACAAGTTGTGAGATTCAGTACCGTCATTCCTGCGAAAGGGAGTGTTGAAAAAGTCCCGTTCTCGTCATTGCGAGTCCGCCTCAGGCGAACTTGGTAATCTCAGCTATTGAATGACAATGAGATAGCCACGTCGTCCGGTAGCCGCCGGACTCCTCGCTATGACACTTGTTATGTTTTTCAACAGGCCTATAAGTAGGTTCTCTCTGGGGAGAAATCAATTGCTCTGGAATTGGTCGACCAGTGTGCGATATTGGTCGATGAGGTGGGAGGTCTCTTCTTTTGATTCTGATTCGGCAAGGATGTTGAATGAGGCGGTCAGCCGATCGGGAATAACCAGTACCCACCCCTTATTCTCAAAGATGCGCACGCCGTCAACAAGCTGACGTCGTTTGTCTTCGGAGCCTGTAATCAGTTTCCGCATGACGGTGCCCTTCTTGGCCCAAGGACAGGGAACCGATACTATCTGGCGATGCAGATGCTCGAATTTCTTGCGCAATGTTCCCGGGCGGCTTTTGGTTTGGGCCATCATCTCCAGTGTCTTGACCGCAGCTACCATGGCGTCAGCGCCCATCTGAAAACCGGGGAAAACAAAACCGCCCCTGGTACCGCCAACGAAATCGACGTTACCCTGGCGGCGTATTTCCATCATGGCCAGGTGATCGTTGGCAACCCGGATGACCTGTACACCATGTTGCTCGGCAATCTCTTCAACGCCCATCGAGGCCCCCACCGGCACGGCAATTCGCTTGACTTCGTTAGTCTTGAGGTAAAGGTCCGTGACGATCAGAAGCAGGAGCTGGCTATCAACAGGTTTCCCCTGTTCATCCACCACGGTCAGCTTCTCGGCAGCCGGGTTGAGCAGAAAACCGATATCGGCATTCAGTGAGGTGACGATTGAGGAGAGCTGCACAATCGCCTGGGCGCTTTCCTCAGGAGAACTGGAGAATTTTCGTGGGTTCAGGGTAGCATTCAGCTCGACAGCGGAGATGCCAAGCTCGGTAAACAGTGTGGGAAAGATCTGGCTGGAAGAGCCATTGGAATGATCAATCACCACTTTGAACCCGGCCTTCTTGATGGTGTCAACATCGATTTCATTTAGAAAGTCAAGGCGGTAGTTCTCCAAGACACGCTGGGGTGTTTCCAGATGGCCGATGTGATCGAGGGAGGCGCGGGCGAAGTCCTCACCGAAATACATCCGCTCCACCTTCTTAAGCTTCGACGTTGGCATATCCAGCCCAGAGCCGTCGAAGAATATGAAGTCAATCAGACGATAGTCTTCAGGACTGTGGCGAACGTAGATTCCTGCCGCATGGCCACCTTTCTGCAAGGCGTAGCGAACCACTGGAATGGGCAGGGTTTCCAGATCGGATACATTGACGCCAGCTGCCAGAAGGCCGGAAATCAGACCCCGCTTCAACAGGCGGGAGGTATCGGAGGCGTCACGGCTGGTGACAACCGCACTTCCCTGGCCCAGGAAGGCGCCGAAAGCAGCGCCCACCCGGACCGCCATCTCGGGTGTTATTTCGTTCAGAGCCAGGCCCGTAATCTTGGAGTTGGTGAACAGTTCCCTGTTCCACTTCTCACCCCACACGATGGATGTAGAAACAATAGCCCCGGCATCTACTGTCTTACCCGGCCATATTTTGCAATTGGCCTTGACGGTTGCGGAATCCCCCACAGCACAGTCATCCGAGACAATGACTTCGTCAAGAAGCTGGACGTTGTGCCCCAGGTGAGTGCGGCTGCCTACAACGCTGCGACTCATAACAGTCTCCGCACCAATTGTGCAATCCTCCCATATGACGGAGTTCTTTAGATTACATCTGGCGCCGACGCGTGTGCGATGGCCAACCACACAGTTGTGCAACTTGACTCCGGATTCAAGGTAGACGTCATTGCCCAAAACCACTTTGCCGGTTAACTCTGTTTCTTCCTCGATGTGAACATTCGCCCCCTGATAAACAGTCCCTTTGCTGCCTTCGATCGCGTCTACTTTCAGATCGAGCTTCAATTTCCCTTCGTAGAAGTTGATATGAGCACGTCGGTATTCATCGACATTGCCGATATCCCTCCAATAGCCGGTCATAATTTTGCCGTAAAGCTGCATTTTCTTAGAGAGCATGAGCGGATAAAGGTTCTGGGAGAAATCGAAGCTGGTTTTGGGTGGAATCAGTTGGATAGTGGCAGGTTCAAGGATATAGATGCCGGTGTTGATGGTATCGGAAAAGGCCTCTCCCCAGGAAGGTTTTTCCAGAAACCGGACGATGCGGCCGTCCTGGTCAGTGATTACAATGCCGTAAGCAAGCGGGTTTTCCATCCGAGTCAGTAGAATAGTGGCCTCGGCAGCCTTTTGGCGGTGCCAGTTTATTGCTTCGGTCAGGTCAAAGTCGGTGGCAAGATCACCGGAGATGACCAGCACAGGTTCATTGACGACATTCAAAGCTGAGCGGACAGCTCCGGCTGTGCCAAAATCCTCCACCGGTTGCACATAATCCATCGTGACGCCAAAGGCTCTGCCATCCCGGAAATGGTCTCGGATGGTATTGGCCTGGAAATAGAGCAGAGCAGTAATATCAGAGATGCCGTTTTTGGCCAAAAGACCGACAACATGTTCCATCATTGGCAGGTTGCCGATGGGAACCATTGGCTTGGGAATGTTTATCGTGAGTGGCCGAAGCCGGGTCCCGAAGCCCCCGGCCATAATAATTCCCTTCATATGAATACTCCGGCTGATTTCCCCATTTATTTGTTCCTCAGGTATCGCAACTCAACAAGCTTGTGGGCGACATCGAAGAAGTCGTCGTACTTGTAAAATACAATATTATTAACCAGGCAGTATTGTTCAAGGTCTTTTTTGGCAAAGATGAGATCGGCTTCAGAGGTAGCGCAGGCGTCAGAGTAGCCGTCCCCGATGAATACGATGCGTGCCTTTTGTAACTGGCTCTTTCTATACTCCTGTATCCTTTCTCCTTTGCAGTTGCCACATCTCCGGCAGGTCTTGTTATGGTGAGGAAATTCCACGGTGATACGGTCGTTCTCCAATTTTGCCGTGTTGGCGATGACCGGCAGGTGAGTCAGATTGTTGCGGTTAAGGAGGTATTTGATATAGAAATCAAGACCATCGGAGACGATTAGGAGATCGGCGCCGTTGGACCGGCATAGTTTCTCAAATTGCGGGAAGCCGCGATCAAGCTCGAACTGCTCAAGGAAGCGGTAGACTTCCTCTTTCGTGGCTCGCACCATGGCCGCTTCCTGCACAAGGCAATCGCGGCTTGACAGACGGCCGGCCTTCCAATCGGGAATCAGTTCGTCATTCTTGCCGCCGGAAAAGTGATGGAAGAGGCTATAGCCTACATCGCGACAGGCGATGGTTCCGTCAAAATCACAAAAAACAGCAGTTTGCAATTCGGTCATGGGGTAAAATATACTTTCAGCAAGATGGTTGAAAGGAGAATAAAGATCAAAGCATAGCTCAATAGCCAGTAACGGTACAACCTGGCGGTGTGGAACTGCTCAGCAAGAAAGAGTATTGTTGTCAGTATTACAGCCAGCAGGGCAATTACGCTCCAGAAGGCTATGCTGCTGGCGATGGGGAGTTGCAGTGCGTACAGAACAGTGGCCAGCAGAAAGCAAACCAGAACAAGACGCCACGAAACCCTCTGGAGCTGTATCAGTAGTTTGATTTGAAAGTGCCTTCTTTTCACAGCAGATTCTCCAAAGGTCCGCGCGCCAGCTCATATGCCATGTAGAGCATTACCACAAAAAACAATATCCTTATAATAATCGGCCGGGCAGCGGTTCCGAAGAATCCGCCTGCTTTCCCGCCAAGAGCGATACCGACGATAACCGGACTGGCGACGGATAGCTCTATCATGTCATGAAGAAAGTACATGGCTGTGGCCGAAGCAGAGGCAAAACAAATCATCAGGGATGATGTCCCTCTTGCTGTGGTCAGCGGTAAACCAACCAGGAGATACAAAATGGGAATCAAGAATACACCACCTCCAATACCGACCAGGGATGCCAGCGTGCCCACGGAAAAAGCCAATGCGATGCAGAGTAACAGGTACTTTGTCCGGTTGTCGCTGAAGACGAGCCGCTTGGGTGTCGCCCTTCCTTTGAGCAGGGAAAAGGAGGTATAGAGAAGCAGGATGGTCAGCAAGAGCTTGATACTATCGGCAGGGACGGCGGTTGTTAGATTAGTACCTGTGATATTACCCATAGTCAGAAACAACCCGAGCACAATGACCAGTTCGAAATCGACCATTCCACTCTTCAGGTACTCATTTGAGGCAGAGAATGAATTGACGACAACCGCAGCCACGGAAACGGGAACCGCCGCCCTGATGTCGATGCCGGCGAAGACAGTCAGAAAAGGAACCAGGATTTCACCTCCGCCCAACCCCAGATAGCCACCTAGCAGACCGGCAGAAAAGCCGCCGAGGAGATATAAAAGCATGTCCGGCACTAGTTTCTCTCCAGCAGGACCTGCGAGGCAAACTGTATCACCGTTTGCTCACGGACGATTATGTCCCGATAGGCGCGATACGTGCCGAACTTCCGCTCAAAGGCGATTTGCTTCAACCGAGCCTTGATGTAAGCAGCATGAACATAGAACTGGTTCTGATCGTCCTTCTGGGCAGTCTCCAGGATCGCTTCAGCCATAGCTCTCGTGTCCATCGAGGCTTGTCCCTCCCTGGTAAGCTCCAGCCCCAGTTCCGCCAGCCTTGTCACAAGGGATGTATAGGTGAAGTGATTCTGCTGTGCGGACGCAGCAAGTCTGTCAATCCAGTCGTTTTCAAAGTTCCCCTCGTCTGTGGCTGCGATAATCTCTTCCTGGTACTTGTTAGCAAACTGCTGAAGCAGTAGCGAACTCTCCAAAGCGCGCACAAACGAGTGCGTTTCGTCAGGCGGAAAGTAGTAGTCCGGGGTCAGACCGTGCCCGGAACCCTTCAAGGTGGAATCGAAGTCGTTCAGGAAGACGTCATTATCAAGATAGTAGCGGGCGATGGTCAGCTTCAGGCCGTCGCCGTCAGGAAACCTAGTGAATCCCTGCACCAGACCTTTGCCGAAGGTGGTGTCGCCGATGAGAACTGCTCGTCCCGCCTCCCTGAGAGCGCCGGCTACAATCTCGGCCGATGAAGCCGATCCCCGGTCGACAAGGACCACCAGTGGCAGGTTGTCAGTTAAATCCTTTCCAGTAGCATAGTATTTTTTCTCATTCCATCGGGAGCGGGCATCGGTTCCGACTATGAAAGTACCTTTATCAAGAAAGAGATCGGCGGTCTTGTGCGCCTCAGCCAACAAGCCTCCCGGGTTCCCCCGCAGATCAAGAATAAGCCCCTTTGGTCTGGGGTTATTCCTGTTGCTTTTGGAAATTAGGGAGTCAATAGCAGCTTCAACATCCGCCGAAGCCCCGGCTTCGAAGTCCAGCAATCGAATGTAGACAATGCTGTCGGACTTGTAACCGGCGTAGGGAATATGCATGAGTGGGATGCGCTGTCGGGTGACTTTAACCTCGATAGTGTCAACTGTAGCCGGACGAAGCAGTCTTACCAGGACAGGGGTGCCCTCTTTCCCTCTCAGGAGGTTAGACGCGCTGTCAGCGCTGATACCGGTGAACTCTACGGAATCAGCAGCGATGATAACATCGCCCGTCCGAAACCCTGCCTTGCCAGCCGGCCCGTTTTCGCGTACGGACATGATCAAGAGGCCGTGCTCGTGCCGGATAACGCTAACCCCGATACCGCTGTAGTGGCCGGAAAGCTCCTCGTCGAGGCGGTCGAACTGTGCGGAGGAGACGTAGCTGGAATACCTGTCCATCCGGTCAAATATTGCCCGTAGGGCCGAAGCGATGAGATCGCTTTCTGTTACATTGGAACCGCGCTGCTCGACAATTTTAGTTGCTGCCTTGGCGAAAATATACGCCTGGCCGATGCCAGGGTCGGACAACACGTATGTTCCCATCCCGCCGGCTATGAGCACTATCAATGCCAAAAGGATCATCGACAGCAGGAAGAACTTGCGGTCAAGGGGCGTGCCGGGATTCATGCAGTCTTAGTTTTCTGATTAGGATTTTTTTTACGTCGTTGAAGACGTCTTCGATTGACTGCGCACCATCAATGACCTTGACCCGCTTCCTCTCTCTGCGGGCGATCTCAAGGAAGCCACGCCGGACGCGCTTGAAAAAGGCCGTTGATTGCGACTCGAGACGGTCAGGATTTTCACCACGGCGCGAATAGGCTGTCTTCAGGTCGATGTCAAAGAGGAGAGTGATATCAGGCACTATATCAGCGACTGCCACGCGGTGCAGCGAGCGTACCATCCTGATGTCCAGCTTGCGGCCATATCCCTGGTAGGCGGTAGTGCTGTCGTAGAAGCGATCGCACAGGGCAATCTGTCCTTGGGCGAGCGCCGGCCGCAATTCCCTGGCTGTAATTTCAGCACGAGCTGCTTCATAGAGAAATAGTTCCGTCACATCAGATAGTGATAGCCGGTTGTCCAGAAGAATGTTCCGGATTCGCTCAGCTGTAACCGTGGAGCCGGGTTCGCGAAAGAGCTTGACTCGACGATATCCATTAGCCAGTAGGTAGCGGTAGGTCAACAGAGCCTGAGTGGTCTTGCCGCTGCCATCGATGCCTTCGAATGTAATGAAAAGACCTTTGTGGCTTCTTTTCTGCATCTCTAACAGCGATTCCTTTTCTCCGGCCCGCATAACAAAACCGGCGACAGTAACTGTCGCCGGTCAAGGTAGAGAAAACTCCTGTGGCAAAAAACTATTTTTTCTTGCGTACCAGGCGTTTACCAGTCGTAGTTTTTTTGGCTTTAGAAGTCCTGGCCCATTTGACTGCTGGCTTTTCGACCACGGGCTTCTTAGCCGCTACTTTCGTTGGCCGGCGTCTTTTCGCTGTTTCCTGCCTCCAGCCGTATTTGGCAATGAACTCTTCAGTCAGACGGCGAGCCTCATCGTCAGTGTATTGAACCGGCGGGGACTTCTTGAAATATGACGAAGGGCCGATCAGAGCTCCTGACAGCCCGTTATCCAGCGCCAGCTTGCAACAGCGAACAGCATCAATTACGACTCCGGCCGAGTTCGGGCTGTCCCATACCTCCAGTTTCATCTCCATATTGAGCGGCACGTTACCGAAGGTGGTGCCCTCCATCCGGATATGCGCCCACTTGCGGTCGGTAAGCCAGGCGACGTAGTCGGACGGGCCGATATGGATGTTCTCGGGGGCCAGTTCGTAGTTGAGCTGGCTGGTGACGGAAGAGGTTTTGGAAATCTTTTTCGACTCTAAGCGCGACCGCTCAAGCATGTTCAAAAAGTCGGTGTTGCCGCCGATGTTGAGCTGGCTGGTCCGCTCCAAACGTACGCCCCGTTCAAGAAAAAGACGGGTGAGAACGCGATGCGTGATGGTAGCGCCAACCTGTGACTTGACGTCATCGCCAATGACCGGCAGTCCCTTTTCTTCGAAGCGTTTCTGCCAGTAGGGTTCGCGAGCAATAAACACCGGGATGCAGTTGACAAAACCGCAACCGGCCTTAAGAATCTGTTCAACATACCACTTGGTCGCTTCCTCTGAACCAACCGGCAGGTAGCTTACAACGACATCTGTTTTTGTGTCCTTGAGAAGCTTGACGATATCGACTGTGTCGCCGGGCGCTTTTTGAATAATCTGCGACAGGTAGTAGCCCAAACCATCATGCGTCATACCGCGCTGGACGATCACCCCTGTCTTGGGCACTTTCGCAAAGACGTAGGTATTGTTGGGCTTGGTGTAGATAGCCTCGGCCAGGTCCTTGCCGACCTTGTTTTTGTCAATGTCGATGGCTGCCGAGAACTCAATGTCACGGATGTGGTACCCGCCCAGATTGACATGCATGAGGCCGGGTACGAAGTCTTCATCCTTGGCCCTTTTGTAAAACTCAACTCCCTGTATCAGCGACGACGCGCAGTTACCGACGCCGATAATAGCGACTCTTACTTTAGCCATGTTTGTGTCCTTTCAAACATACAAGTTTGTCTTATCTGTGGCAGGGAATATCAGAGGCGCTCAACCATCTGTCAAATTCAATTTGACTCAGACCAAAGGAAATATAATATTAGTATATGGATTATGACCAAATAGTCATTTATGTTTACCGCCGACCGGTGTTGCCCCCGTTTTTCCGATCGGTTGTAAGCAACAAGAGGAAATAGTTATGGCGTTGTTGGACGAAAACCTTGTTGGTGAGCTGGTGCGGAAGGGGATTGTAGCCGATACCTTTCGGCGTCTGCCGTCGGACAAAAAAAATCGTATCTACCAAACCGCGATCAGGCTATTTGCGGAGTACGGATATGACGGTCTCTCAATCGATCTGCTATGCAAAAAGGCCGGTATTTCAAAGGGATCGTTTTTCCAGTACTTCCCATCTAAGAGCCACCTGTTAGAGTTCGCGGTACTGATATTCGACAACTACCTGGAAAGATGGGTGGCTGAAGTGAAGGCACAAGAATCTTCGCCTCTGGCCCGTGGGCGGCTCTTGTATCTCTACCAGGCACTGGTGGTCAAGTCGAAATTGTACGAGTCAGAAGAGAGGTTCTATCACTTTGTTACCAGTGCGATGCACCACTCGGCAGTAGCTATTGAGGGGCTTGATCTTGAGCGGCATTTTCACGGTTACGTGGCAGAGATCATAAAACGGGGAGAACAGACAGGTGAGATACGGGGGGACTTCGACATAGACCTGACTTCTCACCTGGTCTCACTCATCATCGGCGCTTTGCTCAATCGGCAGTATGCCGACAGTAAAATGGCGCGCCACCGAACCGAAGAGTACCTGATTTCATTTCTGTTCGATGGGATAAAGGAATAGCCTGCTTTGTCCCCGCTGATGCGAAGCCTGGTGGACGATCTGTACGTTTTGGAATAACAGCGTCGTTGGTTATTGGTTGACTGTCACAGCCAACTTGTAGCCACGCATGGCTAGCAGCTTTTCCTGGCGAGTGCGGATTAGTTGTTCACTCATGGGGAAACCAGGGCCAACATACTCGATCATGATTGACGACGTTGCAGAGGCGAAACACCCCGCTCGCCGGAGATCGCCGCCGGTTTTGAGATACTCGAAGGTGAACCCTGCCATGTAGACATCACCGGAGCCGGTAGCGTCAACCATATCTACTTCGTACGGTGGGATGTCAATAAACTCGTTGCCGTCATACACAACCGAGCCAAGCTCCGCCAGTGTGACAATGACAATCTTGGGTCCCCATGACTTGATGATCCGGGCCGCCTCGTATGGGTCTTTCCGGCAGTCGATGCCGGTAAGGATTTCACCTTCCAGTTCGTTGGGTTTAACGATATTAAACTGCCCGATAACTTCTTCAACGCCATTCACCTTTTCGTGATAGATTCGGCCGCTGTCATCGGCGCCACGGAGCAGCCCCTGCGGATCGCAGAAGAAGAGCCCGTTAAAGTTCTGTCTGATTTCCCTGATGTTATCAAACGACACCTCGCCGAGGATAGACCCTACCAAGACAGCTTTCGAGTCGTTGTATAGAAGCGGATCAATCCGCCCGACTTTGTCGGCGCGGCCCAGCAGATCGAGGGTACGCCGGCCGTAGTCATCATAGTACATTAGTGAGAAGCCGCCCGTTTGCTTAGAAGGGATGATCTCATGTTCAATGCCAAAACGGGACAGGTCTTGGATAAACTTCTCTTTATAGTCGTCTCCTACAGCGCCAATAAGACGAACCTGTTCGCCCATTTTGGCCAGCGCCAGGGCGGCATTGGTAGAACATCCGGAGAGGATGCGCCCTTTTGATCGCGTCTTCCGGGTCTTTATATAGTCGTAGACCGGGTTGCCGATAGCTGTGATCAAAGGTGGGCCTTTCTTATTACGAAATCACACATCCTCAGATGTTGCGCAAGACCTAACAGAACGAAAAACTCCTGTCGTTTGTTGGACTGGTGGCCTACTCCTTGGGGTGGGTTTCTTTGGATAATGCAGAATCAAGGTTACTCATCCCACCGCAAGCGGTGGGGCACCCATTGCTTTCCTTTACCAATATAATAAGAGTGACTTGTCACTGTTACTCCCGCCTGTTGCCGAGGACCTTTTTGGCATAGACCAGCCGCTGCACGGCCGTTATCAGCGATGTTACCCCAACGACTATCAGCGCCAGTTCCAGCCAGCCGCCTAGCGGCCATTTACCGACCGGGAAATACCATTCGAGGATTGAGCCGATAATAATAAGAATAAACTTCTCCAACCGCCCCATGATCCCCACGGCGCAGTTTTCTATCTTTCCCATAGATTCCGCCGCCGCCCTGGTGTAGCTGGCGATAATCATTCCAAACAGAGCAAATAACCCCCAGCCGGGATGCACAGTACCGGAGAGCGTGATGCCGGCCAGAATGAAGAATTCGCCATAGCGGTCGGAGACATGGTCAAGAATACCACCAAAAACCGTGCCAATATTGCCGGCGCGCGCCGTTGCGCCATCAAGCATGTCTGTTAACGACGAGATCAGCATCCAGAACACCCCCCAGAGTATCTCGCCTTTCCAGAAGTATATCCCGCAAACAATCGAGCTGACAAGTGATACGCCTGTTAAGAAATTGGGTTTGAGCCCTAGCCTGAAGCACACTCGCCCCAGAAAAAGAGATGATTCTTCGTAAAATCGCCTCTTGCGCTGATTTATCCCTGGCAAGTTTTTTCGATCCTTCAATCTTTTAGCCAATATGGCGAGAATATATGCCTTTTTTGGGGTAGGTCAACGATAGCGGACTATTATTTCGACAGGGATCACAGGGCCCTTGGGCTCCACCGGACAACATGATTGACATTGGTGCGGCCAGAGGGGATATTGCGCCCGATGTTTGTCGATTATGTTGAGGTTGAAGTGGCTGCCGGTAATGGTGGTCATGGTTGTGTTTCCTTTCGGACGGAGAAGTTTGCCCCGAAAGGAGGGCCGGACGGCGGTGATGGCGGCAACGGCGGCAGCGTCGTAGGCGTGGCCGACGAGCAACTCGCTACCTTGCTGGACTATCGCTATCGACGTCGTTATCAGGCTGACAACGGAAGACCGGGCAGTGGGTCTCTGAAAACCGGAAAATCGGGCAAGGACACTATTCTGCGATTACCGGTGGGGACTATTATCAAGGATTGTGAGACGGGTCAGGTGATTGTCGACCTGAATGAGCCCGGCGCCACGGCTGTCATTGCGAGAGGAGGCAAGGGCGGCTATGGAAATGCGCATTTCAAATCGCCCGTCAATCAGACGCCGCGTTTTGCGCAGGAGGGACAGCCGGGAGAGCGCAGGAGAATATCGCTCGAGTTGAAACTTCTTGCCGATGTCGGCCTGGTCGGTCTACCGAATGCGGGTAAATCGACTATTCTGGCTGCGTTTTCGGCTGCCCGCCCCAAGATTGCCGAATATCCTTTTACTACGCTTGTGCCAAACCTTGGCATAGTAAAGTTGCGTGAGTTCAAATCGTGTGTGATGGCCGATATTCCGGGGCTTATCGAGGGAGCCTCGCAGGGAAAAGGTCTGGGACACCAGTTCCTGAAACATATTCAGCGAACGCGGTTGCTTGTCTATGTCGTCGATGTCAACGAACCCGATGTTCAAGAGGCGCTTGATACCTTGCAAGAAGAGTTGGATAGCTTTGATAGTACGCTTAGGGACCGTTCCCGGCTCGTGACCATTACAAAGGTCGATACGATCAGCGAAAGTGATCTAAAAGAAGTTTCCAAGCGATTACCCGATGATTATATTTACATCTCGGCAGTTACCGGAAGAGGTGCAGAGAGGTTCATTGGGGCCATAGAGCGAGAACTTGATAAACAGCGTGCTGAAAGAAAAGCTGACTGACACCATCGGGTTACTGAATATCCCAGGAATTGGGCGCGGGCGATTTCACAGGTTGGTCAAGGCGTTCGGGTCTCCATCGGCAGTCTTGTCGGCCCCGATCCATGAGCTTCAAGTCGTCCCCGGCATCTCACCGGCGCTTGCTTCCAGTATCATAAGCCAGTATGACAGAGACAAGGCACTACAGGTCTCGTCGCGTGTTGTGGAGCTTGATTGGGCGGCTCTTTTTCCAGACTCCCCCGAATATCCGAAACAGCTTCTGACTATACCGGAACAACCGCTGCTTCTTTTCCGAATGGGCCAAGCGATTGACGAAGGCGACAAGATGATTGCCATTGTGGGGACCAGGCATCCCACCGAGGGAGGAAAGCGATTTGCGGCCAATCTGGCGCGCTCGCTGGCTCAGGAGGGAATTACAGTTGTTTCTGGGCTGGCTGAAGGGATTGATTCCGCTGCCCACGATGGAGCTCTTCAGGGTGGCGGCAAGACGGTGGCTGTGTTGGGTAATTCCCTTGAAATTGTATACCCGCGTTCAAATAGAGCATTAACCGCAAGAATCAAGGAGCAGGGCGCTCTGTATTCGGAATACCTTCCGGGTACGCGGCCTGATCCAGCCCATTTTCCCGAGAGGAACCGGCTCATCTCGGGTTTGGCCGAGGGTGTAGTTGTTATTGAGGCGGGCAAGAAATCGGGCGCTCTTATCACCGCCACCCACGCGCTTGAGCAGGGACGGGAACTGTTCGCGGTACCCGGTTCGCCTGGAGCCCGTATGAGTATCGGTGCCAACGCATTGATAAAGAGCGGAGCTAGGCTCCTGACTTCTGTTGAAGATATTTTTGAAGAACTTCCCCGTCTCAAAGCTGGGGTGGCAGTCAAACGGTTCACCCAGTTGCCTGAGATGACGGAAGTTGAAAAAAAAATCGTGGGGTTGTTCTCTTCCGGACCCCTGCAGATCGATCAGGTAGCGAGGACGCTCAACCTACCCGTGGCGGAGTTGATGGAATTCTTGCTGGCCTTGGAGCTAAAAGGGGTACTGCAAGAAGTATCCGGTAAGCGGTTCATCCTGTCTGAAGAGTTCTTATGATCAGAAGGACGGTCAAGATCATGAACAAGCTCGGTCTCCATGCTCGTCCGGCTGCGTTGTTTGTCACGACGGCGTCGAAGTTCGAATCGGAGGTCTTCCTCACCAAAGGTGACCTGCGCGTCAACGGCAAGTCGATTATGGGTGTCATGATGTTGGCTGCTGAAAAGGGATCCGAACTGGTCGTAGAGGTCAACGGTCCTGACGAAGAGAGCGCTGTGCAAGCATTACTCCATACAGTCGAATCCGGATTCGGGGAAACCAATTGATATTCCTCTTGCCTTTGATGAAGAGCTTCCTTTATTATGTATATATTCTGTAACTTCTGAAGTAAGGAGCGGTATGTACACCAAACGGCGAGTTATCAAGGGAACCCCGATTTCAAAGGGGATTGTACTTGGTTATGCCCGTGTGGTGATGCCGGGTGAGACGGAAGTGATCGCCATGCCGATTCCGGCGTCTCATGTGCGAGCCGAGGTAGCCGCTCTGGAACACGCCATTGAGCAGACGATCAGCGAACTTCATGTTCTACGGGACTCGGCAGTCAGGAAAATCGGTGGGCCGGTTGCGAAGATTTTCGATGCTCAGTTACTGATTGCCAGCGACTACGAGTTTTTGAAAACAGTTAAGGAAGAAATCGCGCAGCAGCGACGTAACGCCGGCTACATCTACAACACTCTCGTTCAACGTACAACTGGTAAACTGAAAAGATCATCGGACACTTACCTGCGCCAGATGGCGGTCGACATCGAAGCTGTGGCCAGCAAAGTGTTGTCACATCTCACCGGATATGAAGAATGCGATCTGAGGCTTGCCCCGAACACGATTTTGGTCGGGAAGATGTTTACTCCAGGAGATGTCGTGACTTACCGTCGAAGTAAGGCAATCGGCTTCCTTATATCTCAAGGTGGCGCTGACTCCCATATGGCTCTTATCGCGCGCGCCCTCATGGTCCCGGTAGTGTTAGCCGAGGACGCTTGGCACAATATCCCTAACAACTGTCGCCTTATCATTGACGGGACATCCGGTCACGTTATTGTTCACCCCACCAAAGAAGACTGGACTGAGTATCAGAAGAGAAAAAAGCGGCTGGGGTCTGCGGCCATCAAGCGCATCAAGCACTTGGTGCCGATTCCGCCTGTCACAGCTGATGGCCGAGAGGTTCCTGTAGCGGCCAACCTGACGCTGCCAGGTCCTGCAGACGACATCCTAGCGAGTCAGAACATACCTGTCGGTCTCTACCGCACGGAGTTTCTATACTTTGAAGAAAACCGTTTCCCGGATGAAGAGGCCCAGTGCTCGTACTATTCGCAGATAGCGGAGAAATTCGTCGGTACGAGCGTTGTCCTCAGGACTTTTGATCTTGGTTATGATAAGTTGATGGCCGATAGAAACTGGCCACGCGAGGACAATCCCGCTTTAGGCTGGCGGGGAATTCGGGCTATGCTTGACATGAGCCATCTGTTCAAAACTCAGATTAGAGCTATTTTGCGAGCCTCAACTCGGAAAAACCTGAAGATTATGCTTCCGATGATTTCAGAGCTGTCGGAATTGGATCGAGCTAAGAAACTGATAGCTCAAGTGAAGTTCAAACTGCGCAAGGAGTCTATTCCGTTTGACCCTGACATAGAGCTTGGTATTATGGTTGAGGTGCCATCGGCAGCGATGGTGGCCGATAAACTTGCCAGCAGCGTCGACTTCATGTCAATAGGTACAAACGATCTGACCCAGTACACCCTCGCCGCTGACCGGATGAACAGGAAAGTGGCAGACCTGTACTGCTCTTATCATCCATCAGTTTTGCAGTTGATCCGAATGACGGTTGACGCCTGTAAGAAACATAACAAGCCGGTTTCCATATGCGGAGAGATGGCCGGTGACATTCTGGCCCTGCCCTTGTTTATTGGCATGGGGGTCGATTTGCTGTCTATGAGCCCGGCTCGCATCTTCGATTTGTGTCGTATGGTGAAGAAGATCGATTCGAAGCTGGTGCGGCATCTGGTAGGATCAGTCATGTCAAGCGGATCGGTGCGTGAGGTAGTCAGCAAGCTGCAGAACTATAGAAATGCTTTAGAGAAACGAGAACTTTAATAGGAAAAAGAACGTGGAGACTACAGAACTGCTTGATGATGTGGAGAAAATCCGGGGAACAGATCCTGGCAATATGTATAATCGTATATTCGATTTCCCCGAGCAGATGGCCGATGCGTTAAAGATCGGTCAAATGTGGGAAGTGAACGGGGATGATTTTGCAGGAATAAAGAATATCGTTGTCATTGGTATGGGGGGGTCTGCGATCGCCGGTGATCTGGCGCGTAGCTTGCTCGCATCAAAACTGCTCATTCCGTTTAAGGTCTGCCGTCATTACGTACTTCCTGAATATGTTGATGATGAAACGCTGGTGATTGCTTCTTCCTACAGTGGGAACACGGAGGAGACACTGGCCGCACTGGATGATGCTATTGCTCGCAAGGCTATGGTAGCCGCGATGAGCACTGGAGGGTTGCTTAAGGATGTGGCCGAGCTAAATGCAATCCCGCTTGCAGTTTTGCCTACCGGCTTCCAGCCTCGGGCGGCGTTGGGGTATTCTCTGGTGCCGCTGTTAGTTATCTTTGAAAAGATAGGCCTGATTAAAAATGTGTCCAAAGAGATCAAAGAAATCATCGACAAACTTCAGATATACCGCGAGAAGTATATTGAGGACAATCCCACCCTGCAGAATCCGGCCAAGAACATTGCCGAAAAGATTCATGGCAAGATTCCCATCATATATTCCGGCCCGACTCTCACTGATGTGGTCGGTGTGCGCTGGAAAGGACAAATATGCGAAAACGCGAAGGACCTCGCTTTTGCCAATCAGTTCGCCGAGTTCAACCACAATGAACTAGCCGGCTGGTCGGATGCCATCCGGAATCACCAGGAGCGCTTGATCGTCATTTTGTTGCGCGACTCTGCAGATCACCCTCAGATACGGAAGCGGATGAATATTGTAAAAGAGCTTATCGAGAAGCAGTCGGTGGACGTAATCGAGGTTCACTCCCGGGGTGAGTTACCGCTGGAGCGGATGCTGAGTCTGATCCAAATTGGGGATTTTGTTTCCTATTACCTGGCGATTCTCAATGAGGTTGATCCTACACCTGTTCATGTAATTGAGTCTCTGAAGAATGCGTTGAAGCGGGCACAGTGAGGATTTGTCGATTTCCCGATATGATAGACGCTGACATACAAATAGATGACCTGGTCAGGCGCTACCCTGGCGTGGTTGGTTTTCTGATCAAAAAGGGTCTTCCGTGTGTGGTGTGCGGCGAGCCGTTCTGGGGAACTCTGACCGATCTGGCGAAACAAAAAGGGTTCGATGATCAACAGATAGACGCTTTGGTAACCGAGTTCAACGAGCTTCATAAATAGCCTGCCCGGATATGTATTGATTTCACAGCCGGCTTTAGTCATCTCTGTTGGCCGGCGCACGACAAGGCACATTGGCTTGTCATCTTCGTTGCTTTTCCAGTATGTGATTACGCTGCAAATTGAACCAATCTGCACATTCGATTTTATAATAGCTTAATGATTGATGAACCAGTCGCATATAGATGTGACGTCCTTGTGCTTCCTCTTGACAGGCCAAGGGAAGGCGTATATGTTTTCGCTGCCGGATTATGGAATAGATGAACAAGAATTGTTTGGTTATAAGTTGTTAAACTGAATGTGAGGTAAACCTGTGCTTGAAAACTCGGACATGGCTATGGTCGAGTCCCGCGGGCTGACCAAGTATTACGGCTCGTTTGTCGCCATCAAGGACATTTCCTTTACCATTCCAAGAGGACAGATCGTTGCCTTACTGGGGCCTAATGGCGCTGGGAAATCGACTACTATGAAGATTCTCAGCGGGTTCCTTGCTGCCAGCGAGGGAACGGCGTCGATTGCGGGTCTTGATGTTCGCACGCAACGACTGGAGGCTGCCAGACACCTGGGCTATTTGCCGGAAAACGGTCCCCTTTATGATGATCTCACGCCTGCCGAACTCTTGCGCTTTTTTGGTGAGGCGCGTGGTTTGAAAGAGAAGCGATTGTTGGCTCGATTGGAGGCGGTTGATGAGCTGTGTGCGATACATGAGGTTCTGGAGAAACCTATCGGTAAACTTTCCCGAGGTTACCGCCAGCGGGTTGGCCTGGCTCAAGCTTTGCTTCATGATCCTGATGTTTTGATCATGGATGAACCGACCGCGGGGTTGGATCCAAACCAGATTCGGGACTTCCGGGCTAATATCAGCGAATTGGGAAAATCAAAGACGGTCCTTATCTCCACACATATCCTTCAGGAAGTTGAAGCGGTGGCGGAGCGGGTTCTTTTGGTGCACGAGGGTCGCCTCTTGTTTGACGGTACCCCACAAGAGTTGACGCATGGTGACTCTCTGGAAGAAACCTTCTATCGGCTGACCTCTCCGAGGCAAGTCTCTGCTCCGGGGCTGAATGGAGGTGTTGCATGAAACTCAATACTGGCTTGATATGGGTACTTTGCAAACGTGACCTGCGAACGTATTTCAGCAATCCGACCGGTTACGTCTTTGTGACGCTCTTTATTTTTCTGAGTGCCGCCGCAGCTTTCTGGCAGGAACGCTTCTTTGCAAACAATTTAGCCAATCTTGACCAACTCAACAGTTTCTTTCCATATTTGCTGTTGTTCTTTGTGCCGGCACTGACCATGGGTGTCTGGGCAGAAGAACGAAAGAAGGGGACAGACGAACTTCTACTGACCCTGCCGGCGACCGATCTGGAGATCGTGCTCGGTAAATACCTCGCTGTGCTGGGGATTTACACAGCTTCCTTGGCTCTTTCGGTCAGTCATGTACTGGTTCTGTTCTGGCTGGGTGGTCCCGACCTTGGCCTGATGTTTGCGAACTACCTGGGTTACTGGTTGATAGGAGTCGCTCTGCTCTCGGTGGGAATGCTGGCTTCGCTGCTTACAGCCAATGCTACTATTGCTTTCATCCTCGGTGCGATTTTCTGTTCCTCCTTTGTCTTTGTCAATTCGGCGACCTGGGTGCTGAGCAACCAACTGCAGGACTTTTTGGCACCTTTGGGTGTTTTTAAGTATTTTGGTGACTTTTCACGGGGTGTAATCAGTTTTTCAGGACTGTTATACTTTTTGTCCATCGTGGCGGTGATGTTGTATATAAATGTGGTCATCCTTGGCCGTCGGCACTGGCCACTGGAAGCAGGTGGCTACAAGTTTTGGGTGCATCATCTGGTTCGGACGGTGGCAGTAGTTGTGGCTGTGGTGGGTCTCAATTCCCTTTTAGGCGGACTGAACCTTCGTCTCGATGCGACGGCAGAGCAACTGTATTCGCTTTCACCGGAAACGAAGCAATTGCTTGATGAATTGCCGGATAACCGACCGATCCTGATCCAGGCTTATGTCAGTCCCGAAGTGCCGCGAGGATTTGTTCAAACACGTGCCGACCTTCTTGGTAAGCTCCAGGAAATCTCAGCAGCCGCCGGAGATAAGGTCCAAGTACTGATCCACGACGCCGAGCCGTTCATGTCAGAGGCCCGGGATGCACGAGAGAAATTCGGCATCCGACCCCGGCAGGTGATGACGATGGAAAGTGCTCGCTCCAGTACTTCAGATGTGTTCATGGGAGTGGCTTTCACCAGTGGGGCGAACGAGGAAGTCATTCCGTTCTTCGATCGAGGCCTGCCGGTAGAGTATGAGTTGGTGCGGAGTATCCGCGTGGCGGCGAAAACAAGCCGGAAGAAAATAGGGGTGTTGACCACCGCGGCCAAGCTGTTCGGCGGATTTGATTTCAACACCATGAGTCAAACTCCTTCCTGGCCGGTGGTGGAGGAATTGAAAAAACAGTACGAGGTTGTTCAAATATCGGCGACAGACTCGATTACTGAAGACCTTGACGGATTGCTTGCCGTCCTACCGTCTTCGTTGTTGCAAGAGGAGATGGATAATCTCAAGGATTACATCCTTACCGGCAAGCCGGCCCTTCTGTTGGTTGATCCCTTGCCGACGTTTGACATCGGCCTTTCGCCGATCCTTCCCAGTGAAGCGCAGCAAAATCCATTAATGCGAAACCAGGGACCCCAGCCGAAACCGAAGGGGGATATCAACGGCTTGATGAGGGCTATTGGGGTTAACTGGAATTCCTCTCAAGTGGCCTGGGATACGTATAATCCTCATCCGGATCTGGAGCAACTGCCGCCAGAGGTGATTTTCGTAGCTGAGGGAAACAGGACCACTGAGGCTTTCAACGAGCTCAATGAAGCCAGCGCCGGTTTACAGGAGCTTGTTATGTTGTATCCCGGTTACATTTTCAAGGCGATCAGCAGTGACTTCGACTTTCAACCTCTTTTGCGTACTGGTCGGGTTTCGGGACTTTTGCCTTACAACCAGCTTGTTCGGCGAGGATTCTTCGGGTTTGGATTCAGCCTGAACCGCAACCCGCGCCGGGTACCCACGGGGGAGACATATATCGTGGCGGCACGAGTTTTTGGATCTTTGGGAGCCGACACTACTGTCTCCGAAGGGGAAACGCCGAGAAGAGTCAACGCGGTCGTCATTGCCGATGTTGACTTCATTTCTAATCAGTTCTTCCAGATCAGGCAACGGGGAATCGAGAATCTCGATTTCGACAATGTGAGTTTCTTCATCAATTGCATGGATATGCTCGTGGGTGATGAATCGTTCATTGCTCTAAGGAAAAAACGCGTGCACCATCGCACCCTCGAGACGGTTGAGGACCAGACACGCGAGTTTGTAGAGCGTCGGATCGAAGACGAGAAGAAGGCGGAATCCCAAGCCCAGCAGGCGCTGACAGACGCTCAGCAGCGGCTTAATGAGAAGGTTGACGAGGTTCGCAACCGAACCGACCTTGACCAGCAGACCAAGCAGATCATGGCCAAGAATTTGCAGGAGGTCGAAAACCGCCGTTTCGAGGTTCTCAAGGCGAATATCGACGCCAAGAAAGAAGCCGCTATTGCCGCCAGCAAAGAGAACATGGAATCCGCCGTCCGCAGGATTCAGACAAGGATTAAATCGCTGGCCGTGCTGTTGCCCCCGATTCCGGTCTTTACGGTAGGCGTGTGGATTTTTGTGCGGCGACGCAAACGAGAGCGGGAGGGATCTGTGGCAGCCAGAAGGTTGAGGAGCTAAGCCATGAATGAGACAAAAAAGACGATGTTGTTTGCAGGGGTGGCTGTGGCGCTCGCAGCGCTGGCCCTGTTTTTTGCCCCGAGAAGAATAACCCCCGAGGCTTTTCTGGATCAGGGTGAGCCTTTTTTCCCTGAGTTCACTGATCCCAATGAGGCGGTCACACTGGAGGTAATAGACTTCGATGAAGCGACTGGCTCTTCACAACCTTTTAAGGTGACCTTTAAGGAGGGTAGGTGGACGATTCCTTCACACCACGATTACCCTGCTGACGCTAAGGACCGTCTGGCCAGGACCGCCGCCGGAGTCATTGACATCAAAAAGGATGATTTCCGTTCAGACAATGTTTCCGACCACGAGGCGTGTGGTGTTATCGATCTCCTCGATGAGACAGCCGGTTTGACCGGGCGCGGTCAGCGGGTGACTATGAAAGGGAGGAATGACCAGGTTTTGTCTGATTTCATCATTGGTAAACCTGTCGAAAATCGGCAGGGCTTTCGTTTTGTTCGGATCCCCGGGCAGAAGCGGGTCTACGCAGTGCGGATGAATATCGATATCTCGACCAAATTTGAGGACTGGATTGATACTGACTTGCTTCGTGTTGACAAGAGCAAAATCGACCGGGTGGACTTGCAGGACTATTCCATCAATGAGCGGACGCTATCGGTTGAGAAGCGGGATAACCTTGTGCTCAACCTAAAAGGTGGGGTGTGGAAAGCGAACAAGTTGAAGTCGGCTCTGCAAGTAGATTCGGCAAAGATGCAGGACCTTCTGGCCGCTATCGATGATCTCACTATCGTTGGTGTGCGACCCAAACCGGAAGGTCTTTCAGCAAGTTTGAAGAAGGGCGCCAGCGAGCAGACTATCTCGCAGTCGGATGTGAGGTCATTGCAAGCTAAGGGATTCTATTTCACACGGGACGGGCAGCTTCTGTCCAACGAAGGAGAGCTTCAGGTTCACACTAAAGAAGGTGTCAATTACACTCTGCGGTTTGGAGAGGTTGTCTATGGTTCCGGGCTGGCGGTATCCGCGGGAACCGACAAGGATAGCGTCGGGATGAAGAGCAGCGCTGCCCAGAACCGATATCTTTTCATCACCACCGACTTTGATAAGAGCGCCTTCCCCGAACCGAAAAGACCGGCCAACACTGATTTCCTGAAGAAACACGACAGCCTTTGGACTAACCGAGATCGAGAAAACAAATCTCTGCAGGGAGTTCATGACAAGTGGCAGCGGGATGTAGAAAACGGCAGGCGTATCAGTGATGAACTCAATGCCCGTTTCGCTGATTGGTATTACGTCATCTCGGCTGGCAGCTTCGAAAAACTCCACCTCAAACGCAAGGACCTGGTCGTCAAGAAGGAGGAGAAGGAAGAAGACTAATACTGAGTTGCTTTCAAACAGTGACTAACCTTTCATTGAGAGGTGCTTGTCATGCGACCCAGTATGACAGCCCTTTTGTAATTAGGTGTTAGACAGGGTGAGGTTGTCCCATAAGGTTTGTAAGTGCTGTTCAGGACATGTGGGAAGTCATAGTGAGCAAAGTCGAACCATGACTAAGTCTTTGCCACATAGTTTGACACCCTTCGACTCCGCCCGACAGTCCGCCAAAGGCGGATGGACGGCTCAGGATGACGATCTGCGTTGCCTTGAGCAACTTGCTTTTGAGACAGCCTCGGGTCGCCCGACACTACCAAGGTCGTTAGTATTTCTTTGAATGTAACTTAGTATTAAAGGTCTTAGGTGATCTTTGTGAAAAGCTAAAATTAGATTATGAGATTATAGAAACATGAATAATCATGCTAAGCTCTCCATATTACCAACCCCATTCAAGAGTTTACAGTGGCTGTGGTGACTTTCGGCTGAGCTACACCAGACCGCCGTTGGATTCTATCAGGCCGTCTTTGAGCTTGATAATTCGCTGCGCTCGTCCGGCAATGGATGCGTCGTGGGTGATGACGACAATAGTCTTGCCTGATTTCCACAACTTGTAAAATAGCTCGATGATCTCCCCACCGGATGTGGTATCGAGGTTTCCGGTCGGTTCGTCGGCGAGAATGATGTCCGGTTCATTGGCCAAGGCACGGGCGATGGCCACACGCTGCATCTCGCCACCGGACAGCTCTGTCGGCTTGTTATCAGCCTTATCCGCCAGTCCCACCTGTGCCAGGACATCGGTTACCCTTTGCCGCCTTTTACGCCCACCGACTCTGGCAAAGAGCAGTGGTACCTCGATATTTTCATAGGCGGTGGCATAAGGGAGAAGATTGAACGCCTGAAACACAAATCCAACTTTCTTATTGCGGATGTCAGCCAGTTGGTTGTGGGTCAGACTCGTGACGGACCGCCCCTCAAGCCGGTATTCACCCGACGTAGGAACATCGAGACAGCCGATAATGTTCATCAGAGTTGACTTTCCCGAGCCGGACGGTCCCACGACTGCGATAAGTTCGCCCTTATTGACCTGCAGGTCGATTCTCTTGAGCGCCTGGAATTCGACCGTACCGGTCACGTAGGTTTTAGTCACCTGATTGAGGTCTATCATTGTTGCTTACTCCATCTTTTCAAGTCGGCGGTCAACACAGCATCTTGCGTGCGAACTCAAATGGGGCAGATATGGGCGTCTGCCGCCCACGAACACTTTTCTTGGAGCACCCAACTCTTACAGCACACCGACGGTTGGCGGGTTGGCGTTCCAAATCTCTCTGGCCAGCTTCCAAGAGCCATCCGACTGTCGTCGAAGAATGTGGATACCCTTAAGCTGTGACGACACTGTATCACCACCGGCCTTCGGCGCCACCGTCCAGTTGATAGTGTACCGATGGAATGCCAAGTCTCCAGCTAAGACGAACTCCTCGTCTTCGTAATTGAGCACCTCGATCGCAAATTGCTCGAGGAAATCTCGGAGCCACTGTCGAAGTTCGTCACCATACTTTGTTGCCTCGTTTGGAGGCATGAACAGTGCATCGTCAGTGAGGATAGCAAGGCATGCGTCTATGTCTCCGTCAACGACAGCCGTCACCTCTTGCTCAACCACGCTCCGGACATGTTTTAGGTCGGCATCCATTTTGTGTAATATCCTCATCCTCCTATTACCTGCAGGCGGCATCCGCAAACAAGTTTGGGAATGTAAGAAACCCGCAACGCACAATAACAATCTTTACTCATATCTTAGTGACTCCACCGGGTTTACCGAAGCTGCTTTCATAGCCGGGAACAGTCCTGAGAGTATCCCCATCACACTGAGGATGACAACCACGATGGCTCCTATCTCAAACGAAAGAGTCGGGCGTCCGAGGAAGTTCAAAACTTCCGACTCAATTGGTATCCGCTTAAACCCTTCCGTCAGGACATAGCTGACGGCTATTCCGCCTGCTCCACCGAAAAACGTTATCAACAGCGCTTCGAGTAAGAATTGTATGAGGATATATGACCTACGGGCGCCAACGGCCATCTTGATGCCGATCTCACGCGTGCGCTCCTTGATCGAAACATACATGATATTGGCTACCCCTACCCCGGCAATGAGCAGCGTCAAACCTCCGATAATAGTCATGAATATTTGAATTCCGAACATGACGTTGTCAAACTCGCGATTGCCTGCGACTGTATCCCAGACCGAAAGCGCGCGATCATCATCGGGATCGAATTTGTATCTGGTTCCCATCGCCTCGAATATCTTTCGTTCCACTATCTCGTTATCGTTCAGGTCGCGCAACTGGTAGACGATATTGTCGAGGTAGGGGTCACCGAAAATGGCCACGAAGGTCGTCGGCGGTATAAAGAAAATATCTTCGTCGGGGCCGTGGTAGCTGCTGTTTTGCAGTTTCTCCTTCATCACCCCGACAACCGTAAAAGGCATACTGTTCATCAGCAAGCACTTGCCGACGGCATCTTCGTCGCCGAACAGTCGTTCTTTGAGGTTATTCCCCAGAAAGGCGACCCGGCGACGTAGTTTGACATCGAGGTCATTGATCATACGGCCGCCGCGTTCCGGAATGAGGTTGCGCATCTGCTCGTAATTCGGTGGGACGCCGCAGACGTGTTCGCTCACAATGTTATCCCCATACTTGAGCTTTAGACCCCATCGGTCATACTGACCGCCGATCTCTTTGATCTCTGGTATTCTTTCCTTCAGATAGTTGACATCATCAGGAAACAGGTGTATGCGTCGCCCCTTACCCATGCCCTTGTATGGAATCGATGTCTGTCCGCCCCACATGATGGCAATTCCCTCGCCCAGGCCTTTGCTGTTGATGGTCATCTGCCGGTGCAGTCCTTCACCAAAGCCAAGCAGCAGCATAATGGAAACCGTTCCCCAGCCTAAGGCCAGTACCGTAAGCGTTATGCGCTTTTTCTGTTTGCGAAAGTCGCGAATGAAGACGTTGTAGATGATCGATAGTCTCATAGAACCCTAAAACAATTTCAACGCTTGAACAGGCTGCAGGCTGGCGGCCCGCCGAGCCGGGAAGAAACCGGCTGCCAGGCCGACTAGACCAAGCACGATTATAACCATGATACTTCCCCAGATGTCAACACTCGGGATGCCGACATATTCCTCCAGCTTCAGCATCGGGAACAATTGAACCAAGGCGTACGCGAATACAAATCCAAGGAAGCCACCGACTGCAGTAATAAACAAAGTTTCAAGCACAAACTGCATTAATATCATACCCTTGTGAGCGCCCAGCGCCATCTTGATGCCGATCTCCTTGGTGCGTTCCTCCAGAACGACATTCATAATGTTGGATACGCCGATACCGCCGGTGATAAGAGTAGCAACGCCAATCCCGACCAAAAAATATTGGAACGCCAGAAAGAACGTCTTCAGGAAAGCAATCCCCCGGGTAGTGTCCCATATACCCAGGGTTTCCGTGTCAGAGGGATCAAACTTATACTTTGAGCCAAGCAGTTCATGAATCTCACGCTTCGTCACTTCCATGCTTAACGTCGGAGGCGCCTGGACAATAAACAGATTGATATAGTGCCGCGAAAACATTGCTTTGAAGGTAGAGGCGGGAATCCATGAGTGTCTGTTGTCTCGCCCGGTATAGGAACTATTCTGTTTCTTCTCTTTCATCACTCCGACCACAGTGAACGGCGTACCGTTGACCAGGATGCGTTTACCAATCGCATCTTCCGTGTCAAATAGATCCTTCTTCAAACGATCTCCGAGAAATATCACACGCCTTTTCTCAGCGATGTCACGTTCATTGATGAAGCGCGAACCTTCGGCGGGAATAATGTTACGCATATCGCCGAATTCCGGCCACACCCCGCCAACATACCGCAGTGTGCTCTGTTTCCCGTATTTCATTCTCACGCTCCACTTTTGGTACTCAGGCGAAATGCGGGAAATGGAAGTTGCTCTGTCTTTCAGATAGGAGATATCCTCCTCTGTCAACCGGACCCGACGTCCTGTCGGCATCCCCTTATATTCCTTGGAAGTTACCCCCGGCCAGATGATGGCGATATTATCACCAAGGCCTTTCTGAGACTTGATCTGAGCTTCTGTGATACCTTTGCCAAAAGCGAACAATAATACAATCGAACAGGTGCCCCAGAAAATGCCGAACATCGTCAGGGCGCTGCGCAGTTTCTGGCGGCGCATGTCATTGAAAAACTGCTTGATAGACAGAAGGGGAACCATAAAGGTGTCTCCAGAACGGGTTAGTCAGCGGTTATCTCTTTTGGGGGACGTTCCACTACCAGTTCGCCTTCGTCCAGACCCTCGACCACCTCAATGTTGATTCCGTTGGAAAGTCCGGTTTTGATCTCACGGCTGGTAATAACTCCGGTAGTATCCTGCACTTCCACGGTCGAGGCTGAGTCCTCCATCTTGATAAGCCGCTCAGGTATCAGCAGAATATCCTCTTTTTTCGTAATGACGATATCGGCGTTGGCGCTGTAACCGGCTCGCAGGAACCTCTTGCCCACTTGCGCGATGCTGATTTCCACTTCAAAGAGGGTTGAACCTTCTTCCTTATGGGCCTTGGGAGAGATCTTTGACAGGATACCGGTCACAGTGTCGTTAGGGAGAGCGCCTATTTCAATTTCCGCTGTCATTCCTTCATGGAGTTTGCCGACGTCGATCTCGTCAACATTCCCTTTGAAGACCAGATCATCCATCTGGGCCAGGGTCATAAGGTCTGTGCCTGCCTGATAGGATGTAAGAGGGACAATCGGATCCCCTTCTTCCGCCAACAGTGACAGGACAGTACCTCCAATTGGTGACTTGATAATGTTGTCTATTTTCCGGTCGGCGATCTCGGTCCGGCCAGATTCAATGAGGGCGAGCTTTTCCTGAGCCAGCTTCAGGCGAAGCTCGGCCTCTTCGTAGTCAGCGCGGGAGTTGTCATACTCCTGGTGGGATATCAGCTGCTTATCATTCAGGGTCTTGGACCGGTCAAATTCCCTTTTGGTGTTGTTGAAAGCGACTTGGTAAAGTTCAACCTGTCGTTTGGCCTCAGCGAACTCCACCGGCGTGGGATCGGGGGCGATGTCAAAAAGAGGATCACCGACTTTGACTTCGTCGCCAATTTCTACATATGCCTTTCTTACAATGCCGGATATTTTGGACTTAATGGAAATCTCTTTTATTGGTTCGATTCGACCCACAGCGAGAGCTTTGTCGACGATTGCTCCTTTTTCTACAGGTATCGTTTTGTAATTATTTTCCTTTTTGGCCGATCCGTCTATAGCGAAGAAAAAAACACTGGCAACTATGACTACTACAAATAGGATCAGGAATACCTTTTTGACCATAATCAATTTCTCCCGTCTAAACCTGTTCGGACATTGCTTATACCTATGCACTACGGTCTGACAACAACAAATGTTTCCCTCTGTCAGGCCAATTTTATGGTCGTTTACGACTGCTGTCGATCCCACCGCCCTGCTGCCGGTTCGAAGTGCTGTGCCCGCCGGCAGTTGTTTCTGCCGTGGATTCTCCGGTCAAATTAAGCCAACTTGTTTAAGGCTAACCGGCTGATTCGGGGTAAAAGGTTATGGGCAGGAGTTCGCAGCTTCTGTGGTTAAAAATGGCTATGTGTAGGAAAGAATAGATGGTGACTACTGAGCTAACGGGAGTTATTCGAGTTACAGAGGGATTAGAACTCAGGCAGCCTCTACGACCGCGCATCCTGTCTGTGTCTCCCGATAGGGATGGGAGACCGGTAGGGAGTAGCCACCTGGGAACTGTCAGGGATTGTCTGATGGCGGCAGCGGGAAACCTGAACTTTATGAGAAATCTGGGTAGGACTATACCGCAGTATGATATTGTCCGTCTGCATTTCCTCTCTGGCATACGCTCCTTCGGGTACGTTCTACCGGTTATCGTTCTGGGGCGATTCTTGGGGAAACGGGTGGTGTTGCGCTACGATCACAATCAGGCCGAGGCGGAGCTGGAGAGTTCCGGTTGGTGGATGCTTCCTCTTTTCAAATTATGTGATAGGATAGTCGTTTCCTCTAAGTATGTCGCGGACCGGTTAGGCTGCTATGGCGTCCGAGCTGAGGTTATCCCCACGGCTGTCGATGCTCGACTGTTCATACCTCGCGAAATTTGTTTCGTGCAACCAAGAATAATCGTGTCTCGCTCTATTGAAAAACGTAATAACATCGCCTGCGCCATAGAAGCATTTGGGCTGGTTAAGCAGAAATATCCGCGGGCGGAGATGGTCATTGCCGGTGATGGCTCACAACGCGGGGAGCTGGAAAGACTGGTTGCAGCGGACAGGCTAAATGGAGTGACTTTTACTGGACGGTTAGATCAACATCAACGTGCGAGTTGTTTTGCTAAAGCCGATGTATATGTGAACACATCTACAATTGACGGTCTTCCGGCTTCTTTGTTGGAAGCACTGGCAGTCGGGTTGCCGGTTATAACCACGGACGCAGGTGGCATTGCTGCGATCATAACAGATCGTGAAAATGGGCTTATAGTGAGGCACAATGATCCATCCATGTTGGCTGACAGGATTATCGAGCTGGTCGAGTCACCGGAATTGGTGACGAAGCTCTCTGAGCAGGCAAAGGCCTCTGTGAACGATTATTCATGGTCTCAAGTTGACGCAAAGTGGGGAGATCTGTATTGGGAGCTGTACAGGAGTGGTGGTGGGTCTCGTTAAAGCTCAGGCGGTTATCTCGAATCCCCACAAGCGTAACATGGTAGAGCCGGTTGCCCGACATATCCCTTTACAAACTTGCCTTCAATAAGTATATTCTCGTTTCAATAACCTGCGAGCCGGCGGTTTAGTTATTGAATACTAACGGCTTGCCGAACCTTATAGTGATCGTTGTACGAGTGAACGAAATCATAAGAACTGCTCAACGGGCGCCTGTCGGGGTTGTAATTCGCCCACACCAGCGGAAAATAACTCTAATCGGAAGAACTAAGCATGTTTCGTATTGAATCCAAAGTCAGTACTAAGACCGATGTCTACAAGGACAACTACGAGAAAAACAAAGACTTCCATACAGAGTTCAAGGAACGGTTGGAAAAAGTAAAATTAGGCGGGCCGGAAAAATCGCGCAAGCGCCACACCGACCGGGGAAAGCTGTTGCCCCGAGACCGCCTGGCGCGGCTCCTTGATCGTAATACTCCTTTCCTCGAACTTAGCCCCCTGGCTGCTTATGACATGTACAACAACGAGGCGCCGGCGGCTGGAATTATCACCGGCATCGGGTCGGTACACGGTCGGGAAGTAATGGTGATTGTTAATGACGCCACTGTCAAGGGTGGCACTTACTATCCCATCACCATCCTGAAACATGCCCGCGCCCAGGCAATCGCCGAAGCTAACTACGTGACGTGCATTTACCTGGTTGACTCCGGCGGCATCTTCCTGCCGCTGCAGTCGGGGACGTTTCCTGACAAGGATCACTTTGGGCGGATATTCTACAATCAGGCGCGGATGTCGGCCAAAGGGATCGCGCAAATCTCAGCGGTGTTGGGTTCGTGTACGGCGGGCGGCGCCTACCAGCCAGCTATGTCGGATGAGACCGTCATCGTTCGCAAGCAGGGGACAATCTTCATCGGCGGGCCGCCGCTGGTTAAAGCGGCAACCGGCGAGGTTGTAACGGCCGAGGAGCTGGGCGGTGCCGACGTACACTGTCGCACTTCAGGGGTGAGCGATCACTACGCCCAGAACGACGAACATGCCTTACAAATCTGCCGTAATATCGTGCAGAATCTGAACCGTCCTCCCCGCACTGAGCTTGACCGTGCCGAATCTGAGGACCCATATTATGACCCCGAGGAACTCTACGGCATTGTCCCCCACGACGTACGCAAGCCATATGATGTTCGCGAGGTGATTGCGCGTTTAGTCGACGGCTCACGCTTCCATGAGTTCAAGGAGTTGTACGGCGTCACGCTGGTGACCGGCTTTGCGAGGATTATGGGTTATCCGGTCGGCATCATTGGCAACAATGGTGTCTTGTTTTCAGAGTCATCGGTGAAGGGAGCACACTTTGTTGAACTGTGCACTATACGCAAAATACCTCTCATCTTCCTGCAGAACATCTCCGGTTTTATTGTCGGGCGGCAGTATGAAGCGGGAGGAATTGCCCGTGACGGGGCCAAGATGGTTCATGCCGTCGCCAATGCCGATGTGCCCAAGTTCACATTGATCGTGGGCGGTTCCTACGGAGCCGGGAACTATGCCATGTGTGGCCGGGGATATTTCCCCAGACTGTTGTGGATGTGGCCCAACGCCAGAATATGTGTTATGGGTGGGGAGCAAGCGGCGGGCGTGCTGACATCGGTCAAGATTAAGCAGCTCGAAGCCGAAGGGCGCAAACTGACCGAAGAGGAAATCGATGCCATTCGTCAGCCGATTCTTGAAAAGTACGAATCTGAATCTACCCCCTACTATTCCGGCGCTCGCCTATGGGATGACGGCATGATCGGCTTTACCGAGACGCGCGAGGCGCTGGCTTTGGCTATTTCGATGTCATTAAATGCGCCAATTCCCGATCAGCAGTACGGCGTTTTCAGGATGTAACGAGGTAATTAAAACAACGATGGAATTCACGACTGTCAAATATGAAGTAGACGACAGAATTGCCCGCATAACCTTCAACCGTCCGGAGATACACAACGCATTCAACGGGACTGTCATCACGGAGATGCAACAGGTCTTCGATGAGATCGGGAAGGATGAAGGTATTCGTGTTGTGGTGCTAACCGGCGCCGGCAAGTCGTTTTGTGCGGGAGCCGATTTGAACTGGATGCGCTCAGTAATCAAGCAGTCCTTTGTGGAAAATCTTGCAGAGTCGAAGGCGTTGGCAGAGTTGTTTTATAGTATCTACACCTGCAAGCGACCTGTGATTGGGCGGATAAACGGCGCTGCAATCGGTGGCGGCACCGGATTTGTAGCTGTATGCGATATAGCGATAGCCGCACAGTCGTCGGTTTTTTCGTTTTCTGAAGTGAAGATCGGTCTCATACCGGCCTGTATCGGACCGTATGTTGTAAAGAAGATCGGTGAGGGGAAAACGAGAGAATTGTTCATCACCGGCGAACGCATGAACGCCGAGCGCGCCCACGAGGTGGGGCTTGTCAGCCGGGTGGTTGATGATGACCAGCTTGACAGTGAAGTTGACAAGTTAATCAAGTTTTTACTCTCCTCCGGCCCTGAGGCAGTAGCGATGGCGAAAAAACTGATCGGCGAGGTTCCGGCAATGACACCGGAGCAGTATAAGCCCTACACCGCTGAGATGATCGCCCGTCTGCGCATCTCCGACGAAGGGCAGGAAGGGATGGATGCTTTTTTGAACAAGCGTAAGCCAGGATGGGTGGAACGATAGATAAAAGCGGCAGATGTGGACATCTGCCGGTCACGAAATTCGTATAAAATGTGATGAAAGGATTATTCAACAAAATCCTCGTTGCCAATCGGTCGGAGATTGCCATACGGGTTATGAATGCTTGCCGCACTCTTGGTATCCCGTCGGTGGCCGTCTATTCCGATGCCGACAAAAACAGCAAACACCGTTTGTTTGCCGATGAGGCCATCCATATTGGTCCATCGCCGCCCCGTGAGTCATACCTTGATATCGAAAAGATTATCAATGCCGCCAAACAAACCGCCTGTGATGCTATCCATCCCGGCTACGGCTTCCTGGCGGAAAATCCTATGTTCGCCGGGAGGTGTGCGGAAGAAAAGATAGTATTCATAGGCCCTTCCGCTGAAGCTATTCGGCTTCTCGGAAACAAAATAGAGTCGCGTATCAAGATGGCCGAGGCTGATGTGCCGATCATTCCCGGAATGAAGTCAACCGCTGCGGATATGACCACGTTTGAAAAAGCCGCCGAGGAAGCCGGTTATCCGGTACTGATCAAGGCGGCTGCCGGCGGCGGCGGCAAAGGGATGCGCGTTGTGGACGGACGGGATGGTCTTAAGGATGCTGTGGAAGCCGCCCGCCGTGAAGCGAAAAACGCCTTCGATGACGACACCGTTTATCTTGAGAAGTACATCGTTAATCCCCGCCATATTGAGTTCCAGGTTCTGGCCGATCATCACGGGAACACGATCCATCTGTTTGAGCGAGAGTGCTCGATCCAGCGTCGTCATCAGAAAATTATCGAAGAGACCCCGTCAGTGGCCCTTAATGATGAACTACGAGAGCAAATGGGAAAAGACGCCGTCAGGGTAGCGCAGGCAGCGCATTACACCAATGCCGGTACAGTGGAATTTCTCTTTGATGAAAGCGGCCATTACTATTTTCTTGAGGTGAACACACGCCTTCAGGTGGAGCACCCTGTCACGGAAATGGTTACGGGCACCGATCTTGTCGTGGAGCAGATTCGCATTGCCGCCGGACTTCCTCTTAGTGACCAGCTTGCCAATCTCACGCAGCGGGGACATGCCATCGAGTGTCGTATTTATGCTGAGGATGGAGAGAACAACTTTTTCCCTTCAACCGGCACGATTGTTCACTATTCCGAGCCAGTCGGTCCGGGCATTCGCGTCGACTCCGGAATCCAGGCCGGGATGGAGGTTACTGTCGACTACGATCCTATCATGGCTAAACTGGTTGTTCATGCCCCGACCCGCAAGCTGGCTATCGCTAAAATGATCCATGCTCTCAACGAGTACAAGATCCTCGGCGTCAAGACATCGAAGAAGTTCATGATTGACGTGATGAGGCATCCTGATTTTATCGCCGGGAAAACCTACACCAGTTTCATCGAAAAGAACATGGCCGAGCGCCAACTGGACATCGACACATACAAAGAATTAGCTGTTGCCGTGGCGACCGTTGCCTCGTCATCGGCCGCAGTCCCTGTAGTCAAAGGAATAAATGGGGCGACATCTCCAACTCCGTGGGAGGTAATTGGAAACTGGCAGATTGGGGGCTCCATCCATGAGTAGCTACGAATTCCTTTTCGACGGCGACGCTGTTACTTCCAGCTTGGAGAAAGATGGCGGCGGTTTTAGAGTGAAGGTTGGCAGCAGTGAGTTCGAGTTTCGTTCTGTTGGAGATAATCTGTTTTCAACATCTATCAATGGCGCCAGGCGCCAGATTGCAGTTGTCAAACACAAGGGGGTTTATTATATCGATATCGACTCGGCACTGTTGGAGGTCCAGGAGGCCTCGGAAGATACCTTCGGCGGCGGCGCGAGTGATCTTGTCGGCGAGAAAGACAAGGTCTTTGCCCCGATGCCGGGCAAGATCGTTAAAATCATGGTTAAGGTAGGCGACAAGGTTGTCGAGAAGCAGCCGTTGGTGATTGTCGAAGCGATGAAGATGGAAAACCAGGTTAATTCCCGCGCCAAGGGCAGAGTGAAGGCAGTCCACTTTTCTCCCGGCGATCAGGTTGACACTGAAAGAGCCATCATCGAACTCGAGCTGGCTGAGCAGGGATAACTCTTACCGCTTTATGTTGGATATGTTACTGTTGCCGTGCGTTGCATGGCAACAATTCACTTGACTGTGGCGCTGTTTCCCATTAATTCAGCCTCTTAGGATGCTTTGAGTAGTAATGGCGGTGTAGCTCAGTTGGTTAGAGCAGCGGAATCATAATCCGCGTGTCCGGGGTTCAAGTCCCTGCACCGCTATTATCTATAATTGCGGTCGGCGTATGTCCTCATACGCCGACCCCCCCGAAACGCAGCGGACGAGGACGTCCGCCGTGCACGAAACAGTCATCTTTTTTATGTCAGTGCTCATATTTGCATTATAACGACTGAAACAGGATTTTTTGTCTTTCGATATAAGCTCTGATGTCGGTTGGAATAGAAAAACAGAGCGCCTGTCAAGCTGTCAATCGACAGGCACTTATGACATTGGTGGCGGTACGGGGAATCGAACCCCGGTTTGATGGCTGAGAACCACCCGTCCTAACCCCTAGACGATACCGCCAAAATCAGTACGCAATGCGAATAAGGCGACAAACGCTTGAATATACTGACGAAACCGTCCTTGTCAAGTGAAGATAGCCGGTTGTTTCATGACAAGATAATCCGAGAGTGTGGCGTAACGTCATGTTAATAGGCAAGTTGCCAATTCTACAACTCCCCAATTAACGTTCGTTATTTCTAATCACAAACCATGTCGTTGTGGCGGTAGGACTGCCGTTATGGCGCTTGCATTGTCCTGATGAGTTGTTCTCCGTGTTGAAGCAAATGTTACCAATCAGTCAATGCAGGCAGACATTGATTTGTTGTGTGCAATGGTCCTTGTTTCGCTTTTACAATCAGCAACTGGCTGGCTCTGGGCCATTTCCATGGCTGTACGAAAGTCAGGTGTTGTGTTCCTCTTTTGTGAAGTGGTGCGGAGCCGGAACGGGTAGAGAGCATTTTTTGTTTTCTTCGCAGGGGGGTTCATTCTATATTACCTTATCACATAGCGTACTGACGGAGGTACTCATGCCGGTTACGAAACGGACAAAAATAAAAAAGCTGGAAGAACTTGCTGCTAAAAGCCTGAATTATCGGGTTGATTTCCAGCCATCGGGTGTCAAAACTTCGGATGATGTTGCACCTTGCTCGGGTATTATCGGACAGAAGAGAGCTATAGAAGCAGTGGAAACAGCCCTGAACGTAAAGAGTCCGGGGTACAATATCTTCATCACTGGTCCGGCGGGGACCGGCCGAATAGCCACAATCAGACAAGTTCTTGAGCGGCTCGACCAGGGAAAGACGGATCTGCTTGATCTATGCTATGTGAACAATTTCAAAAATGAGGACAACCCGCGTATACTGACTTTTCGGGCAGGTGACGGGCGGCGCTTCAGAAAAGATATGGGCTACCTCATCGGCTCCGTCCGCAAAGCTGTTCCCAAGATATTTCTCTCTGAGGACTATAAGGACCGACACAGCCGCATCGTGCGGGAATTCGAGGGGAGACAGAAAGAGTTCATTCGGGCTTTTGAAGAGAAGCTGACATCAGTCGGGTTCGTCATGGTTCAGATTCAATCGGGTATTGGTATCCGCAATGAGATCCAGCCCCTGATTGACAACGAGCCCACTTCCTTTGATCGGTTGGAGCACCTGACCAAGGAGGGCAAGTTTTCACTGGCGCGTCTTGATGAGCTTCGCCGTCAATGGGACAGTTTGCGCCGGGATTTCGATATCACCACGGTGGAGTCGAAAAAGTTGAGCAACAAGATGGAAGATGCTTTGGAGAAGCTCAATTACTCCATGATTGCGCCGCTGATTTCCGATCGGATAAACGTGCTCAAGAAGCGCTATCCCGATGAAAGGGTGGTAGCCTATCTTGAGGAACTGGATGGGGCCCTGCTCAGTGATCTTGACCGGTTCCGCGAGGCGCAGCCACGGCGCGGTGAAGAGGAGCCACCGGCGTACCGTAAAAGGGAGCCGTTCGAGGAGTTCTCCGTCAATCTTATTCTTGATAACGCGGAGACAGAACGAGTTCCTGTCCTGTTGGAGAAGTCTCCTTCCTATAAGAATCTTTTCGGTTCTCTGGAGCGGGTGGTCGATCGTTTCGGTTATTGGCGCACAGATTTCACACGCATTTTCTCAGGCTCGTTGCTGCGGGCGTCCGGTGGTTTCCTTGTGGCTCGCGCTATGGATGTGCTGACAGAGCCCGGAGTATGGGTACACCTCAAGAGAGCGCTGAGAAACCGTGAGATCGAGATCACTGGGTTTGACCCGTTCTACATGATGGCCGGTTCCGGCATCAAACCGGAACCGATTCCACTCGATGTGAAGGTGGTTCTGGTGGGGGAGCCCGAGTTATACCATCTCCTGTGGCAGCTCGATGAAGATTTCAAGAAGATATTCAAGGTCAAAGCCGAGTTCGACAGCGTGATGCCGGTCAACAAGCGCAACCTGCGAAGCTATTTCGGATTCACCCGCCGGGTTGTGGAAGATGAACAGTTGCCTACGTTTAATCTTAGTGGAATGCAAGCTGTCGCTGAATACGGGATGAGGCTAGCTGGACGTCGTGACAGGATTACCACGCGATTTTCTTCTATTTCGGACATTATCCGCGAAGGTGCGTTCTGCGCGCAGCAGAGGAAAAGATCGACAGTAACGCGTGATGACGTCTACCGTGCCATCAATCAGAGAAGATCGCGTGTAAATCTGGTCGAGGATAAAATTCAGGAACTGTTTGACAACAACAGCCTGCTGGTATCTACTTCCGGCTCGGAGATGGGACAGATCAATGGCCTGTCGGTCTATAGTGTCGGTGAGTATTCGTTTGGTCGACCGACGAGGATAACGGCCAGCACTTCAATGGGACGGGCCGGTGTCATCAATATCGAGCGGGAAGCTGAGCTGTCGGGACCAATCCACAACAAGGGTGTGTTGGTGTTGAGCGGTTACCTGCGCCACATGTTTGCGCAGGACAAACCGCTTGTCATGTCGGCCTCCCTGACATTCGAACAGTCCTACGGTGGCGTCGACGGCGATTCGGCGTCCTCCACCGAGATATACGCGATTTTGTCATCTCTCAGCAAGATACCTATCAAGCAGGGAATCGCCGTAACCGGCTCTGTCAATCAGAAAGGGGAGATTCAGCCTATTGGCGGTGTCAATGAAAAGATCGAAGGGTTTTTCGAAGTTTGCAAAAGCAAAGGGCTCACTGGCGCTCAGGGTGTAATTATTCCCCACCAGAATGTTTCAGATCTGCTCTTGCGCCCTGATGTTATTGACGCCGTCGGCAAGGGGAAGTTCCACATCTATCCTATTAAGACCATCAATGAGGGGATTGAAATACTTACAGGTGTTCCTGCTGGAAGGCGACTCTCCAGGGGGAAGTTCACCAAGGGTTCCGTGATGGCAGCGGTGGATGAAAAGCTGACGACGATGGCGCTTACTCTTCAGCGCTTCGGACGAGACAAACGCGATGACGATGAACGGATGAACACGGATGCCGAGAAGACAGTATCCAGATTGCGTAAGGGCAAAGTGTAACAGCGTCTCTGATGTGAGATTAATCCGACAATCTTCTTTGAATCTCTTGTTCCGTCATTGGAAGTTTGACAAATGATAGCGTTGTGGTATGAGTCGTTGCCGAATTAGAAGGTTGTGCATTTTTTTCTTGACATTGTTTTAACAACAAGGTTGTTTTTTGATCGAAGCTAACAATGGAGGATATTCAATGCGCAAAGCGAAAAAGGCAGCAAAGAAACCGGCGAAAAAGAAGGTAGCGGCAAAGAAGAAAGTGCGCTGTGCTGCCAAGACGAAAGATGGTAAGAGGTGCAAACGGTTTACTGATGGAAAGGGCAAATTCTGCTCGCTCCACAAAAAGCGGAGATAGGCTTCGCACATGGACGTGAACGCGGTCACAACAGTGACCGCGTTTTTTTATAGGCAATTGATCGGGTGTCCGAGCATTCTACGTTCCGCGGGCTTTTGCTTGTGCCATCTCAAGAGGAGATCGATCAAAGCTCCTGTAGTCTTGACATCTTATGCAGTGTCTGATTTCGTGCGTGGTGGACGTCCCCGTCCGCCGCGTCTCAGGGGAGTCGGCGCACGAGGACGTACGCCGACCACGGAATATCGTCGTAGCTACTCATTTCATTAAAGGTAGATAATAATAAAGGGGTCTGTGCCGGCTGCCGCGTCATCAGAAATCGGCGCCAAAGGAAACGTAGTAGCTCGGCTTGTCAGACACGTGGTAGAAATCGGTTGACCAGGCAAGATCATATCGGAGGACGACAAACCCCAGGTTGGCTCGCATACCCAATCCGAAACCGGTGTGAATGTCCTGCAAGTGGTTGTGTCCGTTGGTAGATGTTCCCCCCTTGAAATCGTCATTGTACCAGGCGGAGCCAATGTCAGTGAAGATGGCGCCGACAACCCTGCTGATTACCAATGGCAGAGGGAAGCGCATGGCAAAATACTCAATCATCGGGAAGCGGAACTCCCAGTTCACGAGGCCATACCTGTTACCGGACATCTCGTAGTATTCTACTCCGCGCAAGGGCGTCACAACATCAGCGAAGTAAAGATTCTCGACCTCGTACACCTTGGCGTCGAGGGTGCGATTGCCAATCCAGTTGGTCGTTCCGCCAACAAAATACAGCTTGGGCGTCTTGCCGAATGAGGCGCCGCCGGCCAGCCGGAAGGCCATGGAGAACATTCTATTGAAGTGCCAGTACTTGCGGTAGTCGAGATCAAGGGCCGTGAAATCAATATCATTCGCATCGAAGAGGTTGATCCCGCCGGATAGAGATAGCCTGGCGCGGCGTCCGTTGACTGGCCCAGTGTTTCCCCAAATGATGTTATCTGCCACGTAAGCCAGCTCACCGGTTGTTACCTTGGAGCTGCGGTTCGGTCGGAGGTCATAGAGATCAAGGTATTCCCGATCTATGAAGTACTGTGATACGAAAAACTCCAGGCGGCTAAAAATAGAGAAAGGGCGATTGAGAGACAACTGAAGGCCATAGAAGCGGTCGGAAAACAGGTAGTTGTGGCTGTCGAGATAGAAGTTTTTGGTGTGGAACAGACCAAGCCCGACATTGGTACGCTTTCGGTTATAGAAATAGTATGCTTGCAGGAATGATTGGTCTATGGTGTTCACCAGGTCGGTGGCGACGTATATCTGGTGGTTGCCGAGATAGTCGGAAAATACGAAGTACGACTGCCCGCGCACTCCAAAAAACGAATCATAGGCGAAACCCCCACCGATATAATCGGGTGTGAACTTCACTTTGTATTTCTTGATCTCGAAGTCACCGCTTGGTGTGGGAGGCGGAATAGAGTCAAACGACACTGGTTCACGTTTTCCCAACTGATGCGCTGTGGTCGTGTCGTCAGGGATATCTACCAGCAGTGAGTCCAATAGGTCGTGACTGGTGGGACTGACAAATACATACTCATCATCATAGAAGCCTGTTTCAGTGATGGCGGTGTCAGCTTCCTGCTCATTAGGGGTGGCTGCCGTTTTGCCCTTGGCGCGGACGCTGTCTGCCGCTGCCGAATCGGAAGCAATCACCGTATCCATTGACGCCATGGTCGTCAGGCTGTCGGGCACATTATTCACGGAGTCCTGAGCCGGTGGCGGCGATTGGCTCTCGATTTCATTGGCTGCCTGGCGCTGGTGTGCGGTCAGTGTCTGAGAAGCTTGTTGGCTTCTCAAAAGATCGTACTTGCCGAGCATGAAATCGGTGGCGGCAATGACACCGTTTTCTCCAGACGGGACCAGGGCTTTCAACACGAAAACGTCATAGCCGCCTTTGTTGAGTGCCGAGAAGGCGATTTTCTTGCCATCCGGCGACCACGATACCCAACCTACGCCGGTGAGTATATCTGTTACAGCATAGTATTTGACGCTGTCGAGGTAACCGATGTAGATATTATCGATGCCATTGCGATTGGAAATGAAAGCAACCTTCTGTCCATCGGGACTGACCGTTGCTGACTTGTTCTGTCCAGGCCCAACGTCAAGCGGCGTGATTTCAAGATTGAGCAGGTCTATCCTGAAGAGGTTATAGTAACCATATTCGAAGTCACCGGGCATGCGGGCTCCTTCGCCAACGTAAGTGTTGGCGGTGCTATCGTCAACGAGGTTGCTGGGATGAGGACGGTCGGAGGTGAAGACTAACTGATTTGAATTGAGCAACCAGCTCGGGTCGGTATCGTCGTAGCGGTCATCGGTAAGCTGTTCCACTCTGCCGGATTCAATAGAATAAACAAACAGGTCGCGCTTGTATCCCTTGAGCGCTGAGAAGGCAATCTTTTTTCCATCCGGTGACCAGGTCGGAGAGATGATATTGTAGAAGTCAAGCTTCTGCTTCTTGTAAACTTTCTTTTTGGATAGATCATATAAAAGGATGGCGTCTTTCCCACCGGACTTTGCTACGAAGACGAGACTCCGACCGTCCGGCGAGAATGAAACACCCGACACATACCAGTGCAGCGACTCCAGGTCAGCCGATCGTTCGCCCTTTACCAGGCGATCAATGACATGGCCGTCGTCAGCCGAGATCAGGACAATTTCGGTGTAGTCCGACTTATCGGTAAAGATCGCCAGTCTGCCGCCATCTGGGGAGAATACCGGTTTTTCGTTGAAGTACGAGCCGTCTTCACGGGCTTTGGTGAGCTGCTGAGCGATTTCTGAGGGCTCTTTGCGGACAGCAATTTCGGGCCAGTATCGCTTCTTCATCTCTTTGGAGAATTGCTCCCACAGCTCCTTCTCATCAATTCCTATCGCCTCTTTCAGGGCTTTGTTCATGGTGAGGAAAACTTTCCCCTTGCGGAAAATAGCCCCAAGTTTATCCTCGCCGTACTTATCAGCTATGAACTTTATCATAGCCTGTCCCTGTTTATACGCCAGGAAACCGCCAAGATACTGGGGAGGAGCCAGGTAATTATTGATCGTTGCGTCGCGCACGTACATATCGGAGGAGTAATCCCACCCGTGCCGTGATGAGTACTCAGCATATCCTTCTGCAAGCCACAATGGCATAGCAAACAGACGTTGCCGAGAGATTAGGGAGGATAAGGAGTTACCATAGAGCATGTCGAAGGTCACAGCATGGGTGAGTTCGTGATGGAGCACATGACGGAAATCCTCATAGGAGCCACTAAAGGGAACAACAATTCGGTTCTTGAACATTTCCGTAAAACCGCCAACACCTTCAGGGAGCAAGGAAGGAGTGATGTTTGTCTGCACAAAGTGATTATGAGAATTGTATATGAAAACCGGCACCCGCCTTTGGATAAGATAATTTAATTCATGGTTGATCTCCACGTAGGCCGATTCCAGTACCGTAGCAGCGAATTTCGCCGTGGGGTAAGCTTCATCATAGAAATAGATGTTAAGATGCCGAGTCTGGATATAGTTCCAGTCAAAATCTCTATACCTGACCTTATTTTTGCCAAAGTAGGTCTCCTGGGCCTCTGAAAGGGCACAGGTTATCGTCAGCAGAACCATTGCCCCTATGACAGCCTTTTTCATCATGTCGCGTCCTTTATGGTTTGTGACGTTTTCATAGCTTTGTTGCTGGAGCCTGCCTCTTGGTCTTTCAACAGACAGTTTTGTCGAGCAGGCTTCCACCTGTCGTAATTCTCTTTACCTCAGACGGTTATGCCGTTACTCTCACTATATCGGCCCCGAGGGAAGATAACTTTTCCTCCATTCTGTTATACCCTCGATCAATATGATAGACCCTCAAAACCTCCGACCTTCCTCTTGCCGCAAGACAGGCAAGGACGATTCCCGCGCCCGCGCGAATATCTGAAGCCATAACTTCGGCGCCATAAAGTTCCTTGGTGCCATGCACAATCGCTTCATCGCTGGATACGGTTATGTCCGCCCCCAGACGCCGCATCTCCATTGTATGCGTGAACCTATCCTTGAAAACCGTCTCTTTGATGCGCGAGGTTCCTGAAGCACGGCAGGCGGTTGCCATCAGGCAGGCCTGAAGGTCAGTGGGGAACCCAGGATAAGGGAATGTAGTTGCCGAAACCGCTGATAGACGTTTTGGCCCGGTGACCGTGATGCTGTCTTTTCCGGTTTTGACTTCGCAGCCCATTTCCATGAACTTATGGCATACCAGGGCAAGGTGGGAAGGATCTAAACCAGTGACTTTCACTTTCCCTGCAGTGATTGCGGCTCCAAACAGGTAGGTCCCAGCCACCAGTCGATCGCCTGAAACACGGTACTCGACGCTTTTTAGATGCCTTACCGGCTCGATGACTATATTGGGTGTTCCTGCTCCGTGAATTTTGGCGCCGGCCTTGTTCAGAAAATTGGCTACGTCAACTATCTCCGGATCACAAGCTGCGTTGGTGAGAATCGTTTTTTCTTTGGCAAAAACAGCTCCGAACAGGATATTCTCTGTACCAGTATGTGATGGGCGGTCGAAATAGACTGAGCCACCGGCAAGTGGTTTGCCTTTTGCAATGACATATCCGGCTTTGTCGGTAACTTCAGCTCCTAAAGCTGCGAAACCTTTTATGTGAAAGTCGACCGGACGGGCGCCCAGAACACAACCACCGGGCAAGGAGACTCTTGCCTCACCTAGCCGAGTCAGAAGGGGACCAAGAACAAGGAAAGAGGCTCGCATCTGACGCATCAACTCGTAGGGTGCCGTATTCTGCGCAATATTCTCAGCGTTGATCGTCATTACGTGAGTTGCATTGTCGTAAGTAATTTTTGCACCGAGATGCTCCATCACTCTTATGATCGTGTTGATATCTCTTAAGGGAGGAACATTCTTGATCGTGGTCTCTCCTTTGTCGATAAGAAGAGCCCCGACGATTATCGGCAAAGCGGCGTTTTTAGAACCCTCAACTTTTATCTCACCATTTAGCTTCCGGGGGACGTTGATAACGAACTTATCCATACCTTACCTTCTTTAAAACAGTTAAGCCAGCGCCGTGCGGGCCGGCTCAGCTACCGCATTCTTCGTAGTTGGCGTATGTCCTCGTGCGCCAACCCCATCGATGGTGGGGCAGATGTGGACGTCTGCCGACCACAACAAGTTGATTCCAGTTAAATTAGACCTACACCAAAGCAGATCACCATTCACTAACTCCGCGTAGCGGCGGACCTTATGTCCGCCGTTAATTGGTGGGAGACACGCTCTCACCCTGCGCGAGCCAGAATAGTCGCCTTCTGGTACAGACTCTGGACATCTGCCATCCACAACAATTACCTTCTATGAAAAAAGACAATCCTTTACTGCAATTTGATTAAGAACGGGAGGAAAATAAAGTCAAAAAAGTAGGAAAATCCCCTCACCAGATCGAAGAGGAATGGCCTGAAATGAGTAGCTGCTTTTTGGCGTCAAAAAGCAGCTACTTTGTCAACATCATCTTCTTAGTTTGTGAGCCGTGGGCCGTCTCAAGCTTGTACAGGTACATGCCGCTGGCGACGGGTTCGTTGTAGTCATTTGTGCCGTCCCAGATATAGTGATGCTCACTGGCGGCGATTTGCCCGAAAGCGACCCTCTTTACTTTCTGCCCAAGCAGATTGTAAACACTCAATGTCGCACTCCCGGCATGGGCGAGATGGAATTCAATAGTGGTGGCGGGGTTGAATGGATTTGGGTAATTCTGTCTCAATGTGAACTTACCTGGCAGTAGAGGGGGTTGCTCCTGAACATCAGAATACTCATTGTACCGTTCTCTGAAAAGGGTCAACCATTGCTTTGTCGAATCCCAGACAGTTGCGCCTAGATAGTTGAACCTGGCCGTAAGAATCCTGCCATAGTCTGCTATATTGCTCACACCAGCCCCCGCCAACAGGCATTTCCCTAAAATGGTGTCAACAGAGTAGATCATGTCACCCCAGGGGGAAGTAATTCCTCCGAATATGACGGTATCAAGAGCGATGGCTTGGGGGTTCCAGGAGACGCCAAGCTCCATCGAGAAAATCGGGCCGCTGAGAGGAACCAGAGAATCAAACTTGGCAGAATTGATACCGAGGTCTGCTGACAGGGTATCGCCCGGGAGATTAGTATATGAGAACTCTGCCCACCGTGCATTTGCGGTTCCACTCAGCAGGCCAAGGCAAGCCAATACCAGCGTGACAACTCCAATTAGTTTCCGATACATTTTTTTCTCCCAAGGGGCAGCAACACTACTGCCCCTTGTTTGTTAGGTTGACAGTTACTTCAACAGCACCATCTTCTTCGTTTCAAGGTAGTCTCCTGCCTCGAGACGATAGAGGTAGATGCCTGATGTAACATTCTCACCCGAGTCATTCGTGCCGTCCCAGACAACCTCGTGTGTTCCAGCTTCGAAGGCGCCGGAAGCCAGAGCCTTGACGTGCTGTCCGAGAACATTGTAAACGGACAGGGTCACTTCGCTCTTGGCCGGCAGGCTGAACGAGATGTGGGTTTCAGGGTTGAACGGATTCGGGTAGTTATTGGACAGTTCATACTGTGTCGGCAGCGCAGCGCTCTTCAACGCCAGCGAACCGGGAATACGCGATTCGTTGATTATCAGGTTTTCAAGATTGACGTCGGGAGCGTTGTTATCGACCACAATGCGTACTGGCAGACTCTTATGGTTCGGTGTGGCGCCAGCGGCGGCAACAAGAACACGGTCGCTGTTCTGATTGACCTGGTAGTACCAGCCGGAGTTCTCGTCAGCCGGTTGAATCTGAATCATCTCTGCCGAGCCTCTAAGCTCGAACTGGTAGGCGTACGCGTCGCCGAAATCAGCGGTGATTTCATAGACGGTGCTGTTGCGGTCAGACGCAACTGCCTTGACTTGGCAGATGTCATTCACATCCATGGGACGAAGCTTCGGAATACTCCAGTTGCCAGAGACATCACCCAGCACCACCGCCTGGAAATCCTGGTTCGTGTACGAATGGGTCAATGGATCGTACTCATAACACTCAATCGGCGGTAGGCAATTAGAGCCACCATATCCATCGCAGCACTCTTCAAGGAAGAATATCCAGTTGGTGTTGTCAGATCTCTTCTTGGGGAAGTACTGGAACTCTCCGACCAGATACTTCAGGATAAGCGAGGCGTCGTAGCCGGAAACATCGTTGTTACCCGAAACATCGGCGGCCACCATTTGACAGCAGTTGAAATAGACCTGGTTCACCAGGTAGCGCAATATCAGCGATGCGTCAAAGGCACTGATGGCATCCATGTATTCGTTGTCTTTCCAGGCGCAGAGTGTGTAATCATAGTTGTCGGTGATATCAGTCATGATGTACGAGCCACGGCAGTCGAAGTCGCAGTCGTTCTCGCAGCGGGTCAAGACGGTCTCCGGCGGAATGTCCGGCGGATCGACAACACCCGGATCAGGAACGTTAGTCAGAATCACTTTGGCGTCACACACCGGCAGGCCATTGGAGCAGTAATTAACCCAGCCACTGAGGAACTGGAACTGGCAGACCAAAAACTCACCGATTGACCTGGCATCAGTCAGACCACCAGTATAGTCTTGATTATGCCAGTAGATATACATCGGATCGACTTCGTTGTACGTGAAGTCCTTGACTCTCAAGCCGGTCCACTGCCCGGCGCTTCCGGTGATGAGGAAACCAACGTAAAGCAACTCTGTGGGGTCGGTTATGCAGGTCAGCCCGTGGCAGTTGGCGCTGGCTCCGGCAATCGTGATGGTACCACTGTTATTGTTGATCTCGAAATAGAGTTCAGGGAAGTGCCAGTCATCAAGCAGCTTTGCGGAAGTAACCGTCACTGCCTGCATAATGTGAGGATTGAACGTCATTGTCAGTTCGAAGGAGCATAGTTCTTCATCGGGGCTAGTATACCATGTGCAGGACTTCGACTGGGTGCAAGGGTATATACGTGGGTAGCACACCCAATCATCATGATAATAGGGTTTGCCCTCGGGCACAAAGTATTCCGCACCACAGTCATTGTAGATGCTCCAGCTAGTCCATTCTATACTAACCGGAAGGTTGATAAAGTTACCCGAGTACCAACAGGTGTCGGGCGTCGAGACGCGGACACCTTCCATCGTCGCGTTTGCATCGGCAGCAAAGAACACGACGGCGGACATCATGGTAAATAGAAGGGTTTTCTTTAGAAAGGAACGCATAGATGTTCCCTCCATAGTTTTGGGGTTTTTCCCTGGTTACCACATTACCAAGATACGCCTCAAGGCAGCCCCTGTAAACTACAGGTTTGCCTTAGACGTAGTAGTTTTTATGCCATCTACCACCTCCTCCTAAATGGCACAGCAAGCAACAGCCTATGTTATGCCACGCTCGCGAAACGCGACACACCACGTTCTGTTTACACACCGAACCAGCGTCTTACCAGTTCACTTCTCATTACTACCCTGCGAGGTTTTTGGAGTTTTTTCAGGCGCCTTACTCCGTAACCAACCGCAGTAAAAAACGAGGTACTTCCTGATGCCCTTGCGTTCTCGGCACCTTATATTACAATTATATATGCAAATCAACTCACCTTGTCAATAGATTTTTGCGAATAATTGAAAGTAATACATTAAACAAGGCAACATTCATGTTAATATACATTATTCCCACATCTATCGCATATCAAACTGCCTTAAACTCGCATGGCTCTTCTAGCAGCTCAAAGCTGGCTCGCACACGGAGGAAAAAATCAATCGCTTCGCCGTGGTAGAAATCCGGGCAAGTCCATGGCAGGCGTGCGAACCTGCCCTTAGCATAGATGAGGACAATTTCCGCATATACGCCGTCTTTTAGATAGATGCGATGGTTGTATTCGCGATGCGATGTCATCACAAGATTGTCAGGGGTCATGATGCCGGGGTCGATATTGACTGTCCGGAAAAAATAGTCGCCTGTCTGATCGGCAAACATTGGTTCGATATTGTGACAGATCCGTTTGACATCAACCAGCGAGTCTCGGGAGACGAGCCGCTCGAAGCAAAAGAAACGGCGCACCAGGTTATCGCCCATCTCCTCCTTGTAGAACTCAGCCCTGGTACATGGAAATTCAGTCGTTTCAAGTTGCACTCGCCCGAATCGCCGCTCCAGGACCGGGAGTGCATCAGCCAGCGCATCTAACGAAGAGTATATGACGGAAACAATCAACCGCCCGGGCGTAGGTTTTTGGATACGTGCCATGCTGGATTTGTGGCGTCTGAAGCGGGAAAATGCAACAAAAAAACGAAAAAAGGAGCAAAAAACCTGTCCTGGCGGGCATTCCCACCTTGGGCCTCTTTGGGAAAGAGGCCGGAGTCCTGGCAATACTGATGCTCTTCTGGGAAGCAATTAGTACAAGAAAGAGCCGGCGAAGGGACTCGAACCCCCGACAGGCTGATTACAAATCAGCTACTCTACCAACTGAGTTACGCCGGCTTTTTGCAGTTATAGAAAAGAAGCACATTCGAGATTTGTGTCAAGCCCTATTCAAAAAGTAGGTCAGGGCCCTTATGGTCCTGATGCTTTCCTAACCCTCACAGCTTCCGTTTCCATTTTACTCCTTGGGGGGTGTCTTCGAGAATGATTCCCCGTGCCAGAAGCTCATCGCGTATCTTGTCGGCTTGCACGTAGTCCTTGTTCTTTCTTGCCTCAGTTCTTTTTTGTATCAACCCCTCGATTTCGGCATCTATCTCCTGCTGCTGATAGGTGAAGTTCAGCACAGTGTCGAAGCTGCGGATTGTCTCAAGGGCCCTATCCCTCTCTTCGGCGGACAGCTTGTTGTCAGCCTTAAGGCGGTTGATGTCGCGGATAAAGTCAAAAATCACCCCCAGCGCCGCCGAGACGTTCAGATCGTCATCGAGAGCTTCCTCAAAGGCGCTGCGAGCGCTTTTGATGACATCACCGGCCGTGCCGTCGGAGTCCCCACCCGCATATTCCGCCAAGTTGGAGATAAAATCATTGTAGCGTTCCAGAGCGTTGGCCGCCGACTCCAGCCCCTGGAAGGTAAAGTTAAGCTGCTGACGGTAGTGCGTGGCAATCAACAGGTAACGGACGGCTACACCTGAATACCCCTTGTCGAGAAGATCATGCAGAGTGTAGTAGTTGCCCAGCGACTTGCCCATCCTGCGACCCTCGACAATCAAATGCTCGCTGTGCAGCCAGTAGTTGACGAACTTTTCGCCGGTCGCCCCTTCCGACTGCGCGATCTCATTCTCGTGGTGGGGGAAAATGTTATCTACGCCGCCGGTGTGAATGTCGAAGTGGTTTCCGAGATATTTCATCGACATTGCCGAGCACTCGATATGCCAGCCAGGTCGGCCCTTGCCGAGTTCCGTTTCCCAGGAGACTTCCCCATCTTCCGGATCCCATGCCTTCCAGAGAGCAAAATCAGATACGGAATCCTTCTCGTACTCATCGGTTGCTATCCGGGCACCGGGCTTCAGCCCTTCCATGTCGAGGTTGGCTAGTTTTCCATAGGCGGGAAACGTAGATATCTTGTAGTAATAGTTGCCGTCTATTTCGTAGGCGGCGCCTTTGTCAAGGAGCTTTTTGATTATCCCTACCATTTCCAGGATATGCTCCGTAGCCCGCGGGTATACTTCCGCTCTCTCCATGCCAAGGCTGTCGAGGTCATCAAAGAAGGCCTTTATATATCGAGCAGTGTAATCGTGCAGCGGCACTCCTTCCGCCTGAGAACCGCGTATCGTCTTGTCGTCGATGTCAGTCATGTTCATTACCTGGACGACCTCGTATCCTTTGTATTGCAGATACCTTCGTAAGAGGTCTTCGAACATGTACGTGCGAAAGTTGCCGATATGGGCGTAGTCGTACACGGTCGGGCCACAGGTGTACACTCCCACCTTTCCAGCCCTTATCGGACGGAAATCTTCTTTCTGACGGGTATAGGTATTTCGGAACCTGAGCGCCATGACTTTCTATCCCTCTGTAAGCGAGTCGACGGTCTTCTTATCAAGTTTCTTAATTACCTCGCCAATCAGCCTGGCAGTATTATCATAATCGGTTCGGTTCAGGATTCCATTATGGCTGTGAATATAGCGGACTGGCGGGCCGATTACGACCGACGGGACCCCGATACGGCTCATGTGGATACGGGCGCCGTCCGTCGCGCCGCGTTCCATATAGGTCAAGTGGTAAGGAATCTTCTTCTCCTCAGCGGCATCCACGACCAGGTCCCGAAGTTTTACGTTGGGGATCATCATCGCGTCATAGATGAGGATCGCCGGCCCACCCCCAAGCTTCTCACTTTTTTTAGCTCCCTCGGGCGGGATGTCCTGCCCGATTCCCACATCGACAACGATACAGACATCCGGATCGGCCATATGTGCCAGCGTTTGGGCGCCACGCAGCCCCACCTCTTCCTGGACACTGGCAGAGGCAAGAAGTGTATTGGGATGCCGTGCCTTCTGAAACTTCCGGGTGAGTTCGAGAACGATGGCGCAGGAAACCCGGTTGTCGAATGCTTTGGACATGTACATCTTGCGATTACCCATGATGGTGAATTGACTGTCGGGTACAATGGGATCGCCCAGCCGTATACCCAGCTTCTTCTTGATGTCGAATTTCTGCTGCGTGCCAACGTCGATAAACATATCCTTTATTTGAAGGACCTTTTTTCGTTCCTCTTCCAGTAGTAAGTGTGGTGGCTGAGATCCGACTACGCCTGGCACCGACCCTTTAGTAGTGATGACTCGCATGCGCTGGCCAAGGGCGACATGTCCCCACCACCCGCCAAGCGGAAGAAACTTGATGTATCCGTCGGGCGTGATCTCCTTGACCATGAATCCAACCTCATCCATATGCCCCACAACCATGACGCGCGGTCTGTCGCTGGTTCCCTTTTTTCGCCCCAGGATGGAGCCCATCTTGTCGTACTGGATTTCATCTACTTTTCCTTCGAGCTCGCGAGCCATGATCCGGCGCACTTCCTGCTCGTAACCCGACACACCATTAGCCTCGGTGATTTCTTTCAGCAAAAGTTCTACTCTGTCCATAAGTTCTCCAGTCCTAAGGGTCAAAAACCCAAGCGGTCTTGATATGTTTTGTACACTTCGCTCATTACCGTGCGGTCGATTATTGGTCCGCAGGAAAAGCAAGTATACAAAAAACATCACTGCCAGTCCACTCAATTGTGGCAGTGAATAGAGCTCTGCAGGCCAGTAGGTCGGGTTCCAAGTCTGCCTTGGGTAGACGAGAAACCTGACACTCTCTGCTTAAGCCATTCATGCGCCGTCACGAATCCTTTCGTGACGGCTCCACTAATGAGGTCAGGAAAGGATTCCTGACCGCGCAGGAAATGCGTCAACAACGATGGATCGAGGCGGATGGGGAAAGGCTGCCTCGCGTGAACGTGGTAGCCTCTGGATATCTGTCGCACACGAGCTATATAACACTTGCATTATTCCCTTGACAATCATCGCTAATAAATACAACTTGTTGCATACAACGTTGCGGTGTCCGACAGATGTCGGAGTAAAAGGGAAGACGGTGTGAGTCCGTCGCAGCCCCGCTACTGTGTCGGCTACTCCGCGAGCATGAACAAACGGGGCAGATGTGGACATCTGCCGCCCACGGATGTTCTTGAGCCACCTGTCATTTATGATTGATGGGGAAGGCGCTCGCCGGAGGTTCGAAGCTGAAGCCAGGAAACCTGCCGCAGCCAAATCTCATGCTATTGCCGTCAGCGCGGGCTGACCGGTAGCGGGCTGGCTTCGCCTGTGGCAACGCGTGGAGGGCGCCGTGAGGCGAGTTTTTTTGTGCTTCTTTGTTGAGTCTGTCCCCAGCGCGGCGGGAGCTTGGAGCAGCCATATTGGCGGGAGTCGGAGACTCCTGTCCTACATCAACTATGTCACAAGCGTGGGGCTTTTGACCTACTTTCTTTTCATCCTGAACGTACAGGTTTCCGCTCAATCAGTTACTAAATTAAAAGGATGCGTTTACAACGCCGATGACGGGAGCCCTGTTGTCCAGGCGAAAATTGAGCTGCAAGAGACAGACTATCAGACAATAACAGACAACTTCGGCAGGTTTTGTTTCGATAATATTCCTCCCGCCACATATCATTTGAAAATCACTGCTGTTGGCTACGTTGAGCATCTTGTCGAACAGATTCATCTTGTTGAGGATGTGACTCGCCAGATCGCGGTTCCGTTGGAAAAGAAGACGTATCCGCTTGAGGGGATTACTGTTGTCGGTAAGTATCAGCTGTTGCAAAGCAACAAGGCGACGGTAATTGAGCGCGAGCAGATAAAAGAACTCCATCCTCGCGACGTCTCCGAACTCCTCGAGTCGGTCCCGGGTGTTTTTGTGCAACGAACCGGCGGAGCTACGGGTCAGGCGCAGGTCCGAATCCGGGGAGCTGATCCTAAGCATGTGCTGGTGTTAGTCGACGGTCAGAAAATCAACTCTTCAGGGAGTGGTATCGCCGATCTGAATACGGTCCCCATTGAGATGGTCGAACGGGTTGAAATTCACAAAGGAGGCTCCTCGGCTGAGTTCGGCCCCGATGCGCTCGGTGGAGTAATAAATATCATAACCCACCAACAAGCGATCACGCATAATCTACTCGTTCAGACCGATGTGAGAAGGGGAAAATGGAGGTCCAGCACGTACAATCTATCAGCATCCAACCTCATCAGCGTCGACAATCTGTCAACAAGGTTTACTTACACCTCCCGACAGTCGGACGGTAATTTCGATTTTCGCTATACGGTTCAGCCGCGAAACAAGGTCTACGAAGGGACCCGCATTAACAACTTTACAGATTCATATAACTACTTTGGTTCGGGCATTTACCAGTTTGCCCCTCAATCCAAATTGAAGCTTTCCGGTCAGGTATTCAAGGCGAAAAAAGGCTTGCCGGATCGGGCCTCAAAACAGAATGCTCATGCTTTCATGGAAGACAGGCGGAAGCTCATTACGGCGCGATACGAACTTGAGCATAAGCGAAAAGTTCGCTGGGAGGCGCAGTTGGGGTTTTCCCGATTTGAACAATACTTCTGGGATCTAGCCAACACGTCAGTGGCAAACCGCTTTGAGTCTCGACACACTAACGATATTTTTACACTTCAGCTTGCCAATGTTCTCCGTCCTTGGCAAAACAACGAGGCTCGCTTTGGTTTTCAGTTTTCGCGAGACATCCTCTATCACACCGACTACCTTCGACCGCAGTTGAGCATGGGTAAAACAGTGCGCGACGGCTATGCTGCTTTTGTCATAGGTAAACAACGTGTCGGACTACCCGCCTATGCCTTCTTCGACGATGCCTCAGTGGATTTTGCCCTGCGTTTTGACAAAGCCAAGACCAGCAAGGACTCGACCTCCTGGCAGGACCCGGGCAAATCGCATTCGGTCGAGCAGTGGTCGCCCAAAGTTGGGGCTACATTATCAAAAGGCGAGAAAATCATACTAATTCTTCGTGTCAACTACGGCAAGTCGTTTCACCTGCCTTCGATCAATGCTTTGTTCTGGAAAGGTGATGTACGCTCGCGCGGTAACCCGAATCTGAGGTCGGAAAGAGCCGAGCACTCGGAGGCTGGTGTGGAGCTCACCGGTTCCCTCGGAATCCTGAGCTTCAGCGGGAGCCTGACCTATTTTCACTCCTATGTGAGCGACCTAGTGGTGTGGCAAGCGGGCTATGGTGGGGTGTGGAGTCCGGTGAATCTCGAATCAGCGCTCACCACAGGGCATGAAGAATACGTTACTCTCGCTTTCTTCGACAAGGCGGTAGAAATACAGTATCAAAACACAATTACCACTACCCAAAACAAAGTCGCCGATCACAATTCCTACAACAAGCGGCTTACTTTTACTCCTCATTACATTACCGCCGTGACAACGCGGCTGAAGCATCGCTGGAGGCAGTGCCTTTTTTACGTTTCGTACGCCGTCAGGATGGTGGATAGACGGTACGCCCTTCCAAGCAATACAAAGTGGTATGATGCCTATCGCATCGACGACCTTAGTCTCGGTTTCAAGGCGGATTTTTCAAAGTGGTGGCATTTCGCCTTCGATTTCAGAACATACAATCTGAATGATGAAGATTATATCCTTCTGACCCACTATCCGATGCCCGGTCATGAATGGGACATAGGCGTGCAGCTGTCGTACGGGTTGGAGGAGAAAGGCAGTGATAAGAAACGATAGCTCCTTTGTAAGTGAACCTTTATCAAGTGAAAAACATTTCAACAATCAATGGAGAAAAGGATCAAACCATGTTTCGTGTTATATTAAAAGTATTGTTACTTGTCCTGCTGAACACCGCTGTGGTCTCAGCAGTCGACGAGATTGCGTATGTAATCAACACTGTCGGCGAAACCCTGTCCAAGATAAACCTGACTACAGGAGTTGTCACTAACGACATACTTCCTCTTGGGTCGGATGTCCTTAGCTATCCTAACCAGATTGTGGTGAGAGATACGCTGGCGTATATAATTGCATCCGGAACTGATGAGATTCAAATCATCAATTTGAATACGGAAACTACCGTTGATTTCATCAACACCGGTGCCGATTCCAACCCCTTCTGGATGACCTTTTTGAATGACAGGTATTGTTACGTCACGAATATGATGAACAACAGCGTAGCCAAAGTGGATGTCATTAATAGAACAGTTGTTAGTGAAGATTCCGTTGGTCTCAGCCCGGAGGGAATTATCATTGCTGATTTCAAGGCCTACATTGCTATAACCGCCTTTGACTTTAATGATTACACCTATGGGCAAGGGAAGGTGGTCGTCTATGATACGCAAGGCGATACCGTGCTGTCCGAAGTGAATGTTGGGAAGAATCCGCAGTACCTGGCGAGAGACATGTCCGGACGGATACATGTCATTTGCACCGGCGATTATTGGTCCTCGTTTGGAATGATATATATCATTGATCCCGGCTCTGATACGGTTCTCGACAGCTTCTCGATTGGCGGGTCGCCTGGCCAGTTGACGGTAGCTCCGGACGACATTGCCTATCTTGCAGCCGGCGGCTGGGTCACAGATGGTTACATATATTCATACAATGCTGCTACGGTAGAGGTGTATCATGGTGCCTCCAATCCAATTCTTGTTGATTCGGGTTGTGCAATGGTTGTTGCTTATCAAGACTCAACTATCTACGAGGGCAATTTCAAGGACTATGTGGTGCAAATGGACTCGGCGGGTTTTCCGCTTACAAGCTATGTCGCCGGCGACGGGCCTACCCATCTCGATTTCAACTACCAGCCGGGGGACTTCGATGGCGACTTCAGTGTGAACATTGCTGATATTACGGCCTTGGTCGATTGGATGTTTAGGGGTGGTCCGTTCCCCCTCTATCCGTTCTGGCGGGGTAATATGGATGGCAATTACCAGTATAACATTGCTGACGTTACCTATCTGGTGGTGTACCTTTTTCAGGACGGGCCTGCCCCTCAGGTTGGTCCTACCTGGATCCGCCCGTAGCGGTACAGTTGATAGCGGTTAGGAATCGCAGCAGGCAGTTTCTTATGATGACACGGTTATTCCTGCTGTAGCAGCTTTTTGGGAACTGCGCTCGGTCAAACCTGTTTTGTAAGCTGGGGCAGGTGGGTGGCTCCTTGCGGTATATGTGAAAAATGGCACATTTTTCCATTGACTTTTAAGTGATTCTGTATATAATAAAGAGATTCTATTACCTATAGTAGCCACTCTTAAAACGTTAGTATCTATGGAAGCAGCATGAGCGGATGGCACTTGGAATATTCGATTGATGTCGATCGTGAGACTCGTATTGTCTATGAGAAGATCTTCGGAGTCTGGCGAGTCAGCACGGCTCAGAACTTCGTAAAGGACTATGAGGTTGAGGTAGCCACGCTGATCAAGAAGCCCTGGGTGCGGTTATGTGACTTGACCAACTGGAAAACATCGTATCCGGAAGTCATTGATATTATCGGCGAGCACTTAGTCTGGTGCAAGAAGCATAAGATGGTCTGGTCGGTAAATATCATCAACAACCCGGTGACTTACGGCCAGCTTCAGCGCATGTTTGATAAAGGAGGTACAAGGGAAATATCGAAAACCTTTCGTACCCGCACCGAGGCTGAACATTTTCTGCGTGAGCAAGGTTTCGGGTTACGACCTTCAACTACACCCTGGGGATAGCATAATCCCGCCGTTACACTGACTTGTGCCATGGTACAGAGGCACTGCAACAATTAGGATTTCTGAGTCTTTCTCGGTATACCTCCCTATTTTTTCAGATACCTCCGGAACCATTTCTCTATCCACTCAAGGCGAGCAAGACGCCGGTCGGGTCGTCCGTGGCGTGACAGGCCGTGCGGCTCACCGGGGAAACGGACCATCTCGACTTTTTTCTTCAACACCTTTAGTTTCACGAACATTTGCTCCGCCTGTTCAATATTGCAGCGCAAATCATTCTCGCTGTGAATAATTAACACCGGCGTGCGGACGTTTTTGAAATAGGTTATGGGAGAGCACTTTTCATAGTTTTCGGCGTTTGTCCATGGCCAACCGTCAAACTCACGTCTAAAGCCGAACCCAAAATCTGACGAGCCGACGAAGGATTTTAGATCGACCACCGAGCGCTGCGTCACCGCTGCGGCAAAGCGGTTGGTGTGGCCGATAATCCAGTTGGTCATGTACCCTCCGTACGAGCCGCCGGTAACACCGATCTTCTTTGGATTGACAAACTTCCGCTTTCCCAGGTAATCGGCAGCGGCCATGCAATCCTTGTAATCCAGGTCCCCCCATCCGCCGGCAATCGCCTCGACCCAGGTCTCACCACGCCCGGCGCCGCCACGCGGATTGGTGTAGAAGATGACATATCCCTTTGCGGCCAGATACTGCATTTCGTGCATGAAGGTGTAGGCATACTGCACCTGCGGACCGCCATGGATCTCAAGAATGGCCGCGTACTTTCTGGTCTGTTTGAAATGTGGTGGAAGGAGAAGCCAGCCCTGGACCTCAGTGCCGTCAAATGATTTGAACGTCACGTCACGAGTTTTTCCCAGTTGGACTTCCGTGCGCAGGAACTTATTCAGGTCGGTATGTTTGACTGCCTTTGTTTCTGCTCCATAAGAAGTCGGGCAGGTCATAATGTCGCCAGGGTTGTTGAGTTCGGCATAGATGAGGGCGGCGGTTTTAGTCTTACCGTTTAGTGAGAGTCCTTTGATGTGGCACTTGCCCTTGAAAACACGAGTCGGTTTGCCTCCTGACGAGGGGACATAGTACAGGTTTGTTGCCCCCATATCGGAAGAGAGAAAGTAGATTCTCTTCCCATCTGCTGACCAGAAAAGGAGCGACCCAAAGTGGGCGTCACTGGTATCTGTGATGGATTGGTCGAGCGCCATCCGGTCAAAGCCCACCATCAGGTCTTTAGCCCTGGGCCTGCCGGTGATGCCTACTTTCCAGACATGAAAATTAGTTACCCACCCAATATCATCCGGCTTGTCATGCCCGATATAAACAACTGATTTGCTGTCGGGAGAAAAAGCTGTACCGAAGATTGGTCCCGGTGGCGTAGGGACGCATTTTTCCCTGCCACCGTTGAAGGGAACAAGGAAGAGATCGTCCCTCAGATTATCAAGGTCGGGGTCCTTGGCACGGTTGGACACATAAGCAATCCACTGCCCGTTGGGAGAGACGGAGGCGAAGAGGTTGTCACGCTTGCCTTTCGTGATCCGGCGCAGGTCGCCGCTTTGTATGTCAAGGCTGTAGACCTGAAAGAGGTCTTTAGGCAAATACCCTTCTCCGTCAAGACGGTACCACAGACGCGTGACGTGCCGATAAACCGGCGGCTTTTTTTTCTTTTTCTCATCCTTGATGTAATGCGAGTCGTTATACCGCAGGCAGAATACGAGGTGTTTTCCATCGGGAGTCCACTGGAGGTTCTGTACCGCGCCGTCCAGTTCAATTACCTGCTTCTCTGCTCCTCCAGAAGACGGGATTACGTAAACGCCGAGCTTTTTATCCCGCGTGGAGAGAAAGGCCAACTGCTTTTCATCGGGCGACCAGACCGGCTGACTGTCCTGGTAGGGGCCGTGCGTAAACTGTTGCTCTTGCCGAGAAACGGTGTCGTACACAAACAGGTTGGTATAGTACTTGTTTTCTTTCTTGTCTATGCGCTCGAGGGTGAAGGCGATTCCTTTTTCATCGGGCGAGAGCGCAATTGAGGTCGGAATCCTAAGCTTGAAAAGGTCTTCCGCCGTTATCGAGCACCTCTTGGAAACTTTTCGGGTTGTTTTTGGCATATTTCTTCCATCCTTTAGCTAATAGATCAATTTACAAGGATAAATAAGGTGCCAGCGAGCCGCAAACAAGTGAAAAATCTCTGCGCCAGGCAAGAGTGGTAAGACGACAATTACATCGATTATAACTTACAGTGAAAGTCTGTACTACTTTCACTAGGCTGTCAAACTGGCGACAGCAATCGATGCTCGTGTCGCCAATGTTATCGACAGTGACAGTGCCTGCTTGCCGGTGGTTGAAAAGGTTGTTGCAGCAGCTGAAAAGTTCCACTACAACTGCTGAGGCCAATATCATGTCTGGCTTCATTGTTGACGTGCATTAGTCATTGGCCAACATGCTCTAAAAGAGACTGTCCTATAAGTGGTGTATATGTACAAGCTGCCAGGGACATAATGGGTTGGGTTTGGAAATTTGCTCTGGGTGGGCTTGCATTGTAAGGGCTGTGTTTCTTCCGGCTCTGGCCTGTCCAAAAAATCCTTGTCGAAGGGATTGGGGGCCGTTATCTTAGTATTTTGTAAAGAGGGTGAGTTGTAAGGACTTTTAAAATTTGCCAATTGTAGCCCTGAAGGGAACTTGACGACCGGCTGGAATGTTTAGAAATATATATGGAAGCGGGTTTTGCCGGTCGCCCCGATCTGAGGATAGTCCAGATGGTCGACCGTAAAGCTGAAGACTTTCAAAAACGCAAGAGCTTTGATGCGGAAGCACTTCCGCACATGGAGGCTCTCTATCGCACCGCGCTTCGGATGACTAAAAACGAAAGTGACGCCGAAGACCTGGTGCAGGAAACATATGTTAAGGCGTACCGATTCTGGAGTCGCTTTGAACCAGGGTCAAACTGCCGGGCTTGGCTGTTCAAGATCATGACGAACATCTTCATCAACGAGTACCGGTCGAAGGCACGTTCCCCCATGTCGGTTAATGTTGATGAGCTCGATGACAATTTCCTCTACGGTCAGCTTGCATCCAGGGAAACAGTTACGAATCCCGAGGAACAACTTTTTTCCAAGATTTTCGACGATGATGTTAAAACAGCTATTGAAAATCTACCGGATGATTTCCGATTGGTGGTAATGTTGTCATTTCTTGAGGGATTCTCGTACCAGGAGATTGCTGATATCATGGATCTACAGTTGGGAACGGTCAAGTCCCGGCTCCACCGTGGGAGAAAGCTTCTGCAGAAATCGTTGTTGGATTATGCAGTAAGAAACGGTTACGTCAAAGGCGTCACAAAATGACCTGTCAGGAGGCGCTGGGCCTGTTGTATGAGGTAATTGATAAGGAAGCTTCCGAAGTCGATGCTAAGGAAGTTGAGAAACACCTTGAACACTGCCGGGATTGTTTCGAGGTGTATCGCCTGGAAAACGCCATCCAGGACTTTATCAATGAAAAGCTGAAGCATAGCAATCCTGAGCGTAGCTTGGAGACTCTCAAGTCGAAGGTTCTGGGCAAGCTTGACGAAATCGACGGGCAGGAAACAGAGACGGAGTGTCCCCCTTCCCTGTAGAAGGGCCGTTGCCTTTGATAACAACAAGGTCGCCTCGTTGACAGTCCTATCTGTCGTAAGCGGGCTCGGATGTGATTGTCACCACCACGAACAGACGGCGGCGTTGGTCTTGCTGGCCTTACCCTCGGCGGATTCTACTCCAATCCTATTCAGTTTAATCTTGCATATGAACGGTCAGTGATTGTTCTTGATTCAACATGTCAACGCGTTTTGGTTGCATTGCCTGTCGGGAGTTGTCGACGGCGGGCCATCGGTTGGCAAGATTGTGTAGGGGGTATAGAAAGAGATGAAGTGGGCTCTTCTGGCGTTAATGACATCTATAGTATTAATATACATTCCCACTTGTGTTCTTGCCGGCGACTACCTTGACGGCGCTAAGTCCCAATACTTGCTCAACATCCAGGAGCTGCTCTACAATGATAGGTTCAACGGGGCTGATTCGCTGGCCAGGGTAATGATTGAAGAATACCCTGATGACCCTGCTGGTTATCTCTTCAGGGCTATTACTCTTGTCACCGTTATGTTCGATCGGGAAGAAAACCTGAATCCTGAGCAGTTCAACCGGCTGATTGACACCACGGTGACCAAAGCATTGAGCATACGGGATACGGCGTCAAATTGCACGCGCGCCTGGATGTGCCTATTCCTTGGTCACGCCGAGGCATACCGCTCGCTGTGGGAATCTCGCTACGGCTCGTTGGTGAGTGCTGTCAAGATGGGACGCCGCGCCCGGAAGGAATACGAACGAGGGCTGGCTTGCGATAGCAGTCTCTACGATCTGTACTTCGGCCTCGGCCTGTACAACTATTGGAAGTCGGCTAAGGCGGGTTTCCTTCGGTGGATCGGTTTGATCCACAACGACAAGGATAAAGGAATAACCCAGTTGCATCTGGCGGCCGATTCGTCTTTCATTTCACAAGAGTCAGCTTACAGCGCGCTGATCTGGATCGGTTTGGACAGAGGGCAATATGACTCGGTCATTGCGGGTTGTCGCGAGATGCGGAAGAAATACCCTGATGGCAAAGCTCTTCTCTGGCCGCTGGCCCGCGCCTATTATGAAAAGAAGGATTTTCCCAATGCCGTGAAGACATTCGAGTTGTTGCGCGAGCGGATAGCGTGTGATCCCGGCAACTATTTCAATCTCATAGAATGCGATTATTACTTGTACCGGTGCTCTGAGAAACTGTCGATGAAACGTGAAGCCGATGGAATCGCCGGTAGAATGCAACAGTATTACGGGCAAATCCCTAAAGAAATACGGAAAAAGCAGCGCCTCAAAATCGCCCTTTTGCGGCGGGCTGCAAGGACATAATCGGCTGATTGCCTACTTTCTCGGAACGTAACAGCTACAGAAGCTGTCCAGTTCGCACTTTCTCATCCAGAAGACGGCATCCCTCCATCAGGATCGATTCATTCGGAAGTTTATTATTCGATTCCGGGAGGCTTTCAGCCGGTACTGGTTCGACAGTCCAGGTGCCGTCCGTCCACGTAATACCTTCGTATACTGCCTCTGGGCCGGTTTTGCCTTCAAACTGGGCGAAGATGATATTTCCCTGGTCGAGATATATGACCAGTTTTTCCCCCTCCGAACTGCCCGGGGTGATCGCTATTCGCACCGTCTTGCGGCTGGGCCCCAGGGCCTGCAAAAGATCAATCAGATTCATGTCTGATAGGCGTCCCCTGGAACCGCCAATCTGTTCTCCCTCCGGTGTCTCCTTGACCTCGGCTTGAATGTGCGCCTGGATTTTCACCAGCTTGGCGGTTAGCAGGTCGAAGTTACCATCGAGAGCAACAATATCCTCGATTCCCCGTTCAAGCAGGGAGGTTAGATCCGAAGTTGCTGAACTATCCATTAGAAGGAAGGTGGGCACCTTACGAAAATCGATTCCTCTTTTTTCCAGATCGTGGACGCAGGTTCTGACATCGGATGCCTTTCCCGGTAACATCAGGACAGTCATGTCAGGCAGACTGCGCTGAAATAGGTCGACAAAGGAATCGATGGAATGTTCGACAACTGTCCGAAAGCCTTCGTTCTTGAGGCGCAGGTCGAGGGGATAAAGCAAGTTGTTCTCGCTAGCATAGACCATGACTTGGCTGGCTCTTCCTGCTGTCTGTAGCTGGAGTATTTCTTCCTGCACCATAACAATGAAGGCTTCTACCACCTCGACCAGAAAGAGCTTACCTGTCAGATCGCGGAGTTTCTTCTTTATGCTCTCAAACTTATCAAGAGACAACCGTTCGTCGGTGGGGATGTTGTCGCAGAAGAGGTCGACGATGGTAATGATATTCCCACCAAGAGCCTCTATCGGAAGACGCTTGGTGTATTTTCCCCCGAGGTCAATATACATGCTGCGGAGCATCTCGATTACAACCGGTGAGTAGTTGAGCGACTGCAGCAGCTTGGTTGTGAGCCTGATAGTCGAGCGGTAGTCCTGACTCGCCTCTGTATGGTAGTAAAACTTGGCCAGGTCGTGTACATAGGCAGCGCTGGTAATCATCAGACGCTCTTTGTCCGGCAGACCGATCTTCCGACACAGTTTGTCAACATACTGCCCGACCCTCCCGCTGTGGTTGTCGGGCAGTTTTGATTTCGATGATAAAAGCGACGTGAATAGGTCAAGACTCTTTATCAGCAGGTCTCCTTCGGTGGCAACAGCGTCCTCGTTCAGCACTAAAGCGGAGGCTGATTCGTAGTATCGCACCGCGGTCCGGGGCGATGTTTTACGCAGCCTGTCGATTAGGTCAATGTAGTCGCCGGAGACCGTGTCCTTTATGAAGACGCAGAGGAATCGCTGGTCGCCGATCATATCAATAGCGTCATCAGCCGAGTTGGTCATCGTCACTTGGTAGCCATCCCGCTCAAGAATAGATTGTAGTAACGGGCCGGAATACTCCTCATCTGTAACCAGTAGAACCACCCCGCGCGAGTCGCTAATCTCCTGTTGCTCCTCATCTAGGGCAGGAACCGGTCTTTCTCCGGTATCCGTGGCCTCATCGGGAATCTCCAGCAGGAGGTTGTCGTCAAGGGACACGTTCCGCCCCATATAGTGTTTTGCAATGGCTGTGTTCAGAGCCAGTTCGGCGGCGACGTAGAGTTTGATTTCCTTTCCCTGCACCACGAAATTCAACTCGTCGGCCAGGCTCTGGTCGGTCGGGTCTTCACAGGCGATTTTCACCAGATTCTTTTTTGAGTCGTAATCAAACGGAATAACCTTGCGGGCGACAGCTACTTTCTTCGGGATAAATTTGATAACTGTTTTCGGGATATCAAGCTTAGCCAGCACCACCCCCTCACAGCTAAGCTGCGTCGCCAGCGCTTTAACCAGTCCCGCTTCATCGATGTACCGATGAAATAGAAGCTGAGAGCCAAACTTCCCGCCGTGCGCCTTCTGTCGCATGAGAGCTTCTTTTATCTGGGATTTGGAGATGAGACCTTTCTTGACAAGGATATCATCAAGCCGGTGTTTTCGTGTATTCCGACTCATTACGCTTCTACCAACTCCGGCTCGCTTGGCGACACCTTCTCATAGAACTGCGATGGATCCATGGCTACTCTGACCGCCTCTTCCGCCGTGACGACCCCCGAGTCTACAAGGGCTTTTAGGTGGTTGTCCAGCAGGCGCATTCCCTTCTTGCGGCTGGATTGAATAACGTTCGGTATCTGGTGAGCTTTTGCCTCTCGGATCAGGTTGGCGATGGCGCTGGTGCGAACCATAAGCTCATATGCGACAACCCGGCCGGTACCGTCGGTGCGCTTGAGTAGTTGCTGGGAGATTATACCGACGATAGTGTCGGCCAGCATGATCCTAATTTGCTGCTGTTGCTCAGGAGGAAAGACATCGATGATGCGGTCGATAGTGGCTGTTGCGGTGCAGGTGTGGAGCGTTCCAAGCACAAGCAGACCCACTTCGGCGGCAGTAATGGCAAGGGAAATTGTCTCTGTATCCCGAAGTTCCCCCACAAGGATGATATCCGGATCTTCCCGCAGCGCAGCTCGCAGAGCCGAGGAAAACGATCTGACGTGGAGACCAACCTGACGTTGAGAGATCAATGAGTTCTTGTTGGTATGGACATATTCTATTGGGTCCTCGAGAGTGATTATGTGTCTGGATGAGTTGGAGTTGATATGGTTGACCATCGATGCCAGGGTTGTGGTCTTGCCGGAGTTGGTTGGCCCCGTTACCAACATCAGGCCCGATTTGCTTTCCGCCAGCTTGGCGACGGATTTGGAAAAACCAAGAGCGGTGAGGTCCTGCAACTGGTCGGGGATGAGCCGGATAGCCGTGCCGATGCCACCGTACATCCGGTAGATGTTTATGCGAAACCGGGACAACCCTTTCACTCCGTAGGCGACGTCGAGGTCGCTGTTTTTCTCGAATTGCCTGATCTGCTCGTCGGTCAGGATTTCATAGACAAGCTGTCTGATATTGTCACTGGTAAGCTTCTTGTGCCGCGTTTTCTCCAGCTCGCCGTTGACTCTGACGATGGGAACACTGCCTGCTGCAAGATGCAAGTCAGTCGCGTTGGCCTCTTTGACAATCCGAAGAAGCTGATCGATTTTCGCCATAGTTGTACTGTTTTCTTAGTTGCAGCATATATCTATCTTTCATTGTATCGGTTAAAAGCTGTGACAGTTGATGACAGTAGGGCTATATGGGGCTGTTCATTTTTTGAACGGCTGCTGATATTCGCTGCGGTGCCGGGCGGCTGTGCAGGAATCGTTAAATCAAATCGGCTACCTCCACCTAGATGAGGGTAGCCGAATCTATATAACCAGGACTGGTCTTGCGTTGTTAGCTGTTCCTCTATCTACGGACACGGCACTGGTGGCGGACCTCCCTTGAATAAGTAGTCAACTTCGTAGGTCAAGTCAGCAATATCGACATCACCGTCGCCATTGTCGTCGACCTCCTCCGGGCAAGGAGGAGGCGGGCCTTCCCGGAAGAGCCAGTTAACTTTATAGGTCAGGTCGGCGATATTGATAGTACCATCATGGTTAACATCACCCCGGATCCTGCAGCAACCGCACGACAATGACTGGGGATTGATATGCCCGCAGTACCATTGCGTGGCCGTGTAGACGTTGTCAAAAAAGTCCTTCAGATCCCCGTCATACTGCGAGATAATCACGACAGAGAAAAGGTAGGTGTCGGCTGGTGTCAGTGTGAGACTGCTATCGAAAGTCATCAGAGTATATAGGTCCGAACAGCATGAGTCGGAAAGCTCGTAGCCACTATTACCCATATATGTATACAAAGTCTCCGGAGCAAAACCACTGAATGGATAGACATGGGAGGAGTTATCATGTGTGTAGACGCCATGCGGTTGTGCGGGTTCGTACTGAACGTCGTTGTTGTATCCATCAAGGAAACGAATACCCCCGAAACGTCTGTTGTTATATGGAGCCTGACCGTCTTCCTCGCATCCCTGCTGGAAGATCAGATCCAAATTGGCTTCGAAACCGGAGTAGTTGCGCACGTTTGTATCAGCCGGGATATCCCAGTCGATCGCTTCGCCAATACGTACATCAGTAATTGTTGTGTCGCCGACATAGTCGTCATTGAGATAGACCATAATGCGCTCAATTACGAAGCTGCAGGTGTCCCCACTCGGATCAGCAGGAGCATACCAGACCTTTTCGACAGCGATAAGCGAGTCATGGGTCACGAACTTGCCGGATCTGAAGATCTCACAATCGCCCGAGTCGGTGGTTGGCGTGGGCTCGCCAATGGGCACGAAGCCATTTTGGTCAAGGTAGGAAGTGCTGAATATCGAAAAGTTGACAATAGTGTCGTCGTCCCTTGTATAGCCGACAACGGGTGAGCCGTCATACAGATATATCTCAGCGCTGTCGCCGTAGCTATCGTGATAGTCCATGTTAACCCTGCCGAGGCCTTGGCGGCCGAAGTTGCCAGTGTTGTCTACGGTCAGAGCCAGGCAGGAAGTGCGGATTGTATCCCATTGCACCGGAATAAGATCGTCCGTAACGAAAAAGCTGATTGGGAAGGTATCCGGGAGAGCCGCACAATCCCAGGTGAAGATAAGCCGTCCCACCAGGTTGACGGTAGTGCCCGGGTCGTTCACAAGACCATCCTTGTTCAGAATAAGGGTAATGGTATCGCGGTTGTTGAGCCCGGGAGGAACCGAGCCGCTGAAGCTGCTGAGGTCCAGCCATCCGGAGGGACCGGTACATTCCTGGATAGCCACACTATAGTCGAATTGCTCATTACCGCGATTCTCAATAATAATGAAGGTATCCTTTTCGACCCCGTGCTGTGTCCAGGCGGGGTAGGCAATTTCTCGTGGAATGATGATGGGTCGAGGCTCGCCCTTGGGTCCCACGCATGGTAACCGGAACCACCTCACGTCTGCCTCTGCCCAAAAGCCCTCAGACTCTATTATGGCTCCGGCGCTATGGTCGTTGATATACTGGACATCGAGGTAGAAAGTCCCCGGGTCGGTGCTGCCCTCTGGAACTACTATCGTGGCCTGACTGAAATCGCCTGGGTAGTCTGTACCGAACCTGGTCATTGACGGCCAGTGGTCATTGTCACAAGGGCCGCCGACTCCGCCGACAGAGTCACAGCCGGGTGTGTGGGAGTTGGTCAGGTTACGGGCCTTGTCCCAGGTCAGACCCTGGTCCTCGGAAATACACAGGTACAAGTCGCCATTGGAGGCGCCGGAAGGAAAGCCGGGGTTGCTCTCGTCGGCGCAGTCATCCATCATGATCTCCGGATCGTTGAACTGGACAAACAAGACATAGAGCCTGCCATTGCACTCGGAGATTGTCATCTTGGAGGCGCTCAACTGCCAGGCGCCGCCGTTGCAGGTGGTTTGATCCCATCCGGAATTGTGCACTGTGAGTATGTAGGGCCAGTTCTCAGACCAGTGGAAGATTCGTCCACTGAGCAATCCCGCCTGACCGCCTTGATTAGCATCGGCGGGCCAGAAGCGAGCGCCCCAGACAATGTGCAGGTTGCCGTCAGACGTAATCAAGGCCGACAGGTCGGTGTACGGGCGATATCCCTCTTCGCCGTCAACGTTCTTGGTGACATTTGCACGATGCTGGAAGGTCTGCCCGTAGTCGTACGAAACCTGATAGTAGAGGTCGTTATCCATTTGGGGGAAGTTCCAGCACTCGTACCCGGAACAGGTGTCGCAGTGGCCGGGACACGGCAGATTGGCGGTCCAGACCAGCGCTACCTTACCGTCGCTGGTTGCTGCGATGTCGTGGGCCAGATTATACATTGTATCAATGCAGTAAGGAGGGTAGTCCCAGTAGGCGCCGGGGGTACGGTCTGAACCTACTCGTCGGAAGTACATTATCGTTCGCGGATCGCCAATACCCGGTTCAGTCTCTTGGGCAATAATATGCAGTACGGTATCATTGGGCCCTTCCACGTATCTGAACTTCGGCCACATGGTGCCTGTGCCTCCGGGGTAGCCCTGGCAATACGAACTGACTGAGTCTGGGATACGACTGCTAAAGTCAAAAGTGCAGCAGCCGGGGCAATAATCCCAGTAGAAGTGGCTTTGAGAAGGGTCATACGGTGGACTCAGATTGTTGTGACCGCCTACAACTGCCCGGTTGTTGCCTGTCACGTCGACACCAACATAACCGGCATACTCATCATCAGGCTGTAGGCCGGTTTCACACTGGTAGTTGCCGTCAAGAGCATTCCAGCACTTGTAGTAGTACTCGCTGGATGTAAAGATAGGGTTTGGCAGATACATCCAGGAGAAATGAACCAGCAGAGTGTCAGGGTAACCGTGCAGTCCCCAGGTGATCATGCGGCCCATGGAACCCTTGTGTTGAGAGTCGAACCAGGTATTCCCAATCACAGTCCCGGGAGAAGCGCTCGGGGTAGCCCGGCCTAAGGTATGCCTTGGCTCCACTTTCTCCAAGGTGGGTGCCCTGTTGTGCTCATCGGGGAAAGCATACTGGAGTGACCTGTTGATCAGCGGATTGGTTGTCTGTCTTTCGACAGGAGATTTGGCGGCAAAAGCTGAAAATGTTAGGAAAGAAAACAGCAGTGAGGAGAGAGTCAGTTTCAATAGACGAGTCGACATATTTCCTCCTTTCCGAGACTGACTCGATCTGACTGTCATTGCTGTTATACCACGCTTTAACATAGCTCTATTCTATAGAAAAGTCAACATCTATTAGTTACCGCACGTCGGTCGTCTGTCTTTTTAGCTTGCCTGGGCCATATCCATTTCATATCTACACACCAAGCAGATGGAGCAACTGAACCACATCCTCGAAGCTATCTCCGGGCATGTATGGGGCCTTCCACTCATTACTCTCCTCTTAGGAACGGGCATCTTTCTTACTCTTCGTTTGCTCTTCGTGCAGATTCGCGGCTTTGGTCACGGTGTAGCTATTGCACGCGGCAAGTATGACGATCCTGCGCATAAGGGACAGCTCACTCACTTCCAGGCGTTATCGGCGGCGCTATCGGCGACGATCGGTATCGGTAATATCGGCGGTGTGGCGACCGCGCTGTATTACGGTGGGCCGGGGGCGATCTTCTGGATGTGGATGTCAGCCTTTTTTGGTATGGCGTTGAAGTACACGGAGTGCACATTGGCCATCAAGTATCGTAAGATCGAGCCTGACGGCAATATTCGTGGCGGCCCCATGTACTTTATTGAACTGGGATTACCTAAGGCGCTGCGACCACTGGCTTTCATGTTTGCCCTCTGCACTGCGGTTGCTGCCTTTGGATCGGGCAACATGGTACAGTCAAACACACTTGCCCACGCGCTGGTTGATGCCTTTGATGTCTCGCCTGAGATGGTGGGAATCTGGCGCTGGGTAATCGGCATCGTGCTCTGTACCATGGTGGGGACTGTGATCATTGGCGGGATCAAGCGAATCGGGCACGTAGCGTCGTTCTTGGTGCCTGGAATGTCGGTGATATATATCTGTTCGGCGCTGATTGTAATCTGGATAAACCTCGATCAAGTTATGCCGGCCTTCCAACTGATTTTCGAGCATGCTTTCAACCCTACTGCCGCTACTGGCGGCTTTGCCGGCGCCACTGTCTGGATGACAATCCAATGGGGACTTAGACGGGGTCTCTTCTCCAATGAATCGGGGCAGGGTTCAGCGCCGATGGCACACTCCACAGCCAAGGTCGAGGAACCTGTACGTGAAGGCATGGTGGCTATGCTGGGGCCATTCATTGATACGATTGTAATCTGTACTTTGACGGCGCTGGTAATTATCACCGCCGGCAAGTGGAGCAGCGGTATCAATGGCGCTCCCCTGACGATGGCGGCCTTTAACGATACGCTGCCGATCTACGGACGCTGGATGGTTGTGGTAGCGATACTGTTGTTTTCCTATTCGACGGTCATATCATGGTCGTATTACGGTGAGAAAGGGATTGAGTATATTGCCGGCGCCAGAGCCAAGCTGCCATACAAGTGGGTGTTTATCTTTTTTACGCTTATCGGTGCGCGTCTTGATCTGGTGGCGGTCTGGTCGTTTGCCGACATCGCCAACGGTCTGATGGCAGCGCCCAACCTGGTGGCGCTGGTGGGGCTGTCGGGGGCTGTTGTGCTTATCACAAGGAAGTACCTCCACGAAAAAGCCCAGGGCCTGCACCGGCCGTTCAGGTAAGGGATAATCAACCGGTTTCAAGCCAGAATTCGGCAGGGGAGGACCTTGCGGTACTGACATTCTGTAACCCTCCTGCCGGTCAGATGTCAATGCACAAGATACCTGGCTTGTAGGGCGGGTTAGCGTTTATGTCGGGTTTCTCGCCACATCTGCCGGTGACGTGTTCCGTTTGAAACCCGACAGCATCGCCTTAGTGCTCCGCCTAGTGGGTGAGTTTCAACTCGGTGTAAAGAAAGCCCATCTGGCAGATGGTGTACAATGTAAGGGCGAATGAAAAGAAAACTGATTGAATTCCCGGCTGATTTCTTGTATCCTTCATAAGAAGATGTAGGGTAGAACCCTTGGTGGTTCCACCTGCTAGAACTGCGAATGCCTGAAGGCAAGGAGGTATAAATGTCTATGACCCCAACAGAATATATCTGGATGAATGGGAAATTTGTGAAATGGGATGATGCAAGGATTCACATTTGTTCTCATGTCATTCACTATGGCTCATCGGTTTTTGAAGGGATGCGGGTATACAAGACCCCCAAGGGCCCTGCCGCATTTCGCTTGAGAGATCACTCTGAGCGCTTGCTTAACTCCGCCAAGATTTACCGAATGCAGATTCCTTACACGGCCCAGCAGCTTGATGAAGCGATACTCGACACGATTGGTGCTAACCATTTGGAAGAGTGCTACGTGCGACCGATAGCGTATCGAGGGTATGGATCGCTGGGTGTTGATCCGTCAGACTGCCCCGTGGATGTCGCCATTGCTACCTGGCCATGGGGAAAATATCTCGGTGATGAGGCGCTGGAAAAGGGTGTATCGGTCTGTTTTTCATCATGGAATCGGATTGCACCCAATACAATGCCGGCTATGGCCAAGGCGGGAGCCAACTATATGAACAGTCAACTCATCAAGCTGGAAGCGATAAGCCATGGGTATGTCGAGGGGATTGCTCTTGACGTGTCCGGCAATGTCTCCGAAGGCTCTGGTGAGAACATCTTCCTGGTTCGCAAAGGGGCACTGATTACTCCAACTTTTGCGGCCTCCATTCTCCCCGGTATCACTCGTAATTCCATCATCCGACTGGCGGAGGATATGGGGATCAAGGTCATCGAGCAGAATGTACCCCGCGAGGCATTGTACCTGGCCGATGAGGTTTTCTTCACCGGATCGGCTGCGGAGGTGACACCAATTTCCAGGATTGACAAGATCGTTATTGGCGAAGGCAAGGCTGGCCCGATGACAAAGAAGCTCCAGGCCGCCCTCTTTGGCATTATCAAAGGGAAAGCCGAAGACAAGTACGGCTGGTTGACGCTTGTTCCGGAGTACAACGAGGTTGCGGTCTAAATGAAGATTGCAATCGGCGCCGACCACAAGGGATTTGAGTTCAAACAGAAGGTCAAAGAAATTCTTCTGGGCATGGGACATGAGGTTGTCGATTTCGGCACCCACTCCACCGAATCGGTTGACTATCCGGACTTCGGCCTTAAAGTAGCAAATGCAGTTGCAAAGGGGGAAGTCGCCTGCGGGATTACTGTCTGTTGGACTGGCAATGGGATGAACATTGCTGTCAACAAAATCAAGGGAATCCGGGCAGGGTTAGCTCTAAGCCCCGATATGGCTTACCTTACCCGGTCGCACAACGATGCCAACATAATGACGCTGGCGGCAAAATACACCCCTGAAGACAAGCTGGAGAACATCGTCAAGACATTCTTGGAGACGAAGTTCGAGGGTGGGCGGCACATCGCGAGACTGAAAAAGATATGCGAGGCCGAGGAAAGCGTCACGAACTAATATAGAAACGCCTTTACTTGGCGCCGTCACCGGTAATGCCGGGCTACAGTTCGTGAACGTAAATCCTTTTCCCTTTGTAGTCAATTGTCAATTTGTGCTGATACAGGAAACTTGCCCCTACGATTCCTTCAAAGTTAGCTCCCTTGAGGGAGTTCTTGAAGTGTGACAAATCGGCAACCACTACCGGAACGTTGCTTGACTTGACTTTACCACTGACACTCATAGTGGCTACGGTTTGCCTTTTGTCTTTTATTGGGTCCAGCCCAAGTCTGCGCGCCAACGGCTTGGAGAGGGAAGTGTAGGACGCACAGTAATCCAAGATCATGGGCACAGTCACGCTATCGTCGAGAGTTACATCTACTAAAATCAGATGACGGAGAGTCGAAAAACGGATGGTGCGATAGGCTTTCTCTTTCTTGTTCTTCATGAAGTCCGGCTGCCCCATTTCAAGCTTGAGGGTTCGGGCGGGGTAGTTCACCGTGACGTAGAACCGGCGCAGAATGTCGTGCCCAAGAAGGCCGTTGGGATACCCTAAGTGTTTGTCTTTGATAATCCTGTCCATACTGATGGCGGTGGCTTGCAGATTATAGAGGGTCTCTTTGCCGATGCGCAGAGAGCGGACATCGACAAATGATGCTCCACTGCTCCCGTCTATGCCAACAACCGGGCGCTGGGGAGTGGAGCGCACAAATGTCAACTTGTTCTTCCGAGCGAAGATACTGTCGATATACAATCGGTCTGCGCCAGTGTCGATTCCGAACGTCCCCTTGACGTGGCCGTCAATTGTCACCGGCACTTCGACCAATCCCCGCACCGGATCAAAGGGAATCTCCTCGCTGAAAGCGGTGAAGACGCAGAAGGCAATAATGATTGTAATCTTCCAAATCATATCTCACGCCAATGTAGCATACTCAAATGGGTCAGATGAGGTGAGATTATCTCAAAAGTTGGTTCCGGTTGAATTAGGTCTACACCAAATGAGGTTGCCATTCTCTAACTCTGCGTAGCGGTGGGCTTTATGTCCGCCGCTAATTGGTGGGAGACAAGACAGTTACCTTTTGGGACAGCCTCAGGACATCTGTCGCCCAGGGGAACGTTGTTCGTCAAAGGCGCAGGGTTTTTGACCTCCAAAACCCAGAAGCTGTTGTGAAAACGAGCTGTTACTTGCTCCGATCTTTTATGCGATACATTCTCCTGATAGGAAGGCTATAGCGGCTGTTTCCCTCATCATTGATCTCGAAGGTCAGTGATTGTTCAAATTCCGTCTCGATCGCTTCTTTGTGCACGATCACCACCCCCTCGGCTGTCTCGCCCGCCTTGATTTTTTGGGGCAGTTCAACATCGAAGTATTTCTGGGACCAGTCGATCAGCGTAATCTCATAGTCCTGGTCACTCTTGTTTTGAATGAGGAACTTCGCTTTGCGGCGCGGTCTCTGGGTGAACTGGGAAATGTCCAGGTTGTACGGGCTGAGGTTCAGCGGCATGGCGCTGTCCGGTTCCGGAAGCAGCTCAGCCTTGATCTTCACATATACCTTCTCATCCCCGATGTTGGTTTCAAGGTAGGGTCGTTTGGAGACTACCCCGCGATATGATTTGGTCGAGAAGAAGATCTCAAGGGCGGTGCTGTCACCCGGGGCAATGACGGAATCCTCTATGGGCGCTTTGGTGCACCCGCAGCCGGGGATGACTTTGGTGATCCTGAGAGTATCGTCACCCACTGACTTAACCCAGAAGGTATGTGCCACCTGGGCTTTTTGGCAGACCTTGCCAAAATCGAACAAAGGGTTGGGGATTTTTACTGCAGGTCCGGCCTGTGACAAAGGCACCGACACAAGCAGCAGCAGAGATGAAATAACCAACACGTTTATGAGTTTCATCGTCTGAGTCTTCTTCATCAATATCTTTCCTCCATCAGCATGGTTGGTAAATTAGTATTTTGGGGATGAATTCCAACAATGGGGTAACTCTGCCCATCAAAATCTACGAAATTAGTGTTAATAGCCGTTTCCAGCGAACCTTCTGAAAAAAATGGACGGCGTTATAAACAAACAGCCGGGGAACCGAGAGTGGATCACTAACAGACACTTCCGGCGACGGATGCAAGGAATCATCCCAGGACCAGTGAATAATCATAGCCTCGCCGAGTATCAGGTCCTTGTGCACTACTCCCCAGTAGCGTGAGTCATAAGAATTATCCCGGTTGTCCCCCATCATGAAATAACCATTGCGGGGAACGATATAGGGTCCAAAATTATCGCGGCTGTCGGCACCGCCGGGTCGCCGCGGTTGAATGATCTGTCGGCCATCCGGTAGGGTGTCAATGTACTTCGAATGCTCCTGTTTGGGGAAGCGTTTTCCATTGACATAAAGGACCTTCTCATTCACCTCGACCGTGTCTCCTGGGGTGGCGATGCAGCGTTTTATGTATTTGGTGACACCGTCAACCGGATAAATAAAGATCACCACGTCACCGACCCGGGGTTCCCTTATTGCGGGCAGGCGCCAGCCGACGAGTGGCAGGCGAGAACCGTAGATAAACTTGTTGGCTAGCAGGAAGTCGCCAACCAGGAGGGTATCCTCCATCGACTGTGATGGTATCTTGTATGCTTCAACAATCGAGGTTTTGATCACTAAGGCTAAGAAGACAGCCACTATGATCTGCTTGAAGTTGTCCCAGAGAGCATCGCCAACGGATTGCTTGTGGGGACGATCGGGTTTCTTTTGGGAAGCAGGTTTTGTTTTAGCCATATTATATACAATAAGCAGTTCGAGTTACCGTTATCCCAGAAGGTTGTTGAGAAAGTCGGACTTCTGTCACCGGGAGTGAGGTGCAGCAGTCTCGCTGACAGAATGACACTTCCTGGTTTTTTTCAATAGCCTGCCGGGTTCTTATATTCTCCAACTTATACGTTTCTTTTCGTTGTTGGATGCGCACAATGGTATGCGGAACGTCAAAAGCCACTAAAAAGTCTTAGAATATCGTTATATGTTACAAAAACAATCAGTCCCAAAAGGAGGATCACGCCGATCTGCTGAGCTGTAGCTCGAATCTTCATTGACAATGGTGTTCCACGCAACTGTTCGATAGCCAGGAAAACGAGGTGGCCGCCATCGAGAACAGGAATCGGTAGGATATTGAGGATAGCCAGATTAACCGAAAGCAAAGCCATGAAGAAAAACAGGTTTGCGGCGCCTTTTCTTGCCTCTTTGCCAGACTGCTGAGCGATGAACAGCGGGCCACCAACCATCTTCGGGGAAACTTCGCCCGTGACGTACTTCTTTACGAATTTCACGGTTTCCCACACTATGACGTGAGCTGTGACAAAGCCGCTCTGCATTGATTCCCAGAGACTGAGACTCTCATGTCCGATCACTTTCTGCCCGAGGAAAACCCCGATCAGACCGACCGAGTCTGTGGTGCCATCCGGATTCGATTGCGCTCTCTTTATTGTGGTGATAGTCGTGGTTGTTGTATCACTGGCGTGGATCCACGTCAAATCGAGCGGTTCTTCAACTTTAGCGTGAATCATGATGCTGAGTGAATCCGGTCGAGACACAGGGACGCCGTCGATAGCGATGATCTCGTCTCCTTCTTTCACTCCTGCAGCCGCCGCCGGGCCGCCCGGATCAACCTGCAACACTGCTACCCGGTCAGGATCGAAGATGGGGCGACCGCCGAAATATAGAATGCCGATCAGCAGTACGATTGAGAGCGCATAATTCATGAAGGGGCCGGCAAAAATGACTGCAGCGCGCCGGGACACGCTTTTTGACATGAATTCATCCGGGGCTCCCGTCGCCTTTTCTTGCGGATTTTCGCCCGCCATCTTGACGTACCCGCCCAGCGGTATGACGCCAATGCAGTAGGTAGTATCACCCAGTTTCTTCGCAACAATATTCGGCGGGAATCCGAGGGAGAATTTCTCTACCCTGATACCCACTTTCTTGGCCACTAAGAAATGACCCAGTTCATGGATAAAAATCAAAATACCGAGAACAAATATGAAAGACACGGCTGTCAGTAACATATTGATTAACTTACTATTTCTCCGGCTACTCTACGGGCCTCTGAATCAGCTTTCAGAATATCATCCAATTTCGGGTTGGAAACAACAGCTATCTTGCTGACTGCATGTTCTATGATATCGGTAATTTCTGTAAATCTGACAGATTCCCGCAAGAAAGCGTCGACAGCTACCTCGTTGGCGGCATTGAATACAGCCGGAGCGGTCCCGCCTATCTTGATTACTGAATACGCCAATGGCAGAGCCGGGAATCGATCAACATCAGGTTTTTCAAAGGTCAGGGAACTGAGCTTCTCCAGGTCTAGCCGGCCGAAGTCCGATTCCACCCGATCCGGCCAGAAGAGGGCATAGGTAATGGGGAGTCTCATATCAGGGTTGGAGAGCTGGGCGATTATTGAACTATCGATGAACTCGACCATTGAGTGGACAATCGACTGAGGGTGGATAACGACACTGATCTTGTCGGCCGGTAGTGAGAAAAGAGTGGCCGCCTCGATAATCTCCAACCCCTTATTGACCATGGTGGCAGAGTCAATTGTTATCTTGGGACCCATCTTCCAGGTGGGATGCGCCAGCGCTTGTTGGGGGGTTATATCTGGAAACTGATCGCGGGGATAGGCGCGAAACGGTCCCCCCGAAGCTGTAAGAATGACAGTTCTAACTTCGTTAGCCTTTCCACAGGCCAGCGCCTGCCAGACGGCGGAATGCTCCGAATCAATCGGGAGAATCTTGCCGCCATTCTTTTTCATCAAGGGCGCGAAAAGCGGCCCACCGGTAACCAGTGACTCTTTATTGGCCAGGGCCAGATACTTGCCCTTCTTTACAGCTTCCAGTGAGGCGCGGAGGCCTGCGGCGCCAACTACAGCGTTGACTATCAGGTCTGTCCCCTCAAGTGCCGCCAGATGCGCCATTTCCGTTTCTCCGGCGAGTACCTGGACAGGCTTGTCCTTTAGCCGCTCGGCTAGCAGCTTACTTGCCTCGTGGTCAACCAGGCAAGTGTATTTGGGCCGGAACTGGTGATACTGCTCAATCAGCAGCTCGATATTTGAGTGGGCAGCCAGAGCGACAACCTCGAAACGATCGGGGTGCTGCTTCACCACGTCAAGAGTTAAACGGCCTATCGATCCCGTTGAGCCAAGCAGGACAATTCTTCGTGGATTCATATCACAGTTAAACGAATCAATAGAATTGCTATTCCAGAGAAAAACAGATTACACGAGTTCTTACAGGGAGTGGGGTTGCTCCGGAAAGAGGGCAGGAGTCGCTGACTCCTGCCATTTATAGTTGTGGGTTTTCTCCAAACCTCAATGAATTTCATTGCCCTCGGCATCAGATGGGTAGATTCTGCTCAAGTGGACATCCTCTTTTGGCTTGGAGATTTCGCGTGGATTGTTGGGATTGGGCAAGCATTCCACGGAACCGATTTTGTGTAGGACATCGTACCCCTTGATTAGCTGCCCGAAGATTGTGTACTTGCCGTCAAGAGAAGTGGTCATACGGTTGCTGTCCAGACAAACGAAAAACTGGCAGGAGGCGGAGTTGGGATCCATCGCCCGTGCCATTGACAATGTGCCTTCCTTGTGCGGAAGGTTTGAAAACTCAGCATTAAGTGTGTAGCTAGCCCGGCCAGCGCCTGTGTTCGTCGGGTCGCCACCCTGAATCATGAACCTGTTGATGACACGGAAGAAGATCGTACTGGAATAAAAGCCGTCCCTTGTTCTGGCCTCAAACGAATCGGCGTGGGCCGGGGCAACATCGTGGTACAGTTCGACCGTTATGTTGCCATAGTCGGTAACGAGAGTTGCAAACTTGTTGTTTTCATTTCTGACCGGATAACGAACCATAGCCAGGCTGTCATAGTTATACTGAGGTTGAGAAGCCTGTTCGGTTGTAGCGGCAGGAGTTGACTTCTGTCCTTCGGCCTTTTTTTCTCCCTTAGAGCATCCGCTCTGTCCGAGCAGACAGATAATTGCTGTCACCAAAGCTAATAAACTGATTCTCATTGGCTTAGTCCTTTCAATGTTTACCTTCTCTGACCAAATATATTTGAGTCAATACCGGGTGTCAAGGTTGAAGAAGTTGTCTTAAAAGGCACGCAGGTCCGGCTTAGGGAATCTCAACAACTTATTCGTTGAGTTGAGAGGAATTGAATCATGGTTTGACGGCAGTTTGACAGAGCTGGATCTCTACGGTCCAGCCTTTTTCGTCAGGGGCCTGAACCCTTTAGCCCGCCATAACTTACGCCCGTCAAAACACACACGGGTCTGCAGTACTGGATATCACCAATTTACCTTGGTTGGTAAACCGGTATCCTACCGGCCGATTCACACTATCACAGCACACACAGAAAATGAAGGCGAAAAAGCAGGGAAACCACCGGGAGCCGCTTGCGTATTTAGATAATATGCTTCGTATGCAAGACGACAACGAAGCAGGAATGGAATATGATTTGACAGTCGGTGCTATGGGGTAACGGACCTACTTTGGCATGAAAGTAAATCAAGAACCAGTTGTGTAGGAGGAAAGAAGGATGCACACGACAATGTTGCTCAATGTCATCAGTGAAGAACGCACCCGAATCAGGGTTCTATTGCCCAAAGCGCTCGGTATGGTGCTTCTTCTCGTGCTCATAATGCACCCGGTAACCATATGTGGGCAAAAGGCAGCTTCTGCCAAACCGGAGGATAGAAGCATCGACGCTGTGCTTCAGGCGGAGATTATTGACAGCATCGCATATGCCCTGAATGAGGTTTATGTTTTCCCGGATGTGGCCAGAAAGATGGAGGAGCATATCCGCAAGCAGTACAAGGACAAAGTTTACCAGGGAATTACCAGTTGCCGGGAGTTCGCCGGGAAGCTAACTGAGGACCTGCGAGAAATCAGCAAAGATCGTCATCTTGGCGTTCGCTTTGCATCTGACGAAATGATCAAGAGCTTCTCAAGCGACACACTTACCGATGAGGCTAAGAAACAAGAACAACAAGAACGTCGGAGGGAGAACTTCGGATTCAAGACCGTTAAGCTGCTTCATGGAAATATCGGGTACATCGACCTGCGCGGGTTTTACGACGCGGCCGATGGTGGAATGACAGCGATTGCGGCCATGAATTTCCTGGCCTATGCCGACGCTATCATTTTCGACCTGCGTAAGAATGGCGGCGGATCACCTTCCATGATACAACTGATCACCAGCTATCTCCTTGACGAGCCGACGCACCTCAACAGTTTCTACATCCGCAAAGACGATACCACCGAACAGTTCTGGACCCAGGCCTATGTGCAGGGCCCGAGACTGGTCGATGCTGACGTTTACGTTCTTACCAGCCACTACACCTTCTCAGGAGCCGAGGAATTTACCTACAATTTGAAAAACCTCAAGCGGGGCACAATCATTGGTGAGACCACAGGTGGCGGTGCACACCCTATTGATATGCGGCTTTTCGCCAACCTCAACGTGGGGATGTCGCTGCCGTTCGGTCGGGCTGTCAATCCCATCACCGGCACCAACTGGGAAGGTACTGGCATCTCGCCGGACATCGAGGTGCCGCAGGAACAGGCGCTCGATGTCGCTTACCTGAAAGCATTAAAGAAGTTGATCGACGAAGAGGACGATCCCGATAGAAAACAACGCCTTGCGTGGGTAATCGAAGGCAAGGAAGCAATGTTGAAGCCGTTTGTCCCACTTGAGGGCGTTTTGCAGGACTACGTTGGCGTTTATGGTCCGCGCCGGATTTGGATGGAAGGCGAAGAATTATACTATCAGCGTGGCGAAAATCCTCAGTACCTGTTGATACCTATGGCTGCTGATAAGTTCATGGTGAACGGCCTCGATTATTTCAGGATTGAGTTTGTCCGGGATGAGACTAACAGGGTTGTTAAACTGGTCGGATTATATGACAACGGCCATACCGACAATCATGAACGTGATAGTGATTAGAACTCAATTGGATCGGCGTTGTAGTGTAGTAAGGCAGGGCCCACGCGACCCTGCCTTTTGACTCTATCACAGTTTGATCAGCTCCACCCGCCGGTTGTTGGCCTTACCTTCGGGAGAGTCGTTGGTGTCGATTGGCTTGGATTCACCCCAGCCCTTTGACTCCAGGCGACTGGAGGCGATACCGTAAGTAGATATCAGGTAATTTTTGACCGAATTGGAGCGACTTTGTGAAAGGGTCATGTTGTGCTCATCGGAGCCGTCGCTATCGGTATGTCCTTCAATTGAAAGTCTCAGGTCAGGATCGTCCTCCAGCAATCGTCCGATTTCTTCAAGAGTTTTGTATGACTCCCCCTTTATAACGTAGGAATCCGGGTCGAAGAGAATGCCGTGTGTAACGATCTTGCCTTCTTCATCAAGCTGTTCCCTCATGCTCTTGCCGCCCTCGGCAAAGCGGAAGCCTCGGAACAGCATAGGATTACCTTCCCCCGCCCAGGGATCGGTATAGAGCCTGAAACCGACAGGATGGAAGTTTTCAACCTTCGGCACGTTAGCCACTCGAATGTTATTTACAAAGCACTTTATTGATCTGGTTGTAGCCATGATTCGCATGGTGTGGACACCTTTTGCAAGCCTATGAGGTAGATCTTTACCGGCTTTTGACTTTCCCAATATGAGTAGACTTGTCTGCCCACCGCCTCTGAGAGAGAATTCTCCAATTTTACTACCGCTGGCATCTATCCAGTAAATGAAGAAATAGTGACCGCTTTTATTTGGTCCATTATCATAAACCTCAAGCTCCACAGTGTACTTAGGCGGCAAAGGAGCATCTTGGATTTTTGGGCGGATAGAACCTTCGTCGGTACACATAATCCAGTACTCTTTTCCGAGCCGGACAACTTCGTAAACACCGCGGTCCAGATTCCAGCGATACGGGAACTCGCTCTCCTCATCGTTTTTCATGTCATCGTAGAAGATCACCTTGTCGCCGGGAACGAAATCATACTTGGTGTACAGCTTCATATCTTCAGCAGCCGGTGCCGCAGGCGTTGTAGTTGTGGCTGTTGGTGTACTTGGTGTAGCTGAGGTTGCTGCTGAAGGGGTCGTTTCCTGGCCGTACTGCTGAGTATACTGGCCCTTGCCTTTGTAACGGTAGTACTCCTGGGGTACCTCCTTTGAGACAAGTTCGACGGTCTGGGCCAGGGCTGTTCTGATTGCGTCCTCCATCGGCCCGTCTGAATAGACTCCGAGAGCACCGGCCAGGGCGACGTTATCAACCCAACCACCGCCGGCTATGCCGGTTTTCCAACTGGTTGACTTGGCCTTAATTGACGTAGCTTTCAAAATCCGCCGAGTGCGGATATCGATCAGCTTGATATCCATTCTGATTTCAGCCTTTTTAGTTTTAACCCCGACTTTCCCAAAGGCCTTGCTTGTAATTCCTCCAAGCCCACCGCCGGAACCGCCAGCGTCGGGTTTGAAAGCGGTAACAGCGCCGGTCACCAGAATATCAGCCCCTTCCATCAAACCCTTTTCCGGCCCACGCCCCTCTTCGACATATCCCGACTGGCCCAAGTCGATTTCATCGGCCAATTCAGCCACTTCTTCCTGGCTGGCCAGGACAATGAACTTCTCGTTGTTTGCCAGTGCGGTCGAAAGCATTTCACCAACGGCAGCTGCCATGTCATAGGTGCATTTACCGGTTTTTGACTTGATTTTGCCGACGGCGATACGAGCTTTGTTGCCCTGGTAGGTCAATGTTTCTTCGATGTCGGCGAGGGCTGAACCGCTAAACATAGCGATACTTATCAACCCGCACATGACTACTCTGTACGTTGCTGCCCTGATCCGCATGATTCACCTCCTAACTGGCGTTACACAATTCCTGCTTCTTTTCGAAATCACACTATACACTTCAATATATTAAACAACCTTTCTTGAGACAGTCAACTTTATTCTTGTTAAATCTCCACAGACGTCAACTTTTTCTCTTCCCCAATCACGCTTAGTCGTGTATACTCAGAAATATGATGACAGCCAAACGACCCGACTACATAAGCTGGGAAGAGTATTTTATGGCCATCGCCCAGCTATCGGCCAAGCGCTCGAAGGACCCCTTTAGCCAGGTGGGAGCTTGTATAGTCAATTCCAGAAGGCGCATTATCGGCATTGGTTATAATGGCTTCCCGACCGGCTGCTCCGATGACGAGCTGCCATGGGGAAGGGAGGGGGAGTATCTCGAGACCAAATACCCTTACGTTTGCCATGCCGAAATGAACGCCATTGCCAACGCTTCCAACAAGGCCGAATTGGATGGCGCAACGCTGTATGTGTCCCTTTTCCCCTGCAATGAGTGCGCTAAGTTGATGGTTCAGGTCGGGATCAAGGAGGTTGTCTATCTCTCAGACAAGCATTATGACGAGGATATTTTTGTTGCCGCTCGAAAGATATTTGACATGGCGGGTGTCAAGTATCGACAGCTTATCCCTACCCACACTGAGATAGAGCTCAAGCTGAAATAAGCAAACCTGCAACATGGTGGGCCATGTTAGCCCCCACAGCCCGCCCGCCAAGGGCTGGGTGCGTTACCACTGGCAATACTGCGTCGGGCAGAGTCACCCGAAGCCACCAAAGAGATTTTTTGGGGCCCGCCAAAGCCGTTGAGATTTTGTTTGTTTTAAGTGGTATTGGGATTAAATTGTGGCTTTTCGACTTGCCTGAAGGGAGCAACCGTATCGACAGATGACAGGAGTTAGACCATGACAAAAACCAGGGAAGATGTGCTGAGGCTTATCGACGAAGCCGGGGTTCGCTATATTAGGCTCTGCTTCACGGATATTTTAGGCAAAATCAAGGGGATGTCCATTACCCGTTCTGAAATCGAGCAGGTGCTTGACGAGGGACAGGGCTTTGATGGTTCCTCGGTGGAGGGGTTTGCGCGTATTGAGGAATCCGATCTGATGGCGGTGCCGGACCCACTCACCTTTCGCATAATCCCGTGGGAGATATCCGGGGAGAAGGTGGCCATGATGTTCTGTGACATCACCTACCCGGACGGTAAACCGTATGAGGGCGATCCCCGATGGGTGCTGAAGCGTAACTTGGCCAGACTCCAGGATAAGGGGTGGACTCTTTATGTTGGTCCGGAAATAGAGTACTTCTATTTCGAAAGTGAGGAGGAGCCGAATATACTGGACCAGGACGGTTACTTCGACTACGGTTCGGTCGATATCGGCGCCCAGGTCCGCAAGGCGGCTGTGAATGCCCTTGAGGCAATCGATATTCCCGTCGAGTGCTCTCACCACGAAGCGGCCGCCAGTCAGCACGAAATTGACCTCAAGTATCAAGAGGCGCTGATCATGGCCGATTTTGCGCAGGTCTATCGTTTTATCGTCAAGCAAGTGGCCATGCAGAATGAGATATATGCTACCTTCATGCCCAAGCCGATCTACGGCATCAACGGCAGCGGTATGCACTGTCACGTGTCGCTTTTCAAAGGAGAGCGCAACCTCTTTTTTGATCCTGCGGACGAGTATAATCTCTCTGTAATGGCTCGGCAATTTACGGCTGGTATCCTGACCCACGTCAAGGAAATCACCCTGGTCTTAAATCAGTGGGTCAACTCCTACAAGCGGCTGGTGCCGGGATACGAGGCCCCCATATACATCAGTTGGGGGCGGCGCAACCGCTCAAGCATGGTGCGGGTTCCAATGTACCGTCCGGGTAAGGAGCAGGCTACCCGCATCGAGCTGCGCTCTCCCGATCCAGCCACCAATCCCTACCTTGCCTTTGCCTGCATACTGGCCGCAGGCCTGAAAGGCATTGATAATGCCTACAAGTTGCCTGAGCCAGTTGAGGAAAACATATACAATATGTCTGAGGAGAAAAAAGCCGGCCTGAATGTTGATACTCTGCCTAACTCACTGGAGAATGCTGTCAAGGAACTGGAAGGCTCCGAACTGGCCCGCGAGACCCTCGGAGACCATGTTTTCACCAAACTAATCGAGAATAAGAAAATAGAGTGGGATCAGTACCGCATCCACGTCGGTCAATTTGAGCAGGAAAAATACTTGCCGATGTTGTAAAGGCGCGGGCATGTCAGAGGTACCTGCTGTCTCCCGCCGTTTCACCTATGGAGGTGAGGGTAATCACCTCTCGATTCATGTTGGGGGACAACAATTTACAGTGTGGCGTGACCGAATTGTGACCGTTCTTTGCATGATGATGCCATATTATTCATTTGACAAATGCTACACGACTTTCTGTGTTGGCCCTGACACTTATCGCATTTGTAGGATCCCCTTGTGGTTGTTGTTGCGCCTGTGGCAAACCTGATGCATCGTGTGCTTTGCATACCCTGCACAGCACGAATAAAAGCCATTGTTGGATGGGTCAATTGAACAGTAAAACTTCTAATAACAAGAATAAGCACTCACTTCGGATGCTAGCGCTGGCAGCACTGGGAGTAGTGTTCGGCGACATTGGCACAAGCCCGCTTTATGCAATAAGAGAATGTTTCCACGGTGAATACGGTATTGCTGCTTCTCGAGATAACATTCTAGGCGTCTTGTCTCTAATGTTTTGGACTCTCACGTTTATCGTGTCTCTTAAGTACCTCACGTTCATTCTGCGAGCAGATAACCGCGGTGAGGGTGGCGTTATTGCACTAACGGCTCTGATTAAATCGGGAACTGAAGCGCAAAATAAGAGCCGCCGGCTCCTCATAGGGATAGGCATCTTTGCCGCTTGCCTGTTATATGGTGACGGCATGATTACACCGGCCATCTCTGTGATGAGCGCAACTGAAGGATTACGAATCATCACGCCTGAGTTTCAACCTTTTGTCATCTCAGCTACCTTGTTGATTTTGGCTGGATTATTCCTATTGCAGCACCGCGGTACTGCCAGAGTAGGGATGCTGTTTGGCCCCGTGATCCTTATCTGGTTCTCGGTTCTTGCCATTTTGGGCTTGAGGCAAGTGGTGCATCATCTTGATGTCTTCGAAGCGCTTTTGCCCTGGTATGGCATCAGGTTCCTCATACACTCCGGTATCCATGGCTTTACCGTCCTTGGAGCTGTCTTTTTGGTAGTCACCGGCGCAGAAGCATTGTATGCAGATATGGGACATTTTGGCCGAAAGCCGATCCGTCTTGTCTGGACTTGCCTGGTCCTACCTGCACTACTTCTGAATTACTTCGGGCAAGGAGCTTTGTTGCTTTCATGCCCCGAGGAGGTCCACCACCCCTTCTATGCCACGGTACCGAGTTGGGCGATGATTCCCATGGTGATTCTGGCTACCTTTGCTACGATAATTGCTTCGCAGGCCATCATTACAGGTGTGTTCTCACTCACACGTCAGGCAGTACAGCTTGGTTATCTGCCCCGTATGAGAATCGTTCATACTTCGTCAAAGCACTTCGGCCAAATCTACGTCCCACAGGTGAACTGGTTTATGATGGTGGCGACACTTGGACTCGTGCTTGGCTTTCAGTCGTCCAGCAAGTTGGCTGCTGCCTACGGAGTGGCGGTGACGTCTACAATGCTTATATCAACGATTTTGTTCTACATGGTTGCCCGAGAGAGATGGAAATGGAGCAGACTTAGTGCAGGTGCTCCGGTAGTTGTCTTCCTAATTGTGGACATTTGCTTCTTCTCAGCAAATATCAGCAAGATACTTCATGGAGCTTGGTTCCCATTGGTAATTGGCGGTGTTTTACTCACGGTTATGATGACTTGGAAGCGGGGCAGAGGGATTCTGGCGGCACAATTCCAGGGGCTGTCCATTTCCTTCAAAGACCTTCGAGACAAGCTATCTACCGAGCGCATCTTACGAGTCAATGGGCATGCGGTTTTCATGACCGGGAAATCAGATTCGGTTCCTGTTGCACTGATGCACAATCTAAAACACAACAAGGTAATTCATACTCATGTCGCCTTTCTGCACTTTTTTTCTGTGGAGGTCCCTCGCGTACCTAACAAAGACAAACTGAAAATCGAAAAGCTTTTTTCCGGGTTCTACCAAATTAGCGCCTATTACGGCTTCATGGAGTACCCCAGCGTTCAAAACGCGTTGTCTCTGGCTCGTGGGCAGGGGCTTGACCTTCCTCTCGAGGAGACCAGCTTCTTCCTGGGAAGAGAGAAGTTGGTCTGGGATCACGGCAATGGCATGAGTCGCTGGAGCGCCCATCTCTTCGCTTTCCTCTCACGCAACGCGTATGATGCCTCTTCCTTTTTTGGCATTCCACAGGAGCAGGTCATGGAGGTCGGGGTGCGGCTAAGGATCTGAGTTTGCGTCCGGATGGTGAACCAGCAAGTAGGACAGGATCCGCAGCGGGTTCTGCCAACCAATACAACGGCTCCAAGTCGAAGCGGATAGGGATGTCCGCTTCGCACGGAATAGTCAAACCTGTTTGCACAATTCCTTGCATTGGATATATTATAATGTTAAGCGTTTATAAGATGTGAGTATGGTGACAGAGGTACATACGGAAAATACACGGCCTAAGGCTCCTTTCAAACTGCGTTCCAATCTTACCCCGAAAGGCGATCAGCCGCAGGCCATCAAGGAGCTGTTGGAAGGGCTCAAGACAGGACGGAAACATCAAACGTTGTTGGGCGTTACCGGCTCGGGGAAGACGTTTACTATTGCCAATGTCATTGCTCAGTACAGCTGTCCGGCACTTGTTATTTCGCACAACAAGACTCTTGCCGCCCAGCTTTACGGCGAGTTAAAGGCCTTTTTCCCTGAAAACGCAGTTGAGTTTTTTATCAGCTATTATGACTACTATCAGCCGGAAGCCTATCTTCCGACTACTGATACTTACATTGAGAAAGATACGTCCGTTAACGAGGATATAGACCGTCTGCGCCTGCGGGCTACCGCCTCGTTGCTGGAGCGTGAGGATGTTATTATTGTAGCCTCGGTTTCCTGCATCTACGGTCTGGGTTCGCCCGAGGAGTACAAAAAGCAGTTCTTGCTTCTGCAGGCCGGCGCCCAACTTGACCGGGATGTTGTTATACGTAGGCTGATAGATATTCACTACAACCGGAACGACATTGATTTTTCGCGAGGTAATTTTCGGGTGCGAGGGGATACGATTGAACTGATTCCTGCCTACTATGAAAATGCCTTTCGGATTGAGTTCTTCGGCGATGAGATTGAACGATTGAGAGAGATCGATCCTCTGACGGGGGAGATTCTGAAAGAGCGGGACCGGTTGGCTATCTATCCCGCCAAGCACTTCATTACTTCACAGCCTCAGTTGGGAAAGGCGATTGTCGCTATCGAGCAGGAGCTTGCGGAAAGGCTTGAAGAATTCCAGTCGGAAAACAAACTCCTTGAAGCGCAACGTCTTGAGAGCCGCACTAGGTACGATATTGAAATGCTGAAAGAACTTGGCTACTGCACCGGAATTGAGAACTACTCACGGCACCTGACCGGACGCAAGCCGGGGGAGAGGCCGTTTTGTCTGATTGATTTCTTCCCACCTGATTTTATTACGATTATTGATGAGTCTCACCAGAGCGTTCCCCAGATTCGTGGTATGTTCGCCGGCGACCGTAGTCGCAAAGAGACCCTGGTGGCACATGGCTTTCGGCTTCCCTCGGCGCTGGACAACCGGCCACTCTTCTTTGAAGAGTTCGAAAATCTGATGAACCGAACGATCTATGTCTCAGCGACCCCTGCCGAGTATGAGCTTACCAAGTCGGAAGGAATTATCGTTGATCAGGTTATACGTCCCACCGGACTTCTCGATCCCGTGATTACTGTGAAGCCTCTGTCCACTCAGGTTGACGATCTTCTGCAGCAGGTCAAAAAGCGGCAGGCGAAAGGTGAGCGCACGCTGGTTACTACTTTGACCAAGCGGATGGCGGAGGATTTGACCGGTTACATGGGTAAGATGGCTGTGCGGGTGCGTTACCTTCACAGTGAAATCGGTGCTATCGACCGCACCGGTATCATACGCGACCTGCGGCTGGCGGAATTTGACGTGTTGGTGGGGGTCAACCTTCTCCGTGAGGGACTGGACTTGCCGGAGGTGTCATTGGTGGCGATACTCGATGCAGACAAGGAGGGCTTTTTGCGCTCGGAAAGTTCGCTTATCCAGACCGCCGGTCGGGCAGCTCGAAACAAAAACGGTGAGGTCATTCTTTACGCCGACAAAATCACCAACTCGATGCGGAAAGCCATCGACGAGACTGATCGTCGTCGGGCAAAGCAGCTTGCCTATAACAAGAAGCACAATGTCAACCCGGAGACGATCTACAAGACACGCGAGGAGATTCTTCGCTCTACCCAGTTTGCCGACACCAGGACAGTTGAGGAAAAAACATTTGAGAAACCGAGCAATTTTGTTCGCATGAGCCGTGAGGACCAGTTGGCTTTCATGATGAGGGCCATGAAAAAGGCGGCTGAAAATCTTGACTTTGAAACGGCGGTGCTCATCAGGGATGAGATAACGCGGATGAAGCAGGACATGAAAAAGGGCAAGCGCAAGCGGAGATAGTGCTCATCGACAGGAGATATCGATATGTTGATAAGGAAAAGCCATATTCTTTACCTGTGGTTGGCCGTGGCGGCGGTGACGCTTGCCGTTTGCTGTGGCTGTGAGGAGCGTGACGTCCCGTTGCTTATTGACGAGGAAGAAATCATCAGGTACCTGTCTGTTACTGAAGAAGGGCGTGAGCTTTTCCGCACTGCCGACTTGATTCCCGACGACCCCTATATGCTTCCTTGTGACAGCGCTGTCTACCGAGACTTCGTTGATTCAACTTGGAGGGAATTCGATGTCGCTATTGACAGCACCAGGACATACAATTTCGGAGCGCTTGGGGATCATTACGCAGCAACCACCAGGGTTACCGACCTTTTCTTTGTTACTACTATCAAGGTCTTGGAAACAGAGGTACCGCCAGAGACTACGTGGATCTTTAGCGAGCGCGAAGTGAATCGCTACGGCTATTTCATTAAACTGGGTGAGGACGATAAACCATACCTGGGGTGGAAACTGTGGGGTTTTAACAGCCTCGGGGAATCTGATCCACCCGTTAATCTTTCGGTGACTACGGCCGACGGCGCCCACACTTTAGCTGCAATGCTGGCAAGGTATTCGTATCAGGGGCCGGGGTTTGTATTGTCGTTTATCCGGCTGTCCGATATTAACAACCTTGAGAACGGGGACACATTGATCTTCAATGTTTCACCACGTGGGGGTTATGAACCGGTCTATTACCACCTCACTACGGGTGCGACCGACGCCGGCTTTGTAACGCAGGCGATGGATTCAGTCAACGTTGGATACTGGGTGGATACTATCGTAACGCCGTCGCCAAACCCCAGGTTATGGAATGTCGTTTTTATACAATCATTCATGAAGCCCCCTTCTTTTCAGTACGTCAGAGGCTGGTGTATTCCATATAGAATACCGCAATAAGTACACCTGTATCCATCAGTCTTTTACCGAGGCCTGTTTTTGTTGAATATTTCCCTTTTATCTGGTATACTGGTTTAATAAGAAAACTCACTACCAAACAAGGAGGTATTATGGCCAAAACACGTTTTCAGATGTTGCCGCTGATTATCATCGCGGTACTGGCGCTCGGGATGGTCGGCTGCGGGACGCAGATACCATCGGGGCATCGGGGGGTCTTTTACTACAAGTTCGGTGACGGGACTGAATTCGGCAAGATTTACCAGGAGGGATTCACCTGGCACCTTCCCTGGAACAGCGTGTTCGTCTACAAGGTCCAGCTCCAGGAACACAAGGAAGCCCTGACGGTCCTTTCCTCTGACGGCGCGACGATCCTGTTGGAAGTTTCTATCCTTTACCGACCACTGGCCGCGAAGCTTGATTCCCTGCAGGTTACTATCGGGCGCAACTACTATGGCGTCGCTATTGCTCCCACTATTCGCGAAATCGCTCGCACCGTGGCGGGCCGCTACAAGCCGGAAGAAATCTATTCCACCAAACGCGAACAGATAGCAAGTGAGGTCGTTGAAGCTCTTCGAGGCGCTATGACCGACAAATTCATCATGATCGAAAACGTCCTCATTCGTGACGTACTGATTCCGCCTGAAATATCGAAAGCCATCAATCTCAAGCTGACCATGGACCAGGAAGCCCAGCGCATGCAGTTTACCATCGAGAAGGAAAAACGGGAGGCGGAAAGAAAGCGCATCGAGGCCAAGGGGATTTCCGACTTTCAAAAGATCGTCAGCGCCGGCATCACGTCTTCCCTGCTGAAATGGAAGGGAATTGAAGCAACCCTGGAAATCGCCAAATCCCCTAACACCAAAGTGGTCATTGTCGGCAATGACGCCGGAAGTCTGCCGATTATTCTTGGAGGCGAGAAATAGGCCGCGAAGTGGCCGCAAGGTGGCTTTTGTAATAAGTTGGAATCGCAGGTGGCCCACCGCTTGCGGTGGGTTTACCGGTGACTTTTGTACTGAGTTACATTGTGGTTGGCGGACGTCCTGAGGCTGTCTCATAAGTCGACAGAGTAGCGTAGGGGCGGGGCTCGTCTCCGCCCAGCCCGATGGCTTGTGGCGACACAAGGCCGCCACCTACGCGGGTCCACACCACTTATGGGGCAACCTCTTCTCGTGCGTCAACTCAATTGAGGATGGGGCAGATGTGGACATCTGCCGCCCACAAAATCATGTGTAGCCTCCTGGCATCAACTTTTGTGTTTTTGTTTACGGACACGGTGGGGGGGTATCGCCGCTATTGAATAAGTAGTTAACCAGGTAGGTCAAATCGGCAACGTCGATTGGTCCGCCTTGGCCAGAACTACCGTCAATATTGCCTTCTTCAACGCAGGGGGGAAGATAACCACACTGAAACAGGTAATTGACAAGATAGGTCAAATCAGCCACATCAATTGGTCCACCGATACTAGTGATACCATCTACGTTCCCTCTGTTTTGACAAGGGCCCTCGTAATAACATTCCGTATAACCAGTTGCCCATCTCACCCGATTATCTAGTGTGTCGTCGCCTCTTCCCCCGTATGCCGAGTAGTAGAGACCTAATGTGTGTTCCTGCTCCTTACTATCAATCCATATTCCACAAGACCTGTAGATAAGTTCATTTGCCCAATGGGCACATGTGGAAGCCTTGAGAAGAGGATCAGCCCGAGTTGTAAAACTCTTGCCTGTGTCTGTGCTGATTGCAATGTGCAACCAAGCAGGGCTTCCATGTGCTCCTATTCTCGTTTCTGTAACGAGCGTTAGATAGTTATTTGCGTCATATGGCAAGACTGATAAGTGCCATATATCTCTTGATGAAGGGTCAGAGGGAAGCCAGTTACATGTTTGCACAGTATCCCAAGGGCCCTCCGGATTATCCGCTTCCCACAATGTTACAAAGTTATGCTCATTAACCCATTGTGTGTTACCAGGATTGCAAACAGGCAAATAAATGCCAGTCTCAACTGTCCACATCCTGTATTGCCCGACCGGGTCCAAAACCACAGCTGGAGACAGAAGATCGAAACCTTGGGCAGCTCTGACATTATTTCCATGATGACTAAGGCAATCGGCGCCCGTCACTGGCCCGACAATCGTGTCGGCCTTGCTCGCAGGGGCATAGGCTTCGTTTTTCCCGTGCCAATCTACCCCGTTGGTTGTGTAGACACCAAAAATGAAATTGGTGTCGGAGCAACAGCCAATGGTCTGCGTTTTCCCTCTGAAAAAGAGCCACAGCTCTCCAGTATGGGACATAAACAGCTCACAATCGGACAGGTAAGTAACAGCGAAGTCTTCCCTCGTGAAGATCGGGTTGTGCAGAGTGTCGTCCCCAACTATGACCTCAGTCCAATTTATATTGTCATTACTCACATATATACAGGGATTCTCATATGTTCCTCCCTGACCAAGGTATGTTCCAGCAAACCAATATCGATATCCGAGAAAACCTTCCGGTATAAAAACAACTGACGGATGCATAATTTCCCATTGGTCCAACTGTAAACCACTATTGTTCGTATCCCCTTCATGCCATAGGCACTCTGGTATTCTGATATCGAGCCATGTCGGCGCATGATTTGCTCGGAGCAGCAGGAGATTTGTGTCTTGGGCAACTACTCCATCTGGCGCTTGTATACTCTCTTTCTGGCTTGCAATGTAGGGTTTATTGCCCTTAGTGGTAGTAACTGCGATCCGTTCGCCTGCCAATGCACCTAAACAGAAAGCAATAATCAAGACTATAATCACTAATGTTATTCTCATGAGCTGAAACTGCCAGTTAGCAAGTACGTATTCAGGATAGTATAAATATAACGGGTTTTGTTGCTTTTTCTACTTCAAAAATATCATTTTCTTGGCGTCTGTTTTATTGTCCGCTTTCAGACGGTAAAAGTAAATCCCTGAGGCGACAAATCTTCCCTGGCTGTCCCTGCCATCCCAGTCAATCGTATATGATCCAGCCGGCCTTGATTGGTTGAGTAGCGTGTTCACTTGCTGACCGAGGATGTTGTAAATCTCCAGTGTTACCTGGGCTGGGTTGGATAGGTCAAATGAAATCCTGGTTCCGCTGTTGAACGGGTTGGGATAGTTCTGGTACAGGTACAGGCTTGTAGGGAGAAGCGGCGGGTTGTCGTTTGGTTGGTCCTCAGAGCGGTGTTCCATGATATAATCGATTAGTTCACGAGCGGCTGTCTCATCAATAGCCCACAGGTGGAATGAGAAAGCATACGCCTTGCCGATCGAGTGTTGGTTCATAAGGCCGCATGGCTTTCCATCCAGTTCCGATGTGTTGGGGTACAGAGAGCCGTATCGGTACAGTACTTCAGCTCTCTGATTGGGTCTGAATGCCCCAGTAAGCGGGAGGACGCTGTCAGTTACGAACAATTGCCGAAAGAAAGTCCGCAGGCGGTGGCTGGTGTTGGAATCGAGAGGAAGATATGGCAGTCCCTCGTCAACGGGAATGGCTCTGTTAAAACCGGCTAAACTGTCGACAGCATTATAGACATTGTAATTGTTTTTCCAGGTTTTCAAATAGGTTGACTCTAGGCCGAAGTAGTAAGATTCAAAAGAGCCTGGATCATACAGCACCGTATCATCGTATGACATCAGATGGATCTCTTCGTGGCCCGGAGGCGTGCCAAAATAGGCCAGATCGTGCCCGGAGTCCAAAATCCGAGTTAACAGTTTGTGAACGGGTTCCGTTTTCGGAGTCAGTATTCTCGGCGACGGGAATTCCTCCACAATGACTACCTTGTATCGGGCAAGATCCCGCCAGTCAGTGCAGTACCCGGTGCCACAATTTGATGAGAGTAGGTTGGAATCCCTCCAGTTGTAAATGTCGAATTCATACCCAGTCAGAGTGCGGTTGTAGAAATCGATCATTGAGTCAACGTAGATATAATCATGTGGTGTGAGATTTGCACCGAGAACAACGATGATGTCTTTGGTCGGGTTGGGGCCTTTCTGCGCAACGATAAGCTTAGAATATGGCCCCGGATAACCGAGACGCCCAACCGCCGAGATCCAGTAGATGGCCCCGTCCACTGGGTGTTGATCGGTGTAGATCGCACGATTGGAAGCAGTGGAATCATAAGGTTCAATTTCGTAATACCAGTAGGTCACGCCATTATGTTTCCGTGAGGTTCTCGGAGCGAACGGCACAAGGGAGGAATCATCGGTTATAAATGGACGGTAGCGGCTGTTAGCTACTGTTGTGTCCAGTGTTCTGTAAATCTTGTAGTAGCGTATGCTTGGATCTTCAGAAGGCTTCCAGGTAAGCGTCAAGCTGGAGTCCCCGTCGCGGAAAAAGGCAAACTCATGCGTCCGCTGTACCCGCTCGAGCTGCTCGTAGCCAACAACGATTGGCAGTGAAAGCATACCTTCACCGACCTCTGTTACATGGGCTATCGCTGCAAAGTAGAGCTGGCCCGGTCGCAGCAGGTCGGTTATCTCTCCAGTTGTTTGACCTGCTGGAAAATGATGGGACCAGTTTCCCATGCCAATTGGAGCGACAGGGGGCATCATAACATAGGGACCAATAAAAAAGGAGTCATCGACCGGTTTCAAGTAGACATTATAGCCGGTCACGTTTGGCAGTGCCCATCTGTCCCAGCTCAGCACGGCTGTATCTGCCGACACCCTGACGAGACTCAGGCCTGTCGGTGGTCTCATCGGATCCAGCACAGACTGGGCAAAGCTCACCGCTTCCTCGGCGGTATTCCTGAGGATGTCAAAGTGGAGGTTGTAATAGAAGCCTCGATAATCGTGAGCAGAAAGATTCTTTCCATTAGTAGGGTCTACGTGGACGAAGTCGCCGCCAAACAGGGCGAAAACGGCTCTCATGGAGCTGTCAGGCATGAGGTCAATCGGTCCTACCGAAAGGAGAAAGCGTGTGTCATACCCACCCGAGATATCCAGCGCCAGTGATCGATCGGGATAAAGCCATAGGCTGTCGGTAGAATCGATAGTGGCCGTCATTACCTGGTCGTAGTCCCATTCGTTATGGCTCATGATGTAGTACTTATTGATGTCTCCGCTCGGAACCCCAATGCCACCGGTCTGGAAGTCCCGAAATGGGTCTGCCGGTGTCCCTTTCAAGCGGGGACCAAACTCGTCCCCGTAGAACCACCAGTTGAAGTTCGTATCTCTTACGGGCGGATAAATCATGACCGGCCGAAGGGCGAGACCGTCGATGGGGCTGAGAGAGTCTTGGAAGAAACCACCTTGTGGGTCGCCGTCATTGTCGATAATGTATCCTGTACTGATATCCCGTAACGAGCCTGTCAGATCGTCTGAATAGCACTCGTAAGAATCTGCCTTGTCACTGCAAACGTCACCGTCGATCAGAATCCCCACATAGGCCTTCCTGATCTTGTCAGGGCCAATATTGGTTATGATGAAATCGAGAAGCATGATATTGCGGTAGGGATTAGCATCGAGACTGTATGATTTCTGTATCACCGAGAGGTTCAGGGGGATATGGGGACGATCGAAGAAGTCATCAACTAGGTCGGGAACACCGCTTGTAAAAGTGTCGACAAAATGGGTGCGATAAGTTGTCTCTTCCCCGACATATACAGGGCTAATTCCTCTCCCCACTATGGGATCGTCTGGAGGGTATAACTCCCGACCCCACAAAACCATATAACCGTCCCTGGTATCCAGTGTGTAGGCTGTTGAAACGAGCGTATCATCCCCGACCATCCCACCAATCCAGAGAGCTGCTTCCCAGAGATACTCAATACCGCTGTTGATAGGAAACTCGAAGCCGGGGTTTGTCTGCCCTGTGATGTTGTCCTTGTACTTTCTGCAAAGTCCATAGCTGCCTACCGCTCCGGAGAATTTCGATGTTCGGTGGGTTGCTCCGACCGCCGGCCACCTGCTGATAAAGACAGGCGATGTAATCTGTGAGGCTGCAGAGCTCTCCTGCCTGCTCTTTACATCCGCCGTGAGGGCCCCGTTGAACGGTTGCTTGTGACTATGGCTGAAGGCCGCTGGACTAACCAGCCCTGGTGCCATGGCTACCAGTAATGCAAACAAGCAAAACCTCAAGTGTTTTCCCCTGTCTGCATCCAATGTCTGTTCCTCCTTACCACCGGAATCGGTTCCGGCAAATTGCCTACAAAGCTGGCTCTTGGCTGTCAGCCAGCCGGTAGGAAGTATAAGTAATATAACACATATTTTGACTATCAGCCTTCACAAAATAGACAGCCGGCTGCAGATTCTGTGTAATAAAATCTGTAGCCTCTACGGGCTCAAAGTGTTGGCCTGTTGGCCTGATTCTTGCATTGAGCCAGACACAGGCTATTTTGCCTTGACTTTTGTAGTAGGAAGGCTATATTCGAGTGAGTAGCGTAAATTACCGAGTTACCGCAGCAGCTTACTGCACAATACCTACTAGCACGGTAGAAGGCTTGATAAAAGTAGATTCTGTGTCAAAAAGGGCCGGTATGGCCTTGCTCAACATAAGTAGTATTCGCAATACCAGGATCAAGATCATTTAGTGTGACTTTCGCGCCCAAAGCACGATTTGCACATTCGGAGGAAAGATGAAACGATTAGGGTTCGTTAGTATCTCGGCAATGCTTGTTGTGTTCTTTGCGCTGTCCCCGGTGTTTGCTACCTCGGGAAGCCAAACGGCGCCTATGGGAGATGCGTTGGGAGACAACGGCGATGAGGTATCATGTCCACCACCCCAGGTGCTTAGCTACGACTCTACTATCTACCTCTGTGACCTTGAAGAGGTCTGTTTTGATGTTGTTGGGGTCAACTCCGGTGGCGATTTGTTGGTCATTAGCCAGGTTGAGGGACCCGGTCAGTTTCAGATGCTGACCGACACCTCCGGCCAGACTTGCTTTATGCCTTACGAGGTGGATTCTGCGACTTATCTATTTGCATATACTGTCGAGAGAAGTGGAGACGCAGCTTTGCCTCCTTGCTGTGATCGGGATACAATCCGGATAACGGTTGTTCTGAACCAGCCTCCGGAGATTGCCTGTCCCGGATCGCAAATGTTCTATGCCTGTGAACCTGACACCTTCTGTTTCACTGTCGACGCCACCGATCCCGAGCAGGGACCACTGACGTTTAATGTCCTTTCGGGAAACGCCACTATCGAGGATCGGACGGTCTGTGTGTACAGCGAGGAGTCAGCTGAGTTCGATGTCGTTATTGAAGTCGTTGACTCTTGTGATCTTACCGACACCTGTGTTGTGCTGGTATTCATTGAGGTTAACAATCCGCCGTACGTGAGTATGGCTGATGACTTTTCTGTCTTTATGTGCCAGGCGGAGACGATCTGTTTTCACGCTACCGCCGATGATCTCGACTTTGATATTGCCGATGTCTCGGTAAATTATGGAACCTATGATGCCGCCAGTGACAAGGTCTGCTTTTATGCTGATACGACCGGTGTATACACCTTGATCCTGACGGCTGTTGATACCTGCGGTGCTGCTGACAGCGACACGACCATCGTCTCGGTCACTGTCAACGAAGCGCCGGTGGTCGATTTGGGGGATGATTTTAGTGTTTATCTCTGTGCAGAGACGGAAGTCTGCCTGGATGCCGTTATTACCGACGACAATATCGAAACCGTTTATATGAATTTTGGCAACTATGACCCACAGACCGGTCAGGTTTGCTTCACTGCTGATACTACTGGTAGTTATGTGATCGCGGTTCTGGCAATCGACGATTGTGGCGAGACGGCCAGTGACACCGTAGTTGTGACGGTAGCAATCGGTGAACCCCTGTTTGTCGATTTGGGGGAAGATTTTGACATCGCCCTGTGTGAGCCTACTGAGATCTGTGTGGATGTCGAGACGATTGAAGTATACAAGTCACTTTCGACCAATCTTGGAGTGTACAACGAGGATACCCGCCAGGTCTGTTTTGTCCCTGATACATCGGGCGTCTACACATTGATAGTTGAAGTAACCGACTCATGTGACTTGGTCGCCTCGGACACGGTCGACATCACGGTAAGTCTCAACAGCCCGCCGATAGTAAGCGGAATGACAGACACCGCACTATATCTGTGTTACCCTCAGCAGGTCTGTCTGCCGGTAAATGTGTTTGACCCTGATGGCGATATCGAGAGTATCTCGGTAAACTACAATGGTCAATACGAGGATGGCCTTGTCTGTTTTGTCCCCTATGACAGCGGTCACTACGAGCTCATCGTCACTGCTATGGATAGTTGCGGGCATGTTGCTGCCGATACGGCGATGGTTGTCATAGAGACCGATCAGGGGATTTCGATTGAGTGTCCCAACGACACGACCATTTTCACCTGCCAATTGGTAGATACGTTCTGCTTGCCCATTTTCGGTATACCGGAGAACGCCGAGGTGGAAGTGCTGGGGATTAACACCTGGTACGATGCACGGACGGAGACGATATGTTTCTGGTCTGAGTGTTCAAACACTAATCATATCACGGTTGATGTTTCCACTCCATGCAATACCTATAGTTGTGAGTTTTTTGTTACAATCGCGTGCAATACCGACCCGCTGGTAATCCTGCCGCCGGACACAACGATCGCTTCATGTGAGATGGAAGAGATCTGCCTGCCGGTGGGCGCCAGTGACGCCGAAGGCAATCTGGCGGATGTCATTGTTGAGGGAGCGCTTTATAATCCTATAACGAGCCAGGTTTGCTTCACGCCGGATACGCTGGGGACATATGTCATTCGAGTGACGGCCGTGGACTCCTGTGAGGCATCCGACTGGGATGAGATCGCCGTGAACGTTGTGCTCAACAGCGCTCCATATATCACGTATGTTTTGGAAGATTCTGTTTTTTCTCAGTGTGCCCTCGAGGAGATATGTCTGCCGGTTGACATTGGCGACGTGGATGGCAATCTGACCGATGTGACGACCTCACTCGGTTTTTACGACGCCGAGGCTGACCAGGTCTGCTTTACACCTGACAGTGCCGGGCGTTTCTGCATTGAAATTATCGCTACTGACGCATGCGGTCTGGCGGATACCGCCGAACCATGCATTATCGTGGAGACAGGAGACTATGTGCAGATTGATTGTCCCGTCACGTTTAAGCCTATCGATATTTTCCTCTGCGAACCGGGTGAGGCCTGCTGGCCGCTGAACATAATAGGGGACAGTTTCCAGGTTGAAACAAGTTACGGCACGTGGGCGAACGGCGAGCTCTGTTTCTATGCTGACACCTCCGGTTATTATGGTATCGAGGTAATTGCCGTCGCCGAGTGCAACAGCGACACCTGCTACATCGATTTTGATGTCTGGATATCTGAGGAAGTGGACATCTCCTGCCCAGCTGATACGAGTGTTGTTCTGTGCGAACCCGACACGCTCTGCCGGCAATATACGGTCTTATCCAACGTCGATTCGGTGACGGTTACGGCACCGGCATTTCTCAGCGGGGAGGAGGTTTGTGTGCCTTTGCTGCAACCGGACGACTACGTAATAACTATGACGGCATATGGTGAGTGCGGAACTGCTGCCTGCACATTCACTGTAATAGCGCGGTTCAATAGCCCACCGGTTGTCGACGCCGGTAACGATACGACCTTAGTCCAGTGTGAGCCAAGCGAGATTTGCCTGCCATTTGTCGTATCCGACTTAGACACTAACATTGTTGAAATCGTCAGTTCTATCGGGGTTGTTCAAGGTAATCAGGTCTGCTTTACTCCCGAGGATTTTGGGATTTATGACATTGTTATTACGGCTATCGACGAATGTGGTGCCTCGGGTTCGGATACTGTTGTGGTGACGGTGAACGTGGGCGGCACGGTTGCTATTATTTGTCCCGAGGGGCTTCAGTCAGACACTATTTGCGGGCCGGATACGGTGCGCGTTGTAGCGTTGATTACACCTGAGGATGCTGAAGTCACGGTATTGCCCAATGGATACTACGACCCGGCTACCGGTGAGGTTTGTGTCGGCATTGATACCGGCGGTACATACGATATCACCGTGATAGCTGAGGCCCTGTGTGGAAGTGACACCTGTGAGTTTACGCTGGAAGTAGAGCTCGCTCAGCCGCCGGACGTTACCTGCCCCGCGCTGATCGACACATTGCTCTGTTTGGCTAAGCCGGTTACTCTCTGTTATCCGGTTACCGTGTCCGGCTCCGTTTCGCAGATAGATGTAAGTCCCATTGGGTACTATTCTGATGGATTCGTTTGCTTCCAGGTCGATGAAAACAGCACCTATGAGATAGACGTTATCGCCCAGGGTGTCTGTGGTGCGGATACCTGTCATACCACGGTAGATGTCACACAGGATCAGGCGCCGGCACTGTTCCTACCGGGTTACCAGACGTTCGAGCGTTGTCTTGACGACACCGACCAGGTTTGTGTCGACGGCATCTATGCCACTGATATTGAATCGTCGGTATCGCTCTCCATGACCTGTGGAACAGGCGACTTTACACTCCTCGCCGATGACAGCGGTCTGATTTGTTTCCTTCCTGACAGCTTCGGCGTCTATGAATTCTGTTTTGAGGCTTTCGATAGCTGCAACACCACAACCGGCTCGTTCTTTGTGGAGATAACGGAGAGAGAAAATTGCGATGTGTGTCTGAGGCTTTCAATTGACGGCGGCGAGTGCATTCCTGTCGGCATGGTTCAGGACGTTGACATGCGCATCGAAAGCTGGGATCCGATCGGCGGCTTTGATATCTTGACAAGCTATGATGCCTCGGTGATGACCTTCCGAACGGCGACAATCACCGGAACTCAGATAGATGGCTGGGAGTATTTCACCTTCCGTTTCGGTACCGGCGATTGTGGCGACCATTGCCCCTCCGGGTTGATGCGATTTGTGGGGCTGGCCGATATGAACGATGGCGCTCACCATCCACCGGATTCGACTTTGATGCCGAATGGGGTGTTGATTGCTATGCAATACCAGGTGGCGAATAACCAGAATCTGGGCGGTTTCTTCCTCCCTATAAGCTTTGTCTGGTACAACTGCGGCGACAACGCGTTTTCGAGCCCGTCTGGAGATGACCTATACATTGACCTGAGAATCTACAATGCCGAGACGACGCTGGTTTGGGATGAGGCGGATGATATCACATATCCTGAGTCGGCTCGCACGTATGGTCTGGGAGCGCCGGATACATGCGTGGAGGGCGGTGGCGAGGGCAAACCGGCGCCGATACGGTGTGTCGAATTCATCAACGGTGGCATCTGTGTTATTCCTGCCGAGTCTATCGATATACGTGGGGATATCAACCTGAATGGAATTCAGTATGAAATCGCCGACGCAGTGGTGTTTACCAACTATTTTATTTACGGCTTTTCGGCATTCAAGATAAACGTGGCCGGACAGACTGCCGCCACTGATGTAAACGCTGATGGTTTGACACTCAGCATTGGCGACCTTGTGTACTTGATCAGGATTATTATCGGCGATGCAGACCCAATGCCGAAAACCACGCCGCATTCCGAAAAGCTCACCGTCCGGACCGAACACAACTCCGATGCTATCTTCATCAGCACCGAGGCGGCAAGCACCATTGGAGCAGCCCTGCTTGTCTATGATATAGGCGGCGGTTTGGTTCTTGATGAACCGCGGCTGGTCTCCGATGCCGATGGGATGGATCTGATGTATGGTATGGAAAACAACGAGCTGCGGCTGCTCATCTATAATATCGGGACCAATGTAATTCCCACCGGCAGGAACAATCTTGTCGGGATTCCCTGTCATGGCGACGGTCGACTGAGCCTGATTCGGACTGAAATAGTGGACTACCAGGGCCGACCTTATACAGTTGTGGGCAAGGAGAGCGGTTTGCCGACTCGCTTTGCCTTGAACCAGAATTATCCTAATCCATTCAACCCGATGACAACAATCAGTTTCACACTGCCCCAACCAAACGAGTGGAAACTGGAAATCTTCAACATTACCGGTCGTCTGGTTCGTGAGTTCCATGCGTCGAGCGATGCAGGTGTCGTTACAGTGGAGTGGGACGGCAGGACTGTCAACGGATTGCCGGCTGCTTCCGGCGTGTACCTTTACCGCCTGGAGGCTGCCGACTTCACGGCTACCAAGAAGATGGTTCTTTTAAAATAACTCCCTCTCTTCTCTTTCCTCAGAAGCGCCCGATATAGACTACACCGTCGGGCGCTTTTTTTATTCTCTCCGGTTCGAGTATGGGGCAGATGTGGACATCTGCCGCCCACGAAATAGCAGCGTTACTTATGGTAGTCCGTACCGTGAAGAATTGTAAAGGCGCGGTAGAGCTGTTTCAGCAGAATCAGCCTAACGAGCTGGTGGGAAAAGGTTAGAGAAGATAAAGACAAAACGTGGTCGGCTTTGTTCAGAATGACATCATCAAGTCCGTACGCTCCGCCAATAATAAAGTTCACTGTCCCACCGCTTTTGATCTGAAGCGTCTCAAGCATCTTGGCAAAAGCAGGTGTATCTCTTTGCTCGCCTTTATCAGCTAAGGCAACACATAATCCTTTTTAACATTCCTTCTCCAACAGTCTGGCCTCACGTTTTTTGATCTCAGCAGGTGTCAGCGAGGACGCTTCTTTCAGGGGAAGCGCAATTTTCCACTCGACCTTGGCGAAGCGGGAGAGCAGCTTTTCAAAATGGGCGCAGCCTTCTTCGACCCAACGGTCTTTGTGTTTCCCGATAGCAACTATTCGGATCTTAAGCAAACGAGCCGACCTTGACTATGAGCCGCCGCCTGGGGCCGTCAAATTCGCAGAAGTAGATTCCCTGCCATCGTCCCAGTACAAGCCGCTTGCTTTCAAAGGCGATCAGTTCTGAAGAGCCTATCAATGATGCTTTGACGTGTGCGTCCGAATTGCCTTCGGCGTGGTGGTACCCATCCGCCTGGGGTATCTCTTTTTGCAATTTGTATAACAGGTCCCGCTTCACATCTGGGTCGGCGTTTTCGTTAATAGTAATGGCTGCCGTTGTGTGGGGAACGAAACAGAATGCCAGACCACAGTCATGCTCGTTTTCCGAGACTGCCTGCTGCACCAGAGCGGTGACGTCAATTATTTCCTCGCGGATTTTGGATTCAACAGTGAACTTATGTATCATGCGAACAATGCCTCGGCAAACTGCTTGGGGTCGAAGGGTTGTAGGTCGTCGATTCCTTCCCCCAAGCCAAGGAAGTTGACCGGCACTCCTATTTCCTCAGCGACAGCGATAATTACGCCCCCCTTAGCAGTGCCGTCAAGCTTGGTGACAATGATACCATCGCAGCCAATCGCCTGAGCGAAAATCTGAACCTGGGAGATCGCATTCTGCCCTGTGGAGCCGTCAACGACAAGTCTGCTATAGATAGGGGAGTTGGGCAGCGCCTTGGCGATAACCCTCCTGATCTTTTTCAGTTCTTCCATCAGGTTCGATTTGGTGTGAAGTCGCCCGGCGGTATCGACCAGCAATATGTCCGCCGAGCGTGCGGCGGCAGCTTTGGAAGCGTCAAAAGCAACTGCCGCCGGGTCTGAGCCTTCGGCGGATTTGATGATATCGACGTTGCTGCGTTCGGCCCAGATGGCTATCTGGTCAATTGCGGCTGCGCGAAATGTATCACAAGCTGCGATGACTACTTTCTTGCCTTCAGAGGAAAACCTGGTGGCCAGTTTGCCGATGGTGGTCGTTTTGCCGGTGCCGTTAACGCCCACTATCAACCAGACCACCAGCCTTTTGTCGTTTTCGTTTACAAGCGGCGCTCCTTCTCGCATCAGTATGGAAACGATTTCTTCCTGCAAGAGAGCAATGACCTGTTCTCCTTCGGTTAGGTTTCTCTCTCTTGCCTTCTGCTTGAGGTTCTCGATGAGTCTGGCGGTTGCTTTGACGCCGACGTCGGCTTCGATGAGGATCTGTTCAATTTCTTCCAGAAGTTCGTCATCAATTTTGCGGCGGCTGACCACCTGAACGATTTTGCCGAGAATGTTCTGCTTGGTCCTGGCCAGCGACCGTTTCAGCTTTTCATACGAATCAATCATGAGAGTAAGGTAGGTGTCTTTAACACCTGCCAATTATAGCAGAAGTTGTTGTCGGGTTTCTCATTCCGTCCGGCGGCTGCCGGATTCCATTCGGAACCCGATCTACTGCACCTGTAATTGTTTTTTCTATCATAACTTAAAAACGATATTTCACGGGAATTTAGTCGCTCAGTCCCGATCCTCCGGTTTGCCGCCGTAAGGTATCGTAGGATGTAACCGTTCAACGACTATTCTAGGAAGCTCCTTAGTATCATCTTGTGAAACGACTGGTGCTGTCTCCGCTATCTCAATTGGTTCGCCGGCATCGGTATCGATTCTCACGGCACCTTTTGCTTCATCCCGCTGAACGTCAGCAAACCTGACAGCAACCAGCTTGGAGATACCGGGTTCCTCCATAGTGACACCGTAAAGATTGTCAGCGGCTTCCATGGTAATCTTGTTGTGAGTGATGGAGATGAACTGAGTCCGGTTGGCAAAAGTTCCGATCATTTTGAGAAACCGACGGCAGTTGGCATCGTCGAGGGGGGCATCGATTTCATCGAGGATGCAGAATGGGGACGGCTTGACAAGATAGAGGGAAAAGAGGAGAGAGATAGCCGTCAGCGCCCGCTCACCGCCGGACATCTGATTTATGGACAACAGCTTCTTCCGACCGGGACGAGCGATGATCTCGATGTGCGACTCCAACGGGTCGGCCGGATCCGCCAGAAAAATGTCGGCCTCCCCGCTTGTGAATAACTCAACGAAGAGCTTTTTGAAATTGCTGCGCACTTTTTCAAACGTCTCAGTAAACAGGTTTTTTGCCGTCTGATTGATCTTTGTGATAGTAGTCTGAAGATCGGTTTTGGCATTGGTTAAGTCGGCCAACTGTTCCTTGAGGAAACGCTCACGATCGCTGGCTGTCTGGTATTCTTCGAGGGCAAGAAGATTGACGGCGCCGAATTTCTTCAGCGCTTCTTTCTGTTTCAACAGAAGCTCACGTGCCTGTTCCTCCGTGAGCTTTTCATCCGGACTGACAGCCTCTACTAAAGCAATATCGACCTCGAATTCCTCACGTATCCTGTCGCTGACAGCCTTGATCTCCGACTCAAGGGTATTAAGATGAATTTCCAACTGGTGTATCTGGTCGCTTAACGTATCTCTTTCGCCCCGGATTTCCTTGAGCTGCTTTTCTCGTGCGGAGACTCGCTCCAGTAGTTCTATCTGGACATTTCGTAGACCGTTCTGACGGGCAGCGATCCCGGTGCGCTCCTCGAAAGCGGCTTTCAGCCATCTTTCCAGCTCAGAGATTTTCTGGGTTGAGGTCTCAATCTCCTGCTCGGCCGTGTGAATTTCAATCTGTTTAGCTTCGATTGTCCTGACGATCTCCTGCCGCAACTCTTGGAGGTGGTTGAGCTTGCTCTCGGTTTGCTCAGTTTTACTTTTTGCTTCAACGACCGCTACTTGTAGCTGTGAGACATTTTCAAGCGTGGCTGTGGTGGTGTCCTCAGATTCACTCAACCGGTCGCTTGTCTGTGATATACTGCGAGCAAGGTCCTCTCTTTGGGAGGAAAGCTGGTCGAAGTCCAGACCCAGATTATACTGGCGAGAACGGATTTTCTCGAGCTTGGCGTTGCAACTGAGCCGTTCTTTGCGGAGACGGTCAAGTTCGCTTTCGATAGAACGGCGCTGGTACTCGACCTCGTTGAGTTTACTCTTAATTGACTCAAGTTCCTCAGCCAGAGTCTCCAGCGATTGGGATAGCCGTGAAGACTCTGCACGGGAGGCGGCGATCTCGGCTATGACCCTGCTCTTTTCCTGCTGGATAGAGCTTAGTCGCTCGTGCAACTGTTCCACCATTTTCTGTTGCTCGGCAACTTTTTCCTGGCGGCGAAAGAGAGGAAACCTGTCATCTGAACCGCCCGAGATGATATTCTTGCTGTACACCATCCCATCGGTAGACACCGCCTGGAATCCGAATGGAAGCTGACGAAGAATGTTTCGCGGATTGCATCCTTCCTTGAAGACCGCCGTCCGGGCCAAGACAGCCTCCATCAAGGGTCGAAGGTCAGAATCTGTCGAGATAAAGCTATCCATCCACCCAATAAATTCCGGCACATCCAGTTCTGGACGTTTCACAACCGGGTTAAGCGTCCCGCTGTCCGGCACGAGGATGCCGACCTTGCCTTTCTTTTCCGCTTTCAGGTAGTTTATGATTGCCTCGGCAGCCGAGCGATCCCTACAGATGATAAAACCGGCGATTTCCCCGAGTGCCGCCTCTACTGCTGTTTCCAGTCCTTCCACAGGGACGAACTTCTCTGCTGCGGTACCGATCAGGCCCTCACTAAAGCGTTCACGTACCTCCATGGCCGCAACGACACCAGATTCATAGCCTTCATAGTGGATGATCATGTCCTCAAGCAGACTGCGACGGGCCTGACAGGCCTCAATGGAGGCGGTCAGGTTCGAGATTTCAAGGGAAAGCTCCTCACTTCTTTCCAGCAGTTGCTCGATTTGATTAGAGAGATCGTGGTGCGATTTCTCGTCGGCGATTTTGCGAGCGTTAGTCTCATCCAGAGTTTGCCGGTGAGCAGAGGTCTGTGCGCTTAGTGTTTCCCGCAGCCTGGTCTTTTCGGTGGTTTGATTGTCAATATCACTGCCAAGCTGCTTCAACTCCTCTTCCTGCTCATGGAGGCTTTCCACTTCCGTTCGTCCGGAAGACAGCCTTCCCTCGAGGTCGAGGAGTTTCTCGTTTTCCTGTTCTTTGGCTGTTCGGACGTTAAGCAGTTGTCTGTCGGCTTCTGCTTGCTCCCTTTCGGCCTCGTTTAGACGAGAGGTAAGAGTCTCAGCGTCTTCCTTGAGTTGTTTAATTTCGTTTCCGGTTTCGTCGGACTGCTCTCCCAGAAGCTTTTCCCTGGTCTGAAGAGATTGGATTTCGTTTTGATTGCGCTCAATAAGCGATCTGGCGTTAGAGCGCTTCTCCGTCAGTATTGAGATTTCCTTTTCGCATGAATGAGCTCTTTCCGAAGCCTGGTAGACTTCGTTGCTGACGCTGGTCAGTTCGTGTTCCAGGTCGACCTGCTCTTTGCGGTCTGCCTCCAGTTGGGCGGAGATTCGGCTGAGAACCGACTCTCTGTCAAGCCGCTGATCAGTTAGCGTGCCAAGTTGTCCCTTTAGTTCCTGCTTCTCAGATTCAATCGCTTTTATCCGCCGCGAGCTTAAGTATAGCTCCCAGTTCTTGATATTGTTGGCGACAGCCTGGTAGCGTTCGGCCTTTCGATGTTGGCGTTTGAGCGAGTTGACCTGAGATTTTACCTCAGCGTAAATGTCATTTAGGCGTAGAAAGTCGTTCTCGGTCGCTTCGAGCTTTCGCAGGGCAACTTTCTTGCGCTGTTTATACTTGGTGATGCCGGCTGCTTCCTCGAACAGGAAGCGTCGTTCCTCAGCCCGGTCGGAGATTACAGCATCAATCATCTCTGGTTGAATAACTGAGTAGGAGTGGGTGCCCACGCCGGTGTCGTAGAATAACTCTGTTATATCTTTTAGTCGGCAGGGGACTTTGTTGAGCAGATACTCTGATTCGCCGCTGCGAAACAGGCGCCGGGTAACTTGTACCTCATGGTATTCTGTTGGTAGGATGCCCTGGTCATTAATCAAGGTTATGGTCACTTCGGACATGCCTAGAGGTTTCACGTCACGGGTGCCATTGAAGATCACCTCTTCCATTTTGCTCCCTCGCAAGAGGGTGACTTTCTGCTCTCCCAGCACCCAGCGGATGGCATCGAGGATGTTCGTTTTGCCGCAGCCGTTAGGACCGACGATAGCTGTAATACCATTAGAGAAGTATATACTTGTTTTATTGGTAAAGGATTTGAATCCCAGCAGATCAAGTTGCTTTAGATACACAGTTCCTCCGTTGTTTATCCACTGTGATCAGGGGTTGCTGTTTTAGTCCGGCTGCTCTTGAGCAGACTGAGTGTTTCCAGGAGTGAGCGATATATGTTGCGTTCGTCCCGCAGGTATTTTGTTTTGATTTCGAGGTTATAGAACGGTTCTCCCAAGTGATTCCCGCGTCCAATCCTCACTGCCTTTGGGAAGCCAAGCAGAATGCTTGAGGTAAAATACGACGATTCAAGGTTGAGATCCAGCAGCAGGTCAAACTTGTTTTCCTGAAGCAGTTTGAGGTAGTTCTTCTTGGCCAGACCAGACCATGTCATCTGATCCGAGGTCGGCGTCAGGATGTGAAATCCTTTGCGTGGGAAGATGTCGGCGATCTTGATTCCCGGCATAGACAACAGGGTAATCTCAGCAGGTTTGAATAACTCGGTTAAAGTCGGCAGGAACTGCTTGACAAAGGTGAGCTGGCGGAGGTTTCCCGGCAGGCAGACGAGGATCTGTTTTGGTTTCGTAAGAACCCCGGGAAAGTCGAGAATTTCAGAGTGAACATTCACCTTGCGGCGATTCAGCTTGGCGGTGGCAACCAGGTTTCTAATGCTCATTATCATCGCCTTGGTTTGGTGCAGCGTTGTCATGGCCCGGGTGGCGGATTGTATCCTGCTTGGTACGGTTTCGTGCTGGAGGATGGCTACTTGCGGAATCAGCTGTTATCGGTACTACCGGGGTCGTTACTGTACTATGCGGATCGCTTACTTTTCGCTCACTGCCTGTCTTGGCAGGGCGCGTGGGCCGGTTAAGAAATGACGCCAGATTCGCCTGGTTGATTTTGATTTTAGAGATGCGCCTCGTGTTCGGGTCACGCAGGTTTACGGGCGTGCCATTCAGCTCGACTTCAACCGCTGATGGCACTCCGATCGATACCTGCAAGCGGTATTTGGCTGAAGCCCGGTACACCCTTCCAGGTACGAGATTGTCGTAAATTGCCCTATCACCATCTGCAAAAACCGCCGCCCAGGTCTCCCGAGCTGCCACCAGCTTCAACTTCAGGTCTGAGGACTTTTCATACCGGGGGACATCCCAGTCGTAGTGAGCAAACTCTGTATCTGCTGCCCCTCTCTTCTCTGCCGCAGAGACATCAGAAATATCAACCGAACCGGTGTCTTGCTGTATTTGCCCAGAAGGCTCATGGTTATCACCGCTGAAAAACAACTTATTTATGAGCACAACAATGAGAAAGAGGATGACGACAGCTCCAAACAGCAGGGCGAACTTTCGCAGAAACTTGGTTCCCGGTTCAGGTTTGCTTTCGGGAGGAGCGCCCTCTTTTTCAGGGGCTGTTTTTTCCTCCTCGGAATCATCTTGTTTTCCCTTTTTGGCACCATTCGGAGGTTCCAGTGGCTGTCCAATGTCCTCCTTGATGGCCTCGACGGTACTGGTGTAGTCAATGCCGAGCGCTTCTGCGTAGGACTTGGCGAAAAGGTTAAAGTATAACTCGGAGGGGAGAGCCTTCAGTTCTCCTGCTTCGACGTGCCGGAGATTGCTGCTGCTGACCTTGAGCTTAGTCGACAAATCGTCCAGAACAATGCCTTGTCGTTGGCGTTCCAGCTTCAGCAGCTTCCCGATTTTTACGTGTAGCTCGCTCATGGTACCAATGGCATTAGTTGTCCAGTCCCGCGATTACCTCTTTCGCAAGGTTGTTCAGTAGCGTACATGGCAAGCCGATGACATTATCCAGATTGCCCTTTATTCTGTCAACTAAAAATGCCCCCATTCCCTGAATACCATAGGCTCCGGCCTTGTCCATCGATTCGCCAGTGTCGATGTAGTCGCGTATCTGCCGTGCCGTTACCGAATTGAAATAAACCTCGGTAAGCTCATAGTCGGCGGCAAAAAGCCTTCTGTCACCGGACAGCGCAAGGGCCGTACACACGACATGCATCCGCCCCGCCAGTGTTGTGAGAATCCTGAAGGCATCACTCTTATCGTTCGGTTTTTGAAGAATCTTCCCATCAAGGACGACGATTGTGTCACAACCGATCACAACATGTCCGGCATTGGTTTGTCGAGCTACCCACAGAGCCTTGTCCTGTGCAAGGCGCTTGGCGCATTGGAAAGGGGGTTCGCCCGGATTCTGTCGCTCATCAAGTGAGGGGATAACTTGCTTGAATGGCACACCGAGCTCTTTGAGCAGGGAAACCCGACGCGGGGATCGCGATCCGAGAACCAGCTTCCACTGACTGGCCAATTGTCTGATATGGCTATAGTTCATGTTCAAGAATGATTGTCACCGGACCCCGGTTGGTAAACTTGAGGTCCATTCTCGCTCCGAATATGCCCGTTTGTACAGCCAGACCGGACGCTCTGACCAGCTCCACAAATCTCTTGTAGAGCCGCTCCGCCGCTACAGGTTCCATTGCCTCGGTGAATGATGGTCGCCGCCCTTTTCTGGTGTCGGCGTACAGTGTGAACTGGGAAACGATCATTATTTCCGCCCCGATGTCCAGCGCTGACAGGTTCATTTTCCCACTGTCGTCTTCAAAAATGCGCAGGTTGACAACCTTGTCGGCCAGGAAAGCGCACGATTGTTCGGTGTCTCCCGTTTTGGTCCCTATCAATACGAGCAACCCGGCTTCTGCCTTACTGTGTAACGTATTGTCTATCCAGACCTCGGCACCGGCAGTTCGTTGGACAACTACTCGCATCTTTGTCTTACTTCTCCTTGTGAAAGAATATATGGTTGCCCAGCGGAAAGACAAACGAAAATAAACCCCCCGTCTTGTGGTCAATCGGGTATATGAATTCAAGGGATGGCTTTTCAAAGTAATTGCATCCTTAAAGCTAGTTTGACATATTAAGAGTTGAAAAGCCCAGTGGGGTAGCTGAGCGGAACCTACAAGACTTATATGGAGGGTGAGGTGCTACTGTGAAATCTGTAGCGTGGGTCAGGACACGGAAAGCGCTTATATAATGGAGGGCGTAATGTTAATGAAATCTACAAAACTGACCTTTAATCCGGAGAAATACATATTCTTGCTGGAATTGGCGCTCCAGGTAACATAGGGGGGAAGGTGTGGTTTGATGATATACAAATGTCTGTGGAATCAGACTAATGTCTGCACAAGCAGTTGTTGCGCCTGTAGGTAATTCGTAACTGAGGAAATTGACAGAACAGGGATTCGTTCGTCATTAGATAATAGGTGAAATAAGATGTATGTCTCAGCAAGGATGGAAGTATGAAAGCAAGATCATTTCTCTTGGTTGCCATCTTAGTTATGGCGCTAGGTGGGGCGGCGTTTGGCGAGTCTGAGTTCTTAAAGAAGTTCAAACTGGACTACTCTGCCTTGGACATGGACTTGTTGAATAACATGGGAGAACAGGCCAAGATCAAGGACTTCGTCTACCGTAAGGACGTCGCTACTTTTACGTTTAAAGAAGGTAAGATTCACCTGCTGCGCTATGTCGAAGGTCGACCCACGACGGCCATATTCGTGGGTAAAGGGAATGCGAAAATTGAAATCCCGTCTCACATGGAGAGGCAGGCGCTACAGGGCATCTCAGGAGACAGTGTTGTTGACGAGGACTTTGAAGTAGCCTTTATCCGTATGGCTGACGACTTCGACCTCAGGTTGAAAGAATCGTTTACATTTGAGCCCAAAGAGCTCAAATGGAAAATATTTACAATAGCCAAGCAGGCTCATGGGGAACAGTTCTTCAAACCAATTATTCTTCACACCTTCGATAATTACTTCCAGCTCTTGCGGTCACTCTATGAACGTTCCAGCGACGGATATTTCTGGATTGATTTCAACCGTTATGTTTTTTTCTTCGATCCCAACCGGCCGGAGCAGGTTGCAGTTGACTACGAGCTTGGAGTGAGTGATCTTGTTGCCGCACCGGCGGCGGCCTTCCAGCGCCAAGAGATCGGTATCTATGGTGACCGACAGATGTCCGAGGTCCACTATCCGACCACAATCATTGAAAAAAGCGGCCGTATCAATTTGGGTGGTATAGACGGATTCTCTCTGGATAGCGCCGAAGTAACCGTCACACTGGTATTAAATGCCGACAGCCTGAGGTTTGTTTCGCTGTTTCTCCCGGCAATACTGAAAGAGGACTCTATCTACCTTGATGGTCAACCGGTCGATTACTATCGCCGGAAGGACTTTAAGCATATAGGCATTATCCCGCCGGGGTACCGATACGGTGGGGATACACTCCGGTTCACTCTCTGGTACCACGGAAAAAAATTCGATCGTTTCTTGCCGTATGTTGAAAATCCGCAAGTCTGCACGCATCGTTTTACTTTCACTGTCCCCAGGGGATTCAACTACTACCTGCCTGGAATGAGTGCCGTGAGGCCCGTGGACAATAAGTACGACCGGTTCACTGTCTCTTCATCAAATCAATACAATGACTTCTATTTTCATGTCTACCCTTCCGACATTGACACCATTTCGGTGGTATCGAATGCCGGCATCACTCTCAACTTCTTGAAACAGCGACATATTTCGAAGAGGCTGATTCCATGTTTCGTACCTGATGAAACTTTCCAAAGTTCCATAGCGGATGCGTTTAATTACATGACTGCCCATTTCGGCGGGCCTCAGAACGCTTTCGTGGAGTATATTGTCCCGGAGCGGATGTTTCGTATGCCTGGTCTGATCATGGTGCCCCAGACCGTGTGCGCTATGGAAGGTCCAATGGAGGCCGTAGGCGGATTTGATGTCGTTGCCGGTGTGGCTGTCGCCCGGCAATGGTTTGGAACGCTGTTAAGACCGGTATCCAACCGAGAGGCCTGGATAGCCGATGCTCTGCCGGAGTATCTTGCGCTTTTATTCCTCAACAACAAGCAGGGAGCAACTTACCAGAGTAATCTGATCAACCGCCGCGATTCGATTTATACCGAGGTGGGGCGCAAACGGAACGTCCCATTGGCTATCGGCAGCCGCGCCAGTTTTAGCGCCCGCGTTAACAAGGGCGTCTGGCTACTTCACATGCTCAGGTTCCTGATGTATGATCTTGAGCATGGTACTGAAGGGAACTTCCTGCGTTTCCTGCAGGAATGGACCATTACCTGTAACACGAGACCGTTTACAAACGAGGACTTCGTAGATCTTGCCGAGAAGCATTATGGCCAACCGCTTAACTGGTTTTTCCAGCAGTGGCTCTACGGACGGAATATCCCTGAGTTCAAAGTTGAATATAGAACCGACCGCAAGGGTGACGAGTATTTTATAGATGTCGACATTGAAACGAAAGGTGTGGATACCAGTTTTGTGATGCCGGTTACCATGTGTGTATCATTTGGACAGAACAACTCGAGCTACGCGCGAGAGAAAGTCACTGGCACGAGTACGCATTTTACACTGGGCCCGTTTGCGAGCGAACCTAAGGAGTTTGTCTTCAACGAGTTCTACAGTGTTCTGTCAAAGGACAAGGTGAAGAAAAAGTGAATCCTGCGGACATCAACCGTCCTGTTATAGATAATGAAGCTTTCTGTGCCGGATTCCCTGATGCGATCATCGGACGATGAATATTTGGAAAAGGGTGTGGACAGCAGCGGTGAAGATTGTTGATTTAGCTTTGGAACATGCCACGCTTTAGCTTATCTGAATTGTTGCTCAGGGTTGCGCGACGACTCAAGCCGCTGGGATTGTGCCTGCGTTACTACCTCACCGGGTTGTATTACAGAATCGATGAAGATCACGTTTTCCTGTCAGCGGCGGGATTGGCGTTTTCATTGTTTGTCTGTATTGTTCCGTTCGTTTTGATTGTCTTCTCGGCGCTCGGTATGGTGCTGCAAGCATCCTCGGTTGAACAGGAGATCGCTTCCTATGTCGACAAGTTTATTCCATACGAGCAGTATGCCGCCTTTGTGAAAGGAATCATCTTTTCACGTCTTGATGAGTTCCGTATTTATAAGAACATCGCCGGCTATATAGGAGTATTCGGTCTACTATTTGCCGCGAGCAGTCTGTTTAGCAGTATGAGGACAATCCTGAACAGGGTTTATCGGGTTGGCGTTGGCAAACCTGCTGTTATCGCCAAACTGAGGGACCTTGGAATGATTCTGTTGGTGCTGCTGTTTTTCCTGGTCTCAACTATGTCGTTGCCGTTGTTGGAAATCATGAAAGATGCCGCCTACAAGATTAGGCTTTTGGAGTTCTTCCGACTCACTTCCGTACAAAACATCTCTTTCAGGGTGGTGTCGGTGTCAATCGTATTCATCGTGTTTTATACCCTGTATTACCTTATCCCGTATGACAAGCTGAGTAAAAAAGCAACGGCACTCAGCGCTGTTTTTTCTACAGTGCTGTGGGAATTGGCGAAGCAGGCCTTCGGGTACTACATAACAAATCTCGCTTCGTTGAAACGAGTTTACGGCACCTATGTACTGATCGTCGTTGTGGCCTTCTGGATCTACTATTCATCTATCATCTTTATTCTTGGCGCCGTAGTCGGTCAACTGTATCGGGAGCGTCGAGGGGGGCGGCTTGCAAACAGCTCCAGATAAACACGGCCGCCCACCAAGTTGGAATCGTGGGTCATATACTGTTTGTGGTTAGTGTATGTCCTCGTTCGCTAACTCGTTATCGAGAGGAGGGGGTGCACCACCACGGGCGAGATTCATTCCATTCGGCATTGCTGAGGGGCGCTATGGGTTATCTGGTTGGTTACTCCATGGAACGAATGGCATGGATGAGTTCGCCGGTAGACCTGGCTGACATGAGCTCTTCGCGGAAGGAATCATACCGGAGCATCTCAGCGAGCGCCTTGAATACTCTCAGATAGAGGGTATCGTCATACGGTGGCGCGGCCATAATGAAAAAGAGATGGGTCAGCTCGCCGTCGAGGGCGTCGAAGTCGTACCCGCCGGTTGACCGTGCGAATGCGATCATGAACTCCTTAGCATGTTTGGACCTGATGTGGGGAACTGCGATGCCGTGACCGATGCCGGTACTGGCTTTCTTCTCGCGGTTGATGAAGTCAAGAAGAAGCTTGTTGCAGTTGCCAATACGAGCATTTTCGTCAAGCAGTTTGACGAGCTCGAGCAGTATCCACTCTTTGCTCTGCTGGCGCCACCTTTCGATCGATATCCCTTCGTCAGGTGGATCGATCTTCGTGTCCATTTCCAGCTTGATCAATCGCTTGTTCATGTAGCGCGAGATGTTCATGCTAATTCTATCGGCTTCAATCGCTTACATTTTTAGATGAATATAGTTGGAGTTCCGTCATTTTGTCAACAGCGCCATGCTTCTGTTCTCTTGAAATCAAGCGCGAACCAGTAGGTCAAAAGCTGTGCTTGTAGAGTTAGTGCAGCTACAGATTGGAAGAGTTGAGGTGAGAGCAAAGATGGTTAGCAGGCTGTTGAAAACACAGAGCGGAAGGCAATAAAATGGCTGCCTTGTGCGACCCGTCATTCCTGCGAAAGGAGGAATCTATACATATCAACAGGTTACTGGGTCCCCGCTTTCGCGGGGATGACGAGTTTGTTGGTTATAGAACGTGATAGAATACTTTTTCAACAAGCTGTTAGTCTTCTTATGAAACAAGTTTTTTAATAGTTGCGATTACTTCGTCCTGCTCCATTTCAGTCAGTTCCGGGTAAATCGGGATCGAAAGCACCTGAGCGCCGGCCTGGTTGGCGATCGGGAACTCATCCGGCTGGTGCCCTTGGTATGCAAAACATTCCTGCATATGGAACGGCACCGGGTAATAGATCACACAGCCGATACCGGCCTCTTGCAGCTTAGTCTGCACCTCATCCCGATTCGGAATGGCAACAGTATACTGGTTATAGATATGAAAAGTCATGTAGTCCTTTACCACCGGTCGCTTGAGGCTGGTCAGGCTTTCAAAGGCCTTATCGTACTTCTTGGCATGTTCGATCCGTTTTTTTGACCACTCTTGGAGGTGTGGTAGTTTGACAAGCAGGATGGCGGCTTGCATCGTTGCCAACCGGGAATTGTAACCCACAATTTTGTGGTAGTACTTCGGTTTTGCGCCGTGGACCCGGAGGATTCTGCAGAGCTCATAGTTGGCGTCGTCGTTTGTCGTGATAATACCGCCGTCGCCACCGGCGCCGAGATTCTTGGAGGGGAAAAATGAGAAACAGCCGAAATCGCCGATCGATCCAGCTTTGTGCCCCCTGTACTCTGAACCGATCGCCTGGGCGGCATCCTCGATGACCTTGAGGCCATGTTTCTTGGCGATCGCCATAATCGGATCCATGTCGGCTACCTGACCAAAGAGGTGAACCGGCATAATGGCTTTGGTCTTGGGTGTGATCGCCGCTTCGATCAGGTTGGGATCGAGGTTGTAGGTATCGGCCTCGATATCTACAAAGACCGGTTTGGCACCGAGACGGTGAATAACGCTGGCAGTGGCAAAGAAGGAGAAATCAGTCGTGATAACCTCGTCGCCCGGACTGATACCAGCGGCACGAAGAGCCAACAGCAGTGAGTCGGTTCCAGATGCCACTCCTACGGCATGTTTGACTGTGCAGAGGGCTGCAATCTCTTCTTCCAGTTTCTTTACCTCAGGACCCAGGATAAACTTGCCGTGCGTCAGGACGTTAATGACAGCGGCATCGAGTTCTGGTTTCAGTTTTGCGTACTGACGGCTTAAATCTAAGAGGGGAACAGCCATTTTTTTCTCCTTGCTAAACTTGGGGTGCTGTCATACGACCTCGTATGACAGTCTCGATTCGCCTGACACCACCGAAAGCGGTAACGCGGCTTAGTAGTATCACTCGTCCTTCCAACCCTGGTTCTCCAACAGTTGCTCCGGCGGTACATCGCGGAAGACTTTGGCCGGCACGCCGGCTACGATCTTTTTTGGGGGTGTATCCGAAGTCACCAACGCTCCCGCAGCGACCAGGGTGTCCTCACCGATCACCTTGCCGGGAAGTATCGTCGCGTTGACGCCTAGGCGAGCGCCTTTCTTTACAATCACCCCTTTGAAGTGTTTGAAGCGCTCTTTGGTGCGTCCGACGAAATTGTCGTTCGAGGTCGCTACGCAGGGAGCGACAAAAGCCCGGTTGCCAATCTCGGAATAGGCGGTGATGTAGACGTTGGTTTCCAGTTTTACATACTTGCCTATTTTGCAGAAGTTCTCAATCGCCACGCCACGCCCGACAATCGTGCACTTGCCGATGGACACATTTTCACGGACGGTTGACAAATCGGCGATCAATACTTTGTCGCCGATTTCGCTCCCGCGATATACTACCACATTTGTTCCGATGATGCAGTTTGAGTCAATTGTGCATGGGGGCAGTTCCTGATCGGAGGTGGTCGCCGAGATCACCGCTTTCATGGGGCGCTTGCCGATCACGCTGCCATCGTCAATGCGGACATAGTCGCCAATCTGCGTGTCGTCGTGAACAGTCACGTGGTGCCCGATCACACACCCTTTGCCAATCTTGACATTTTCGCCGACAACACAGAACTCGCCGTGCCGGGTTTCCGATCCAATTGACGCCGAGGGGGCGATGATAGAAGTCGACATATTCTGTATCCTTGCTTATTTCGTATAACTCATTCTAAACAAGACCGGCCATTGTCATCACAGGTTGACCGGCGCGCCGCCTGCTTCCAGTGACTTCTGCGCTGCATCCAGAACTCTCAGCACTCTAAGGCCTTCTACACCGTCTGAACGAGGCCGTTCCCGTTTCTCGATACAGTGCAAGAAATGGCGGCACTCGTCAGCCAGCGGTTCCGAGGATTTGATCTGGGGGATAAGAATGTCACCGGTACGTATCGAAAGGTATTCACCGTAGGTTTCATAGTCCTGCCGGGTGGCCACGCCCTTGTCGTACAGGCGGATTTTTTCACCGGCATGACTATCGTCGAATACGGCCATCTTCTTGGAGCCGACGACGACCAGCCTCCGATCTTTGTGGGGGTCAAGCCAACTGATATGGATATGTGCCATGGTACCGTCGCCGAAGTGGAGAGTTGTAAAGACAACGTCCTCAATGCCGGGCTGAAGGTACGCCGAGCCGGTTGCGGTTACCCGGACGGGGTCCTTGTCCAGTAGATACAAAATGATGGAGATATCGTGTGGGGCAAACGACCAGAGGGCGTTTTCAATTTCACGCACCTTACCCAGGTTAACCCGGCTGGCGTACAGGTAGTAGACCCGACCCAACGCACCCTCGTCAATCCGCGATTTCAGGTAGAGAGTGGCCGGATGGTAGACCATGATGTGTCCGACCATCAGGATGCGGTTGGCATTCTCCGCTGCTTCAACGAGCTTCTCTCCATCTGCCACTGACAGCACCAGAGGCTTTTCCACAAAGACGTCCTTGCCTCCCTCTATGGCAGACATGGCCATCTTGAAGTGTTCGGCTGGTGGCGTAGCCAGGATGACGGCTTCGATATCGTCTCGCCTAAGAATATCATCGTAGCTGGCGGTGGTCTCTACACCGGCATAGTTTGCCTTTGCATAGTCCAGCCTCTTTTCGTTCTTATCGCACACCAGGACCAGGTGTCCTCCTGACAGATTGTAGAAGTTGCGCAGGAGGTTCTTGCCCCAGGCTCCGATTCCGGCGATGGCTATGTTTTTCATACTTTCTTATACCTACAATTACCGATTTACTTATTGTTTACTTTCTTTACCCCTGGCAGCCACCCGAAGAAGGCTTTGCCAAAAAGCGCCATCCGGGCGTAGTCCTCAGGGTTCCTCTGCTTCAACCGAGCTGTGTATTCAAGAAATGCTGCTATGAGAACAGCAAGAAGCACCGAAAAACCGAAAGTGCCGCCAACAATCAGGAGCCGTTTGGGTCTGCTTTTTGTCTCCGGCGGCTTGGCCCGATCCAGCACGGATATAGTCGACGATTCTTCGTTTTCCTGTATTTTTGCCTGTTCCAGTTGTTCCAGCAGAGTCCGGTACAGGGACTCGCTGACCCTGACCCGGCTGTACAGAGCCTCGTACTGTCCTCGTAAGCCCGGGATTGAAGCAACCGGCAGAGAAAAGAACGAGCTGTCGGGATTTGATTTCTCCAGTTGTGTGAGCTGTTCGCTGACCAGGTGCCGGCGTCGTCGTAGTTCAACAAGTTCCGTGTTATCTTTGGAAAGATTCTTTTCACGCATTTTCAGCTCGATGTCCAGCTCAGCCAGGTTTATTTTAAGTTTGATAGCCTGCTCCACGGCAAGCCTGGTCTGCTCATCGAAGTCGACGGCTCTATTTTGCAACTGGAAGTCCTCAAACTCTTTCCGGGCGGAGTCGAGCTCCAGCCTGACCTGAGCAAGTCTCCCTTCAATGAAGCTCCGGTTTTTATGAACTCTCTCGGAGGAAATCTGCCGGTTGACTCGGTCCAGTTCGTCCACAAATGTATTGGCGATGCCTGCGGCTATGTTGGGATCCCTGTCCTCAACTGAAATCAGGAGAAGGCCCTCGTCGGTGACTTTGAACTCTGATCGGTTCATCAATTCCTTGTAGGTCTGCTTGAAATTGTCAGTGCCAAACCTAATCTTCAGATCAAACTTCTCGATAACCTGTTCTGCAATCGTTCGGCTTTTTAGCATCCGGGCATAGACATCGGAGGAAGTTACCATGACGGGAAGGTCGAGTCCTTTCGTGACCGATACCACCTCCGACAACTGGGATAGGCCCGGCACCGGCGTTGAGAGGTCCTTGGGAGGAAGAAGTAGAGCCATTGCCTGGTACCATTTGGGGAGCACCAGCGCCACGACAACGGATAGAAGCGTCGCTACAACTACAACCGTAATGATAAATGCCCGCCGTTTGGCCAGGAGCTCCAGAAGCAGCCAGAAATTGTTCGATTGGGATTGGCTCACTTGAGCTCCTCGCGGATGTTGACAATGACATCGTCGCCGTCATGAACAAGCACTTCGGGCGAGAAGGATGAGGTTATTCTGGAGACGCGGTTGTAAATATCGATCTGGCTCCGGTTGGCTGTTTGGAGGAAGCCGCCGGCGACATTGATGTAGAATATGGCGTCCTTATTCTCAACAAATGGGAGCAGCCCCGGATTGCGAACTTCGCCACTCACCTTTACATATCCTACTTTGACCGGAACAAAGACGGAATCGAACGGTTGGAGACGTATCACTTCTACCTTGTCGTGACCTTTGACAACGTTGGAGATCGGGTACCTGATGCTTGTAGTTCGTCCCCACTCGTCTACCTCCGCTTTTCGGAAGACGGTGGTCCGGCTATGGCTCGCATGGGGAGCAAAACCACCAGCCTGTTGAATGAGTTCTTGAAGCGTTATACCATCCCGGTACTCATACTTGCCGGGGGCAGAAATGGCGCCGAATATGATCAGCAAGCCAGACTTGCTCTTTTCCTCTTTGGGCGGTACCAGTATGATGTCACCAGCTCTAATGTCCTGGCTTTGGCCTGAGCTTTTCCTGTGCTCGCCGATGATCCGAATCGAGTTGACATCGCCCTTGCTGCATACGCCGCCGGCGAGGGCCAGAAGCAAATCCAGATCGTCACCAGGCTTGAGTTCTATTTCCCGAGGGCTGTTAACCTCACCCACCACCTGTACCAACTCACCTGACTTACTGGGCACATAAATGCTGTAACCGGCGTACAGGCATGGGTTGGCAGCGTTGTCCCCCAAGAAGCCTGCCCTGTCCAGATCGACGACTATTTCCTGCGGTCCGCCGGAGAAGACGATCCACCTATGAGACCCGGTGCAGGTGATCCCTCCCGCCGAATCGATTACTTCCGAGACCCGTTGGGAAGTATAGGCAGTGTACAGGCCAGAGGATGTGACGGCGCCGCTGACGAGTATACCGACTTTTGCAGGTTTGGTCACTGAGATGGCAATTTCTTCAACGTTGTACAGCTTCTGCAGAGCTTCTCGAAGAAGACCTTTCGCTTCAGACAAAGTCTTGTGGGAAAGGTCAAACAGTCCCAGCGTGGCGTCGACAACCTTGCCTTCGGGGTTGACAGAGAGCGTCAGGGGGGCGAGTTTAGCCTTGATAAATGTTACCACCAGTTCGTCGCCAGGCCGAATCAGGTAGATTTCCTGATCTATGGGCTGATCGAAATACCTGTAGTTGTCGACCATACCGACCCCGACGCTGTCGGACATGGGCAGCACCTGTCCGAGTATGGACGAACTCAGTAAAAAACAGGCCACATTCAGTACAGCTGAAAGGATTCTCAATAGCTACTCCACAAATGGCCGATTTGTTCGGTCCACTTCAATTCAAACGGCAACAATAGGTAAAACGTTCGGGAAAGTCAACCGCTATCGAGATAACCTGTAGCGGTTGCTCTCTTGACTCGGCGGCATCGCCAGACAGCAATGAATGCCAACACCGACACTATCGATAGAGCCAGCCCAGCAAAAAAATAGGGAGGGCGGTATTCTAGTATGACCTTCTGCGGCCCGCCACGAAAGCCGAAAGTTATCAAGTTCTGCTCCTGCCAGAGCCGCCGACCGTCGGTGGTGTGCCAGCCCGGGTCATACCCCATGCTGATGACCATTTCGCCTGGTTGCTGGCCGTTGATTTCGTACGTGATTTTGTTCGGCGTGTAATACCGATGTATAATCTGTGACTTCCCATTAAGAACGTATTCCATGAGCACGCTTTCGTGGGCAGCTACCAACCCCCTGCTTGGGTGGTATGCCGATAGCCAGTTTGTCACCAGCGAACCACGATTGGCCAGGTAGTTTTCGTAGGTTTTTGAACCGTCGTCGATAACATGGGTAAAAATCGGCGATCGAGAGACTTTTTGTGGTCGCTGTGTGAAGGCGCTGTTCATGATTGGCCAGACGAGTACCAGATTCGTAACTATGACAATCATAGCCACAGCATTGAGAGCACAGACCATCAATTTCCGGCGTTGGTAGTTATCAATTCTCTTCCTGATCCAATCAAAGCCGAAGCCACCCAAGATAGAAACGGACAGAATCACAAACTGGAACGCCCGGCCGGTGCATCGGGCCGATGAAAATCCGGGCAGATGGGTCAGAAGCGACCAGGGTGACAGAGTGCCGAAGTTGCCCAGACCTACCATCAAGAAGCATAGACCCACAACCAACCAGGACCAGCGCCGCCTGAAGTTGGCAAGTAGACCGATCAGAGCCAGAACCACAAGGAGGGGGGAGAGGTAGGCGCCGTACTCATGCCAGTTCCAGTACTGCTGGGGGAAGTTTCTGGCAAAAAGTGACTGATTCAGGCTGAAGAAGATTGTTCCCAGGGCGCTGATAGGGATCGATTCGTCGGGAGCACCCTTCCATTTGTTCTGGGCCATGTATGCCACCATGGGGACAAACTTGACCGCCGCCAGACCCAACCCAGCCAGCACGGAAAACAGGAGGTTTTTCAGTTCGGCAAAATTTCGGTTCTCAATTGAACGCAGTCCAAAGAACAAGATGGAAAACGTAAAAGTATACAAAAGCGGTACGGCTGCGCCGTTGCCGAGCGTCATCAGGGCGAGAGTGCCCCCAGCAAGGAGGATGCCCAGTTTTCGCCGTTGTGCAATTATCACAAAATGGAGGAACCAGGGCAGAAAACAGTAGTGCGTAAACGGCATGTGCCCTTCTGCAAAGTGCAGCGCAAAATGCACCGAACCAAAATAGGCAAGGGTCGTCATGACTGCCGCCCACCTTGATACTCCCAGCGATATCGCCAGCCGGTGGCTCCCCCAGAAGCCGAGGAAATAGCAGATCAGAACCTGGAGTTTGAGCCCGACGACAGCGCCAAAGATCAAGTACAGCAGAAGAAATGGGGAAAGCACAGCCACTTCGGGATGATGAAATAGGATATTCCCACCGGCCAGGTAAGGATTCCAGAAAGGGAACTGGTGGTAGTGTACAAGGCTGCCGACCGGCACGGCGGCAACCGTCGTAAACAGGTCCCAATCACGTACCCCCCAATAGTCATACTTCAGAAGGAAAGGAAGCGTATAGTAGGCGGCCAGAAAGAAAAAAGTCGCGGGGAGCAAGAGTTTTGACTTTTTGAATGCCATACTTTGTGATAAGTTATCAAATCGCTATGCGTTCCGGCAACTTAATGAACTATTCCTACTTCAAAAGCAAACGCTTTTTGCTGCCTACCTTGCTGTGGGTAGCATTTATTCTGTTTTACATTGTCCTTTTTGAGGTAGGAGAGTCAAAGTACTACTCTCTGACAAGAACGCTGATCCAGTGGGACGGCCAGCACTACCTGTCGATTGCGCGTGACGGTTATGAGAAATTCCCCTGCCCCTGGAACTCGAGAAATATCTGCGGTAATATCGGTTGGTTTCCGTTTTACCCGCTTTTGGGGCGAGTCGCTGCACGGCTTGTTGGCGTGGTGGGTCTTGATGTTCCGGTGGCCATCATCGCCGTCAGTTGGCTGGCTTTCTGGCTGGCGCTGCTGGTTATGTACCGGCTTGTTGAATATAGATTTGATCCGAAAACGGCTCTTTTTTCGCTGCTGGCTCTACTTGTTTTCCCTTCGTCATTTTACTTCCTGACCGGTTTTCCTTATTCGGTTTACCTGCTGCTGGCCGTGCTGGTGTTGTACCTGCTGGAAAAAGAATGGTACGCCGCTGTAATCCTGCCAGCCGGTTTGGTGGCCATTACCTATCCCTCCGGAGTCGTCATTGGCCTACCGATTTTGTTTACGTTGGTCTGGAAATGGAAGCAACTCAACCAGCGAGAAAAACTATCGCTCCTCTCTGCCCTCATAGCTATTGGGCTGGCCCTGTTTCTATATGCCGGCTACTACTGGTGGAAATTCGATGACTTCTTTTTGTATCAGCGCTTTCAGGCCCAGAGCTACTATGCCCACCAACTGACATTGCCAATCTTGCCTATTATCGAAGCCTTGCTACACCTGAAATGGGAAACCCCGGTGTTTGTCATACTGCTGTTTACCCTGGGTGTGGTGGCGCTGTTCTATTCGCGGAAGATACCGGCCTCGTGGCAGTTGTTGATGTTCGGCATCTTGTTGTTCACGCCGACATTTGGAACCACTATGTGTTACTACCGGCATATCGTGGCGGCCTTTCCGCTCTTTGCCATGATCGGTGTTTCCGTGAACTCCCCCCGGCGCAGATTTCTGCTGATTCCGTATGTTCTTGTCGCGCTTGTTTTGGGTTGGAGGGTTTTTCTCTCCGCTTACAAAGCCGGGATGCTGATGTAAGCGGCTATTTGGTCAGGCGGAAGTCGTAAATCATCGTGTCGGTATGTTCATTCATGGAACTGGAGTCGATCCAGGTGAATGGATGCGCGCTCGGTCCTAGGTAAAGACTGTCTCCTCTAAACACGGACTTGAATTCACCTTGGGGAACTTTAATACTGTCACAGTTCTGATGATCAGTGGAAGTTGGTGTCAGCCTTAATATATTGGTACCGAAACCGACGACTTTCCCGCGAGAGCTGCAAAG